>PVBE010553996.1_pt1 | contig 11030 bp, 7 predicted proteins | sample 1631181 | NCBI WGS metagenome assembly PVBE01 (sample SAMN08397723, study PRJNA350692) | Marine metagenome, whole genome shotgun sequencing project. | isolation source: water | place: Pacific Ocean | collected 2012-04 | reverse complement strand
ACTGAGCGCCTTCTCTGCGGTTGTCAGCGAGTTACCAGTACTCATGAACTCAGCTTCAAAATCCTGCTCGAAAATGAGTGTAACGGAGTAGGCGTCCGGGTCCCCACTTTCAACCTGCGTTGAACTCAAATCGCACATCATGGCAAAGCGCGCGGTACTTCCCGGTGCAATAACCCAATTCATGTTCTCAAAATCAATTTGAGCTGTGCTATCGAATGCCTCAAGACTAGACACCATAGTGGTGGTATTTGAAGCATTGCCGTCAATCAACCAGCATGCAGTGAAATGATTCTGAATGGATGAGATGAAATTGTTATTCATTCCATTACTCAGATCATTGTCGTCATCTCCAAACAAATGCAAAGTCACGTCATCAAGCTCTATATCGTCACTTGAACTATTCTCAAAGTCGAACGACCCAAGATAGACATCCTCTGCTCCACGTGTGAACGTCTGACTTCCTGGCGCCGTCGCAAATGACGCCGTTAGCACAGGGTCAACAGCTGTATCTGAACCATCATCCGCAGTATCGTCTGCAGTGTCCTGTGTGTCATCCGTAGTATCGTCCGCTGTATCGTCTGTAACTACGTCATCCACAGGATCATCAGCAGGTGGCTGAGGTGCTGGAGCTGTATCAAACGTTCCCTTTTCTGTATCAGAGTCACCTGTTCCGTACTCCTCAGCGTGAATCTCGTAGTTATATACCGAACCTGCTCGCAATGGAGTCAACCAGCTTGGGCTCAAGTAAAACGATGTCACTGAAGTTGATCCTATTACCTGCTGCACGAACTCGTCATGTATGTGACCGCTTGAGTCCCAAATTCGAACTCTGTAGTGGTCAACCGGACCACTCGTGGTGAATCCAAAGCTTCGCACAGTCTCGTCTGTGTCACCGTATGCGTTTACCGCATCAACACTTCCAAGCTTAAGGTCGAAGTCCCCCTCCTCAGCTGTTAACACCTGAGTCTTACAGTTATTCGCCTCGTTAATTTCATGCACCTGCTTCAAAGCATCAGCACAGACTCGGACTGATCGCTGACCACGAATAACTTGTGGTGAAATAGCGGAATATCCACCCGCATTCAACATTCGTCGGTCAGACAGTGTTGCTGTGCTGTATGTCCACTCCAAAACACCATCAAGGTAGAAGAACACTCCAATATCTCGTGGTGACTTTACGCCACCCTTGTTCATCACTGTTGCGCTAATAGCACCTGATGAAGAAAGTGTGATCTCTTTGATGACAAAGTCTGGAAGGTCATCTACAACACCACCGTTGTCATCAACGTGAGTTGGATCATCTGTATGCTCCTCTGTCTCATCAATGTCAACATCTTCTGTTGCCTGCTCATCATCTGCAACATCCACCGCCATCAATCTCTTAAGATGTCGCTGTAGACGATCGATCTGAGACTCAAGATCGTGGATCTTGCTCAAAACTCGCCCAATTCTAGCCTCAAGAGAAGCTTTCTTATGCGCGTGCCCTCGTAGCAATGCCTTATCCTTCTCTGAAAGGACAGACTCGACATCAATCAATTCTCCGTCTGAGTCCACCTGCACGAGTCCTCCATCGGAGTCCTCGAGGATCATTCCCTCAGGAAGCTCGTCCTCTCCGATCTCTGTTCCCATTATGTATCGTGGGAGCGAAGCCTCTGACAAGTCATCGACTTTCTTTGCCCAATCGTCACCGTAAAGCTTCTTTGCCTGCGCCTCGCTCTTGATAGGTCGCAAAACACCATTAGACTCAACTGCATACACCTTTGGCACACTAGGAATCTTAATTAGGCGTACTCCTGCTCGGTATTCAACAACTCCACCATACTTAACGCCGGCTAGAGTATCGCAAGAAACCTCTTTAACTTCGTCAAAACCTGCATACCAAGTCTTGTACACCTTCTCGTTTGGAAAAGCATATCGCTGCCCATCCTCTGCGAGAAAGTACACCGCACTGGTATCTGGACACTTAATTAGATCATTCGCGCCTGCTGCTGAAACTGTACCGGCTACAAAAAAACTCGCCGCAAAAGCGAGTAGCCCCAATATAGTTCCGACAGAGACAAGTCTCAGGGTATTAGTCATAAATCGGATATTAGTAATGAAACTATTATAACTTAATACCTATACGCAAGCAAAGGATGTATACACAGGGCAGCCGTAATCAAAGAATCATGCCCAGCACCCTATTTTCACAGCAATTCTTGGAAGGTTGCATGGTACAATGGATGATATTCGTTTCATGACGATCTATATTTCATAATATGAGAAAACTTCTCCTCGTTCTTCTCCCACTCTTCTTATTTGCAGGTGGGATGTCCGCAACAGCTCAAGATCGACAGCCATCGTGTGATAATTACTGTTCCTCGGATGTATTGTATACACGAGGTGCGTACGATGAACGTGCAAGCTCGTGCTCTTACACGTCACGAAGCTCTTGCGATTACGGATGTAACTCTTCCTATACCGGCTGTGCGGAAGCACCAGCGCGTGAAATTATAGTAGATGAGGAACCTGTCGTTGAACCAGAGGAAGAGCCTACAGTAGCACGACCTGTCGAGCCTATCGTGGAGCCATACGAGGAACCAACTGTAGGCCCCGTTGTAGAAGATGACTGGATTGACTATGAGCACCTCTACGAAGACACGGACGAGGACTCACGCGACACCGACTCTACGAATACGACTGCCGAGGAAGATGACAGGGTTGTTGAAGATGTCGTAGATTATGTGGACGATACGCGCTATGACGAAAGGGTTGTTGAAGATGTTGTCGAGGATACTCGTTACGACGAGGACATTGAGACTCGCGATGATGTTGTAGAGGAAGATGACTCATCGATCATCGATGAGTACCTAGACTGGTTGCGTCGAGACGATGCAGATGATCGAGATGAAGATTTCGTGTTTTCAGAGCCATTAAGCGAGGATGACGACTCGGGAGATAGGGATGAGAACTTCGAAACGCGAACATTGAGCACCGAGGAAGATACTCATGACGATGATCGGGACGATGATACCGATGACGACACTGAGGATGAGCATTCCGATGACAATGACGAAGATGGCAATAACGGCGAGCGTACAGATGATAAGCCCGTAGTGGTAGTTCCTCCAACAACAGACGGTGGGAAACGGGCGACCTATACAACAGAGGACGGTGAAGAAGAGGTAGAAGTACGATTCTCCGCCATCAACCTACTCATCGACGTAGATAACATTGTTGTCGAAACTAGCTCGGGGATTATTGTAACTCCGAATAAATTAGATGCTCTCATTAAAAATAAGGCTGCCACCGGTGAAAATGTAACAGACGTTGAAGTTGTTATAAAAGAGGACGGTGATGACGAGGACGACAAAGATGACGTTGGATTAGTGGTGACCTCTACAGTCCCTGTCAAATTATTCTGGGTGTTCGATGCGAGCCTACCCACTGTAACGGAAATGAACGCATCTGATTTGAAGGTTACCAAGGTACGAACACCTTGGTGGAGAATCTTCACTAAGAAAGCCTTGACCGGTATTAATATTGCGACGTTTACGTGTTCCGATTGGACAGACTGCATAATTTTTAATGATGGTAATGCTTGTACTGGACAATACACCTGTGAACAGAAAACAAATACTTGCAAAATTGATGAAGAGTCAATTTATATGTGTTCAAGCTATTACGATACTCAGTGCGTAAAGAGTCAGTGCGTGCAGGGATCCAACGGATCGTGTGAAGACGTTGCGCTGCCAAACGGAACATTGTGCGATGATGATTACTGGTGGACAGATAATGACGCTTGTCAATCTGGACAATGTGTCGGAAAGGTCACAACAGAATGTGCCACATCAGCTGACTGTGAGGCCCTAGAGGATGGCAATCTTTGTACTGGAACCTTGTACTGTAAAAGTGAGACAAAAACTTGTACCGTAAACCCAGCCACTGTCGTTAAATGTGGTTCAGGCGGTGACACTGTGTGTACAAAGAATTCTTGCAATCCTGACACTGGAGTTTGTAGCCAGCAAAATCTACCAGAAAAAACATTATGTGATGATGGTTATAAATTTACCAAAGACGATGTCTGCTCGGCTGGAGTATGTAAATCTGGTGAGTTCACAGGACAGTGCACTAAGAACGCGGACTGTGGAGCATTTGAGGATGGCAACACCTGCAACGGAACGCTATACTGTAACCTAGCTTCTGCGCAATGTGTATTAAACCCATCCACAAAAGTATATTGCCCATCAGTGAACGACACTTCTTGCTCGCAAAATACTTGCAACCCAAATAGTGGAGTTTGTTCTGCGCAACCTGTGAAACAAGGAGAGCAATGTGATGATGGTGACGTATGGACCGTGAACGACACCTGTGATGCCGGAACGTGTAAGTCAGGAGTCGATACAGCTGAATGTCATGTAGACGCAGACTGCACAAAACTAGAAGATGGAAACGTCTGCAATGGAACCCTATACTGCGACAAGCCGAAAGCGAAATGCGAACTTAATCCAGCAACAACAATCTCCTGTCCATCAGTGGATGATACCGTCTGCTCAATGAACACTTGTAACCCCATATCTGGAGCGTGTAGCCAAGTTAGCCAACCGAACGGCACTGAATGTACCGATAACAGCGTATGGACAGTTGGTGACTCATGTCAGAGCGGAACATGTGCGAGCGGAGAGTTTGTAGGAGAATGTAAACAAGACTCCGACTGCCCCACTCTTAAAGTCCCAGGGAATCTTTGTGGAGGTAACCAGTACTGTGATAAGTCGGCCGCGAAGTGTACGGAGAATCCGGCTACGACAGTATCTTGTCCAAATCTAGACGAAGAATGTAGCCAGGACACGGGAACGTGCGAGAAGATTTAAGCAATACGACCTCGAACCAAACAAGAAAACCAGCCAAGACGGCTGGTTTTCTTGTTATTTAGGCCAATTGCCGCCCCGGATACTTGTTACTTAATAAACCCGATCACCACACCAAAAGCTCCTCCACTCTCATGGCGACCTATTTCGGGCGCATACATTTTAGACACGAAGCCATCAAGATATAACGCGTCACTACATCCACGGTTCAAGAACTCTGATGCGAACTCAAAGAAATTTACCCTTTCGTTTGAAATGATGAATACGAGCTCGTCTTGAGTAACAGCACACACCCCACTTCTAATATGCAGGTTTTCCGATCCCTCTGTGAACGACTCGTTAATCTTTCCATCAACAACCAGCATCGGACCCGACTGCGTCGCAAAGTTCACCTTTTCCTCTATATCCAAGTACTCACTAGTTATAACAACCGCGGCACCCTCATCCGTAAGATAAAAAACACCGTTTGGTTCAAGATGAAAGTTTCCGTACCCGGATTTCTGATTTATTGACTTCATCTCAACACCGTCTTCGATGTAGAGCCCTATAGGATCGCCATCAATATCAAACATCCCTCCATTTGTCGCAAACGTGAGCTGCCCATCATGCTCGTCGATCATCGATCGGAGCGAAGAGAAGCGTGGATCGTCATCTACCCCATCCTCCCAAAACATCTCAAGCCGCCCTTCGTTGAGGTTCAACTTCACAACATCATATTTCTCCACCTGTGCCGGGCTCGATAGCTCTGAAATATGAACTCCTACGTCGAACAGTTTCAGTGCCAATAACACCATCACAAAAACTATTGTTATAGAGAGAAATATGAGTGCCTTTATTTTCATAATCTGAATTGTAACACAACCAAAAAACCAGCCTCATCGGCTGGTCTCATGCTGGAGCCGTCACGGGGGATTGAACCCCGGACCTCATCCTTACCATGGATGCGCTCTACCACTGAGCTATAACGGCATGGCTTGCACGCGCTCCTCGAACTCGGGGATTTTTTTGTTATCGGCGTTTGCTTGTTTTAGAAGCTTCAAGCCTTTAAGTGCGAGTTTGCGCTCGCCTGCGAGTATACTCGACTCTATGAGAAAATCAATATATTTTGGATTGTGTGGTTTTAAATCAACTGCAGTATTGAAAAATGCTACGGCCTCGTTAGTTGCTCCATCACGCATCGCGAGCTCTCCTAAGCTCGTCACGATACTAGCGTCGTCTGGTACCAGAGCGTGTGCATACTGAAAAGTCTGCTTGGCCTGATCCCACTGACGCATCTTCACGTACAAATTTCCCAAAATCTCGTAGACGTCTGAATTCTTCTGATCCAAACTTAGAAGCTCGATCAACCGCTGCTCAGCAGCTGTGAACGACCCCTTCTCTATCAAATCCTCTGACTCTTTTCGCAAATTCTCTCTCACCTCTTTTGTACCAGCAACCCCTTGCTTTGACTCCTTCTGCAGTCGCTTATAGTGACGCTCAAGAGCCTGAGCACGCTTATACAAGCCTTTCACTGACTTCTTCATCCCACGCGACACAGACCCCGCAGCCTTCTGCGCAGTCTTTGTCCGTTCGCCTCCAAGACGATGTATACGCTTCATGTACATGTTGATCTTCTGATCACGCTTTGCACGTTTAGCGTCTGTTGCGACATCGACCGCAGCAACTTCATTCAAGTGGCGAAACGCAAGAAACACGATCACGGCGATCGACACTACAAGGGCAATTAATGGAAGAAGCCAATTTAGCATATTATGCTTTTATTTCTGATGCGACGGTAATAATATCAAGTAATTTCTGAATCCGCACGCCCGCACCTCCGATGAGGACTCCGTCTACCTCGCTATTGTTGAGGAATTCGTATGCATTCTCCGGATCCACGCTCCCTCCATATAACACAGAAACCTTATCTACAGCAAGCTCTGCAAGTTGCTCGCGGATCATGGCGTGAACCTTCTCAACATCGTGAATAGACGGAGTACGTCCGCTACCAATAGCCCAAAGTGGCTCATACGCGACGTAAATTGTTGACCGTTTATTAGTCTCGACGTCCTTAAAGATCGTACTGATCTGCTCATGCACATATCCCTCCGTCTCCCCAGCGTCATGTGTAGCACTTGGCTCCCCTACGCACACAATAGGATCAATCCCCTCACCAAGCGCCCGAACGAGCTTGAGATGCACATCACTGTCAGCCTCACCTTTTGCGCGTCTCTCAGAGTGCCCAAGAATCACAGCATTCACACCGAGCTCCTTGAGCATCCGTGATGATACCTCGCCAGTATACGCGCCGTGATCCTGATGACTCATGTTCTGAGCAGACAACCGCACGCGCGACCTGCTTAGAATTTTTGAGACTTCGCCGAGCGCAGGATACGAAGGTGACAAAATCACCTCAGGAATCGTCTTCATTCCTCGCAGCCCACGCAAAACACCGCGAGAAAGAGCCACGGACTCCCTCACGCCAAGGTACATTTTCCAGTTGGCAATGATCGTTTTCATAGACTTTGTTTTTTACTACCAAGGAAGCGTCGCTCGAACATTGTCCGGATCCTCCTCCGGTCCAATGTAGCTCATTGTCATTTTCTTTTTATCGAATATTTCATTTGCAAGTGACTTCACCTGTTCCGCAGTCACAGCCTCGATAGCCGCAATACGTTCCTCAGGCGTCTTCACACTTTCCAAGAACAACGCTTTCTGTGCATACCATTCAGCTCGACTCGCCGAATCCTCGATTGCAAGCAAGATATGTCCACGAATAAACTGCTTAGTTCGCTGCATCTCCTCGTCAGTCGGACCATTCTTAACAAGGTCGTCGATTTCGATAAAGATACGATCCATCGCTTCGGACAATCGGGACTTATCAAGCCCAGCCAGTATTGCCAGTATCCCAGTGTCCTCATACGCCGAATGACGAGATACGATCCTATATGCAAGTCCACCTTTCTCCCTAACGCTCATAAACAGTCGCGAGCTCATAGATCCTCCAAATAACGTCGCCAACACACTCATAGCTGCCGCGCGCTCGTCGTCATACGAGACACCTGGGAACCCAAGGCCAAGATGAACCTGCTCGGTAACCTTCTTCTGCATGTTCACCGGTGGTATCTCGTACTCCTTGAAGCCCTCAAACTTTGAGTATCCGTTCGACGCATCGTCCCCCTTCACGTTTCCAAAGGTGTCGTTTAACCAGACCTCAACGCTGTCATCAACCTTCCCCGCAACCGCAATTGTCATGCGTGAAGGCGTGTAATGATCATCTCTATACTTAATCACAGCGTCGCGCGTCATCGTTTTCATCGTCTCAGCTGATCCTGCAATCTCCCAGCTAAGAGAGTTGCCATCAAACATTGCACCTTCGAGCAGGTCATCTATGTGTCGAACTGGAGTGTCCTCGTACATGTTGATCTCCTCAATGATCACATTCCGCTCTCGATCCATTTCTGCAACGGGGTACAAAGAATCAAACGTCATGTCATACAACGTCTCTATCGCAAACTTCTGATGAACCGAGTCTGCCTTAATGTAATAACCAGTGTACTCCTTGCTCGTGTACGCGTTGAAATCAGCTCCAATCGCATCCAGAGCGCGCGAGATATCGGAAGGCGTAGGCAGTTTGTTCGTTCCCTTGAACATCATATGCTCAACAAAATGAGAGGCACCGTTTAGCTCCTCTGTCTCGTATCGTGATCCAACCTTTGTCATTACGAGTACAGTAGTGGCAGCAGTACCTTCAACGGGCGCCAAGAAAGCACGGATTCCGTTTTTTAGTTCAATTTTTTTCATATTTGATTTGTCATCTTGAGCTTGTCGAAAGATCTTCGTAGCCCAATCAAGGCTCAAGATCAGTTCGACGGAGGTCCTTCGACTACCGCTCAGAATGACAGGACTAGTTTAACTTTGATTCAAAGTACTTAACGAGCTCCTCGATCTTGATACGCTCCTGCTCCATAGTGTCGCGATCTCGAACTGTAACCGCACCATCTTCAAGCGTGTCAAAGTCCACAGTAACGCAATATGGTGTACCGATCTCATCCTGACGTCGGTAACGTTTTCCAATTGATTGCGTGATATCAAAATCTACATGCCACTTCGGTGTCAAAGAATTGAAAATCTCACGAGCAGGACCCACGAGCTCATCTTTCTTTGAGAGCGGTAATACAGCTATCTTGAACGGCGCCAACTGCTTTGCAAACTTCATTACAACGCGGATATCATCTCCAACCCTTTCTTCAGTATACGCGTCGGCCATAACCATCAACATGGTTCGGCCTACTCCAACCGAAGTCTCAACGATATGCGGTGTGTACTTCTCACCCTTCACTTGATCAATGTACTCGAGCTTCTGCCCCGAATGCTTGCAATGCTGTGTAAGATCGTAATCTCCACGTGCGTGCACTCCCTCCAGTTCTTTCCAGCCAAACGGATACTCATACTCAATATCGAATGCCGCCTTAGCGTAGAAAACTAAGTTCTCGTGCTCGTGCCATCGAAGCTTGTCCATGTTGATTCCAAGCTTCTTGTAATAGCTCATGCGACGCTCCTTCCAGACCTTGTACTGATCTATAGCGTCATCCGGGTGCACAAAATACTGCATCTCCATCTGCTCAAACTCTCGCGTGCGGAAAATGAACTGTCGTGCAGTAACCTCGTTTCTAAATGCTTTACCAATCTGCGCGATACCAAATGGAATCTTAACGTGCATGGAATCAAGAACATTTTTATAGTTCACATATATTCCCTGACAAGTCTCACCTCTCAAATAAACAGGATCCTCGTTAGCGTCACCTGTAAAGTTACCCAAGTTAGACTTCACCAAAAGGTTAAAGCTCTTTGAAGGCGTAAAATCACTACTCCCACATTTTGGACACTTTACCTTTCCCTTATTCTCATCGAGCAAAGCATTGATCTCGTCATCGCTCATCTTTTCGTCTGCAAACACGTCGATCTCCTCGAGTAAGTGATCTACTCGTGATCGTGTGTGACAATTTCGACACTCGGTCAGAGGGTCAGAGAAACCACTCACATGACCAGATGCCTCCCAAACTTTTGGAGACATAAAGATACTTGCATCGAGCCCTACTATTTCTTCACGCTCATGCACCATCTCTTTCCACCATGCAGTCTTAATATTATTAGCCAATTCTGTTCCTAGTGGACCGTAGTCGTAAACAGCTGCGAACCCTCCATATATTTCCGAAGATTGAAAGACAAAACCGCGCCGCTTTGAAAGCGACACGAGCTTTTCCATTGTATCGTTCTTGTCTGCCATATTACACGGTCATCACTTGAATTTCCTTGTCTTTGCCAAGCTGGTCTAGCTTGTCATTGGTTTCCTTTGTCATTACGTCAATCTCCTCCTGAATCTGATAACGTTCGTCCTCTCCTATCTCCTTCTCTTTCTCCAACCGTTCAACTTCCTTACGCATCTCGTCACGTACATTACGAACGGAGATACGCGCGCTCTCGACCCTTTGCCCGATTACTTTCACGAGACTCTTTCGAGTATCCTCGGTCAAAGGCGGCACGTTTAGGCGGATCGTCTTCCCCGCTACGTTTGGCGCCATGCCAAGATCCGCTTCGTTCAATGCTTTCTCGATATCTTTAACAACACTGGCGTCCCATGGCTCAATTTGAATGGTAACCGAGTCTGGCGTAGATATTGCAGCCAGGTTCTTAAGCTCCTGTTCTTGATCGTACGCAGTAACCTTGATTCCCTCCACGAGCGACGTAGCAGCACGGCCGGTTCGCACTCCTAACAACTCGCTACTCAAAAACTCAACTACTTTCTCAAATTCTGGTTTTTTGTCTGCTAAGAAATGATGCATATAATATATTTCCCTAACCTTAGAACATTCCTTCTGTTTGTTCAACCTCTCGCATTCCCATGTAGATAGTTGAGCTGTCCTTAGGATCAATAGTCAGTTGGAATGCTCGTGCGCCTGATGGCATCTTTTCTGTGTCCCATCGGGCTCCCGCGTTCACAGAAGTGTAGAAAGTTGACCCTGATGTGTACACAACATGAGCACCATCTCGTGGATCATCAGCCAAAGCTGTCACAGCAGAGCTTCCTGGAGGCGTTAACAATGGGATCACTTCCCATGTTGCACCGCGATCAAGCGATCGGATCAGTCCATGATCTGTAATAGCCCAGTATGAGCTCCCGTCTTCCGTCTGCTCCATGTT
>PVBE011243904.1_pt1 | contig 11031 bp, 10 predicted proteins | sample 1631181 | NCBI WGS metagenome assembly PVBE01 (sample SAMN08397723, study PRJNA350692) | Marine metagenome, whole genome shotgun sequencing project. | isolation source: water | place: Pacific Ocean | collected 2012-04 | reverse complement strand
GATGGCGGCCGAGAAGATGACGAGGGACGCCAGCAGTATGATAGTGGTGGCGCTCTGCCAGCTTATGGCCCGAGCGCCGACACCGGCTTCGCCGAGCACGACTGTGACCGGAATCAACGGCAAGGCGGCCACGGTACCGCCCAGCCACAGGACCAGGAACAGGCGCCAATTGAGGGGTTTCCTGGTGGTTTCGCTCATGACGGAACCGCTTCCAGGGGCCGTTCCGCGAGTTGCGCCAACAGGGGATGGGCGGTGTTGGAGCGCGGTCGCCACAGGCCTCGTTCCTGTGCTTCCATGAGTCGCGCCGCCATTTCGGCGAGGGCCGCCGGGTTGGCGTCTTCGAGAAACTCACGGACCCGGTCGTCGGCCAGGTAGGCGTCGAACACCGCGTCGAAATGATGGTCGCGCACCACGTGGGCGGTGGCGGCGAAGGCGAACATGTAGTCCACGGTGGCGGTCATCTCGAAGGCCCCCTTGTAGCCGTGGCGCATGACCCCTTCGATCCACTTCGGGTTGACCACTCGAGCGCGGACCACCCGGGCGATTTCTTCCTCGAGGGTGCGAATCTTCGGGCTCTCGGGCAGCGAATGGTCGTTGTGATAGACCGCCGGTTGGTCGCCCGAGATGTGGCGCACCGCCGCCGTCAGGCCACCCTCGAACTGGTAGTAGTCGTCGGAGTCGAGCAGGTCGTGCTCGCGGTTGTCCTGGTTGTGGACCACTGCCTCGACGGCGCCCAGGCGGCGCTCGAACAACGTATGCTCGGCGTCGCCCTCTGCTCCCGAGCCGTAGGCGTAGCCGCCCCAGGCCACATAGGCGCGGGCCAGGTCGCCCTCGCTCTCCCAGCCGCGCTCGTCGATCAGCGCCTGGAGGCCGGCGCCGTAGGCTCCCGGCTTGGAGCCGAATACCCGGTAGCCGGCCCGGCGCGCGGCATCTTCGGGCGACATGCCGTCGTCGATCAGGGCGCGAGTTTCGGCCGCCACCCGCTCGGCCAGGGGGTTGTCGGCGGCGGGTTCGTCCAGGGCGGCGACGGCGCGGGCCGCTGAATCTATGAGGTCGATGAGACCGGGAAAAGCGTTGCGGAAAAACCCGGAGACCCGCAGGGTGACATCAATCCGGGGGCGGTCGAGGATCGATACCGGCAACACCTCGAAGCCGGTAACCCGCCGCGACGCGGCGTCCCAGGTCGGGCGCACGCCCATGAGCGCCAGGGCCTGGGCGATGTCGTCGCCGCCGGTCCGCATATTGGCGGTGCCCCAGGCGCTTAAGGCCATGGTCCGGGGCCAGGCGCCATGCTCCTGCATGTGGCGCTCGACCAGCAGGGCGGCCGACTTCCAGCCCAGCAGCCAGGCCGCTGGCGTCGGCACCGAGCGGGTATCGACGGAATAGAAATTGCGTCCCGTGGGCAGCACGTCGAGGCGCCCCCGGGTCGGCGCCCCCGAGGTGCCCGGCGCCACGAAGCGGCCATCGAGACCGGTGATCATGCCGGCGATCTCGGCCGCGCCACTGGCCGTTACCGCCGGCCGCACTGTACTCTCGACTTCGTCAAGCACCGCCGTGGTCCGGCTCCAATGTTCATCGATTTTGACAGCGCCGTTGACCAGCTTGGTGGCCAAAGCCTCGATGCGCTCCACCGTGTCGCCCTGGGTGCGCCACGCCACGCTGTTGGCCAATGCCTCCGGTCGGAGACCCCCCCAGGGCTGGGCCATGTCGCAATCCAGCGGGTCGAAATCCAGCGCCATGTCGGCGGCCAGAGCGCGGGTCAGTGAGGCGTTGCCGGGCGCGTCAACGCCTCTCGGCACGCGGACCAGGGCGACCAGCAGGTCGGTCAACTGGCCGTCCACCGGCGATTCTCCAAACACGTGAAGGCCGTCGCGGATCTGCATTTCCTTGAGTTCGCAGAGATAGCGGTCGAGCTTGATCAGGGCTTCGTCCTCGCCGTCGCGCTCGGTAACGCCGCAGTCCTCGTGGAGGCCGATGCGCTGGCTCAATTCGACGATCTGCTTGCTCAATACCTTGATGCGACGGGGATCGATCCCGGCGGCGTCGTAGTATTCGTCGACCAGTTGCTCGAGGTCGCGCAAGGGCCCGTAGCTCTCCGCTCGGGTCAGCGGCGGCGTCAGATGATCGACGATCACCGCGCTGGCCCGACGCTTGGCCTGAGTGCCCTCGCCGGGATCGTTGACGATAAACGGATAGAGATGGGGCAGGGGGCCGAGGGCGACCTCGGGAAAGCATTCCGCCGACAGGGCCAGGGCCTTGCCGGGCAGCCATTCCAGGTTGCCGTGCTTGCCCATGTGGACCACCGCGTGAGCGCCGAAGTCGCGGCGCAGCCAGGCGTAGAAGGCCAGGTAGTTGTGGGGCGGCGCCAGGTCCGGGTCGTGATAGCTCGCCGCCGGATCGATGTTGTAACCCCGGGCCGGTTGCAGGCCGATGGCAATGTTGCCCAGGCGGAAGGCGGAAATGGCGAAGCCGCCGCAATCCGTGCGCCCGGTCTGGAAAAACGGATCGGTCTCCGGCGGCCCCCAGCGCTCCATGACTTTGTCACGGGCCGCTTTGGGCAAGGCGGCGAAGAAACTTTCGTAGTCGGGCAGGGCGAGGAACTCGCCGCCATGGCGCCGGGGGTTGTGATTGGTCGGCCCGGCCTGAATACGGTCGATTAGTGCGGCGCCATCCGTAGGCAGATCGCCCATGGCATAGCCGGCCTCGGCCATGGCGCGCAGCAGGGTCACCGTGCCCGCCGGGGTGTCGAGGCCGACACCGTTTCCGATGCGGCCGTCGCGGTTGGGATAGTTGGCCAGGATGACGGCGATCCGGCGGTCGGGCGCGGGGGTCGTGCCGAGGCGTGCCCAGTTGGTGGCCAGGTCAGCAGCGAAATCGATGCGGTCAGGGACCGGCTCGTAGGCGACGACGTCGCTTTGGGTGTCGGCATCGAAGCGGGCGGCGGCCTTGAACGACACCGCACGGCTCAAGATTCGGCCATCGACCTCGGGCAGGGCCACGTTCATGGCGATATCGCGGGCGCCGAGGCCGCGCATGCCGTCACGCCAGCAGTCGGCGTTGCCGCCGGAGAACACCACCTGGAGCACCGGGCAATCGACGCCGTCGAAGGGCGTAGCGCCGGCCGCCGCGCCGGGGGTCGAGACCGCGAAACCGGTGGCGTTGAGCGCCACGGACGGCGGCGCGGCGGCCAGGGTCTCGGCGACCACGGCGGCGGAGACCGGGTCCTTGAGGCTCATGACATAAAGCGGCAGCGGATTGAGGCCGCGCGCCGCCAGGGCCTCAATGAGGGCGTCGATGGGCGCCGTGTTGGCGGCCTGCATAAGGGCGCGGTAGAACACTACGGGCGCTACCGGGGCACCGTCCCGCCAGTGGCCGCGCAGGGCATCGAGGTCGGGCTGGGCCGCGCCGGGCCAGTAGAGTCCGGCGCGTAGCAGGGGCGCCGGTTCGCGCCAATGGTCATCGCCGCCCAGCAGGCTGGCGGCGTAAGCCAGGAAGTTGGCGGCGTTGTCCATGCCGCCGTGAACACAGTATTGCCACAGGCGGTGGGCCGTGTCGGCGGGCACCAGGCCGAGCTGGGCCAGTTCGGCGTCGGGCTGGTCGTCGCCGGGCAGCAGGGCGAGGGCGACGCCGGCCTCCTGGCAGGCCGCGACAACCTGCTCGACCCCGTAGCGCCAGTATCCGGTACCGCCGAGCAGGCGGATAACCACCAGCTGGGCGTGGCGGATGACGTCGTCCACATAGTTGTCGACCGACAGGGGGTGACCCAGGTGCATGAGGTTGGCAAGGCGCAGGCTCGGTACGCCGTCCCCTTGCCGGGCCCGGGCCGCCGCCAGACAGGCGAGCTCCGTATCCGCCGCCGACAAAACGACGATGTCCCCCGGGGTCTGGCCGAGATCAACGGCCTCCTCGCCATCGCTGACGGCGCCGGGTTGGGCGGCGAGAAGATGCACCGGTCCTAGGCTTCCAGGGCGGCGGTTACGGCAAGGCGGTCGAGGCCTTTCTCGCCGATCACCACCAGGCGGCTGAGACGGTCTTCGCCATCGCGCCACGGCCGGTCGTAATAGCGCTGGATGCGCGCCCCGACCGCCTGGACCACGTGGCGCATGTCCTTGTCCGCCACATGCAGGAAGCCCTTGATACGCAGGATGTCGTGGGCCTCGATGACGGCGGCGATGCGCCGCTGCAGGGCGGCCGGATCAGCGACAGCGTCAAGGCTCACCGTAAAGCTGTCGAAGTCGTCGTGGTCGTGGTCGTCGGCACCGTCGTGGTGAGACGGCCGCGCCGCCAGGTCGTCCTCGGCGGCGGCCTCAAGGCCGAGCAGGACGCTGGCATCAATGTGGGCGTGAGAGGTGGACACCAGCTTGACGGCGCGGGCCAAGCGCTCGCTGACATCACTGCGCACCTGGTCGAGGCCAGGGCCGTCGAGCAGGTCGGTCTTGTTGAGCACTACCAGATCGGCGCATTGCAACTGATCCTCGAAGACTTCCTCCAGGGGGCTGTCGTGGTCGAGCATGGGATCGGCCTCGCGCTGGGCGGCGACGGCTTCCGGGTCGGCGGCGAACAGGCCGTCGGCGACGGCGGCGGCATCGATCACCGCGACGACGCCGTCGACGGTGACCCGGGTGCGCACATCGGGCCAGTTGAACGCCTTGATCAGGGGTTTGGGCAGGGCCAAACCGGAGGTCTCGATGACGATATGCTCGGGCGGCTGATCGCGGGCCAGCAGGGCCTCGATGGTGGGCAGGAAGTCGTCGGCGACCGTGCAGCAGATGCAGCCGTTGGCGAGTTCGATAATCTCGTCCTCGCCGCAACCCTCGATACCGCAACTGGCGAGCAGGTCGCCATCGACGCCGACATCGCCGAACTCGTTGATCACCAGGGCGATGCGACGGCCATTGGCGGTCTCCAGCAGGTGGCGGATCAGGCTGGTCTTGCCGGCGCCGAGAAAGCCGGTGATGACCGTGGCTGGAATCTTTCCGTTAGCCCGGATGGAAGTTTCAGGCATTCAAGTCTTCTCCCTTGAGGATCATGGGCAGCCCGGCGGCGATGAGCACCACGTTATGGGCCACCTGGGCGATGGTTTGATTGAGGCGCCCGGCGTGATCGCGGAAGGCGCGGGCCTGGGCATTGTCGGGCACGATGCCGAGGCCGACTTCGTTGGCGACCAGCACTACAGCGCCGTCGATGCGCGTGAGGGTTTCGGCCAGCCGTTGGCTTTCGGCGGGAATGTTATTTTTGGCCGCCATGAGATTGGCGATCCACAGGGTCAGGCAATCGACTAGCACGGCGCCGCCGGGCTTGTCGGCGCGGGCTAGGGTGTCGGCCAGTTCAAGGGGTTCTTCGATGGTGGCCCAGGAATTGCCGCGCCGGGCGCGATGTTCAGCGATGCGAGCCGTCATCTCGTCATCGCCTGCTTCGGCGGTAGCGAGATAGGTCATGGGGCCACCGAATCCTTCGACCAGGCGTTCGCCATAGGCGCTCTTGCCCGAGCGCGCGCCACCCAGCACCAGGGTCACTGATAGATCGGAAAAATCACGCACCTTACCGTCCTTCTCCTCCCTCCGAGGATCGCGAGACCAGAGGCAGCGAGGAGGTCTCCTGGCTTGGGCGTGAACAGCCCCGGCGCCTTCCCGGTGTCCGCTCCCTTTCAGGTTCGAACACCAGTGGCTTATGCCGAAGCTTCGCCGCTTACAGTTGCGGGGGCAGCGCCGGAATGGCGACCTTCGGACAAGGCATGCGTCACCGGCTTCCCTCTTCTCATTGCCGGCGGCCAACCTAACATGAAAAATCCGCCCTGCGCTACGTCAACAACGCTGGAATAGCGATTGAGATTGACGGTATGGGCCGCACCGGTTCCACTCCACCGAGACTAGGAGGAGACACCTATGAAGACTGCGGCTTGCGAAGTCCTCGGAATTGAGTTTCCGATCATTCAGGCGCCTATGCAGGGCGCCGTTGGCCCACCCCTAGTGGCGGCGGTCAGCAACGCCGGTAGATTGGGAATGCTGGTGCCCTGGGCCGGCGATGCCACCGCACTGCACCGCGACTTGCGCGAAATTTGCACCCTCACGAGCAAACCGTTCGGCGTCGATCTGAACCTAAGTTTTCCCTGCGACAAACTCCTCGACACCTGTCTCGATGAAGGCGTTCCGATCATTTCGGTTTTCTGGGGCGACCCGACCGCCGCCGCTGCCCGGGCCAAAGCCGGCGGCGCCGTGGTCATGCATACGATGGCCACGGCCGAGGATGCATGCGGTGGCTTGCGGCGTCGATATGGTCGTCGCCCAGGGCTGGGAGGCCGGCGGTCATGTGCGCGGGACGGTGACCACCACGGCCCTGGTGCCCGTCGTGGTTGATGCGGTGGCGCTGGTGCCGGTAATCGCCGCTGGCGGTATCGCCGATGGCCGCGGCCTTGCCGCCGCGATTGCTCTCGGTGCGTCGGCGGCCTGGATCGGGACCCGCTTTCTCGCCAGCGAGGAAGCGCCCATTCATGCCGACTATCTCGACCGCATCATTGGCGCCGGCGAGGACGATACGGTCTATTCCCAGGATCTGTTCGACATCGGCTGGACTAACGCGACCCACCGGGTGCTGCACAATTCAACCGTGGCCCAGTGGCAGGCGGCGGGCTGTCCGCCGCCGGGAGCGCGGCCGGGCGAAGGCGAGGTGATTGTCACCTCCGACACGCTCGGCCCGGTCGTCGACTATCAGTCCGATACGCCGCCCAGCGACGGTACCGGCAACATCGACGCCATGGCCCTGTGGGCCGACCAAGGGGTTGGTCTTGTGAAAGCACGCCAGCCGGCCGGCGATATCGTCAGGGAAATCAATGATCAGGCCGAAGCGGTTTTTCGAAACCTTACTTCGGCGGCTGGTTGACGGTAACGATTCGCCAGTCACCGCCGGCGCCAGGGCCGTCAACATGATCGATGCGGGTGACCGACAGGTTTTCGGTGCAGAACGGCAGAGCCCGGTCGGCCTCGACGCCGAGAGCAATGGCCAGGGCGGCGCGAATGGTGCCGCCGTGGGCGACGGCGATGATGTCGCGGCCGCCATGATCGACGGTCATGCGCTCGACCACCGTGCGGACCCGGCCGATGACATCGACGAAGCTCTCGCCGCCGGGCGGTGCGTGGTCCGCCGGGGCGAGCCAGAACTTGTGATAGATCTCCGGATTGGCGGCCTCGATCTCCGCATGGGTCATGCCGTGCCAATCACCGAAGCTTTGCTCGCTGAGGCCGTACTCCTCCAGGGGTTCGGGTCCTACGGCGCCGCCGCCGACGATGGCGGCCGCGGTTCGCTTGGTGCGGCTCAAATGGCTGGTCACCCAAATTGCATTTTCCGGCAATAGGCGGGCGAGGCCCTGGAATGATTCCGCATCGGTGGTGTCGCAGGGCACGTCGTCACTGCCGTAGACGCCGCCATTAACGCGAAATGCCGGGGCGTGGCGGACCCACCACCAGCGGGTTACGGTTCGTTCATTCATGTGGCGTTCATTGGCATTTGGCGCTCATAAGGCGACGATGGCGAAAAGCATGGCGACCTCACTGATTTGCTGGGCGGCTCCGAGTACGTCGCCGGTATATCCGCCAATCTGCCGGCGCGCCAGTGCGGCGACAGCCAGAGCGGCAAGTCCGCCGACCAACAAGGTGACGACGATCGCCGCGCTGTCGAGCGTGAACAAGGCAATAACCAGGGCGAGGACGCTACCGATCACCGTATCGCGCCGACTCGGCCGACCGGCATCGGCACCGAGACCGTCGCTGCGGGCCATGGGCAAAAACGCCATGATCAGGGGCATGGCGGCCCGTGAGGCGGCGCCCGTCGCCACCAGGGCGGCGAAGACCAGCGCCGGCTCGGCGATGGTGGCCAGGGCGGCGACCCGGGCCATGAGGGAAAACGCCACCGCGGTGACGCCGTAGGTGCCGATGCGGCTGTCACGCATGATGGCCAGCTTGGCGGCTTTGGTGCTACCGCCGCCGAAGCCATCGGCGGTATCGCCAAGGCCGTCTTCGTGGAGCGCGCCGGTGGCAAGCACCAGGGCGGCCATGGTCGCCAGGGCGGCCAGTACCGGCGGCAGGCCTGATCCGCTGGCCAGAATGTAGACCAGCCCAGCGCCGATGCCCAAGCCGGCGCCAACTAGGGGAAAGGTCCGGACCGCCTGGGCCAGGGGTCGGATCACACCGCCCGGCGGTGGCACCAGGCGGGTGAGAAAGCCGGCCGCGAGACGAAGATCGTCGAGCCACTGGGGCGGCGTGCCGGGGAACGGTCGCGAAGGTTCGGCGGCGGACAAAATATGGATTTCCCTGCCTACGGTGGCGCCGGCTTTGACGGCGGCCTATTGTGCCGATATAGGAACGCGCCTGCGCCAATTCAAACCACGCCACGCCGAAAGAGTTCATGTCCCAGATTTTGACCGTCAGCAATATCGACGATGTTCGACGCCTCATGGCCGCTCTGCCCGGCCCGGACGAAACTGCCGCCGCTGCGGCCGCCGCGCGCGAAGGTCAATTGACCAAGCCGCCCGGCGCCCTTGGCCGGCTCGAGGCGTTGAGCGCCTGGGCGGCGGTCTGGCAGGGCGCCCATCCGCCCCGGGCCGAAAAGATTTTGGCCTGTGTCTTCGCCGGCAATCATGGCGTGGCGTGGCGCGGCGTGTCGGCGTTTCCCCCCGAGGTTACCGTCCAGATGGTCGCCAACTTCGAGGTCGGCGGCGCCGCTATCAATCAGATTTGCCGAACCGTCGGCGCCCGCCTCACCGTAACGCCGTTGGACCTCGAGACGCCAACCGCCGATTTCACAACGGCCCCGGCTATGGACGAGGCCGAATGCACCGCCGCCATAGCCGCCGGCATGGCCGCCGTCGACCCAGGGACCGACATTCTGTGTCTCGGCGAAATGGGCATCGCCAACACCACGGCGGCGGCGGCCCTGGCTTGCGCCCTGTTCGGCGGCCCGACGGCGGACTGGGTGGGCCGAGGCACCGGCATCGATGACGCTGGCCGGGATCGCAAGATCGCGGCGGTGGAGGCCGCCATGGCATTCCACGGTGAGGCTTTGAGCGATCCCTGGGAGGCCCTGCGCCGGGTTGGCGGCCGTGAGCTGGCGGCCATGGCCGGGGCGGTGCTGGCGGCTCGCATGGGGCGTGTTCCGGTGCTGCTCGACGGCTACGTATCGACTGCCGCCGCCGCGCCGCTGCTGGTCGCCGACCCTCATGGCCTGGACCATTGCCAGGTTGCCCATCTGTCGGTCGAGCCCGGCCATGGCCGCCTCGCCGAGCGTCTCGGCAAAGCGCCGCTCCTGGACCTCTCCATGCGTCTCGGCGAGGGCACCGGCGCGGTGCTCGCCGCCAGTATTCTGCGCGCCGCCATCGAGGCCCACAACGGTATGGCGACCTTCGCCGACGCCGGCGTCAGCGGCAAGTCGGACTAAGAATTAGGGTCGATCGTTATTGATCGTGGTCCGTGCCGACGCTAAGATGTTCCCCTTTCGTATCGATCGGGGCGACGAGCAATGGCGGTCAACGGTGAACTTGAACTGGACCACGAGCGGCCGGCCGCGGGCGAAAGCGATGCGGGCGACATTGCCCGTGGCGTCTGTCGGGTGCTGGGAGCGTTGGGCTACGGGACGTTGACGGAAATGCCTCTCAGTTCGGGCCGGCGAGCCGATGTCATCGGTCTCGACCGCCATGGTGGCTTTGCCATTGTCGAAGTCAAATCCAGTACCGCTGATTTTCAGTCCGACAAAAAATGGCCCGAATATCTGCGGTTTTGCGACCATTTCTATTTTGCCGTGGCCGCCGATTTTCCCGTGTCGAAATTGCCCGGCGATGCCGGTGTCATCATCGCCGACCGGTTTGGCGGGACCGTGGTCAGGCCGCCGCCGGCCATGAAGATGAACGCCACAACCCGGCGCGCCCAAACCACTCGTTTTGCCCGCCACGCGGCCGCGCGGCTACGTCGCGTCGAAGACCCGGCGCCATAAAAGAACGAGCCGCGGACAGGTCCGCGGCTCGGGGGATCGAATTCAGGGGTGCGACGTCAGCTCGGGCTGACCGCGTCGATTTCTTCCGTCGCCACTTTGTCGACGTTGATAATATCGTCGACAGCGCCCTCATCACCGCCGGCCGCTGTGGCGATGTTTTCGAGGGCTGCACCAATAGCCTCGGCGATGATTGCTTCGGCGTCGAAGATTTCTTCGATGTCGGTGAAGACATCGGACGTGGCGAGCCCGCTGGAGTCTTCGATGGGTTCAAGGATAATGCCGGAAAGGAAAATATTCTGGCCTTCCTCGGGTAGGAATTCGAGCATGAGCTGGCCGCCGATGACCTCGACGGTTATCACGGTGGCGCCGCCGCTGCCCCGGGCGCCGCCGGCATTCTGAGTGCCGCCAAGGACAAGGACGCCGTTGTCGAGCCAGGTGTCGGAGCCGCCGCTCAGTATGGGGATGCGGAGGCCGTTGACCATGACCGTATCGCCCAGGGGACTGGCCAGGGTAACGTTGCCCATCGCGTCGGTCAGCAGGGTCAGGCGATAGGTGCCGTCGGGCACTTTGACGAAGAACTTGTGGAGATCAAGCAGGCCGTCGGACAGCAGATCATGGCCGCCGGCGCTCTGGAGTGCGCCGCGCGCCGCCGGTTCGCTATCAAGGGCCGCGGCCAACAGCTTGTCATAGGATTGGAGACCACCTGTTTCCTCGGTGGTGGGATCCGTTTGGTCGCTTTCCGTCGCCGCAAGCGGGCTCGCAAAGGCCACAATCAGGGCACAAGCCAAAGCAAGGGCGCGGAAAATTCCGAAGTCGACCATGGTCGGTTCTTTCACAAAACAAGCTGTACGGCATAGTTTCGCTATCAGGGCACAGCATGTCGCAAGAACTGCAAATATCCGATTACCGGCAGTATTGTTTATCAAATCGCTATTTCAAGTGACGATCGTCACAGTTCCAACGTTTCGCGAAATATAGCGCTACCCAGTTGAACTCAAGCGGAAACCTTTGATTGGCGCGGGCCTCAGGTCATGTATTGACCACCGTTGG
>PVBE010437253.1_pt1 | contig 11031 bp, 10 predicted proteins | sample 1631181 | NCBI WGS metagenome assembly PVBE01 (sample SAMN08397723, study PRJNA350692) | Marine metagenome, whole genome shotgun sequencing project. | isolation source: water | place: Pacific Ocean | collected 2012-04 | reverse complement strand
GATCAAACCCTTCACTTTTTATATTGTGATGATTTGACCAAGGCTTTGATCGATTCTTACGATTGACCAAACCATGGTCTCTTGTGTGAGTCCACCGGTCCAGCACGAGGCCAGGCCAGCGAACCGCACACGGTTCACGCATATGGGCCATCCGAATTTCCAAAGATCTCGCTCTATCGGGCAGCGGCGGCGACGCTTCCACACCAGCCTGTCGCCGTTAGGCAAGACACTGGAAACAAGGCGGTTACGTCGGGCAATCCACTGACCGCGCCACCCTAGGAGGGCGGCGAAGGCCCGCCGTTTCGACGGCGAGGGCCGAAAGTATATGGCTCGCCGGGGGACGATCAAGGCCGCGCCAGAATTTCTTCAACCGCGGCAAGCCTTGCCAGGCAGGAGGTTAGGGGCCCTCCTACGGTCGGACGACCAACTTCGCCCGGCGTGGCAGGTAGTCGAACACCGCAGCCATGTCGGTCGCCCGTAGTCGGATGCAGCCCATGCTCGAATCCTGGCCGATGGAGCCCTTGTCGGCCGTCCCGTGCAGCCCGAAACCGTCGTGTACGGGGTGGGAGAGCTTGAGGAAATAGTCCCCGATCAGGTGACGCGGGTCACCGTAGGGGATCAACTCGCCAGTCCGCGGCTCCGTCCAATCCGGCTTGTTCTGCTTCTCCGACAGGGAGAACTCGACCTCCGGCGTGCGGCCGTCCTTGCCGAGCCCGACCTGATACAGACGCACGACCAAACTCCCAAGGTAGACCTTCAGGGAGTAGGTCGACTTCTCGACGATGACGTGGATCCGATCCGTCGGGATCCGCAGTCGAACGCCCGCTTGAAGCAGCTTCGGGTCCTGGATCCCGTTGATGCGACGTAGCAGGCCCGCGGCCATCGGCAGGACGGTTTCCTTTTCAAAGTCGATGGCAATACGCGCCAGCGATTCGCCGGGCCGGACCTTGTGCAGGCGCGAGCGCCAGGTGCCATTGCGGTCAAATAGCACGCCCTCGAGCGCCCTCTGTAAGGCGATATAGGCCTGTTTCAGCACCGGGTAGTTCGCGCGCCAGACCCGCACAGGGCCGCGCGTGATCAGATCGACCCAGGACGACAGAAGCTCTGCCCGCTCCGTCGGGGAAGCCCGTTCCATGGCTCTGAGGAGGGACTCCTGGACCACGGCCAGGCCAGTGGCGCGCAGCAACCGGTTGTCGTCTCCGGCAGCCACGATCGCATCGCTCAGGCGTCCCGCCTCGGCTAGGCGGGCCACCCCTGCGGCCAGGACGTCGCCGAGATCCGCTGCGTTGCCGCGGCAGAATGCGGCCGTCGCGGCGGTCAGCGCGGCGTTATCGCCCCCGGCAGCCGCGGCCACCGCTCCCGTGTAGCGCTCGCGGGCGCCGTTTGGCGGGGTCTGACCGACGTGCACGACTGGCTGCACCTTGGGGTGCAGATCGCCGTTCGGAGCGGTTGCTCCGTCGTTCTGGACCAGCTTCGTGGAGGTCCCGTCCGGCCCCTCACCTGGGCCTGCATCTCCCTGTTCCGGGGGAGCCGCCCAAGTCGTGCCGATGGTCTGGTAGCCAAGAAACGCCAGCCCGCATAACAGCAGGAGGACGAGGAAGTTCCGCATATCCCCTCCGAATCAACTTACCGCCTAAGGGGAGGATAGACGCGCGAGCGCCTCGCTACCACTCGTTCTCTTTGGCGGCGTCGATGACCCTATGGGCCGCTCGCAGCGCCTTCAGGCCGACTCGACCATCGACGATCGGATGTCGGCGCGTGCGCACGCAATCGAGGAAGCTCTTGAGTTCCTCCTCGAGCGGATTGTGCTCGTCCATCTTGAGCTCGCGCACCTTCAGGAGACCGTCGAAGACGAACTTCCACAGGTTTTGAATGTTGTCCGTGTCGATATTGTCGATGTCGAGTTCGCGGATGTCCCAGCCTGTCTGCTTCTGAACGATCAGCCCGTATTGTTTGCCGAAGTCGAGCGAGACGTAGCTGTCCCTCGAGAACATCCGCATCCGCCGGTGCGAGCGCAGCGCGACCCGGTTGGCCGACAGGCGCGCAACGACGCCGTTGTCGAACCGGAGTCGCGCACTGACGATGTCTTCGTTGGGGGTGAACAACGCACCGCCGTAGGCCTCAACATCGAGGATCGGCCGGCCGGTCAGCCACAGAACGAGGTCCAGGTCGTGGATCATCAAATCGAGCGTGACACCAATGTCGGTGCTGCGGAACGAGAATGGCGCATGCCGCTCGCTCTCGATGTAACGCGGCTCAATCCCGAGCTCCTGCAGGGCCTTCACGACCGGGTTGAAGCGCTCCACATGGCCGACCTGCAAGATGCGGGAGTTGGCCTCGGCAGCTTTGCAGAGCAGCTCCGCCTCCTCGATGGTGCGCGTGATCGGCTTCTCGACCAGCACGTCGAGGCCATGCTCCAGGTACCTGATGGCCAGGTCGGCGTGATGGGTCGTCGGAACGACCACGGACACCGCCTCGGCCTCCCAGCGCATCGGCGCATCGAGGGGGTCCGTGGCCCACGGAACGCCCCATTCGGTGCCGACGTCGCGGGCAGTGTCCTCGCTGACGTCGCAAACGCCGACCAGAGTCGCCTGCGGAATCGCACGCAGCAGCCGCGCGTGGTGCTTGCCGAGGTGGCCGACCCCGATGACCGCGACGCGAACGGGCCTCTCCTCCGACGGCGTTGGACTCTTCATTGCTGGCCCCTCACGCATCCACGAGCGTGAACATCAGCCGCGCCTCTGAGACCAGCTTGCCGCCGACCTTGCAGCGCGATTGCACGTGCCCGATTCCGGGCCTGGAACGAATCGTCTCGACCTCGATCCGGAGCTGATCCCCGGGCGTCACCGCGCCGCGCAGCTTGACCTTGTCGATGCTCCAGAGCACGGCGAGCTTGCCCGTGTTCTCGAGCTTGCGGAAGAGCAGGATCCCCGCCATCTGCGCCATGGCCTCGAGCTGGAGCACACCCGGCATGATGGGCTGACCTGGCCAATGCCCTTCGAAGAACGGCTCGTTGTAGGTCACGTTCTTGATGCCGACGCCACGCTGATAGCCCTCCAACTCGATGACGCGGTCGACCATCAGGAAGGGGTAGCGATGCGGCAGTAGCTTGAGAATGTCACGAATCCCCATGCCGGACTCGCGCGCGAGATACCCCTCGTCCTCGAGCGTCTTCATGCGGTCGAGGAAGCGCTTGACGAGGATGTGATTGGTGCCGTGACCTGAGCGCGTGGCGATCAGATGCGCCTCTAGTTCGACCCCACCGAGCGCCAGGTCACCGAGCAGGTCCAGCACCTTGTGCCGGGCGAGCTCGTTGGTGAAGCGAAGCTCGTTCTCCTCCGGGCCACCGGGGCCCATGACGATCGTGTTCTGCCGATTCGCACCCTTGCCGAGCCCTGCGGCCTGCAGTGTCTCGACCTCTTGGCGCATGACGAACGTCCGCGCCGGTGCCACCTGCGACGTGAACGACTCTTCGTTGACCTTGAGGCCAAAAGACTGAATCGCGACCGTGTCGCCGGTCCGTTGGTCGAGGTGATACTGGGCTGACAGCCCCTCTTCGGAAGGCAGGGCGACGATGCTGATATCGCCCTCGCGAACGTAGATCGGCTCGTCCAACTGGAAGGTCTTCTTGGGCACCTTTTGGTCGGTGAAGCCACTATCGGTCAGTAGCTGCACGATCGGTGCCGCACTCCCGTCCAGCCCGGGGATCTCTTCGCCATCGATCTCGACGAGCACATTATCGACCCGCAGCGCATACAGCGCGGCCATGAGGTGCTCGATCGTGCTGACCTCGGCGCGCCCATCGCGCACGCTCGTGCGCCGCTCCCGCGACGAGAGCTTGGAGATGTGCGCGAGGACGTGCGGCTCGCCTTCCACGTCCGTGCGGCAAAACACGACCCCGTGGTCGGCCGGGGCCGGCTTGATCGCGACCTTGTTGTCCGCGCCCGTGTGCAGACCGGGACCCCGAAACTCGATTGGAGTCTTGAGCGTGCGCTGTGCTCTCAGCGGCATGCCTGGGAGTATGCCGACTGTCCGGCCCGGCGTCATCGCTTGGACTGCCGGACGCTGTCGGGTGCTACCCCTGGCGCTTCGGTCCCGGCAAGGGTGCCTTCTTGCCAGAGTCCTTACCAGAGTCCTTGCTCCCGTTCGCGTTGCCCGACGTCTTGGGCTTTCCCGGGGTGGGTTTCTTGGCCCCGTTCGTCCGGGCCGACGCCTCGGCTGGGACCGCCTTTTCGCCGATGTCCATAAGCTGAATCACGGCATTGGTGAGGTCGATGCGCTTGGAATAAAAGAGCAAGGGACTGTCGAGTTGGACCTGCAGTTCGAGGGCACGCCGGTAGCCGAGGCTCGCCTTCTCGATGGCCTTGGTACCGACCGACAGCGTCTTGATCACGAGGTCGATGCCGCGTTTCTCGCACAACGGCCGCAGCACCTTGACGATCCGCTGCCGGATCGCCAGCTGCGCGACGCCCTTGTTTTCCCCGTGCTGCAACTCGAAGAGCTTGCTGGTGCCATCGAGTTGCGCACGCAGCGTGCCGAGATTGACCTCGTATTCCCGCCACTCGGGAGAACCACGCGTGGTGAGTTGCTTCTGCTCGTCCGTCTTGGCCCGGAGCGTCTCCGTGAGGATCTGCAACTGACGGGCGCTGGCTTCCCGCTTCTTTGTAAGGTCGCGCACGACGCGCGCCGCGAACTTAGAGCTACGAAGTACGCGGGACGTGTCGACGACGCCGATCTTCTGGGCGTTTAGCGTCGGCATGGCGCTGGCGCCGAAGAGCGTTGTAATGCAGAACCATCGAAACCCATTCATGCTGGCGCCCTCCTAGGCCATGCCGGGCCAGTCAGCCCGGACCATTTCATGCGAGCCATTTCACGGTCGACAGAGACGGTCGCAAGCCTTCTTTCCGTACAAGGCCAGATCAACGCACAAAACGGGACGCAAACTCCGATCACAGCGCGGCCTCGACGTCCAGTAGCCGATTGCGAACTTCTACGAGAAGCTGCTCGTCGGCCGGCGACAAAGGCCGCCCGCTGCAGTGAACGTCGTCCCCATCGAGCGCTTCGAGCAACGCGGCAACGGCAAGTTCGCCCGGAGGTCGCGATGGAACAACGGAGCCGCCGAGCTGCACTCGATGCAGCAGACCCTTGCTGGTGAGCACCTCGACGATCTCGTCGACCTGGCGCCGCGGCCAACCGCTACGACCAGCGAAGCTCGCCAGAGCCAGCGAACGGCCTTCGCCAAAAGCCTGCAACGCCGCGCGCATCAAGGCGATCCCGAGCCTGCGCCTCTGCGCCGGCGTCCACCCGACATCGTCAACGATCGCTGGCAGCTGACCGCGGTTCTGCAGCGTGAAGCAGAGCTGCGCTCCCCACAGCACGATCGTCCACGACAGATACAGATACAGCAGAAAGAACGGCAGGAGTGCCAGCGAGCCATAGATGGCGTTGGTCTGATTGGCCGCGATCTGCAGCGCCAGGAACACGCTTTGGGCGATGAACCACGAGGCGCCGGCCACGAAGCCCGCGATCGTCGCCGGACCCCAGCGCACGTGCACGTTCGGCATCACCTTGTAGAGCAACGTGATCGCGAACCAGATCAGCCCGAACGGCAGTATGTCGAGGCCGGACTCGATCGCCTGCTGCGACCATTGCCAGTCACGGATCACCGGCGCAACCTTAAGAAAGGCGGTGAGCCCTGTGCCGACCAGGACGAGCAGGGGAACGATGAAGAGGATCCCGACATAGTCCGCGAAGCGCCGCGCGATATGGCGTCCACGGCCAGCGGACCAGGTCGCATTGAGCGCACGCTCGACCTTGGTCAGCAGCGACACGACCACCCAGAGGAAGATCGGGAAGCTGAATATGCCGAGCGTTGCGGGGTTGACGGCGGTGACGACGTCGACGAGGCGCTGCAACACGTCGTGGAGGTCGGCGCTCTGATCCTTGGCACGCGGCAGCCAGTCACCTTGGATCAGCAGCACGAGGTCCTGCTTGAGCCCGAACATGCCAGCGATCGACAGCACCACGACCAAGCCGGGCACCAATGACATGAGCGTCAAGTAGGTCAGCGCGCCGGCCCACAGAGCGCCGCCGCTGACCATGAAGCGGCGGGTCGTGTACCACAGGAAGCTGATAAGGCGTGCCACCGACCTATCCGAGAAACCGGTCGAACAGCATCAGCGCGCCCCACGACTGACCATCGCCAAGTTCGGCCTCGGTCAGCCGCCGCCGGGCTTCGTCGAGCGGTAACCGCTCCACGACGATGTCTTCGGAGGGGTCGAGCTGCTGCGGAACCGTCGCGAGTTCACGGGCCAGGAACACATGGCAGACTTCGTTCGACACGCCCTTGTAGGGCGCGAACGCTCCCAGCGCCGTCCAATCGACGGCGGTCAGCCCGGCCTCCTCACGGAGTTCGCGACGCGCCGCGGTGAGGGGCTCCTCGCCTCGTTCCATTCCGCCGATCGGAAACTCCCAGAGTCGAGCGCCGAACAGGTACCGGTAAGTGTGCAGCAAGATGGTCGTGCCATCGTCGAACAACGGCACGATGACTGCCGACCCCGGCATGTCGATGTAGTAGTAGTCGCCAGGCGCACCGTCTCGACGCACATAGCGGTCGCGTCGGTAGCGATGCCACGCATTGTCGACGAGGACCTCGGTCTCGAGCCGGTCGAACGGCTGCCGCTTGGTCATTCGCCCAGGAATGACGCGCCGATGAACTCGCGGCACGCGTGGTTCGAGCCGGCATCGGCCTCGGTGTGTTTCGCGTCGCGATAGATGCGCTCCACGTGATACTCGCCGACGTAGCCATAGCCGCCGTGGATCTGGATCGCTTCATCGGCACAGTGCGTTGCGCATTCGGAAGCGACGACCTTGGCAATCGCGGCGTCGCGCGCGTGGTCGCCTCCGGCGTCCGCTAGCCGGGCCGCGTGGTAGACCTGTTGCCGGGCCGTTGCGATCCGCGTCGCGCACTCGGCCAACTTGAACGCGACGGCCTGATGTTTGGCTAGCACCTTGCCGAAGGTGGCTCGCTCCCCCGAATAGCACAACGCCCGCTCGAAGGCACCCTGTGCCAGCCCGAGAGCAATCGCCGCAACCGCGGTGCGCGCGCAGGCCAAGCCCGCCGCGACAACCACAGCACCGTCATCGCCGAGAGAGTCTCCGGCTTCGACGTTGTCGAGCACGACGTCGGCCCAACCACTGGCACGCATCCCAAGCGTCGACGCCGGCGGCTCGACAGCCAGACCCGCCGCATCCTTGCTGACAACGAACACACGGACCGTTTCCCCGGACGTGGCAGCAACGACGAGGGTCGATGCCACCTCAGCGTTGGTGACCAGAGCCGCGCGCCCGGTCAACCGACCATCGCTCTCGACGACACCGGACGGGTCGAGGCTGCTCGCGCCGATGTGCTCGCCGGCGGTGAGGGGCTCGACCAGCGCCTCGCGCTGCGCAGCGCTGCCGAAGAAGTCGATGAGCCGGGCACATCTGCCGGTGTGCGCAGCAAGGCTGAGAGCGGTGGCGCCACATGCCTTGGCTAGCTCCTCCAGCGCGAGACAGAACGCCAACTGCCCCATCCCCACACCCCCGCTCTCCTCGGAGATCGGCAGGCCGAGGAAGCCGAGCTCCCCCATCGCCTCGAAAGCGTCCCTTGGGAAGCGAGCGCACTCGTCGGCTGCTTCGGCGTGCGGAGCGAGGGCGTCGTCGGCGAGTTTCCTCGCTGTCTCGACGATCATCTCTTGCTCTTCGGAGAGCGTGAGGTTGGTCCAAGTCTGCACTCTGCCTAGAGCGTATCGGGTCGCCCGGGGCAGTTACAGCTCCCGCAGATTGCCGGTTTGCCCGATCTGCGGCATCGTAAGAGGATGCAATCCCGCCTACTCCGTCCAGGTCTCGCCCTAGCTTCCGTGCTCGCTCTGAGCGCATTCCTGAGCGCTCAAGTGGCGCGCAACATGCGCCTCTTGTCCCGCATGCCACGCACGGCATGCACGACCGGCGACGTGTGGGGACTCAAGGGTTTCATGCTCATGGCTCGCCGTTCACAAGGCTTCGAGGTGGTTAATGCGAGCGACCCGACCAGCCCGAAGACCAAGTCGATCTACCCTCCGGGCTACCCGATCGCGAGCACTCGCTCCTACGGCATCGGCGACATCAAGGCTGACCACCGCTACATCTACGCAACCAACGAAGGCACCAGCTCCGGTGGCGTGTTCATCTTTGACGGGGTCGACCCCTGGAACCCGAAGTACCTCGGACAGGCTGGTGCTGGACGCGGCAGCGTGCACAACTGTTCGGTCGACGGCCAACGGGGCCTGCTGCTGACGAACCGCGGCGACATCTTCGACGTGTCTAACCGAACAGCGCCGCGACTACTGACTAAACTCAACGTCGGCTTCGCGCACGACGTCATGGTGTTCGACAAGCGGGCTTACTACTCGCTCTGGAACGCCGGCATCGCCATCTACGACATCACCAACGCGAGCAGCCCGGTGCGCCTTGGTCAGCTGCGCTATTCCGGTGCGACCTGCCACAGCATGTGGCCGACCGACGACCGCAAGATCCTCTACACCACCGACGAGAAGGCGGACGGGTGGATGAAGATCTGGGACATCTCACGACTACCGACGATCTCGTACATCGGTGAGTGGAAGACCGGCCCGGCTGGCGAGTCGATCCACAACGTGCAGGTGCACGAGAACCTCTTGTTCGTGACCTACTACAAGGCCGGGTTGCGCGTCTTGAGCATCAAGGATCCGCGCAAGCCGGTCGAGATCGCCCACTACGACACCTACCCATCGACCGGCCGCGGTTGCTTCGGTGGACCCTACGCAGGGTGCTGGGGTGTCTATCCGTGGGACCTGAACCGGATCTTCGTCACTGACCTCGATTCGGGCGGCTACATCCTCGAACTCAACGCGATCACGAACACCCTGACGCCGAAGGCCACCACGGTGAAACCCGGCAACTCGATGGAGCTCGACTTCGTGTTCCGCAACAACGGCGGACACCCGCTGGACGGCTTCGGCCTCATGGCGCTCGCGAGCGTCAACTCGGCACAGATCTTCTGGATACTGGTGACTGACGTCAAAGCACTCAACGTCAACCAGCAGGTCACGCACAGGGTCAAGATTCCGGTGCCGGTCGGCCTGCCTAACCTGACCGTCGGTTTCACCGGCATGTCAGGCACCGTCGTGCCGCTGATACTGAACCAGCAGAGTCAGACGAAGATCTACATCAAGAACTGAGTTCCTGCTCGATCCAGTCGGCGATCGCGTCAGTGCGACTGCCGGGCCCGAACAGCTTGGCGTAGCCGAGCTGCTCGAGTTCGGCCGCGTCCTCGTCCGGGATGATCCCACCGCCGACGAGCAAGATTTCATGCAGCCCGGCCCCGTCCATGAGCCGCTTGATCTCGGGGAACAGCTCCATGTGCGCGCCCGAGTGGATCGAGAGGCCGACGACGTCGACATCTTCGTCGAGCGCCGCCTGGACGATCTGTTCGGGCGTCTGGTGCAGGCCGGTGTAGATGACCTCCATGCCGCGGTCGCGTAGCGACGCAGCGACGACCTTCGCCCCCCGGTCGTGCCCATCGAGTCCTGGCTTGGCAACGAGAACGCGAATCTTGCGGTCGGTCATGGTCGTCTCACGATGGTTCTCATCATGCTTCCCCGAGTAGCTCGCTGACGAGCCGCTCCGCGGTTTCGTAGGGCCGGTCGCCGCTCGCCGTTGCCGCGAGGTCGCTTGCCCGAGCCTGCAGGCCACGAGCGCCCCACAGACGCTCGTTGACAATACGACGAAGCTGCGCACCACGTCGCATTTGGCGACGCTCGGCCAGCCGACCGGCCTGCGTCAGGGCAGCGTGGCAATCCGTGACAGCCTGCACCAACTGATCGATACCCTTGCCCTGGGTCGCCACCGTAGGCACGAGCGGCACAGGTTCGCTCCGCGCCCGTAGGGCCACGGCCTCCTCGAGGTCGTTGACGAGGCGCTCGACCCCCGGTTGGTCGGCCTTGTTGATCGCAAAAACATCGGCAAGCTCGACCAGACCGGCCTTCAACGCCTGCGCCACGTCACCGCCACCGGGCTGCAGCACCACGACGACGACGTCACTCGCGTCCATCACGTCGTGCTCGGCTTGACCGACCCCGACTGTTTCGATCAGCAGCCGGTCGAACCCGAAGGCAGCACAGAGGTCACAGGCTTCCACGGTCTTGCGCGCGAGGCCGCCGAGCGAGCCGCGCGTCGCCATCGATCGAATGAAAACGCCTTCGTCGAGCGTGTGCGCACCCATGCGCACGCGGTCGCCGAGCAATGCCCCACCCGTGAAGGGACTGGTCGGGTCCACCGCGAGCACGCCCACCGTATGACCCTTGGCTCGCCACCCGACGACCAACTCCGCGGCGAGCGTCGACTTGCCGACCCCCGGCGGCCCGGTCAAACCGATGCGCGGTGCATCAGTGATGGCGCCAGACAAGGCGTCGAACAGCGCCGGAAACGCGGGATCGTCGCCCTCAGCGAGGCTAATCGCTCGACTGAGCGCACGCCGCTCGCCAGCGCGGAACCCGTTCAGCACATCCACTTGGATCGGCACATCAAGAAAGCACGAAACGCGACACGATGAGGCGCTGAATGTCGGTCGCACCCTCGTAGATCTCGGTAATCCTGGCGTCGCGCAGGAAGCGCTCTGCTGGCGAGTTGCTCGTCAGGCCATCGGTGCCGAGGATCGACACGACGCGACGCACCGTGTTGTTACAGGTGCGCGACGCGAAGCTCTTGGCCATCGCCGATTGCCCGGTGCATGGCAGACCACGGTCGCGCAGCGCGGAAGCGCGCCAAGTCAGCAACCGTGCGGCCTCGAGGTCGGTGGCCATGTCGGCGATCGCCCAGTGCACAGCCTGATCCTCGATGTCGTTGTCGCGCACGTAGTCAATGCACGTCTCCAAGGACGCGCGTGCGATGCCGAGGCTCTGCGAAGCGATGCCGAGCCGTCCACCGTCGAGAGTGTCGAGGGCGATCTTGAAACCCATGCCCTCTTCGCCG
>PVBE010202917.1_pt1 | contig 11031 bp, 10 predicted proteins | sample 1631181 | NCBI WGS metagenome assembly PVBE01 (sample SAMN08397723, study PRJNA350692) | Marine metagenome, whole genome shotgun sequencing project. | isolation source: water | place: Pacific Ocean | collected 2012-04 | reverse complement strand
GATCAGTAATAGGAGCACGATCAGGATCGGTGATTATTGAGCAGGTATTCGAGATTCCGGGTATGGGACGGCTCAGCCTTGAGGCAATAGTGGGTCGCGACTACGCGGTATTCATGGGAATACTGTCTCTGACTTCGATCCTCGGCCTGCTCGGAAACATCCTTTCGGATTTCTGTTATGTGCTTATAGACCCACGCATCAACTTCCAGCGATGAAATTCTTAAGTAAATTCTTGAATCCCGTAACGCTTAAGCGGCTGCGTCGTTTTCGGCAAAGAAAACGGGCGTTCTGGTCGTTCATCCTTCTGGCGGGACTGTGGATTGTCAGCATGGGCTCGGAATTGATTTGCAACGATCGCCCCATCTATCTTCGTTACGAGGGAGAATCTTACTTCCCGGCATTCAAGTACTATCCGGAGAGCGAATTCCTGGAAGCCGGCAAAGAGACCCGCCCTGATTACAAGAAGCTGGAGTGCGGGCCTGGTTTTGCGGATAAGCCGGATAACTTCATGCTGTTTCCTCCCGTAAGATACGGGCCGTATGAGAGTATTGACCCGGAATCTCTTTCTTCCCGCGAAACGGTTTCACTCTTGCTTAAACGAATTCCCCAAGTGGGAAACGCGAACGTTGATTTGGGACTGAAGATCCTGAGGTCTACGTCGTGTGGCGTGTTCTTCGGGATGGAGGAGACGGAGCTTAGCGGGATGTCGATCACGGACTACTGGCCCCTGGACGAATCTTTTCTTCAGGCTGTCAGGGCCAGGTTTGGCAATGCTGAATCTCCGGCGCTTGAGAGCACTCTTTCCAGGAGCGACGGAGATATGCAGGGCACAATCCTGAAGCTGTCCAGTTTTAAGAAACGAAGCCGCTCTCCAACGTCCGTTCGTATCAAGTTCTATGAACCTGTGGATGACATGACATCGGGAGCCACCATAGAATTCACAAAAACATTACAGGTGGCCGGCGATCTTCCGGATCTGTGGAACCGCTTGACGGATGAAGAGCGGTCCGGTTTGGAAGGGCTGGTTGCAGGCTGTTTCGATGCGCCTGTCTACCCTCAGTCCATCACTGTCTCTGGAGAGAAATACAGTGTTGATATCAGGAGAAACGATATTGCCTGGCCCTATCCTCCGGTTGAAGGGCATTGGCTTGGCATTGACAGTGCGGGCAGGGACGTGTTCGCAAGGGTTCTGTACGGGCTCCGTATATCGATGACATTCGGATTGCTGCTTGTTCTCGTTTCCATGACCGTTGGAATTGCTGTCGGTGCTTTACAAGGTTACTTCGCCGGTGCCGTGGATATTACGGGGCAACGGCTGATAGAGATATGGAGCGCAGTCCCGTTTCTGTATGTGATGATTCTTATGGGCTCGGTCTACGGAAGAAGTTTCGGGTTGCTGATAGTTTGTTACGGCATTTTCCGCTGGATTGGAGTCTCGTATTACTCAAGGGCCGAATTCTTGCGGCTGCGCGGCCGGCCATTTGTGGATTCGGCCAGGTGCATGGGAATCCCAACGGCGAAGATAATGGTCCGGCATATTCTCCCGAACGCGCTGACGCCTATCATAACATTCTTCCCGTTTTCACTTGTCGGGGCGATAGGTATGTTGGCGGCCCTTGATTATCTCGGATTCGGTTTGCCGCCTCCCACCCCGAGTTGGGGAGAGCTTCTGCACCAGGCACAACAGTTCAGGTGGGCGTGGTGGCTTATCCTGTATCCCTCGCTGGCACTGTTTGCCGTGATGCTGCTGGGCGTGTTCGTGGGCGAAGGTGCGCGCGATGCGTTTGATCCGCGGCCTTACAGTAAAATGGAGTAGGGTATTGGGATTCAACGCCCAACGTCCAACATCCAACGCTCAACGCCCAAGTGGGGAGATTGGGGATGGGAAGGGAATGGTTAAGGGCTGATGGTTGATGGATATGGGAACCCACTCCTCCGAGGAGGGGATTTGGGGAGATTGATGGGATGAGTTTGTTGGAGATTAGAGATCTTTCGGTTGTGTTCGATACCGATGACGGGGTCGTGCAGGCGGCGGATTGTGTCTCGCTGGATATACGCGAGGGCGAGGTGCTGGGCCTCGTCGGCGAATCCGGTTGCGGGAAATCGGTTACGGCCATGAGTACGCTTCGCCTTATTCCCTTGCCACCCGGAAGGTTTGTGTCCGGAACGGTCATGTTCGACGGAAAAGACCTGCTGACCATGCCGATTCCGGAGCTGCGCGAGATCCGCGGTAGGGAGATCGGCATGATTTTTCAGGAGCCCATGACAGCACTGTCTCCCCTGCAGCGCATCGGCAAGCAGCTCGTCGAGACGCAGCAGACTCATGGGCAGATCGACAGGAAAGAGGCATGGCGTGCCGGAGAGGAATGGTTGGCGAAAGTCGGCATTCCCGATCCCGCTGAATGCATGTTTTCCTATCCTTTCCAGTTGTCCGGAGGAATGAGGCAGAGGGTTATGATCGCTATGGCGCTGATGCTGGATCCCAAGGTTATCATCGCGGACGAACCAACGACTGCCCTCGACGTGACAATACAGGCGCAGTTCTTCGACATCAAGCTCGACTTGAATAAACGTGACACGTCTCTGCTTCTGATAACCCACGACATGGGGGTAATCTGGGAAATGTGTGAGCGTGTGGCGGTCATGTACGCATCGGAGATCGTGGAAGTCGGTTCGCGAGAAGACCTGTTCAGAAATCCTCTTCATCCATACACGGAAGCGCTGCTGGCTTCTATTCCATCCCTGGATTGCGAGAAAGGCGAATTGGAGACAATCGAAGGTCAGGTCCCATCGGCCATCGATTACCCCGTGGGATGCAGATTCAGGGAGCGCTGTAAGTATGCTTTTGAGCGTTGTGAGAAAGAACACCCGGACCTCGCCGGCATAGACGGGCGGGAGGCCAGGTGCTTCCTGGCAGAAGACCGGGCGAAAAAGAAATCAACCGGAGATCAATGAGACCTCTATTGCAAATAGAAGATCTTAAGACATGGTTCCCGATTCGGCGGGGCGTGTTTTCGCGCACCGTAGGCCACGTGCGGGCGGTGGACGGAGTTTCGCTACGGATCGGGCAGGGGGAATCACTGGGGCTCGTCGGTGAATCCGGATGCGGCAAGACGACACTGGCGCGGACGGTACTGGGGCTGGACCCGTCGCACTCCGGATCGGTTGTGTTCGACGGCACCGAACTGATCGGAAAAAGCGAGGGGGAACTGAGACCCCTGCGACAGGATCTCCAGGTCATTTTTCAGGATCCTTTTGCGTCGTTGAACCCGCGCATGACCGTGTCGGGTATCGTGACAGAGGGAATGGTGCAGCACGGGTTGACCAACCCGCGCGAAAGGGATGCAGCCGCTACGAAGCTGCTTGAAGAAGTGGGCATGAACGAAGATGCGCTTCACCGTTATCCGCACGAGTTTTCAGGCGGCCAACGGCAGCGAATAAGCGTTGCGCGCGCAATTTCGCTCAAGCCCAAGCTCGTTATCTGTGATGAGGCCGTGAGCGCACTGGACGTTTCCGTGCAGGCCCAGGTGATAAACCTTCTGATGAATCTGCGGGAGAAACACGGGCTTGCCTATCTCTTTATATCCCACGACCTGAGCGTCGTCCGGCACATCTCCGACAAGATAGCCGTGATGTACCTCGGCCGGATTGTGGAATATGGAGCCAGCCGTGAGGTGATTGACCGGCCACGCCACCCCTATACGCAGGCACTTGTTTCTGCAATTCCCAGGGTTGGTGTGGAGAAGAAGGGACGAATCGTCCTTGAAGGAGATGTGCCCTCACCGTCACGCCCCCCGCCCGGTTGCAGGTTCCATCCCCGCTGTCCTTTTGCCATCGACCGTTGCAGGGAAGAGGAACCGCCCCTGGAGAATGCCCCCGATGATGACACCCGTCTGGCCGCCTGCATAAGGGTCGGGGAGATTGATTGAGGTGCTCTTCGATTCGGACGACCACGCCTATGGCGTGGCTAGCACGAGGCTTGCCCCGCCTTTAGCGGGGTCGTCCCTCCACTTCGAGCACTTTAGCACGTTGTTAAGGATGGAGGGCCCACCTCCCTGTGGGCCGACTACTTGCTGACGTCGACGCAGACGAGGGTTCCCGGCTGGTTGCGGCAGTAGATCTTGCCATAGGCGAATACCGGGGCGGTCCAGCAGACCTTCTTTTTCAGGATCTTTCCTTCCGATATCTGCTTGTAGCCGGTTGGTACTGCTTCAGCAATGAACAGCGTGCCCTTTTCGTTGAGCACGATCAACTTGCGATCCACCACGATAAGCGAACCAAAGTCGAGGTTCTTGGACCATTTCTCGGCACCGGTGTCGAAGACGAGGCAGCGTAGCGTGCCGCGTCCCGCGTTGCCGTCAATTCCGTAGATGTGACCGTCCAGAAGAACGGAACTGCTGAACATGTTGCTCATGCTCTTGGTTTCCCACACAATCCTGGGCTTCTTTCCCGAGAAGTCAACAAGGGTGCTACCTCTCTTGTAACCAGATGAGATGAACATCTTGGTTCCAGAGATAATAGGGTCGGCGGCGTTCACGTTGTACCTGGTTTCCCACTCCTTGTACCAGAGCTCCCGTCCATTGGCCGTGTCAACTGCATGGAGGCCTTTCTCTCCGAATATGGCAGCACAGGTTTTGCCAGCATGCCTGTAGATCACAGGTGTGGCATACCCGCCAACTCCCGGCGCGCTGGACCAAATGGTCTTTCCCGTGCTTCTGTCAAAGGCCACGCCGCGTTTGCCCGCGTTTATTAGAATCTTCTCATCCAGCATGATGGGCGATCCGGCCAGGCCCCATCGAAGAACATCGGCTCTCAGTTCCTTCGCAACATTTCTTTGCCACTTCACCGCCCCGTCGGCAGCGTTGAAGCAGAAGACGTGACCTTCCCGGCTGAAAGTGTAGACCGAGGTACCTGTTACGAGGGGGGTGGCCCTGGGACCTGAGTAGGATCTCGCCTTGCAGGCGTAAGTGTGCTTCCAGATTTCAGCGCCTGTGTCCGCATCCAGGCAGAAGACGCTATCACTGTTTTTCTTGTTTCCCAACGTGTAAAGACGCCTGCCGGAAATCGATGCGGCCGAGTATCCTTCTCCCAGTTCTTTCTGCCACGTGATCCTGGGGCCATCATTCAACGCTGCCGGATTCCAGTTTCCTGATTCAACAATGCCGTTAGCATTGGGTCCGCGCCATCGTGGCCAATCGCCGGCCCGGGCAACAGAAAACAGTGCGGTTGCCAGCAGAAGAACGGTTGCTGCGGTGGAGCTGTTTCTTAATGTAGAATTGTTGTGTTGCACTTTCATTGTCAACTTGGCCATGCCGTTGCTCTCCTATGGGAGGGACGCCCACGTGCCTAATCTGAAGACGTGGCATTGACAGAAACTACGGCCTCAAGAAAAGCAGTGCAAGACGAAACGGCAGCGCTGTAAAGATCATTGACACAATGCGCTGATGTGATAAAGTCTAGGTTCGGAGCGGTGAGCTCCCCGATGCCTGACATCAGGTACCGGAACGTTATGTAACCAGGAGAAGGATCGTGGACAAGGAGCTACTCAGCGAACAAGTCCAGGTAGAGCGTAAGTTGTTTACATTTGAGCTCAGAGAGAACCCGCGAGGGCGATTCCTGAAGATCACTGAGGATGTAGGGGGCCGGCGTGACACGATCATTATTCCTGCCACGGGGCTGGACAAGATAAGCGAGATCCTGGGACATGCTATCCAGGCATCGAACGATGCCGGGCCTTGTGAGGCGGACACACCCGTGTAGGAGTCCGTCGCGCTTGAAAGTTTTAATGTCCATCTTTGTCTCGTTGTGTTCAGGCTTCCTGGCATTTGCCGACACCTCAGAAGCAGAATCTCCACGCGATGCCGATGAACTTATGTCGGACGTGATCGCACATCTGCCGGCGCTACCGCTTCTCATTACCGGGGAACTTCACGTGCGCCGTCCGAGGGGTGTGTCTGTTCGCGACCTGAAGTTCGAGATGCTTGTGAACTGGGGCACTTACCCGGCATCTGCATCCTACGCTATAAAGGACAAGAAGAATCGGTTGCTCGAGGAGTTGACTGTTATGAGAGCCAAAGGCGCCGCGCCGGTTTTCTCGCGAACCGCTGGAGATCCCCCGAAAGAAGTTGCCGTGGGCGATCTTTTTGCCCCCGTACAGGAGACTGATCTAAGCTGGATGGACCTAACTCTCTCGTTTCTCTGGTGGACCGGCGGAAAGCTCGTTGGCGAGGAGAAGATCAAGGGCCGGCCCGCGTTCGTAGTGGACGTTCCAGCGCCCGACGGTGAAGCAAAACCACAATACGCAAGCGTGAGGTTGTGGATTGACGTGGCGGCCCGAATGCTGCTGCAGGCCGAAGGCCGGGCCGCCGACGGGACCGTAGTGCGGCGCTTGTGGATAAAAAGTTTCAAGAAAGTGAACGAAATGTGGATGATAAAGGACCTGGAGGTACAGCATTACCCCGTTCTCCACAGGACAAAGTTACGCGTTCACGAGGTCAGTGAGGCAGGTGAGTTAATCAACTATGAATCTGATGCTGAGCACTGAGTGTATTACACTCGTACTGCTTTTCTTCTGTTCGGCTTTTTTTTCCAGCGCCGAGACGGCTCTGTTTTCGCTGAACCCAATACAAATAAACCGCTTGATCAAGCGGCGCCCGAGGTCTGCCGGGATCATCCAGCAGATGCTGGACCGGCCGACGCAATTGCTGTCCACTATCCTGATCGGGAACACCCTCGTCAACGTAGCCGCCTCGGGGCTTGGCTACGTAATAGTCCTTCATCTCCTGTCCTCGTACGCGGAAGTAGTATCAATTGTATCAATGACGTTTCTTCTACTCCTGGTTGGAGAAGTTGCTCCGAAACGGCTGGCGATGGTGCATGCTGAACGCCTGGCCGTTATGTATGCCCCTGTCCTGAACGGGCTCATCTTCGTTATGACCCCGCTCCGCGCCATGCTTGAGCGAGTCGCCGTCTTGATCAGGAAGGATCTGCACGCTGCCGACAGGACCTTAACCGAAGACGAGTTCCTGTCCGTTGTCGAAGCCGGGGAAGAAGCCGGCGTGTTGGACGAGGAAGAGCGCACGATGGTGGATGGAATCGTACGGATGGAGGAGATGCAGGCCAGCGATATCATGACCCCGCGTGTTGACCTCGTTGGTATCGATCTGGAAGATTCGTCGGAGGAGCATGAACGTGTTGCAAGGAGTGTGACGTTTCGGTACCTGCCTATCTATCGAGAGACCATGGACCAGGTTGAGGGGTTTCTTGATGTCCTGAAATACATTCTGTCAGAGGACAAGGACGTAAGTAAGGCGACTATTCCTCCCGTATTCGTACCGGAGACGGCCCCCCTTGACAACCTGCTCATAACTTTTCAACGGGAACGCAGAAACGTGGCTTTTGTCTCCGACGAATACGGAGGAACCGCGGGCCTCATTACGAGGGGAGACATACTCGAGGAAATCGCTGAGGATGTGGAGAATGAGTACGGGGACGAGCAACTTAGTCTTCAGCAGATAGGAATCAACCGCTGGCTTATAGACGGAAGCATCAGCCTTGAGGACGTCAACTATGAACTGGGGTTGGAACTGGAGGCCGAGGGCGCCGACCGCATTGGCGGTTGGATAATGGCCCAGGCCGAGAGGATTCCACACGCCGGAGATGTCGTCGAGGCCCAGGGGTGCCGTGCCCGTGTGCAGAGGATCAGAAAACGCAGGGTCACGCTGGTCTTTCTTGAAAGAACGCAGTTGCAGGGCGTAGCGGAGGATGAATCAAGATGAGCCCTTCGACACAACTGATGATTATCGGGGTGTGCATGATCCTGGAAGCGTTCTTCTCAGGCATGGAAACCGGGGTGATTTCGATCCACAGGTTACGCCTCAGACATTCGGTCATGTCGGGATCGAAAGCGGCGAAGATTCTTTCGGGATATCTTGAGAATACCGACAGGCTGTTGGGAACCACACTTGTGGGAACCAATATATGTGTTGTGATGATTTCGGTTGTCTCGGCCAGCCTTGCCGTTAGCCTTATGGGCAGCGGTGGCCAGGCGGTAGCTACGCTGTTGACTGCCGTTACAGTGCTTGTCTTCTGTGAGTACCTTCCGAAGGCGTGGTTCCACAGTAAACCGCTTGAAAGGTGTTCACGGTTTGCGAAGTTTCTTCAGATGTCCGAGAGAATCGTTCAGCCCCTGTCAGTGGCGATTCTTGGGGTAGTGCGTCTGTTCGTGCCGGGTGCCACGCGCATGTACTCCAAGTCGGATCCCTTCATAACGAAGGAGGAACTCAAAACACTGGCTTGGGAAGGCGCCAAGAGCGGAGTTCTATCCAGGAAGGAAAGCACAATGATTCACAGGGTGCTTGAACTGTCCGGGCAGAGAGCCGACGACATAATGATTCCGAGCAACGAGATGACCGCCGTGTTCAGCGGGGCTACAGTGAAGGAATTTCTGGAGTTGTGCAGAACGTCCGGCTTCACGAGAATGCCGGTTCACGACGATGCCGCTGCCGATGTTGTGGGCATAATCAACGTGTACTATGTTCTGTCGCACCACGATCTGAACTATGAAATGCCGATATCAAGCTTCGTGCGTTCGCCGCTTCTCATTCCGGCAGGAATGCCGGTAGATGAGATATTTCCCCGGTTGCGGCGGTCACGGCAGCCCATGTGCCTTGTCAAAGATTCTGAGGGCGACGTAATTGGACTGATAACAACACACGACATTCTCGAGGAGATTGTCGGAGAGTTGTAATCAGTTCGAAACAGGATCCCGCATTACCTTCATGGGATTATCGCGATGGCTAGGGCAATCAAAGAGACGCACGAGAATGCCGGTGGCACGCGGCCGGAGTTCTGTCCAAGCTGCGAACGCTACATCGGTCCGGTTTCGGTTTGCCCGTATTGTGATGCCGATGCGGCGGTGCCGCGCGCCATGCGCGTAATCAAGGTCTCGGCAGTCCTGCTTGCTTCGGCGGGACTTGCCCTCCTGTTCGTGATGTCGAGGAGCAAGGATGTTCCAGAGGTGAAGGTGTCTGAACTTACACCGCTGATGAATTTCGGATCGGTGCAGGTCTCCGGTACGGTCTCCAGGAATCCTTTCATAGGCAGAGAGAAGGGAGAGATAGACTATATCTCCTTCCTGCTGGATGACGGAACCGGGCGCGTTCGCGTGCAGGTCTATGGACTGACCGCGAAAGAACTCTCCGAGGCCGGGATGATTCCTCGACAAGGGCAGCAGTTGAGGGCTGCCGGCAGCCTCAATGTCTCGGGCGAAGGAGATGTGAAGCTCAGGCTTCGCAGCGTTGGGGACCTGGAACCGATTGCTCCTGGTTCCGAAGAACGAGGCGGTAAGTAGAGACTGACTTGGCCGCCGGCGGTGAGGACTGACGCAGCACGAAGTAGAAGACACATGGACATTCTTATTATCATCGTAGCATCGGCATCCGCGGCTTTCGTGTCTGCGGTGCTGGCCTGTGTTCCGGGACTGCACGTCTACAACGTTATGGGCCTGGGAGTTGCTTGCGTTCATCTTCTCCAGACAAATGGTGTTGCCGTTCCGCCCGAAATCCTCCTGCCCGTGGCAGTTGGAATGATGGTGGGATATGCCGTCCTCAACACACTGCCGTCTGTTCTCCTTGCGGCTCCCGACGAGAGTGCGGCGTTTCTCGTGTCGCCCGGTCAGAAGTTCTTCATGACAGGAAGGGGCTACGATGCGGTTATAATGACAACGATAGGCGGAATCGCGGGGCTCGCGATCCTCCTCGGGGTAGCCGGACCCCTGGCGCCGCTGCTTCTGCCTGCGGCTCGTGCGGTGTTTCAGCCTCACCTTCACTGGATTCTATGGTGTGTAATAACGTTTATGCTGATGTCGGAATGGCCCAAGGGTGGAACACGTGGACAGGCAGGGTGGAGACGCTTTGTTGACGGATGGAAATCAACCGGGGCTGGACTTGTCACGTTCGCACTATCCGGGCTGCTTGGGTTCGTCCTTTTCTACGGCAACCCCGTAGCCCTCCAGGGCTCCTTTCAAAGCCTGATGCCGGGTTTTGTTGGTCTGTTCACCATTCCGTGGCTGGTGTTGAATCTCGTCAATAAGGCAAAACCACCACGGCAGAGTTTTCAGACATCGCGTCTCGGACCCGGGATGATGCTTCGGGGAGTGGTCGCAGGCGGGTTGGGCGGGGGATTTGCCGCGTTCTTTCCGGGAGTGACAGGGGGCGTTGGGGGCATGCTTGCGGGGCATGCAACGGCTACAAGGGATGATCGTGTGTTCGTGGTCTCGCAGGGAGCGTCGAAAGTCTTCTACTATGTCGGCGGGCTTCTTCTCTTCTTCGTTCCTGGACTCCACGTAACCAGGGGAGGGGGAGCATGGATGCTTCGCGGGTTGTACCGCTGCCGGGGAACGGGAGATTACTTGATGGTGTTGGCTTCCATCGCCATCAGTGGGGCGGTGGCTCTTCTCATGGTTGCGCCATTGACCCGCATCACGATCAAAGTAATACACCGCTTCGGGTTTCGCATGGTATCGGGGGTGTCGTTGATTGCCGTGACGGTTCTTGTCGCCTTAATAACAGGTTGGTCCGGTCTCTTCGTGATGTTTGTAGCTGGGGGAATCGGCCTTCTGCCGGTTCTCTTTGGCTCGAGGCGAATGAACTGTCTGGGAGTAATTCTTCTCCCCATTGCATGCAACCTCTCTGGAGTTGGAGAGCTGGTCGCGTCGTTCCTGGGATTGTTGTGAAGTAAGGAGTTGCTGTGAAAGGAATAGCCCATTTCTCCATAGGTGTTGCGATTGCTTCCTGCTTTCCCGAGGCGGTTCGGGAAGGGGCTTGCGGCAATCCTCTTTACTTTCTGCTGGGCGGGATATCTGGTCTGCTTCCGGACACTCTTGATTTCAAGCTGACCCGGTTCCTGTACCGCCACGATATGGAGGTCATTCCCGACCCCGACAAGAAGGATCCGGCAATGATTGCCAATGCAGTGGCGCTGGCCGTCTGGCGCTGCCACGAGGAGCGAAAACCCGTAAGAATCAAGCTG
>PVBE012628603.1_pt1 | contig 11032 bp, 8 predicted proteins | sample 1631181 | NCBI WGS metagenome assembly PVBE01 (sample SAMN08397723, study PRJNA350692) | Marine metagenome, whole genome shotgun sequencing project. | isolation source: water | place: Pacific Ocean | collected 2012-04 | reverse complement strand
TCAGCAATAGCATTGATAGAAGCGAAAACAACAAGAATGTACATCAATATTTTTTTCATCGTCATAGCCTTTAATTTCATTGTGACACATCTCTTTACATAGTCAAGTTAAAAACATCCCACAGATCATTTATCTGTGGGATGTTCGAAATTAGTTAAAAATATCAAATTAGTCAATTGTGAGGGTCCCCTGGCCCGTCTGTTCTTGCCATCCACCAATACGGATGTAGTAGGCAGTCCCTGCTTCAACGTTGTAATCGAATGCAGAGTAATAGCTTTGGCAACCTGAATCACCATCACCATCACCATTACATGCTACTTGATTGTCACATTCGCCCTCATACAGCGCCATCGAAGTGTCGTAGCTACTGCTATCACAAGTAGTAAAGTGAACGTTACCTGATGATGTTGGCACAAAGAGGAACCAAATATCAGAACTGTTACCCCAATCAAGGTATGTTCCTGCACATTGTGAATCATCAGGTGGGTCATCACTTGGGCTAGCCGTATTCGTTTCAAATGTGTTTGCTCCATAATCAGCAATCATTGCTGTTGCACATTCATCACCTGCACCAGCAACTGGACAATCTGTTGCTTTACACGTCGAACCTTCACCTTGGAACGTACCTGAGAGTTCTAGACAGGCCATATACAATACGTCAGCACATGATCCATCATCAAAGCAGCATGCACCAGGCTCGGGACAGTTTGCACTGTCGCAAGTGGATTCATCACCTTGGTAATCACCGCCTTCTTGAGTGCAATGACTTTCGGTCAATTCAAAACAACCCTCATCGCCAATACAGCAAGCACCAACTGGTGTGCAATCTTGACCCCAAACTGCAACAACTTGCAAGAGATCTTCAACGTTGACTGTGCAGTCACCGTTCACGTCTCCAGCAGGGCGGTATGTACCGTCGCCTGTGTCTCCGAATGTATCGATGACTGCAAGAATGTCACCAACACCAACAATACCGTCAGCATCAATATCTTCTGGGCAACTACCAAGCGGTAGATCGCAAGGATCTACTGGATCGCCGGCAGGCACAATTGTTGCCATAGCAAAGGAACTAACCCCACCTGGTCTAAACAAACCAAGATCAATTGTTCCTGCCTCAGGTGCTGCAGTCGCTGTAAAACGGTAGTTATACATTGTCCCCCAGCGAAGCGCGTTGCCATACTCGTTTTCTGCATGCACACCACCTTGCCAACTCACAGAACCGGTGTTCACTGAACTAGTCCAGTCCGTATTGTCATAAAGTTCACCACTGTTGTAATCAATATCTTTAAAACCAACATTGGAAATAGTTGCACTGCCTGTTGGAATTTCAACATCACCAATACTTCTGTGACAGTTAAGGTTATGGATGGCGTACTCGTAATCCCACGTACCATCTCCGTTATCAAACACTTTGACACCAACGAGAATCAAACCGTCCTCTGGTGCGTGCATTTCAGTGAGGTGAACTGTTGGGTCAATACTTGCCCAAGCGCGGATAGCTGGCTCGCCTGCGTGCGTTTCTGTAGCACCATTATTATCCATAACATAAGGGCTTGAAATTGAATTAAAACCAATTTCTCGCCATGATGCATTATTGTCACCGTTACCGATTTGCTGATCATCTGCTGCGATATATTGTGCTTCAATGAAGTACCGTGCACCAGCATTCATCGCAGGATCAACGTCATCGTTTAGAACTTGTAGATTGCCGCGAATAGAACTTGGACCAGAAGATCCTATAGAGAATGGGTAAGGATAATAACCAGTAAAACCATTGACATCAGAGCGTGGACAGTTACCGTTAGAGTTCAACCCAGCCCAGTAGGTATCTGCGCAGCCAATACCGAGAGTGTCACAATTAGTCGATTGACAAGAGCCGCAGCCTGGTTCGCTTAGAGCACAGAAAGAGTGTTTCATAAATGCTTGCAAACCAATTTGCTCAAATCTTCCATCCTTTATGCGGAACATGTTCTGCATAATGATAGGAGATTGATTGGTTCCTCCGTACCAATCAAGGACTTCGTCGCCCCAGTTACAGGATTGCGTCGCAATTGCGTAGCCGCCCATGCCACTAGAAGATCCGTAGTAGTCTATATCTGCGCTATTTTGACCGCCAATGGTCCAAGCAACAACATCTGGCCCGATTGTTCCTCTGTCACTCTCACTTCGAAGTGCGTGACTGTTCATGGCAACAATACCAACCGTTGTTGTAGCGCCAATAAGCGCTGGTAAAATAAGTGTACGTCCTCGCATCTGGTCTCTCCTTAAAGTGGATCTAAATGAGCACTCGGGTAGCATCCTGCTTGATGAGCGCGTAAGTTGGTCAACAATAGCACCAATTCTGGTCTATGAAAGCATATTCGGGCATTTTTTATGGTTGGTTGCCTCAAATATGGCACTTCTTTGACCTATTTTGCCAAATGTACTTGCCTGTCTTACCAATTCGCAACCACAATCAACAAGTCGGTCACGCCAACCGTTCCGTCCCCGTCAAGATCTTCAGGGCAACTCAATCCACAAGCACCCCAATTTCCCATGACCTGAAGAATATCCTCAACATTTACGAGCCCATCTCCGTTTACATCGCCAGCTATTTGCGTCCCGTTAATTATGAACAAGCCATCGCCTGCATCTGAGCCAGTATTGCCAGAACCATCAACCGCTGTAACCCGAAGTTTGCCGTCGTGTGTTGCAATATCAGGAACGACCCAGATATAGATACCAGCGTTATCAAGACCACTTGCAACTGCCTGCCAAGAGGAGCCCCCATCAATAGAGAGATCTATCGAGACTGACTGTACTGCTACATCATCATCAGTAATCCACGAAACAGGTACGTGTTGATCTGGCTGAAAAAGTTGTCCACCCGTGGGAGTTTGCAAATGAGCAGTAGGTGCGTTCCCACCAAGATGTCTTGGAATATGCATACAAATGCAATGCATAACGCCCGCTGATGACACGATGTTCTCGCAAGGAACAGAAAGTATCGTTTTGTCTGGGCAGGCAGTTTGCCAAGCAGCAATGGCTTCTGCATTATGTTGTGCCACAGACGAATTTGTATAACTTGGCACAAGTACAAGATCATTACAAATCACTGAGTTCGCATACGTATAGTGCGTCCAACTCACACTACGAGCCGGCGCTCTCACAACTGTATAACCAAGAAATTGCAAAGTGGCAGTTGTCGTATCACAAATTACATCTTGAACACTACCAGAGTTGTAAGGCCAATCGCTAATAATACAAGTAGTATCAGATGCCCAGCACATCCACATGTCAATGTGCTGCGTCGAATCTACTGAAGTTGGAAACGCATCGGTAATTGTCACATCGAGATTTTGATAGTCTTGCCAATAAGCACGTATTTCTGCATCAGACATCCCTCCATTTTCATCTGCGATCAATTCAGTAGCCCACGCCACCGCTCCCGCGTTGAGATGAAAATTGCCGCCGCCATGAACAAGCGGGAGTTCGTAGACTTGATGCCCTGAAACAGTACCAAAGTACTCGTTCAAGGAATTGTCATTTGGTCTTGGACGGTTATACGTATGGTCAACGATCGCACGACAATCGCCTTCGTAAATATAGCGAGGGCCGTAATCTCGAATCCAAATTGTATCTGTGGCTCGTACAACAAACTTCACCCGAGAAGTATCTCCACCATAGGAATTAATTTGAGTAATTGCACCTGATTCTTCACTCGTAGTGTCCACAACAATAATTGCATCTGCGTTACCTACAGTCGTAATTCCTGCAGCCATTCTTGCAACAATCGTTTTCCAAGAAGAACTGCCTTCCCATGCAAGTAAAATTGCATCCATTGGTTCATACTCGGCAACACAGTGGATCGGGCCAATTGGAGGAGAGGTCACACCTCGTGGAGGTGTAATGGGGTTACGACCAACAATCGCTGCTTCTTCTGCAGTTAGATTGCGTGGAACTTCAACACCCTCTGGGTAAGGTGTTGCAAAGAGCGAAATTGTTACGATTCCTAGTGCTACAAACATGGTGTTCCTCTCAAGAGTTAAGCATACGCAAAGACGGCAAGCATGCAAGAAAAGATTCGGAACTAACTAGCACAGGTTGCATTTATTCGTGTTTTGGTGGCTTTCTTAGTGATTTTATTGTACTTCTGCGTTTTTTCTGTTCAAGCCGTTTTGCTTTTTGAGTACGAGATATGTTTGTTCTTTTTCGAGCTATTGCACGTTTCAATGCGTCTTGTAGCAGCAAAATAAACCGATCAATAGTTGCACTGCGATTTGCTTTCTGAGAACGGTGCTTTGAAGAAGAGACACGCAATATGCCCGCTTTGTTGATTCTTGTTGCAAGTTTGTTCAAAATTCGAGACTGCTGACTTCTTGAAATCGAAGTGGATGATTTGACATCCCAAAGGAGGACAATCTTCGTAGCCACTCGATTAACATGTTGACCACCCGGTCCCGAAGAGGTACTTGCCACAAACTTCAGTTCACGAATGGGAATTGAAAGTTTGGGCGTGATGTGAATCATGTCGTAGAAACACAGGTTTGGACGATCTCGCACCAACCCTCGTAGCCACCTGCAAGATTGGTAACATCGTACCCCTTACGTTTGAGTGCCATACATGCAGCAGCACTTCTGCTCCCACCGTGGCAATTCACTACCCATTGTGTATGTTGGTCGATCTCATCAAGGCGATCAAATAATCGCGTATGCGCGATATTGATTGCATCTGGAATTGCACCATCTTGATACTCAGGCAACCTACGAACATCAAGAATTGTTTTATCTGATCTACCAAGAAGTTCGCGAGCTGATATTTCTGGTAGTTGCTCAAGTACTTGTATCCCTTGCAGCAGATCGGGAGACGCCCAACCAACTATCTGATCGAGTCCAATTCGAATAGCATTTCGCAAGGCCCTCTCCAAATTATCCTCTGTTGTAATGAACAAAATTTTCTCAGAATCATCAACATAGGAACCCGCAAAACGGTGAAAATCATTTGTGGGTTTAGACCATATTGTTCCTGCCAAATGACCATCACGAACTTCTTCCCAATCTCGGGTGTCGATCACAGTACATTCTCTTGATTTTGAAAGGAGATCTTCACTCGATGTGATACGAGTTGGTTCAGGCAAGCCTCCCAGAAGCGGCATGCCATCACGATTCATACGTTTCATTCGAGCAAAATACAAGGGCGGCTCAGGTTGCCCACTTAACATAAAATCAACAAAGGATGTTTCATCCCCAACAAGTTGCAGCGGGGGGCTTGTTCTTTTTTCATATCCTGCTGTGGATTGTGGTACTGCACCGAGCGCTTTACCACAGGCGCTGCCTGCTCCATGCGCTGGCCATATTTGCACGTAATCTTCCACATTCATAAAACGCAAACAACTTTCGTGTAATTGTTTTGCAGATGCCTGCATGACACCTTTCATGCCAGCAGCTGTTTCAAGCAAATCTGGTCTGCCTAAATCTCCTACAAAAACAAAGTCACCCGTCGCATATCCCATTGGCTGCTGGGTCTCCTTGTCATGGACAAGAAAACAAATATGTTCGGGAGTATGCCCTGGGGTATGGACTACCGTAACTTTGATATTGCCGATATGAAATACATCCCCATCCCGCACGTATGTGACATTCGCTTTTGAATCTTCCGGCCATTGATAAGACCAGTCATCTCCACCATGCCCAGACAAAAAACACGTAGCGCCTGTTGCGTTTGCAAGTTCAGCCGTTCCACTAAGAAAATCAGCATGAATGTGCGTCTCTGTGATCGCTGTGATCGAAAAGCCAGCTTTTTTTGCTGCGTTCAAATACCTACATACGTCCCTTTCAGGATCGATCAACAGTGCTTCACCTGTCGCTTGGCAACCTATGAGCCACGCCACTTGCGAGAGGTCTTCGTCGTATATTCGTTCTAAATACATTTCAAAAGGGTACCATGAACTCGTTTTTTTTGCGAAACAGCAATTATCTTGTTGCATTTTGCCTGTTTTCATGCTCTGATAGACTACTTAGGAGAATTAGATTAAATGAAATATCACATAATTTTTATAGCAACCACAGTAATTGTTGCAATCATCGGCGTTGGAAGTACGATCGCCAATGATCGCAGTGGAGATGGGCATGAACTCAGAGGACCCGATGTTGTCACTTGGTATACGGGCGGGTATCAGGGCGGTGGCTCAGGACTCGACATGGATATGTACGGAACAGAAGGTGGTATTCGTTCATTCGCATTTGGTACAACTTCTTGTAATTTTGGGGATGTAGTTGCTGACTGGTATGGCGGCACAAACAGAGTTCCAGTCATTGCACAAACTTGCTATCGATTAAAAGATGGTAGATTTGAACAAATCGCAACAGCGTGGCTTAAACATTCATTTTGTGCAGTGAGCGAACCTGGCTGCGGTAATTGCCAAGCAACTAACTGCGATACACTTGGCATTGGTTGTGCCGATACGTACTGGGCAGGACTCAATGCAGATGCGATAGCACCTCGTTCAGCAATCAATGCATTTACCGGATACTACGATTATCCATTTTCAATTAGCCCAACTGGTCCTAGTTCAATGCAAGGTAAATTGCAATTTTACATTGATGACATCGATCCAGAACTCAATGTTGATGCAAAATATTTTATCGAAGCGCAGTACGTTTCACCAGACGACGCTGAATGGGGAAACCAAGACAACAATGCTTCATACAGAATGATTCGATGGATAACTTCTGAACACGCTAGTGCAACGAGCACAACGCAAGTACAAAAGCCTGCGATCCTAGCTTGGGGAATTTTTGATCATGAAGTAGACATCAGATCTATACGTGTTCCCGAAGAAGGCAAATTGCATATGGGAATTCGAGTGTATGACAATGAAGATGGAACTTGGCGATATGAATATGCAATTCATAATCTCAATAGTGATCGCTCTATTGGTTCATTCTCAATACCCCTTGGCGATTGCGTAGAGATAACTGACATTGGTTTTCATGATGTAAATAACCACAGTGGTGAAATCATCGATGGTACTGATTGGTCTGTTTCAGTCTCGCAAAATGAGATCGTTTGGAGCACTGAACTCTATGAAGAGAATGAATGGGCGAACGCAATTCGGTGGGGAAGTATGTACAACTTTTACTTTGTTGCAAATCAACCTCCATCTGATGTTTCACTCACGCTAGGACTCTTCAAGCCCGGCGCAGAACCAACAGTGGAACATATCGCAGCAGCACCTGCGTGCCAAGTTCCTTGCGAAGCAGATGCAGATGGATCGGGCTCTGTAGGCATCGAAGATCTCCTTGCCATCGTTGATGCATGGGGGAGTGATGATCCAGCAGCAGACGTCAACGGTGATGGGCTAGTCGACGTTGGAGATCTCCTTGCTGTCATGGCTGATTGGGGCTGCGGAGCCTAGAATAAGCTTTATAAAAAGCACTCCTTAGGTAGTTTTTTCAAACTTTCTTCTCTTTTTATGCGTACACTCTTTAAGTGAGGCGTTGTAAGTGTCGATTTGAGAAGTACCTATGAACTGGAAAAAAATAAAAGAACGATACAAAAAACGCTATTCTTGGCTGCTAAAACGAGAAGATGTGATGATGAAGCTTCTTATCGCCACAAGCGGACTTTTTATTGGACTCATGCTTGGCAAGGGGCTTCAAGCGCTCCTTTCTTGAACCGCCGAATGTAAAGCCACCTCCGCCTCTATAGTGCACTTATCAACCAACCCTGGTCGTATGACACTGTGTCTCGGTTCTACTACATCTACATAATCAGTTCGAAAATGCACGCCGCGTGATTCTTTTCTTTCAATTGCAGCGTCCGTAGCAATACTTGCAACTGTCAACATATTAATAAGTTCCCACGCGCGAGGTTCTGCTGGTGCAAGCCTACGGGCAGCATCAAACCAAAATGCAATGTGCTCTCGGGCTTCGAGCAGAGCACTTTCATTTCGCTCTAAACCCATCTGCCTCCACATTAGTGATTTGAGTGAATACACTAAATCAGAAATACCAAGTTCGATGCCTTGAGGTGGATGATCAATTGTTCGTCGCAACAATCGATCAGGTCGACGTTTACGTTTGACAACTGAATTTGCTGCTTCCCGCCCAACAATTTCACCTAAGACCATACCCTCGAGGAGCGAATTCGAACCCATTCGGTTTGCACCATGCAAGCCACTACTTGAACATTCACCAACAGCCCAAACACCCGGCGTTGTTGTTCTGCCTGTTTCATCTACGAGCAAACCACCAATCATGTAATGCGCCCCGGGACGAACAGGCACTGGATCCTTTGCGATGTCAATGCCAAAGAAATTACACATCTTGTTGATACCCGGAAACAAAACGTGGGGGTCACTGTCAACTTCTGAGAGATCTAAGTATACATTCGTGTCATTCGTTTTAATCATCTGCCTAAATGCTGCGCGGCTTACGACATCTCTAGGCGCAAGTTCTGCATCAGGGTGTGCTTCTGGCATAAAACGTTCACCATTTCGATCCCGTAAAACACCACCATGGCCACGGACAATCTCGCTAATCAATACACGCGCGGCACCTGCGATATACAAACAGGTTGGATGAAATTGAAAAAATTCCATGTCTCGGACAGTACAGCCAGCACGAAAGCCCATCGCAACGCCATCTGCAGTTGCGATCGTTGGGTTCGTTGTTTCTCGGTATAACTGCCCGCCGCCTCCGGTTGCAAGAATAATTTGCCCAGCAGTAAACAGAGCAATGCTCCCAGAAAATGATCTTGCCAGAAGCCCATACGCTTCGCCTTCAGCAGTCACAATGTCTAGCGCAAAAGTATGCGTAAAAATCGTAATCGCATCACTTGATTTCAACGAAGCGTTGATGACACGCTGGATTTCTCTGCCAGTAGCATCTCCATGGGCGTGGACAACCCGAGCGTGCTGATGGCCTCCTTCGCGTGAACAATCTAGTAAACCATTTTGCAATGTGTCAAAAGATGCACCCATTTCAAGCAAACTCTCAACTGCAGAAGGTCCTCCGCACACAACTTTCTCAACAACCTCCTCATCGCAAAGCCCTGACCCAACCTTAAGGGTATCTTCGATATGTGATGCAAACGAATCACCCTCGGTCATCACAGCGGCCATTCCACCTTGCGCCATATTTGTGTTTGTTGTTACAGAATCTGCTTTTGAGACGATTGCTACTGTTTTACCAGCACGTGCTGCGTGCAACGCAGCATTTCCACCTGCAACGCCACCACCGACGATGACAACATCAAAACGGTACGCAGGAATCGAGCGTAAATCAACGCCTAGCAAATGGCGATCGCAATGAATCGTCATGTTGCTGCCTCAGTTATTTCAATCATTCGTTCTAATGCAAGTTTTGCATTGGCGACCATTAAAGTTCTTTCGTCACCTGAAAGTCGTAGACGGTCTGCTGTTTGTTCATCCACAACATCGCCTGCCAATACCCGATTGATGTCCGGCGCCTCGCCTTTACGCAATAAATCCAACATTCCAGCAAGATGGGGTGGATCGTTACGACTCATCGTTGCGCAGCCACAACCAGCAGAACTTGAATCAAAACCGTCTATCTCCGCAAGGTGCATAACTTCGATGCCTTTATGCAGTGCTTGTTCCTTTAAGTTTCGAACAAAGTGGCCTTCAGTCCCAACAGCAAACTTACTGCCTGCAGGAGCTTCCATCACTGTGTTCCATAAGTACGCAGTACTTCCAGAGCCATCCGCTTCAAGCACTGCCTCTAGTTTCGATTCTGGGTGAATGATGACTTGCCAATCTTTCTCTTTCCACCATCGAACTTGCTGCGGTGTAAAAACTGTATGCACACCACAGTACCCACCCCAACAAATCATTTCTGCAGAGTCGGTAGGAAAATCTTCTACGTGCCACGATACGGTATGTGTGAGTGGATCACCAAGGGTGCAAACCTGCGTTGCATCTAAGCCTAGCTTAGCAGCAGTATTTCGTCCTAAGTGTTCGTCTGGCACAAAGAGTATTTTCTTACCTTGTTTGCGTCCCCAATCTACAACCAATGGTGCATTTGAACTCGTGCAAACAGCGCCGCCAGTTTGCCCCGCTAAGGCTTTGATGCGTCCAGACGTATTCATGTAGGCAATGACCAATAAGTCATCGCCATATTTAGCGATGAGTTCTTCAGCAACAGGCAAAACCATCCAATCTTTTGCCATCATTTCCATCGTGCAACCGGCTTTTGGATTTGTAATCCAAACCTGTTGATCATCGTTAGCAAGTGTTGCGATTGTCTCAGCCATAAAGTGGACAGCGGATTCAACGATTATTTTTTTTTCGGGATTTCTCGACGCTTGCAAAGCGAGTGCGTAACTATCTGCTACTTTTCCACCATACTTTTCTACAAGTTTTACAATTTCTCCGCCCATGTAATAGTGCGCAAGAAGAAGCAAACTATCTCCGAAATGATCGAGTGCTGGTTGGATATAGCGATCAAGCCAAGGGATAACATGCTCTGGCGTTCGGTCTGGGAGGGCGATGTACTCCTCTGCGTATGGTTTAAATTCATCTTGGTACCAATCCAATGGCAAATCGCTCTGGCAAATCGGAATATCCGTTTGCAGAGCGATGCCTGTAGGTCTTGGGCTCAGTGAGATGTCGCGTGCTCTAGCCATTGTGCACGCATTGTACCCGCGAGAGGGGACCGTTACGGGCACGCTCCCCATGCGCCAACAATAGCAAGTAGATCTTCAACATCAACAATGCCATCACCATTGATGTCTGCTGAACCAGGGCCGCCCCATTGGTCGATTGCGACAAGAATATCAGCAACTGCTACTTCGCCATCTCCATCAACATCGCCCTCACAAGGTGTTGAACAATCACCTTCTGGACCATCGACGAGTAAGTCACCGCTACCCATTGAGGAACTTCCCCAACCGCCGACACGAATCAAGTAGAAATTGCCTTCAGTGACATTCATTGTCAAGATGGAGGAATAACCACCGCAACCATCGCCATCGCCGTTGCATGCAACTTGAGTCATTGAAGCACACTCGCCTTCGTAAACTACGAGGTCG
>PVBE011933384.1_pt1 | contig 11032 bp, 7 predicted proteins | sample 1631181 | NCBI WGS metagenome assembly PVBE01 (sample SAMN08397723, study PRJNA350692) | Marine metagenome, whole genome shotgun sequencing project. | isolation source: water | place: Pacific Ocean | collected 2012-04 | reverse complement strand
CGCACCTCCGCTTCCCGCAGCTTGGTGATGATCTCCTCGACCGTCCGCCGTCGTATCCCCATGACTCCCCCCTTTCCTGTCCAGGTCTAACATTACTCCTGGACTAGTTTTCGGGGGGCAGGCCAACCAGATCCTGGAAGTGCTTCCCCGTGTACCTCGACGCTGTGATGATGAGGTTCTTGGCCTCGCCTGTCCACTTTCCGGCCCGCGCGAGAGGCCCGACCCCTGCTGGTACAAATGGGACAATGCCCAGGACGACATCCGCGCCCAGATAAGCAGCGCTTTCCCAAGTTGGGTCTTGCACCAGAACGAAGACATCGTACGCGACCGTGACGACGTCGAACGCCCAGTCCCAGAAATGCACCGTTGGGTCAGTGTACTTGAGCGGGTCGTTGAGTACGTATGTGTACTTGTTCCATGCCTGAGGATTGGACGCGTCAGGAATGACCGTGTCCGGGCTGACGAACCTCCCCAGCTCGGAGTCATAGTACCGGGCGTTGTAGAAGTAGAGCCCGGTGGCGTCGGCCCGCTGCCCTGTGAACTTCCGGTCGGTCCCAAACTCACCACCGTTGGTCCTGACCCCACCGAAGGGCAGGTACGTCACTCCACCCAGGCCACCCCCTGAATCGTCAGTCGAGTAGGAAGACGACCCCAGGTGGTCCTGGTGAATGAACCGGAGCGTGCCCCCCTCGCTCACTGCCGCCAGTATGGCGTGAGCTTATGGGAACCTGGAAGGAACTGGGTCCTTAGAGGGGCTCGGGACGGGCCGATGGAAATCGCGCCGAATGGGCGACTAGCCGTCGGAGGTTCGCGTCACCCGAGCGGGCGCCACGTCCAGCCCTGGGACGCGCAGCATCGGGTCCGGGTCCGTGCTCGCGTCCAGGTCCACGGCAAGCTCGCCGAACAGCGCTGTCGTCCCCACGACGCCCCTCAGGCGGCCAGTGAGACTGGCACGGCCCTGGATGCGCTGGAACGGCGTCTGGAGCGCCACATCGTCCCCGTCGACGATCCCCAGGCTCCGGGCGTCCTCCGGGTGCATCTCCACCGTCTCGCCCCGCCTCACGGCGCTCCGCCCATTGGTGCGGACCACCTCGATCCCCGCGCCCTGGGCCGCCAGGACGCGGCCGGGGACGTGCAGCAACGGAAACTCGGTCGGCGGGGCCGCGGGCCTCCGGGGGGCCTGGAGGGGAGAGAGAGCTGCCCGCCGGTCCCCGAACCCATCGGCATGGAGCCGCGGCGTTCCGGGATGGTCGGACTCTGGGCAGGGCCACTGGACGCCGCCCTGCTCGAGCCGGGCGTGGGTGATGCCGGCGTAGTCCGGCGCCAGCGATGCGATCTGCCCCATCAGCGCCGCGGGGGTCGTGTCGTCGAAGCCGCTTGCCCCCATGCGCCGGGCGAGATCCGACAAGGCCCAGGAGCTCGTGCGCGACTCGCCCTTTGGGGGCACCGTGCACCGCACAAGCTGTACGCGCCGCTCCAGGCTGGTGTACGTGCCGTCGAGCTCGGCGGGGGCGGCCAGGGGCAGAACCACGTCCGCCACGTTGGCCAGGTCGCCCAGGAACAGGTCTTGGACCACCAGGAAGTCCAGGTGACCCATGGCGTGGAGGGCGTCGTCGCTGAAGGCCGAGCTGTCACCGACCACCACGGCCGCCTTGACGTCCCCTCGCTGCATCGCCTCTATCGCCTCTCTCGATGCCATCCCGGGGTTCGAGGGGGGCGCAACGCCCCACGCGGTCTCGAATCGTCCGCGCACCGCTTCGTCGTCCACGGGGACGTAGCCGGGCAGCAGGGCCGGGGTGCAGCCGACGTCCCATGCCCCCTGCTCGTTTGCGCCGTTCCGTAGCGGGAAGAGGCCGGAGGAGGGCCGTCCGACGTTCCCCGTGACTAGGGCCAGGTTCACCAGGGTTTCCACGAGCGGCGTCCGCTGGTCCAGCGGCACGTTGTCCAGGGCATACACGATGGCGCCGGGACGCTCCTCCCCGAACCAACGGGCGGCCTGCGCGATCTGGTCCTCCGCGACGCCGGTGCTCTCCGCGACGGCGCTGAGGGCGAAGGGCGCCAGAGAGTCGCGGAGGCCGTCCAGGCCGTCGCAGCCCGCTGCCAGGAACTCGCCGTCCTCCAGTCCCTCGTCTAGGACCGCGCGCAGGATGCCGCCGAGCAGGGTCGCCTCCGTGCCGAGGTGGGGGCGAAGCCACAGGTCGGCGTGGCGGGTCAGCTCCACCTCCCGGGGGTCCACCACTATCAACTTCAGCGTGCCGCGGCGTCGCCCCTTCTTGATGGGCACCGCCGCCACGTTGTGGTCCTCGGTGGTGTTGCTGCTCACCACCAGCACGCACCCGGCGTCCTCAAGCTCCTGCACGGAGCCGGTCGCCGCCATCGTGCCCAGGATTCGTCCCAGAGGGAGCACCTGCTCGGGCCTTCCGTCCGACGATAGGTCGACGTTGTTGGTGCCCATCACGGCCCGGGCGAACCTCTGAGCCACGTAGGCCTCTTCGTTCGTGCTCCTGGGCGACATGAGCAGCGCGAAGGCGTCGCCGCGATGGGCGCCAAGACGCTCGGCCGCCAGGTCCAGCGCCTCGTCCCAGGACGCCTCCTCCAGCACGTCGCCGCGACGGATCAGGGGTCGAGTCAGGCGGGAGCGGTGGCTTACGAATTCCATGCCGAACTTGCCCTTGAAGCAGAGCTGGCCCCGGTTGGCCTCTTCGCACCACACCCCGGACCCGCGGATGACACGGTCCCGCGCATCGACCTGCAGGTTGATCTGGCACCCGACGGGGCAGTGGGGGCAGGTGGTCTGGACTTCCCTCACCGCCTTGTTCCACTTGTGGCGTCGCTCCACCAGCGCCCCCACCGGGCAGACATCCACGCACGCGCCGCAGAACTCGCAGCCCGACTCCAGCAGGGATGTCCCGCGCGACGTGCCCACAAGCACCGTGCCGGCCCGGTCCACCATGCCGATGGCATCGTCGCCGCGGACCTCCTCGCACACCCGCACGCAGCGGGCGCAGACGATGCACAGGTTGTAGTCGCGGTCGTAGAAGGGGTCGGCCGTCTCGACAGGAAGGTTGCGATAGGCGTAGGTCAGCGGCGTTTCCATACTCGCGCGGACGTACCGGACCGTGTCCTTCAGCTCGCACCGCTCGTTCTTGGGGCAGAGCACGCAGCGGTCGGTGACCCGGACGTGGCGCAGGCAGATGTCCTGTGGGCCGCAGAGCTCGGAGCGATGGCACGTCAGGCAGCCGTGAGGGTGCTCCGAGAGCAGGAGCTCCAGAATGCCCTCTCGCAGCTCTTGGATCTGGGGCGTGGCGCTGCGGACCACCATGCCGTTGGCGGCGGGCAGGGTGCACGACGCTGGGGTCCCCCGCTGGCCCTCGACCTCGACGAGGCACATGCGGCACGCGCCGTACGGCTTCATACCGGGCCAGTAGCACAAGTACGGAATGTAGATGCCGGCGTCCATCGCGGCCTGGATGACCGTCTGCCCAGGGTTGGCGGTGACCTCTACCCCGTCAATGGTGAGCGAAATCGTGCTCGACATTCCTGTCTTCCCTCTCTGGGAGCGAACCGACTCAGGAGCGGACGTGCTGCGGCTGTGCGTACCATTCGCCGGTGGCGACCGGCCGGGTGCGCATCGGGCGGCGGTACGGGCCGTCGCAGGCCCCCGTGGGACAGCGCCGCTCCTCGATGTGGACGCGGAAGTCGTCGCCGAAGGAGCGAAGCGCGGAGCTGATGGGGTTGAACCCAAGTTGGCCGTGGCCGCACATGGCGCCCTGGGCCATTGCGGCTCCCACGCTCGGCATGAGGGCCAGGTCACGGGGATGTCCATGACCCGCGGAGATGCGCTCCAGCACATCCAGCAGGTGGGTCATCCCCAGACGGCACGGGAAGCACTTGCCGCACGATTCGAACTGGCAGAAGGCCACCAGGTTACGGGCCAGGTCCACGGCACAGACCCGGTCGTCGCCCACGATGATGCCGCCGGAGCCCATGATCGCTCCGGCCGCCGCCATGCTTTCAAAGTCCAGCACCGTTCCCAGGCTGTCGATGCCAAGCACGCCCCCCAGCGGTCCGCCTGTCTGCAGCAGCTTGACGGAGCGGCCGTCCGGCGCTCCGCCGGCCATCTCCTCCACCACCTGGCCCAGCGTCAAGCCGAACGGCACCTCGTACATTCCCGGGTACGTCACGTTCCCGTTCATGCACAGGATAGCCGTCCCCTTGCTCCGCCCGTAGCCGATGCCCGAGAACCACTCGCCTCCGCGGCGCACGATTTCGGGGACGTATGAAAGCGTCTTGACGTTGTTGATATTGCTGGGCTTGCCGAACACGCCCACGGCCGCGGGGAAGGGAGGCCGTGCGCGAGGCATCGCCCGCTTCCCCTCGATCGCCTCCATCAGAGCCGTCTCCTCGCCGGAGACGTACGACTCGCCGACCAGTGCCACTTCCATCTCGAACGAGAAGTCGGAGCCCAGCACCCGCTCGCCGAGCAGGCCCGCGTCGTACGCCTGCTGGATGGCGTTGCGCGTTCGCTCGATTGGTCCCTCGTGGCCGTGGCGGATGAAGACGTAGGCCATGCTGGCGCCGGTGGTGTACCCCGCCAGTATCGCCCCTTCCACCAGGCTGTGCGGGTCGCTTTCCAGGATGCCCTTGTCGTTGTATGCTCCCGGATCGCCCTCCTCGCAATTCGCGAGGATATACTTCTCGGGACCGGGGGAACGGACCAAGAAACTCCACTTGGTGGCGGTGGGGAAGGCGGCTCCGCCTCGGCCTCTGAGCCCGGAGGCCGCCACCTGGTCCAGCACGTCCTGGGGCGTCATGGTCCCGACCGCTCGGCTGAGCGCCTCGTAGCCGCCTGCCGCGATGTACTGGTGGATGTCCCATGGGTCGATGTCGCCGCAATTGCGAAGCGCGACGCGGACCTGGTGCTTCCACTGGGGCGAATCCTCGATGCGGGGGATGCCCGGCACGACGCCCTCCCCCAGCGTGCCCAGCGCGAGGTCCGGCAGCGCACCGTCGCCCGCCACGGCGGCCGTCACGAGGGCCGGGACCTGCTCGCGGGTCACGTTGCGATAGAAGACACGGGGGCCGCCCGGCCGCTGCACGTCCACCAGGGGCTCCGCGTAGCACAGGCCGATGCACCCCACTTCGTGGACGGTGGCCGTCAGCCCCTGGGCGGCGACCTCCGACTGTAGCGCATCCAGGACGGCGGCGGATCCGGCGGCGTGGCCGCAGACGGCCGTGCCGACACGCACGCGCACTCGGGCCTCCAGCGTTGCCTGGCGGTCCCGAGCTTCCTGTTGGAGCGCCTCGAACGGCTCGGCCACATTCTCTCCTATCGCCGTGACTACCGCTGGGGGGCGTTAGCGGAGGGCGCCTGTCCTTGGCCGTCAATCCGGGGAAGGGCCGCGCCTGCGATCAACCCGCCGCAGCCTCCGCCGCGAAGGCCGCCGCGGCCTCCGGGGTCACGCGGCCGATGGGCTGATGATCGACCATGATGACGGGGGCCTGGGAGCACGCGCCGACGCACGTGTTGTACTTGAGGGTCACGCCGCCGTCCGGCGTATCGCCCTCACCCTCCAGGCCGAGGGCTTGCTGCACTCGTTCCAGGACCGCCTGCGCGCCGCTGAGGTGGCAGGTGGGTCCCCAGCACACCTCGACCACGTGGCGACCCGGGGGGTCGAAGCGGAAGTTGGTGTAGAAGGAGGCCACGGCCCAGACGTCGTTGACGGTGGTCGCGGTTCGTGCGGCCACTTCCTCGACCGCTTCCGGCGGCACAAAGCCCAGCGCATCCTCGACGGCGAGCAGGCATGAAAGGACGGTCACGGTGCGCTGGGGCTGGTGGGCGATCGCGTTTCGCGCTCGCTCCCGGAGGTCGATGGGCTGGTCTGCCACGGCTGCCCCTCGTGAATTTCCGCACGAATTGGAGGGCATCATAGCATACCGAAGGTGGGGTATTCAATGGACGGGCAGGGCGCGCCCTGCACCCACTCTGGGGGCACCCGGACGGGGGGGTCTGGGGGGAACCCCCCAAGGAAAGATGGTGCGGGTGGGCGGGTGGGACAGATCGACATGGGCTGGGGCAGCCCAGAGCCCCAGCCGCGCTTCCGGCGGGAAAGAATCGAAGGCCGCGCGGGAGTTGTGGTTCGACAAGCTCACCATGAGCGGGACAAGGCTCTCAGCGGGCAATGGAGAGAACCTGGAGGCATTCGGCGGAGCGACCCGGGGCCCTACTCCCAGTCGTCGGCGGAGGTGATGGTGTCCAGGATTGCGGGGCGCGGCAGCTCGCCCGTGACCGGGTGTCCGTGGTCGCGCACCACCATCCGGGCAACCTTGCGGCCCAGCCGCACGCTGTAATTGGTGCCCCGGTCCTCCGGGAAGATCTGGGTGGTGTTGGCCAGGTACAGGCCCGCGATCGGCGTGCGGTGCGCCGGGACTCGCCCGGAGTAGCCCGTGCCGATGACCGGCTGGGCCGCGTCCTCCCGGTGGTGGTGGCTGGCCAGGATCCAAGACCTGTCGAAATCGGGGTTGAGCCGCCGCAGGTGCGGAAGGTACGCTTCCAGCAGCTCCTCATGGCTCATGTGGCACATGGGATCGTCGTCGCCGAGGTAGTTCGATAGGTACACGATGTGCCTGCCGCCGTAGTGCTCCGGCGGGACGAAGTTGGTGTGCTCGATGGCGGCGACGAAGGGGATGCTCCGGTCCGCGATGTTGAGCCAGTAGATGTCTGTCAGAGGCCGGTCAAGCTCCAGCACGATAAGCACCGCGGCCAGGTACGTGACCCCGGCGAGGCGCTCGGCGTAGTCGTCCGGAAGCGGAGGCGCCAGCCGCGGGAAGATCGACGACGGGACCGTGGCGATCACGGCATCGAACGGTTCGACCGCGCTCTCGCGGCCGGGGATGTCCACCTCGAGTCCCGTGACCCGCCCGTCCTCCACCGCCACGCGCCGGACCGCAGCGCTTGTGTGGACCTCGCCCCCCAGCTCGCGGATGCGCTCCCCCAGGGTATCGAACACCTCCCCGAAGCTGCCCATCGGGTAGGCCAGCACCTCTCGCCCGATGCTCTTGCCTCGCGAGGCGAATCGCAGGGCGATCTTGCCCCAGAACCAGGTCATGCCGACCTCAGCATAGCGCCGCCCGAATTTCCCTCGCAACAGCGGCTCCCACACCGCCTCGTAGGCGGCGCGGCCCACCCACCGGGGCAGCCACTCCGCCGCCGTCACCCCCTCGAACCGTCGCCAGTTCCGCACCCGCTGCAGGTAGAGGCTGACCAGGCCCAGCCGCACCCGATCCGCGATGCCGATGGGGGTGAACTTGAGGAGCTCCGTGGGGGTGGCGAATGCCCACATGCGACCGCCGTGGTACAGGCCGACCCTGGAAGGGATCCAAGCCAGCTTTTCGCCCAGGCCCATTTCTCGGATCAGCCAGATCATGTCGAGGTCGCTGGTGAAGAGGTGGTGGTAGCCTCGCTCCAGACGCGCGCCCCCCACGTCGAATGTGGAGGCCTGGCCGCCCAGGAAGGGCGCCCGCTCGAATACCGACACCTGGTGCCCCTGGCGCTGCAGCTCGTAGGCTGCCGACAGCCCGGCCGCGCCTCCGCCGATCACTCCCACCCTCATGGCGACCTCGATTCCCGTGCCTCGACGGCCGGTGAGGCCTCCGGGGGCTCACTCCGAGCCTGGCTCTGCTTGGCAAGCTGGCCCAGGGAGATGTCGCTGGTCCACAGGTGGGCCAGGCCGACCACGGTGACCGGAGCGAGCAGCGCAAAGTGGAGCACCAGCGCGTAGGCGGAGGCCACCGCGGTCCCCACGCCGAAGAAGATCAGCGTGGCTTGGGCAAAGAACTCGAAGGGGCCGATGCCTCCCCCGGTGGAGGGGATGGACGTTCCCAGGTTGGAAGTGGCCGTCGTGAGGATGATGACCCCCGCCAGCAACCCCAGGCCGCTGAGGGAATCCTGCACGTCGAACCCCAGTGCGATTACGAAATACATGGCCGCCTCGGAGAGCCAGACGGGGAGGGAGAGGACGAAGATGGCCAGGGCTCGCCGTGGGCTGCGCAGGGCGGAGAGTCCCTGGATGAACCGGAAGGAGAGTCGGACTGCGGTGGCGCCGATCCGCTTCGGGAGCAAGCCCAAGAGCCGGACGATCAAGCGCTCGACGGCATCCGGCCAGACCGCCAGCGCGACGATGCCCGCGGTCGTCGCGAAGAAGGGCAAGCTGAGGCCCAGGGTGAGCACCAGCCAGTTGATGTTTGCTTGTGCTCCCAGGTCCTGGAAGAGCCCCACGACGGGGATGAACAGCGACACGACAGCCACCAAGAATAGGAGCGCCAGGCCGTCGAACAGCCGCTCGACCAGGATGGTGGCCAGGCTCGAGGCGCTGCTGGTCCCCTCTCTGGTGCTCAGGTAGTACGACCGCACCAGCTCGCCAAGGCGCACGGGCAGCACGTTGTTCGCCGCGTAGCCCACCATCATCACAGGCCACAGGCGCCCCACGGGGAAGCTCCCCAGAGGGTTCAGGATCACGCGCCAGCGGACCGTGCGCCACCAGAGGCCGGTGAAGTAGAGGAGGATTCCTGGGATCACATAGAGGTAGTTGGCTGTCCTGACGGCCCGCGCCATCTCCCCCAGGTCGGCCCGATAGAGGAAGAAGCCGATGAAGAAGCCGCTGACCGCGAGGCCCAAGAGGAAGCGGCGGGAGCTCAGCACGAGCACCCTCCCAGCCCCGCTTGAGAAGCTCTCGATAGGTGTGGCGCGGGGCCGCTCCGATGGGGCCCTGTCGCGACCTTATTCGGCGCCACGGCGGGTGGGTTCACGCAGCTAGTATACGAGCCGCCCCGCGCCGATTGCAACGGAGGCGGCACGTGGGCCGTACCTACCGGGCAGGGGCCCCGAACGGACCGCGTCCCCCGCTCGTGGTCAGCGTGCAAAGCCACGAGCGGGGGACGCGGTCCAGCAGTTCAGACCGAGCGTGGGAGCGGGCGTGCCCCCCCCAAGGCGGAGACGCTCGCCCTCACGCGACCAGCGGTCCTGGCCGCGTGTCTACTTGGGCTCCATGATGATCGCGGGAAGGTCCTTGCTGCCGACGTTCTCCACCTGGTGGGTCCACTTCTCATGCCACATGACATGCCCGTCTGGGATGTCGGCTTCCATGGCGTCGCCGCTGGGCATAGAGATCTTGACCTGACTCCCTTTGGTGAAGTAGACGGTCTCTGAGGGGTGCGAGTGAACCTCATCCTTCTCGCCCGCCTTCAGCGTCATCTCGAGAACGCGGACGTGCTCGTTCTCGAAGAGCAGCTTGTAGTTCGCGGGCGATGCCTGCAACGGATCGATGTACGCCATTTCTCCCCCTCCTCCAACGCTGTCGCATGGGATTCGGCCTCGTCGCTGGCCCAACGCTGATGACGGAACTCGATTGGCGGAAACTCCCGCCGGCGCCCCATAGTTCCACTCAGCGATTGGGCTTTACTTGGGATGCTTGGCACCCCGGAAACGATGCACCTGATCGTGCGTTTCGAGAGGGTATCCGCAATGCGCCCTTTTCGCAAGCGGACGGCTCGACGATAGGGATTCCCAGCGGTCGAGGAGAGAGCTAGGGTCGCGCGACGAGGCCGGACCAGGGCTACGGCTGGACGTCCGTGGAGTAGTAGAGGTAGGCGTCCACGGACCCCAGATCGGTGCCGATATCACGGAAGAGCCAGTAGTCGATAGCCCGCTTCCACGTGGCCCTGTCCCTGATGTCGCGCCCCAGCGTGGAGAGCGTTATCCCCCGGTAACTTTCGGGGAACCACCATCGGTGCCTGTACCGCTCGACCTGGACGAAGCCGTCGGAGAGGGGCTCGGCGGCGTTGGACTCGTTGCGAGCGTTGACAAGCACCACCGCGGGGCCCTCGGGCGGCGTGGGGGTCGATCCGCCGTACCCTGGGTAGCTGACACCCTCGAAGTCGCGCAGGTACCAGACCCAGGGCCACGCGAAGCCGTCGTCGCCGTCCACCACGATCGACAGGCGCTCGGGCGCGGCCCCGCTCCCCTCCATCTCCGCGATCTCCCGCGCGATGCGTGCGATGTCCGGGGAGCTCTGGGTGTACACCAGCATCTCAGTCGGCACGTCACCGTTGCGGTAGGTTGCGATCCCCCCGGCGCGGACCGTCAGCACGAAGAGGACCGCGACGACCCCAAGGCCCGCCAGGGTCAGCCCCTCCCGCCTGCCCACGCGTGTCGTCAGGTAGAGCACAAGGGCCAGCAGCCCGAACACTACCACGAGCCAACCCCACAGGCTGAGGAACCCCGTCAGCGTGACACGGCCTGGCGCGTAGAAGAGCAGGCGATAGCCGAACACCAGCACCAGCGGCACCAGCGCCACGCCCAGCAAGGACCGCGTTCGGATGATTCGGGCCCACGGCAGCGTGTCGGCCACGTCCGCCAAGGTCCGTCCCGCCAGCAGGGCCACCGGTAGCGTGAGGTGGAGCAGGAGCCACGGCATCTTCTCCGCCGCCACCGTGAAGAGGGCGAAGCCGGCGACTGTCCAGAAGATCAGGAAACGGGTGAACAGGTCGCCGCGCCGCGAGTACCAGAACGCGCCCGCCAGGCCGACGAGCAGGGGTAGGAACTCGTAGTTCCAGCCGATGACGATGTAGTAGTACCAGGGTTGCCCGCCTCGGGCCACGCCCTGCTGGGCGAGCCAGTATCCCAGGCTCTGCCACGCGCCGCTCGCGATCCCGAAGGGGTTGGTGAAGAAGGTGGTGTACAGCAGGATCCAGATGCCGTAGAAGATGGCGGCGCTGATCAACCACCGGCGCCAGTCCCACAGCAGCCCGATGGCCGCTGACAGCGCCACTGTCACTGCCGTGGCGATGATCGCAACGTAAACCGCGCCGTCTAGCGGGACACCGATCAGCCCCTGGCCGGGGTCGTCGTTTGCCAGGACCATGCCCAGCGGTCCCTCCGCCACTGCGATCAGCGCCGATCCCATCGGCAGGCTCAGCGTGAACATGACCACCAGCAGCGATCCGGCCGGGCCGAAGTGCGACAGTCGCTTCT
>PVBE010341496.1_pt1 | contig 11033 bp, 10 predicted proteins | sample 1631181 | NCBI WGS metagenome assembly PVBE01 (sample SAMN08397723, study PRJNA350692) | Marine metagenome, whole genome shotgun sequencing project. | isolation source: water | place: Pacific Ocean | collected 2012-04 | reverse complement strand
CTGCAGACCTGTCCGACGGTCTCACCCTGGGCCAGGCGCACCTCCGCTTCCCGCAGCTTGGTGATGATCTCCTCGACCGTCCGCCGTCGTATCCCCATGACTCCCCCCTTTCCTGTCCAGGTCTAACATTACTCCTGGACTAGTTTTCGGGGGGCAGGCCAGGTGAGCGGAGGCTGGCTCGCGACATCGAGGCCGCCTCTTACCTAGTGGCGCTTCGGCGGCGGCTGGAGGCCAGGGGCAGGCGCCCAACCGGCTGCCGCGTCACCTCGGAGCTGCTCTGCGGCGTAGCGGGCGCGGCGCCTGTCGCCCGGGCGCTCGCCGTCCACCTCGGGCTCGAATCGCCTCCCACCCTCCGGCAGGTCGTGGGTGACCCGCTCTTCCGCGCCGTGCTCGACGGCCCCACGGACCAGGCAGCGGTCGACGCCGTCGTCGACGCCACGGGCCATTCCCCGGACCGAGCGCAGCGGGGTATTGTCAGGCTCGCGCTCGACACGCGCCTGCTCCCGCCCCCGGTTGTGGGCCGCCTGATGCTCGATCCCCTGGCGCCGGACCGCGCCGGCCCCCGCCATCTCGTCGCCGCGCTCCGGCAGCTGTCCACCCTCGAGCCTTCGCTGGAGACCCACATGGAGGATGTGGTGAGGCGAGGGGGGAGCGCGCACCGGGAGCTCGCTGAGGCCAACCTCCGGCTCGTAGTCAGCATCGCCAAGCGGTACACGGGCCGCGGTCTCTCCATGGAGGACCTGGTCCAAGAGGGGAACATGGGCCTCATGCGGGCCGGGGACCGGTTCGACCACCGCCGGGGGCACAAGTTCAGCACCTACGCTTCATGGTGGATCCGTCAGTCCATCACCAGAGCTATCTCGGACCAGTCCCGCACCATCCGCGTGCCCGTCCACATGGTGGACACCATCGCCAAGCTGCGGGGCTGTCAGCGCCGCCTGCTCCAGGAGTTTGGGCACGAGCCCTCGCCGCAGGACCTCGCCCAGGCCCTCGGGTGCACCACGGACCGCGTTCGCCAGATAATCCGCTTCTCTCAGGCGACGGCCTCGCTTGACCAGCCCGTGGGTGACGAAGGAGAATCCCGTCTCCACGACGTCGTCGAGGACGTGGCGGCTGCGCTGCCCTTCGAGGTGGCTTCCCAGCAGCTGCTGCGGGAGCAGATCGGCGAGGTCCTGTCGACGATCTCCGAGCGCGAGCGGCGCGTCGTCGAGCTGCGGTTCGGCCTGCTGAATCACCGGAGCCGCACGCTGGAGGAGGTGGCGCGCGAGTTCGGCCTCACCCGCGAGCGAATTCGCCAGATCGAGGCCCGCGCCCTCCGCCAGCTCCGCAGCCCCGAGCGGTCAGACCGCCTCCGGGACTACCTCGACTAGCGCGGCGCCCCCCGGATGAAGCCACCGCCCAGAGCCAATGGCGCTACGACCCCACCAGCCGCCCGGCCATCACGTCCACCAGCCCCAGGTCCGTCAGCTTCAGCTCCGGGATGACCGGCAAGGCCAGGAACGAGAGCACCGAGTAGGGCGAGGCCAGCGTGCACCCCAGGCCACTGGCCGTCCGCTCCAGATCCTCGATGGCTGCCGCCACCGCTTCCAGCGGCTCGGGCGATAGCAGCCCGGCGATGGGAAGCGGCAGCGAAGCCACCACGCGCCCTCCGACCGCGCACGCCAGGCCGCCCTGGTTCGCTGCGATCTCCTGGACGACGGCGTGGATGTCCTCGTCGCTCATCCCCGCCACGACGATGTTGTGGGAATCGTGGGCGATGGATGTGCCGATGGCCCCTCGCTTCAGTCCGAAGCCTCGCACCAGCGCCACGCCGATGTTCCCCGTGGCACGGTGTCGCTCCACTACCGCCAGCTTCGCCAGGTCCCGCTTGGGGTCCGCCTCGACCGCGCCGTTGCGTCGCGGCGGCTCGGCCTCGGCCCACCGCGTCACGATCTGCCCCGGCACCACCTCAATGACCGGCGCCTTCTGGTCGCTTCCGCGCATCGCCAGCTTCTCAACGGGGAAGGGGGACACGTTCATGGTCCGCGTGATCCACTCCGGGACCTTCGCCGTCGAACGGAACGTGGGGCGTCCCCGCGTCGCCACGCGGCGGCCGCGGTAGTACACATCCCCCACCTGGAACGCCTCCAGGTCGTCCAGCACGATGAGGTGGGCCCAGTATCCGGGCGCCACTGCCCCGTACCCCTCAAGGCCGAAGTAGCGGGCCGGGTTCAGGGAAGCCATGGTCACCGCCCGCACCGGGTCCAGCCCCAGCCGGATCGCCTTTCTCACCACCGCGTCGACGTCCCCGTCTCGGGACAGGTCCAGGGCGTTGCGGTCGTCCACCACAAGCATGCACCGGTGGTAGGTCTGGTCCGTCACCAGCGGCAGGAGGTCCTCCAGGTTCTTCTCGGCGGACCCCTCCCGGATCATAAGGTGCATCCCGCGCCGCAGCTTCTCGCGGCCCTCCTCCTCCTCGGTCGTCTCGTGGTCGGAGCCGATGAGCGGACAGAGGTAGGCGTTCAGGTCGCGGCCGCGGACCCGTGGGGCGTGGCCGTCCCGAACGCGGCCGCCCACCACTCGCAGCTTCTCCAACGCCTCCCCTTCGCCCTGAATGACCGCCGGGAAGTTCATCACCTCGCCCAGGCCCAGCACGCCCCCCCAACGAAGCGCCCGCTGGATGTCCGCTGGCCCCAGCCGGGCTCCCGATGTCTCCAGGTCAGTGGCGGGCACGCATGACGGCGCCATGAAGAAGAGGTCCAGCGGCAGCCGGCGACCGCGGTCCATCACGTACCGCATCCCCCGCAGCCCGCAGACGTTCGTCACCTCGTGCAAGTCCGTCACGGCCGCCACGGTCCCGTGGGGCGCCACGGCCCGCGCGTACTGCTCCACGCTCAGCATCGACGACTCGATGTGTACATGGCCGTCGATCAGCCCCGGCGCCAGGTAGCGGCCCCCCAGGTCTTCGACGCGGCGACCCTCCGTGTAGTCGCCGACCCCCGCCACGCGGCCCTCCGCCACCGCCACGCTCCCTTCCTCAACCTCCCCCGTAAAGGTGTTGACGATGCGAGCGTTGGTGAAGACCAGGTCCGCGGGGGCGTCGCCGCGGGCCACTGCGATGAGGCGTTTCATGTCCATGCCGTCACTCCCGCTCCACGGCGTATATGTCTGGAAGCTGCCGATGCCTCCCGTCCAGGTCCAGGCCGTAGCCCACCAGGAACCGGTCTGGGACGGTCAGCCCCAGGTAGTCGATACGGACAGGGACCCGGCGACGCTCCGGCTTGTCCAGCAGGGCACACACGCGCAGCGAGGCCGGGCGCGAGCGGCCCAGGTGGCGTAGCGCGGCCCGTGTCGTCAGCCCCGTGTCCACCATGTCCTCGACCATGACGACGTGCCGTCCCGAGATTGCTTCCCGGGGCAGGCCCGCCGCCACCCGGGGCCGACCCGAGGTCTGCGTCCCCTCTTCGTAGCTCGTGATGCGCATGAAATCGATGCCGACCGGCGTCCGCACCTGGCGGACCAGGTCCGCCAGGAAGATGAAGGCGCCGCGCAGCACGCCCACCAGTAGGGGCTCCAGACCCGCATAGTCCCGGTCGAGCTCGGCCGCCAGGCGGCGCACGGCCTCCTCGATCTCCCGGCGGCTCAGCAGCCGCTCCAGCCTGTCCTCCGCGGTGGTGTCTGTCACAGCGCCCCATTATACCGGGGGCGGGTGATGCGGCGCGAGGCAATGCCGCTGAGGGGCCGCCGCCCCTCCCCAGTGTGGGTGCAGGGCACGCCCTGCCGTCGCCGAACCACAGACGCCCGATGCGGTGGCCTTCGACAGGCTCAGGCCGAACGGGAAATCTCTCGTTCGTTGTCAGCGCCCTGCCCCGTTCGTGGTGAGCTTGTCGAACCATGAACGGCGATGCGGGCGACGCCTAGATTCAGACGAGCCCTCGCAGAGACATGCGGGAGCTTGGCCCCCCAAGTGTGGGTGCAGGGCACGCCCTGCCGGGCGGGCTGCCAACCGTCCCTCAAGTGTGGGTGCAGGGCACGCCCAGCCGGGCGGGCTGCCAACCCTCCCCCAGGTGTGGATGCAGGGCACGCCCTGCCGGGCGGGCTGCCAACTCTCCCTCAGTGTGGGTGCAGGGCACGCCCTGCCGGGCGGCCTGCCAACCCTCCCCCAAGTGTGGGTGCAGGGCACGCCCTGCCTAGGAGGGGGCTAGGGTCCGGACAAGCCAGCCGCGGAGCAAAGCGCGTAGCTCGTCCTTGCACTGGCGGAGCTCGTGGGTGGCGCCGGGGTAGAGCACCAATTCCTTCGGCTCTCTGGCCCACTCGTGAATGAGCTCGGAGCAGTGCGGGGGAAGGTGGCGGTCCGCCTCGCCGTGGACCAAGAGCAGCGGTCGTGGGGACACCAGAGCCGCGCCCTGTGCCCCGGCGGTCTGGCTCGAGAGCGTCACGACGGCCTTGACCTCGGCGCTGAGCGGCGCTGCGCTGATCACCACCGCCCCGCCGAACGAGTGGCCCACCAGAGCCACCGGCCCGCACCCGAGGCTCGACAGGAACGCGACCCCGGCCAGCGTGTCGACTACCGACTCCTCGAGGTTCCCCGGCCGTCGGTAGTCCACGCGCAACGACGCCACGCCATCACCGACAAGGTCCTCCGCCAGCAAGGGGAAGATGCCGTCCGCTGGCCCGTCCAGCCCACCCCACGCCCCGTAGACCCACACCACCCCGCCGACGGGCCGCTCGACTTGGTGGAGGGCCACGCTGATGTCGCCAAGGTCCGTGTGGAGAGTGAGCGGCTCGCCCGCCTCGCCCTCCCTGGACCGGTCCGCGCTGTGCCCCGTCACCCTCACTGCCAAGCCCGTGCCGCCTCGTATCCTACAGCGGCAGCCAGACCGTGCGGCCGCTCCGGGCGCTCCGCGCGACGGCTTCCGTGAACTCCATGTACTGCACGCCCGCCTCGAACGTGGTGTGCGTCACCGGCTCGATGCCTCGGATGGCGTTGATGAACTCTTCCTCCACCCTCCACGAGGACTTCTTCGCTTCGGGGATAGCGATGTCGGTCAGTCCCTCGTCTCCCCTGCGCCCGCCGGAGAGCGCCCCTGTGGTCGTGTCCAGCCTCAGCGTCCCCTGGCTGCCGTACAGCCAAATCTCGCCGCCGGGGGCCAGCCCCGTCACCGCGCTGAACCGCATGTGGGCCTGGGCCCCGCACGCCATCTCGCAAAGCACGTCCACGTGGTCCGGGACGCCTACCGCGCGGGCCACCCCATCGGCGCCCCGACGCCGCTTCACTACCGTCTTCGTCATGGCCATGACGGATGTGGCCGGGCCAATCCACCGCATGAGCGTCTCGTACCAGATACCCATGAACATGATGTTGAAGCCGCTCAGGTTCGCGTCCTGCCGCCACGTGAGGGGGGCGTCCGCGTCCGCGAAACCGCGTTGCGTCACGCGCATCTCCACCGCCACGAGGTCGCCCAGGTAGCCTTCACTGATCATGTCCTGGACCGTGCGGTCCACGGGCAGGGTGAAGGGCGCCGGGACCACCTGGGCCACCAGGTGAGGCGCCGCGCGAGAGGCGTCCAGCATCGCGCGCGCCTCGTCCGCGCTCGCGGACATCCGTGCCTCGGTGAGCACGTGCTTGTCGTTCTCCAGGGCCGCGAGGGTGATCGACGCGTGCATGTTGGGCCACGTGCCGATGCAGACGGCGTCCGTGTCGTCGGACTCGACTAGGTCAAGCCAGTTGTCGTACACCGTCGGGATGCCGAATTCTGCCGCCGCGCGTTCGCCCGATTCGCGGCTGCGGTTGCAGACGCTCACGATCTCTACCCCCGGAATCGCCTGGAACCCCGGTACGTGCCGCGCCCGCACGTTCCTGCCCGCTCCCACGATCCCGATCCTGATCCGTTCCGTGCTCATTCTGGCGAATCCTTTCTGGCCGCATGGCAGCCACCGGCCACCGCGGCTACGTGCCTTCGGCTCCTTCTCGTAGATACGCGTCCGAGCCGTCCAGCCAGTCCGCGCGGATCGGGCTGAAGGCGTCGATCTCGTCCGTCTCTTCCAAGGCCTCCGCGCTATGCTCGGCGTTCGATGGGATGTTGAGGGTCTCGCCCTGCCGCACGATGACCTCTTCCCCGTCGACGATGAACCGGAGCGATCCAGCTATGACATGGGTGATCTGCTCGCTGTCATGGCGATGGGCGGGCACAATGGCTCCTTTGGGGAAGCGGAGGCGGCCCAGCATCACCTTCTCTCCGGTGACGATGCGCCGCCGGATTCCTTGGATCAGTCGGTCCTCCGGCATTTCGTCCCACGCGACCGATTTCATGGCGATCCCCTCCCTCACGGCCCGGCTCCCGGCCAGCCTCAGGAGACCATATCACCGCCCGAGGCGCGTGTCACTCCAATCACCGCGGGGCGATCCGGCGCGGCGCCTTGGTGGCTGGTGGGGCGATGGCAAGCATGCCGTAGCCGTTTCCGTACCCAGTCCTGGGCAGGAAGCGAGGGGTCTGCTATTCGAGGGAAGTTCCCGTCCCTCACCGATTCGGCGAGGAATCGCTAATCGAGCTTCGGCCCGCGCGAGCTACGGGCGCTCCGGGGCCCACCCCGGGAGTTAGCGGTCCTTGAGTGCCGCCGCCCGCACCGATCCCGGTCCGCCCTCGCGGCTGGATTGCTCCGCCCAAGCGAGGATGTTGGAGGGGTACCCGTCGCCCCGACGCGGCGAGTACCGGCGTCTACCTGTCCTTCCCCTTGCCGCCGCCACCGCCCTCGTCCGCTGGAGGATCGCTGTCCCCCTCGTCTTCCACCGGGTCTTCGGGTGGGGGGTCCTTCCTCTTGTCGCCGTCACTGCCCTTGTCGTTGTCGTTGCCCTTGTCGCTGTCGTTGCCTTTGTCGCCGTCCTTGCCCTTGTCGCCGTCCTTGCCCGTGTCGTCGGGCTTGCCCCGGTCAGATTCCTCTATCTCCCCCTTGGCCTTGCCCAGGGCACGATCAGCCTTGTCCTTCTGGCCCTGCGCGCGTTGGCGGCCGTCTTCTCCAGCCGCTCTTCCCGCCGCTGCTCCTTCTCCTGAATGCGCTCGGCGACCTTCTCGGCCCGCTCCTCGTCCTTCTCCGCGAGCTTGGCCTCCAGGCGCTCCAGCCGCTCGGTCACGCGGTCCGCCTTCTGCATCCCGCGGACCTTGGGCTCGGCGTCGGCATCGGTGCACTGGACGAGGAGCACCACGTCCGTGCCGTCCTCGATGTCCTCGGTGACGGTGGTGAGCTGCTCGCCCCCCGTGTCGCTGCCGGTGGCCGCGTCTCCACCGGTGGCATCGCCCGTGGAGGTTGAGGCGCTCTCATCCGTTCCCGTGCTGCCCTCAGTCCCCGCCTCTCCATCGACGGTAGTTGGCTCACCTTCCTCAGGGACGACGACTTGGACCTCTCCCTCGCCCTCGACTTCCAGGGTCTCGACCTCACCGTTCTCGTCCAAGACCTCGACGGTTCCATCTTCCTGGGTGGTCAACACTGCGGGCTCGTGGGTCCGCGTGGAGTCGTTGTGAACGGACTTCAGCTTGACGAGGTTGCCCGACTGCAGCGGCTCCTCCGTGGACTCGCCGTCCTCCGTGGCGCCGCCCTCGGTCCCGTCAGCGCCCTCTCTGGTCGTGGAGTCGACGCCCTCCTCAGCGGCAGCGCTCTCTTCGGCGGAAACCTCCTTCTCCATGAGACCCGCTACGCGGCTCCCGATCATGTCCTCGGTGAGCTCGACGTCCTCAGGGACCGTCATCTCCACGGTCCCAAACTTCATCTCGATGAGGATCGTGCCGGTTTCAGCATCGACGGCCACGATGTCGCCCACCACGCCGCGCCGCTTCATCTGACCAGGAGGCACGGGCTTGTCCGATGGACGGCCGGGCTCCCGATCGCAGGATGTGGCGGCGGCCGGGCGCGGCATGGTGGTCGCCGCTACCGGGATGACGCTGGCGACGGCCAAGAGACCGACGACCATGAGGGGAACGGCTGTCCTGACGATGCCTCTCATGTTGACCATGGCTGTTCTCCGTTACGGTGAGTAGATGACGACCAGCACTTCCGACAGCTCCTCGCCGGTGCCGACGCTGACAACGACCTCGATGATGTTCGGGCCTTCTTCAAGCACAATCGGCACCCAGAACCGACCATCCTCGTCCACCTCGGCGAAGACATCGTTGACGCTGACGACCGCGTCGATCCTGGTGCGGCCGATCACGGTCAGCCCCTGATCCGCTACTATCGTCTCCCGGCTCTCGGGGGACTCGATGATCAGGTAGAATTCGACCAGGGGGTCTGGCGTGGGCGTGGCGGTCGGCGTTTCCGTCTCTGCAGGCTCCGCCGTGGCCTCAGGCTTGCCCGGCGTCTCCGAAGGCTGCTGACCCGCTGGCGCCGGGGAGGGCGTCGGCGCCGGCACGGCTTCCTGCTGCGACGCCTCTCCGATGACCGTGGCCTGGTCCGAGGGCTGTCCACCTGGGCGCACCAGGAGCTTGACCGTCGGCTTCAGCAGCGGGTTTCCGCTGCCACGCAGGACGACGGACCGCTCGGCATCGAAGTCCAGCGTCAGGACCGTCGTTTCGCCGGCTGGATGTGGGACAGGACCGGCAGCTACAACCTGCCATTCTCGATCTTCGCCGTCGTGCTCGCCCTGGCAGGGCTTCTCATGCTCCTGGCGAATCCCCCGCGCCCCCTTGTGAAGCGGGCCGCTGAAGGGCGTTCTGCCACTCCGCTCGTCCCCCCGTGACCTCGGTCGGCCAGGCGGGCTCCAGGGGGAGCGGAGGCGTCCGGCCGGTCACGCCCTGCTCCTCCAGCCCGGCAAGCTTGTCGGACCTCAGGCCCAGGAGCCGCTCGGGGACCGAGTGGCGGTGTTCGCGACGTATGGCGCGGGCATCCGATACGCAACGGAGCTTCTGACAGAACCGATCCTCCGTTCGAGGCCGTCATGGGAGCGTTGGGTATCCGGAAAGCGACGGATCTCACGGCCATCGTCGGTCGCCACGGTATGATAGGCTGTGCCCGCAAAGCCTTGGACGTGCGGCCGCAGGCGTCTCTGCTACCTGTCCAGGGCCACCCCGGCGCGTTCACGATCCATCCCCGTCTTCTCCAGGGAGGCCGTAGCAGTGGACAAGGTGCTCTCGACCTTCGCCGAGGCAGTGGCCGACATTCCCGACGGTGCGGTCATCATGATGGACGGCTTTGGAGGGCCAGGCGGCATGCCGCAGCGGCTCATCCTGGCGCTCCACGATCGTGGGGTCAGAGACCTGACCATCATCAGCAACACGGCTGGGTTGCCCGGCTTCGGCGCTGTCGGAGGGGAGCAGGTGGTCACCCACGGCATCCTCATAGAGAGCGGCCAGGTGAGCAAGGTCGTCGCCTCCTTCCCTGTGTCCCCATCGCCTTCCCGTCCCAACGCCTTTGAACTGGCGTACCGCGAGGGGAAGGTGGCGCTGGAGCTCGTGCCTCAGGGCACTCTGGCCGAGCGCATCCGCGCCGGAGGCGCGGGCATTCCAGCGTTCTTCACGCCCACAGGCGCCGGAACCTCCGTGGCCCAGGGCAAGGAGACCCGGACGTTCGGAGCGCGGGAGTACGTGCTGGAGTACGCTCTGAAAGCCGACTATGCGTTCGTTCGAGCCAGCAAGGCGGATCGCCTCGGCAACCTCACCTACGCGGGGACTTCCCGCAACTTCAACGTCGTCATGGCGACCGCCGCCAGCGTGACAATCGCGGAGGTGGATGAAATCGTGGAGCCCGGCGACCTGCCCCCCGATACGGTCGCGACGCCCGCGATCTACGTCGACCGGATCGTGCGGAGGTAGGCCGATGACCGGTCCGCGCCTGGCCAGAGAGGTCATTGCCATGCGGGTGGCCAAGGAGCTGCCCGACGGCGCCTGCGTGAACTTGGGGATCGGCATCCCCACCCTGGTGTCGCAGTTCATGCCCGAGGGTAGAGCAGTCGTCTACCACAGCGAGAGCGGCGTGCTCAACTACGGTCCCCTGGCGGGTGAGGGAGAGGAGGACATCGACCTCATCAACGCCGGCGGTCAGTTCCTGGCCCCGTCGCCCGGGATGGCCTTCTTCCATTCGGCCGATGCGTTCGCCATGATCCGAGGGGGGCACATCGACGTGGCGGTCCTTGGGGCGTTTCAGGTCTCGGAGCGGGGCGATCTGGCGAACTGGATGCTCCCTTCTCGCGGAGTCGGCAACATCGGTGGCGCGATGGACCTTGCGGCCGGGGCAAAACGAGTCATCGTGGCGATGGAGCACGGCGACCCGCAGGGTCATCCCAAGATCGTGCGGGAGTGCTCCTACCCTCTGACCGGACCAGCGTGCGTTGACCTGATAGTAACCGATGTCGCCGTGATCGCAGTGACGCCTCGTGGGCTGCTGCTCAGGGAGGTGGCCCCCGGTTGGACGCCTCAAGAGGTGCAGGCCATCACCGAGCCTCGATTGGCAGTGTCTCCGGACGTGAGGGAGTTCGAGCTGTAGCGCGGCGGAGACGCCCGGAGCTGTACGGATCGCGACGGCTCAGGACGCTCCGGACGAGCCACCGAGCACCCCGGCATCTGGGAGCACGGAACGAAGGCAGCTGCCGTCGCTTCCCCCGCCTCACATGACGCCACCCAGGGCTCACCCGTCCCTGGGAGACCTTCGGTCCTCGAACCGGGTATGCACGTCTAGCAGCACGGTCTTGCCGTCCGCGTTCAGCTCTCGTGCTCTCTTGAGGGCGGGCGCTATCTCCTCCGGCGCGGTGACGGTGACGCCGACGGCCCCCATGCCCTCCGCGATCATGGCGTAGTCCCCGTACATGTGCGAGACGCCGTACACTTCCCGGGCCGTGGGAAACCCGCCGGGGTACGTGGCCATGCCCCCGTTGTTGAGCACCACGGTCGTGATGGGCACCCCCGCCCGGACCGAGGTTTCGATGTCCAACCCCGACATGCCGAAGGCGGCGTCGCCCATGATGTTGAGACAGAACCGCTCTGGATAGGCAAGCTTGGCCCCGATCATGAGGGGAATCCCGTACCCCAGATGGGTCGATTTGCCCCACCCGATGTAGCTGTGAGGCG
>PVBE011000516.1_pt1 | contig 11034 bp, 18 predicted proteins | sample 1631181 | NCBI WGS metagenome assembly PVBE01 (sample SAMN08397723, study PRJNA350692) | Marine metagenome, whole genome shotgun sequencing project. | isolation source: water | place: Pacific Ocean | collected 2012-04 | reverse complement strand
GCAGCCGCTGCCGCTGACGGTGTTTCTGTTACTTCTGCTGGTTCCATTGCTGGGGGTGTGGCGTGTTTAGGCATTGCATCAGCTGGTAATGAGACTCCACCATGTCCAACAGCATTAGCCGCGGCATCTTCCCAAGTCTTTACGTATTCGCTGAATGTTTTTCTTTTGCTCATCGTTGTATATCCTGATTTGTAATAAATATATTCTTTCCTGTGGGAATGTGTTCCACTTCATATATATTTATACCAGAGAATGTCCCAATTGGATCAATATGTCCATCTACTAGAACTTTTGATCTTGCTCTGGCTATAACATCAGCAGTTTCAGCTAATGCTATATCGTTAATTAACATGTACTTTCCTTTCATTAGGCGATTTTCTTGTATGAACCATGCTGATTCTTCCAATTTACCACTAAGTGGTTCATCTAATGCTTTATCTAATATCTCTTTGATCTTATCTTCAGACATACCAGTATGTTCTTTAATTAAAAATAGTGCTGCAGCATATGAAGCTACTTTGCTTTTGCCGCCTGGCGCTTTGTTTAATAATCTTTTAATATTAAAAACTAGTTTATGAAATAATGTATATGATGATTTTGCTTCTGGTGTATCTGGTTTTTTAAGTCTTTTACCATTCTTATCAACTACACCATTCTTAAATGCTTCTGTCTTTTCCCAAGGCGTAACTAATAATCGCAGAAACCTAACAGCATATGCTAAATCTGCTACTCTTGAAAGCATTCCTTCTTTAATAGTCATTATAATTCTCTTAATACCTCTACAATATATGGATCTAAACCAACATCTACCTTTTCATTTTCTGGTAAATAATTCATATATACTAAAAATGGTTTTAAATAATGCCAGTGTTCTTCATTAATCTTAAACCACATCATCTTATTACAAGCTTTGATTCCAAATACATTGTATAAAACTATAATGTGATTTAGGATTAGACGTTCCTGTAAATCATTATGTTCCTCATAGCGCTTCAACAATCTTTTTAAATATTTAAATCTATTAAGATCCTGTTTAAACTCTTCAATATCTACACATTCTGGATTATTATAATAATGCGCTGCGAAAAGTTTAAAATTTCTATGAGTAATCTCTTCAAAAATTTTCATTATATATTATATATACCTTAAAGGTATATCGGTTTATTAGTCTTCCTCGTCTGAACCCTTCCAGTTCTGATCAATATAGTCAAAGAATTCTTTTTTCTTTTCTCCTTCTAATTCGCTAGGAGAACTTACACCAAATTTCTTAAGTGTTTTTGCAAAGAAGGCTTGATATTTCTTTTGCTTTTCTGATTCTTCGTCAGTCATTTTCTTTTCAAACAATTGAGGAAAAAGATCTTCAATGTCACCGTCATCCATACCATACATATCTGGATCTTGTAAGAATGCTAATACTGCTTTCTTTTCTCCTGATATATCAGCGCTATAGTTTCCGGTCGTTTTGATATTAACCTTATGCTTTCTTTTAGCATCTGATCTTAGTTTATTGTCACCAACAAAATCTATATCTAAAGTTTCTTTCCCTCGGCCTGGACGTTTTTTCAAACGTTCATTTATAACCGATTCATCGATTGAAACTTCAACTTCTTCCTTAGTAACTGTTCCATCTGGATTCTCACCTGATTTCTTAATTACGTGCTTAGCTTTGAATTTCTTCTCGCCTTCTGGTCTAGGTTGTTCAACCTCTTTAAGATTCTTTTCTCTAAGTTTGTCGAATTCCTTTTTGTCGCTAACATAATCTGTTAGCCAAGCATCAGCTTCATCTGCATCGTCCGTTTTAACTTCATTGTTATCGTACGCCCATGATAGTAAAGCATCTTCTGCTTTCTTACTCAAATCACCACCCTTTTGAAATTTAGAAATATCACTTCTAAATTTGGATTTGATTTGACTAAGTTTTAAACCTTCCTTTACGGCTGGTTTTTTTCCCTCAAGAACATCGCTCACGGTTGAAGCTATGGCCTGAGTGATATCGTCATTAAATTTCATTTTAATTTTCCTCTATTTAATTATTAAATACACCTGAGTGTACAATATATTCCCATGTTAAGGCTGATAGTAAACCAACCACTACAACCCAAAACACTTTGTTTATTACACTTACAGTAGAACTATTTTGGGTTACCATAGTTTCTACCGCGTCTATTCTATTTATAAGATTTTGTATTTGTTCAGACTGTTGTTTAGAAAAAGATGTTAATGTTTGTATCTTTTCCTCAGCTCGGGCTAACGAAATAACAGCATCTGCTAAATTATCTAGCTTTTCTTCAATTCTATCTAATCTTTGAGATTGAATTGTATATACCTGACTCATATCTTCTTGATCTGACATTTTTTTGTTATCCTGCATTTTAGGGTTCCTAACCCCTCTATTAAACGATGATACTCACCTTGTTCAACATCAAATACCATCCCTTGTTTTAAAAGATATGGCATACCTCCTTTCCATTGAAAATGCCATCCTTCTCCTTTTAAAATTTCTATTTCTTCTAATTCTGAATCCATATGCCATTGTAAATTAGGGCAAGAATCGCCAGGTGTAAACTCTACGATTTCTCCGTTAATCCAATATGGCTCACCAAAATTTATTTCCATTTACCTGCACCAATCCCTCAGATCTCTAAAATTATTTATATTTTCTTTTCTCAATTTATCTATTTCAGGGTCACTGACATCACCATCATCTAAAATCTTCTTACATATCTTAGCAAATTTTAGATAATGATACTTCTCTAACATCTTATATACTACATTCTTAGGTAATCTATTTTTAATACTAAATGTTTTAATTTCATCTGGTGACATATCTTTATCAAATGCCGCTCGTCTTTCGGTATCTACTACATCACCAATATCGATAATACCCTGAATATCTTTTTTTATTTCATCAAGCTTACCATTAATATTTTTTTGCAAATCTTTAATTTCGCCTGGTTTTAATTCTTTTAATTCATCATAATCAATTATATCTCTTTTCAATTCACCTTTTACTACATCAATCTCATCAACCTTCTTTTGAAAATCTTTGAGATATAAACTCATATCAAAGGTATAATCTTCAGGCCTTTTAATAAACTTATTAGTTTTTATATCAAAGGCTGCATCTGCTTTAGCATTTTGATCATCATAAGTTTTCTCATCAGTAATAAAATAATAATTAACCGGATGTTGTGTTCCTGATATTAACTTACCTTGAACATTCTTTGGATTTTTAGCAGATAAATAATCCTTAGATAATCTTTCCCTTTCGCCTTCCCTTCTATCTTTAGGTACATCAAATAATACATTAATATCTAAGTCAGCATCATTCCTATATCGTTTTGTTAATATAGAACCAATCAAAGTATATTTTAAAATAGGATATTCTTTCTCAAATACCTTCAACTGTTTTTCAATCATAGCTATAACACTGGGCTTGATTTTTGGATTAGAAGTATCAACATCATCAAATACACGAGGAGCATATGTCTGTCTCGGTATGTCAATTATTGATTCTCTTATATCCTTAAACTTTTTCATATTAATCTACTCAGTGCGTATACGCATAATATAATACTAACAATACAAAATCCAAATACCCACCCAATGTGGAATTTGGTATGCATTATCTTATTATATAAATCGTTCATTTACTTATTCAACAGATTCGAATTCTTTTTTCAGGGCTGAGATATTTCCACCTTTAAATCCCATATGATCTTTGAAATATTTTATTAATTTTGCATCAGGTCCAGTAAAAGTAGCTAAATCATCTCCCATCATACCATCACCCTTTCCAGGTTGGATCTTAACTTTTAGTCCAGCTTTCTTAGCTGTTTGAACTAATTTATTTTCTTTAGGATCACTTACTGAGGTTGTAATAGTACCTTCATCAATTCCTTCATCAAACATACCAGAATCTTTCATCATCTTAAGAGCATCTTTCTTAGCTTGGTCGGCATTTTTCTTATTGATTTTTTCAACTGCCTTTTTAATCATAGCTAATCTTTTTTCCATTTGCTTTGGAGTTAACTTTTCTTGTACATCAAGGCCTTCTTTTCTTATTGCTTGTAATTTCTTTTTTGAATCGGGAACTGACCATGTGCCTTCGGTTATATGATACCCTTTGTCATCACAATGTTCACAACCAGTTCCTTTACACTTTGGGCATTCTTCATGCTCTTCATGCGCAATTCGAAGCATGTCCAATACTTTCTTGTCTTTAGTAGAACCTCTCTTCCATTTTTCAAGATCTTTCCAAGCTTGGTCATAATTACCACCCTTTGTTTTAGGGTCATTAACTATGGCTTGAGCTTTTTTATAATCTGCTCGGGATAGTCCTTCCTCTATATTACTCTTATTTTTCAGAGTTAGAGTTCTCATTTCTTTAAATTTCATATTATCCTCTGTTGTTATTAATATGTTTATCTTCGATTAATTTCGGCGAATTTCTTTTTTCTTGGTTTATCACTATCACATCCTTCTCCAGCTACTGGTGATTTAGGAATTGATGTATCATAATTAGCGTCAATAATTTTTTTATTGTCTGGATCTTGTTGAACAGTATTTGCTCTATTAGTACTTTGATTAGGAGTATCCTTTAAATAATTCTTTACGCTTTTTGGAGTTCCCCAATCACCGGCTCCGTGTTCTTCTACTAACTCGACGGCGTCTAGCCAATATCTTTGTTTTGTGTTTTTCTCTGCGTCTTCTACGATTACGTAATTGCTCCCGCATACTTTGATTTCTCCTTGAATACCTGATTTTAATATTTTAACTAAATCGCCAACTTTAAAGAGACTTCCTTCTATATACTCTTCACGAGTCTTTGATACTGGAGGTAATTCAATATGTTTTCTGAAAGATCGAGACTCACCGAGTCCCATACCTTTTCTTACTGCGTTGAATAATCCGGTTGTATCTTTAAAGCTGGACGGTAATCCTTTTGAAAAGGATTTTAAATCATTTTGTGATACTGCATGACGCATCTTAGATGCTGACATACCATCTGCATTTTCAGAGTCAGGATCTCGTTGTCCGGCTGATACAACGTTTAATCCCTCAAAGTTATAAAAGCCATGTCTTCCATCAACACCATTGTACTTATTTAGTAAGATGTTGAATTCTTTTAATCTATCTGAGCCAACCACCATGGTGACTTTTGTAAAACCTTGGTCATATAATTTTACTACAATATCAAATACAGTTCTAACATCACTGTCAGCCATGACTGATCTAGCATGTTTGGGAAACATTTTACGAAGGTATTTGACTTTTGTTTTAAAATCTAATGGATTTTTCTTTGCATCCATTGATTTTGACGTATATATTCTATACGGATTTGATCGCGCAGCATTTTTTAACTTATCAAATAATAACTCATGGCCATTAGTAGGCGGATTGAAACGTCCAAAGACGAACGTGCATTCCTTAGTATTTTCTGTTAAAAAATCATTAAATGATTTTATTGACATTGTTATCCTCGGTTCCCATCTTAGCCAGGGTTATCCCAGCCTTTAATTATATCTTTGCTGAAGTTATTGTAGGAGAATTCTAATCTATCTACAAGCTTAACAGCTCCACCTTCCATACGATCTACTGCAACAAAACCTTCGGGGTTGGTTGCCTTAAATCCGGACGTTGTTTTCACGAAAGTGCCCATTTTGGACAGATCCTTTAATTTATTTATAATAAAAAGTTTTGCATCGACGATATGATTCTGTAAAATGAATACATTTGTCAATCCAGTTAAATTACTATCACTAAAAAACGATAAAAGCTCATTTTCTTTGGCTTTAACACCAGCTTTTCCTTTAGGACTTTTTAATTTATCTGCTTTCTTTGCATATCTATGCTTAACAAAGTTAATTAATCCCTTTGCATGTTTCTTTGGATCGGTTATTCTTTGTCCTTTTCTTACCACTGTATTATTATATACATTAATAACTAGGTTTAATTCTTTATTTGATTCTATTTCTGCTAATACAGATGAAGAGATTTTTTGAAATATCTTACCTGCTTCTGATAAATGACTAGTCACAATTTTTGTTTCGTCTTTCGTAAGCGTCGCATTACCTGATAAATCTTTCATTGTTGCATCTACTTGCCAAACCTTCTTGGATTTTTTTAATTTACTTGCAATATCTGCAGCAAATTGTGCATTCATATTTGCAAAGTCTGATCCTGAATATGATGTATGCCATACTATTCCAATTTCTGCATTTGCTATTTGTTTTGCTAAAGGAGTTCCTACAGGGACAGCATAAACAATTGTATTAGGATGAAAGGTTATATATGATGCACCACCAATCTTTTGTTTCTTTATGTCAGCTTTATCAAACATAAAATCACCTTGTATGACACCGGTTATGCCTAGCCCTTTAAGGTTATCATATGCTATTTTAAGTTTCTTTGCTAGATCACCTTTAGTGTCAGCATCTATATCAGCATGAGATTTATATACCTTTGCGCCAGTTTTTGCAAAAATACCTTTCTTAGCGACAAAGAATTCTCCATCGCTAGGATCGATGCCGGCAAAAACGGCGGGAGCCCCGTCCCATTTTACGGAAACGTCTACAGGTGCTTGTGTGTTTCCTCGCAACATGTCCCTTAATGATCTTAAGGCCATGATTGCCTGGCGGGCTCCCTTAACTCCTCCGTCCAAGACTAAATCCTCGATATGAGTCATATGAGTATTCTTGGCTTCGGTTAAAGGGACATTAAATGTTTTAAATGATTGCATATTATTTTTTCTTTTTTTCTGTTCTAGCTTTTTTATCAAAGGGTGTCTTTTGACTTCTTTTATTTCTAAGTCTATCTCCAATTCTTTTCCACATTTGTTTACGAAGTTTGGCTTGTTCTTTATCACGCAATTCCCAACCATCAGGATCATGATGTCCTCGAGATCCTGGTGAATATTTATCTCCTGGTGAATATTTATCTTCTGATTTTGTTGACTCAGGAATTACACCTGCAGCTAGCTGGATTAAATCAGGATTAGCTGGAGGTGAGGTATAATGATTATCAACTAAATCACCCCACCCTTTAGGATTAACATACCAACCATAATCTCCTTTTATAAAACAAGAAGAATTTTTAAATTCTGATGAACCTCTAAAATCTAATCCGGCCTTGAGTTTTTTGGCCATTGATTTAACACCAATTGTTCTATCAAGGATTTTAGTTATATCATGATCGGTTGGTACCTTTCCACCAAAGAATACATTGGCAGCACCTTCGCCACCCGCAAACTTTTGTTTACCTGATATAACTTCTTCAAGTTGAGTAGCATCTAGCTTAACGGAATTGTGTTTACCATTTTTAATAAATGGACATATAGTCTGTGTCTTAGTAGTTGTACCACCAATCTTACCGGTATTATTAATTTCATTAACAGCATCTTCAAGTATTTTCTGAGATGCTTTACCAAATATTTGTTTAAATCTAACTGGTAACATCCAATTCTCAAAGTAAGTAGCGTTTTCAGCCTTAAGAGAATATTTAAGATCAGTCCCGATTCCACCTAGAGATTTACTAAGAACAACCGTCACATCTGTTTTAGGATTGCCCTGTCCTTTCCAATGTGGAGCAGATAATCTTTTGATTTGATACATTTTCTTTTTATATTCGAATTGCCATTCTTCACCGGAACCTTTTATCCATGCTTCGGTAAACTTACCTTCATGGCCATGGCCACCTTTGAATGGTTCAAATGTATTTTTCTTTTTCTTACCAGACAAATCAACTTTCATCATTTCGACGTGTTTGCCTGATGGCTTAAGGATTTTTCCTATAGCTATTCGGAATTTTTTATCTTTATATCTCCGATAAGATGCATCAGAGACTGAAATAAGTGCGGTGAGAGATGGTCCAACTTTTTCTAAGTCCTTTAATTCTCTACCAAGGATTTTTATTTTAGTACCTTTCTTAAGTACTTCTCCAGCTTTAGTTCCATCTAATTGTAATAGAGGAGCGTCCTTTTCTAAATGATAGAATTCTATTTCTGGTTTGAGTGTAACGTACTGGTAGAATGCACCAGTATTTTGTTTATAAAATGTAGTTGAACCCGCCAAACTGGCTTCGTATATAAATCTGGAATCTTTGAAGGATTTCATATAGTTGACACTCTCCCATTTAATTTAGTTATATTATATCATAGTTTTTACGTAAAGTAAACTATAATAATACTATTTATACAAGTTTATGCGTCAAACCATTTATTTGGTACTATATTTCCTTTATTATCATACGCAATAATCTTCATTTCACGTAATTTTTCTACACATTGATCTGCACCTTGTCGAATTCCAATTTGATATGCTCGGTATGATGCACCTGCAACAGCAAGAATAATAATTACAATACTTCCACTATCCATGTTATCCTTCGACTAATAATTGAGATCTTTCGATTTTAACTGTATAACCAAGTTCCATCATTTCTTTATGGAACATTAAGGCTTCTTTAGCAGAACTGAATGAATACTCAGCAATCACTTTTGTGTGTTCTTTAGCAGTAACTTTATAAGTTTCAGGTTCTTTCATATACGTATACGTCCATTCTTTCACATAATGCTAATGGGAGAGATCGATCATATGATCTTGGGTGTCTACCCTGTTCACGAGCTACTGAAGCTCTTGGTCCTCTTCCTTGGCATTTAACTCTATATCGTGGTAATTTCAAAGGCTCTTCGATATTTCTTAATCGATAGTCATGCCAGTGCTCTTTCCACTTATTAGTTTTATTTATAACTTTTACAGTCTTACGAATGGTCTGTAATTCTAACATATCACCAGCACTTTCAACGTGTGCTGTCATGATATAATTTTCTGAATATCTATTCATTATTTCTCCTAATTCTAAATAGTGAAATTCAATCCTAGACCGAGTGACCCTCTCGCAGGTGTCCAGTCTAGAATTGTTATCAAACCAACTCTGTCTATCTCACCTATCACTAATAGGTTTTTGACTCCATTTTGCAGGAAAGCTAGTGAAGCTCCGACTCTTTTGGTTAATTTCATGATAATTGTTTTCATTAGTGACTTATTAATTCGTTGTTTTTATATACTCCTTCAAAGAAGAAATCATTGAAGAAATTGTCGATATCATATTCGTGATTTCCACCAGTATTCATATCGGTATTTCTTAACCACATACTTAACCAAGCTTGGTCAGTATCTTCATCGCTAATAGGTCTAGCTGTTAAAAGGTTGAATTCGTGTTTAGTGATTCTAATTTCCAAAGGTATTGTAGTAGCTATATGCTCGAATCTGGCTTCTAAAACATTTTCCATTATAGGCTCCTTATATAATTACGATCTTTGCGAATAGCTTTTAAAATCATACGTGCTTCTTCGATAGTATAAGTATCTTCAAAAGTAGGCATTGGATAATCTCCCATGGATCTAGCAGCAAGTTCTTTGACGCCGTTCCAAGGATCTACTAAAGGGTTATCATACCCTAATTCTTTTTTTATTTCTGTATAATTCATTTCGTTGATTAACATTATGCACCCCCATCTGGATATTCTTCGAATCTTTTTTCGACAAGTTTGTCGATGACTGCGTCTCTGTCAGTAAGTGCAATTACTTCATCCCAGCTTTTAGCAATGTAGGTGGCTGGTGTTGCACCTGGTCTTAGTTCTCTGAGGATTTCCCCAGTACCCATTTCCATCACATCCATAAGGATGTTTTCTTTGAGGTTTTCGTTGTGGATATTTGACATTTTTTACTCCTTATTTAATTATCTTATATGTATATTATAACATAGTTTTCTGCAAAAGTACACTGTTTTTTTCACTTTTGTTACAATTTGTTACAATTAAAGAGCAAAAAAATACGGGGCGTAAGCCCCGCATTCGTCGACGTATGCTGTCCGCATTCCGTCACATTATATAGTTGAAGTTTTAAACTTCTCCTTTTACTAAGGTGTAGATACCATAAGCAAGTGCTAACCATGCTGCCCACCATATCAGATCGCCTAATACGATCATAGATAGTGAAACTGCTACGATTACTGCACCGTCCCATGAAGTCCTTTCAGACCATCTGGCTAGTACCCAATCCTTACACATATTTAGAATGTCCATACATTTCTCCTATATTTTGAAGTCTGAGAATGTGTCCGGAGTTTCACGTTCACCAAACTTGTTTATTGGTTTATCGGGAACAGATGACATATCATTCATGATATCTGACTGTGCCGATTCTTCCACATCATATAATTTCATGCGGGAACGATCTATTCCAATTACAAATCTCTTATATTTGGTTGGATCGTTATAACGATTTTTCAATTGCTTTACTAGCAGCTGACCAAGATCATCAAGTTCCTCTGTTGATATAAGAGCAAACATGAGATCCGCCGTTGCCGGTAGACCAAATGATTCCGATGTATCCTCTAATCCAAGGTCAGTATTACTGAACCCGGCCCTTGTTGTCTGCGTAGCAGAAACTATTGGTACATTGAACTCAACTGCTAAGCCACGTAGCTCTTCAGCTATTGACTTAACGTATGAATAAGTATTTATACTTCCGCCTAACCCACGCATACGGCTTGAGGCACAAATATTAATATAATCTACATAAATCATATCCGGTTTAAAGTCTTTCTTTAACTTTAATTCATTTAATAATGCTCTAAAATGTCCAGTATGAGCTGCCCCTGTTGGATATTCTTTAACAATTAATTTTCCTATTGCACCTTTTGCAATCTTTTCTATTTTTTGTGTGAATGCTTTTTTTGGTAAAGATGATAGTTGTTCAATTGGAATGTTCATTAGATTTGCATCTATTCTTTCTGCAATTCTTTCTTCTGCCATTTCCATTGTAATATATAAAACACTTTTACCTTGTTGTAAAGCTGATGCTGCAGCATGACACATGAATAATGATTTACCAACACCTGTACCAGCCATGGCTATGTTCAATGTCTTATTGGGTAAACCACCTTTTGTGATTTTATTAAAGTAATCTAAATCCCATGGTATACGATCTTCTTTTCTATTATAAAAATCAAATCTTTCTTGAGAATTATC
>PVBE011090672.1_pt1 | contig 11035 bp, 6 predicted proteins | sample 1631181 | NCBI WGS metagenome assembly PVBE01 (sample SAMN08397723, study PRJNA350692) | Marine metagenome, whole genome shotgun sequencing project. | isolation source: water | place: Pacific Ocean | collected 2012-04 | reverse complement strand
CCGTGATCCACCAGCCGCGCGGCGGCCTCCATGAGGAACCCCGGCGCCAGCTGCCGCGCCTGCAGCAGCGCGCCCCGCAGCGGCCCCGGTACGACGCGCTCCAGCTCGCGGGGCAGCGGCCCTGGCGCGCCTCCGTCCGACGCCGCCGCGCCAGCAAAGATCCACTCGCCCAGCAGGGCGCGGCAGTCCGACTCGATGGCCAGCCAGTCGCTGGCCCGCACCCCCACCTGCTGGGCGAACTCCATGTTGAGGTAGCTGACCTCCACCTCCACGCCGGCCTGGCGCAGGGCCGCCGCCAGCAGGCTGATGCCGAGGTTGGGGCGTACCACGGATTGAAACGGCGGGACCACCAGGACGACGGGCGGGTGTGTTGAGGTCATCGTTGTATTTTGTAGGGCGGGGGCTCGTCCCCCGCGTCAGTCTCCAGCGGGGGACAAACCCCCGCCCTTCGTTTTTTCAACCTTCGCTTCGCTCTAACCCAGTTCCTCCATCAGCGCCGCCACCTCGGTGACCAGCGGAGTGCCCTGGCCGCCGTTGACGCGCCCGGCGCCCTCGGCCAGCAGCCCGCGGGCCTCGTCGGCCGCGCCACGTTTTTGCAGCAGGCGCGCCAGCTCCAGGGTGGCGCCCAGCTCCAGCAAGCCCGCGCCCTGGTCCTTTGCCACCTGCACCGCCTGGCGCAGGCAAGCCTCGGCCTCGTCCAGGGCGCCGGCGTCGTCGGGCCGCTGCTGCTGCAGCACCACGCCCTTGAGCCGCAATGTCCCGGAGAGGAAGTACCCCTCACTGGTCTCGTCGGTGCGTACCAGGCTGCGCTCGATGATCTCCATCGCCTTGTCCGCCTCACCCCGGTCCGCCTCCATGGAGGCCCAGAGGCAGCGGTAGTTGGACATGCCCATCTCGTAGCCCACCGCCTCGAGCCCGGTGACGGCCTGCTCGGCCATCTCGGGGGCGCCGGTGCACCAGCCGAGCATGATGCCGGCGTAGCCCATCATCATCGGCAGGCCGTGGTCCTGGGCCAGCTGCACCAGGGCCTGGACCGTGGCCAGGGATCCCTCGCGGTCCCAGAGCCACGACTGCAGCAGCGCCTTGTGCGACATGAACACGGCGACGCTGTTGGCGTGCTTGACGCCGCGGGCGTGCTCGATGGCCGTGTCGATGAGCTCCAGGCCGCGATCCGCCTCGCCGCCCAGCCCGACCACCAGCCCGAGCAGGCTGTGGGCGTAGCCGTTGAGCTCCATGCCGAACATGGCGGCCATGGGCAGGTGCTGCTCGGCGTCGTACAACTCGATGGCCCGCTCCAGCGGCGCCGCTGCCTGCTTGAGCCGCCCCTCCATCAGGTCGTTCATGCCCGCGGCCGGGCCCGCCGCCACCTGAAAGCCGGTGACGCCGGCCGCCTCGGCCATGGAGAGCAGCTTCCAGCAGAGCTCCCGGGCCGTGTCGATGTGAGAGAGCAGCTGGTGATAGGTGATCAGCGCCCAGAGCGTGGGCGCTGTCTGTGGTGACTCGCCCACCAGGGCGAACAACTCCTGGGAGCGGTCCACCCGGATCTTGAGCTCCGCGTCGGCGAAGCCGCGGGTGGCCATCAGCGCCGGGGTGAGCAGGCCGTTGAGGCCGATCTCCGTCTCGGCGCGCGCCTTCTCGTCGGGCAGGCCGTCGAGCCAGTCCAGGGCCCGGGTCGCGTGGCCGATGACTTCGTGGTTCTCCGAGCGCATGAGGCAGCCGAGGCTGGCCTGCATCGCGTAGCCCAGGGCCTGGGGCTTCTGGTCGGCGGCTGCGTGGTGGTGCGCCAGCAGCTCCGGCCGCCGCTGAACCAGGTCGGGGAAGGTCGCCTCCATGGTGGCGGCGATGTGGCGGTGCACGTCGGCCCGGGCCGCCTTGACCAGCGACTCGTGGGCCATGTCCTGGATCAGGGCGTGCTTGAAGAGGTAGGACGGCCCGCGGGCGCGGCGGCGGCGGAAGATGAGGTCCGCCTTGATCAGCGCCTGGAGCTCGTCGTCGAGGTCGGCCTCGTCGCGGTCAGACACCGCGGCGATGATCTCGTGTGTGAACTCGCGGCCCAGGGCCGCGGCCAGCTGCGCCGTCTCCTTGGCCTCACCGAGCCGGTCCAACCGCGCGGCCAGCAGGCTGCGCAGGGAGTCGGGGATGGCCAGGTCCTCCAGCGAGCCGGTGAGCGAGTAGTGGTCATCGTGCGCCACCAGCAGGTCGGACTCCAGCAGCACCGCCACCAACTCCTCGACGAAGAGCGACACGCCGTCGGTGCGGCGCGCCACCTCCTCGATGACCTCGTCGGGCAGCCGCCGGCCGCCGGTGAGGCCCAGGGCCAGCTCGGACACGTGCTCCCGCCCCAGCCGGCCCAGCTGAATCTGCTGTACAGCGGCCGCGGGCCACTGCGGCGAAAACTCCGGCCGCCCGGTCATCAGCACGCACATGGCGGCCGACTGCACGTCCTGCACCAGCTTGCCCAAAAGCTCCAGCGTGGTGGGGTCGGCCCAGTGCAGATCCTCCACCACCAGCAGCAGCGGCCTTTTTTCGGCCACGCCGAAGAGCAGCGAGAGGATGCCCTCCATGCAGAGCTCCTTCTGCTTGTGCGGCGAGATGTCCAGGGGCGCGTACTTGTCGGTGGTGGGGATGCCGAGCAGCGCGCCGAGCACCGGCGCGTTGGTCTTCAGCTCCAGGTCGTGGTTGGTCAGCAGCTGCTCCAGGCCGTCCAGCCGCTGCTCCTCGCTCCACTGGCGGCCAGCGCCGATCATCATCTCCAGCAGGTCGATGAACGGGCGCAGGGCGCTGTTGTGCCCGCGGGCGTTGCAGCGGCACTCCAGCCAGCTGTCGTCGGACGCGTTGACCACGCGCACCAGCTCCCGGGTCATGCGGGACTTGCCGATGCCCGGCTCGCCCAGCAGCAGCACGCCGTGGCCCGCGCCGTCCCGGCTGCGGTTCCAGAACTCGCGCACCATGGCCAGCTCGTTGTCGCGGCCCACCATGGGGGCCCGATCCGTGTGAGAGAGGGTCCCCTCCACGGTCTCCTCGCCGAGGCAGAGCACCTCCATGTTCGTCTGGCCCAGCTGAAGCTGGCCGGCGGGCTCCAGGGTGAAGCTGCGCAGCAGCGGGCGCATCTGCTCGCTGACCAATACCGCGCCGGGCTCGGCCCGGTCGGACAGCCTCGAGGCGATCTTCGGCGCCATGCCGACCACGTCCTCCAGGCCGAGGCGCCTGGCCTCGTCGGATTCGCGTGCGATGACCTGCCCCGCGTGGACGCCGACCTGTACGCCGTTGGTGTCGTCGGACGTGACGCGGCGGACGCGGTCCACCAGCTCGAGGGCCGCCCGGGCGGCGCGCTGGGGGTCGTCCTCCTCGGCCTCGGGGTAGCCGAAGTAGATTTGCACCCGCTCGCCGTGGACGCGGCCCACATGGCCCGCGTGCTCCTGTGCCACCTCGCCGCACTGGGCCATGCGCCGCTGCACCAGGGCGTCGAGGTCTTCGGGGTCGACGCTGGCGTCTATCGTGCTGGGGAAGAGGCAGTCGACGATGGTCAGCATGCGCCGCTCGCCCACGCCATGGGTCCAGACATAGGTGTCGGCGGAGCGGTCCTCGGTCAAGGGCGCCGGCGCGCTCCCGCCGAGGAACGGCACCGAGTCGAGGGTCTCGGCGGTGCCCACGGCCTCGCTGCGGCGGAGCTTGCGGCGCAGGTCGGTGAAGTTGCAGGCCTCCAGCTCCTTGAGCACGCTGCCGGCCGAGACCTCCCGGCCCTTGAGGTCCTTGTCCAGCACCTTGCGCAGCAGCTCGCCCACCGGGTGCCGGCGGATGTACTTCGGGATCGGGATCGGCTCGGGGCCGAACTGCTTGTAGAGCACCTGCGAGAGGCTGGCGCCGTCCATCACCCGCTGGCCGGTGAGGCACTCCAGCATCACCAGCCCCCAGGAGTAGAGGTCCGAGCGCACCGAGGGCAGCTCGCCGCGCAGCTGCTCCGGGGCAGCATAGGCCGGCGTGCCGATGAGCTCCCGGGTCTCGGTCACCTGGGTCATCTCGTCGTCCAGGGGCTGCTTGGCGTACACGCCGATGCCGAAGTCCAGCACCAGGGCGTTGCGGCGGGCGCCGGTGGGCGAGACCATGATGTTGCCCGGCTTGAGGTCCCGGTGGACCATCTCCCGCGCGTGGGCCGCGCCCAGCGCGTCGAGCACCTGGCCCATGAGGTGCTGGGCCTCCACCGGGTCCAGCTTGCCCTCCCTGCCCAGCACGTCGGCCAGGTCGTCGCCGGGCACGAAGGCGAAGACCGTAAACGGCTTGCCGGACTCGGTCTCCCCCGTGTCCACCAGGGGCACGATGTTCGGGTGGTTGAGGTCGGCGCACAGCTGCATCTCTCGGGTGAACCGCGCGTTGATCTTCTTCTCCGCGGTGGGGGTCCCCCGCAGCGGCTGGATGACCTTGATCGCCACGAGCTGACCCGTGCTCAGCTGGCGCGCCTTGTAGACCTGCCCGAAGCCCCCCTCCCCCAGCAGTGTCATAATCTCGTACTGGCTCTGGAAAGTGGTTCCGGTCTGCAGCAACGTCTCAGGCTTGGAGGGTGCCCTGACAGGCACCCCCTCCAGGTCCCTGGTCTCCTCCATGGATCTCACCTCTGCGAAGATTTTTTGAACACGCAAGGTTGCCACCGCTGGGATCCGCTGTCAAGGCATCCGAACCGCGGGCAATGGTGAAAATATCCAAAATATCTAAATGGTTAGAATGATCGCCCGGGGCAGGACTCCGCCGCCCTAACCGATGCGGAGGATCAGCTGCTCCAGACCGTCGGCGTCGGCGCAGACGAACATCTGGTGGTCTCGCCGCTGGAGCTCGGCCGGCTCCATGCCTGCGGCCGCGGCGATGAGCACCATGTCGTCGCTCATGTTGGTGATGATGCCGCGCCGCCGCAGGCCGGCCGTGAGCCTGGAGGTCTGCCGGGCCAGCTCGTTGAAGGGGCGCCCGTCCAGGCTGTAGGGCAGCGGCTCGAAGAGGTTCATCGGCAGGAAGTGGCGCACGCGCCGCCGCAGCAGGGAGTCCAGCAGCGGGCCGTGGTCCCCGCCGAAGCCGTACCCGGCCATGTCGTCCCACCAGTGCGTGCCGGGCTGGGGCAGCGGCGGCAGCACCGGCACGGCGCAGCGGGGCCGGCCCTCGAACAGCTGCAGCAAGAACGCCTCGGTCTCTGCCGCGGTCTGCTCGGTCTCGCCGGGCGCGGGGTGGATCATGCTGCCGCAGACGAACAGGCCGGCGTCCATGCAGGCGGTGAGCACCTCCCCGGCGCGCTCGACCTTCGTCCGCTTGTCCAGGGCCCCGTCGAGCAGCTCCTGGCAGCCCGACTCCACGCCGAAGAAGAGCGCCTCGAGGCCCGACCGGCGCAGCAGCGACAGGTCCACGCCGCGCAGGCCGTTGACGTGGGCGAAGCCGGAGTAGGTGAAGGCGTGGCCACGATCCAGCAGCCCCCGGGCCAGGGCGCCGTAGACCTTGCCCGGCGTGTAGGAGCCGGAGAAGCGAAAATGGTCCACGCCCCGCTCGCGGTGCTCATGCTCCATCTGCTCCAGCACCCGCCCGGAGCCCATGACCCGCCAGCGCGAGCCGGAGATGCTGGCGTGGGCGCAAAATGGGCAGCGCATGGGGCAGCCGCGGCTCTCGTTGACGCAGAGGATCGGGATCTGGACGCCCCGGGCCAGCGAGGGGTAGACCTCCGCGCTGTAGTCCGGCCGCGGCAGCGAGTCCAGCTCACACCAGCGGCGCTCGGTGGCCGCCGGCGCCGCGCCTTCGTGAATCAGCAGGTTCGGCACCGAGGCGAGGTCTCGCCGGCCGTCGCAGTGCTCGGCCAGCCCGACGATGGTCTCCTCCCCCTCGCCGGTGCAGACCGCGCGCACCACGCCGCTGTCCTGCAGCACGCGGTGGGGCGCCAGCGCCGCGAGGGGGCCGCCGGCGAAGACCTTGAGCCGCGGGTGCCGCCGGGCCAGGTTGGCCGCCACCCGCAGCCCCTCCTGGTAGCCAGCACCGATCCAGAGCTTGAGCCCGAGCAGCTCCACGCCGTGGCTGCTGATGTGGTCGTCCAGTGCCCGCTCGGCGGCGTCGTAGACCCGCCCCAGGCCCTCCGCGATCTCGTCCTCCAGGGCCATGAGCCGCGGCACGCCGGCGTCGTCCATGTCGCCGGCGCGGATCGCCCGATAGGTCCGCTCCACGCGCCGCCGTAGGTCCGGGCCCACGTGGTCGCGCACCGTCTCCACGGTGCCCAGGTCCCAGATCAGCGCCTCGTGGCCCGCCTCGGCCAGGCAGGCGGCCAGGGAGGCCAGGCCGTTGTCCGGCATCAGCGATGACGCGGTGAAGGGCACGTCCACGGCGTTGAGCAGCACGGCCTGGGCCACGGGGTCTCCTCATGGGAATTGTGACGCCATGGTACCAGATGTATCCTGTGGTGGCCCCGAGCCTGTCACAAATGCAAGGATCCATTCAAGTGACCGACAAACAGCCGCTGTACGATGATCCGGGTATCACCGGCACCTATTTTTTCCCCATGCCCGGCGGGCCGCTGCCCGGCCAGGGGCGCTCCGGGCCGGTGGCGCTGAGCCTGCCGGACGGCACGGCCATCGGCGGCTACTGGTGCCGCGAGCTGGACGGCGCGCCGACCATGCTCTACCTGCACGGCAACGGCGAGTGCGTCGGCGACCAGCTGAACCACTGGCCACACTGGGCCGCCGAGGCCGGGGCCAACATCTTCTTCGTCGACTACCCGGGCTACGCCACCAGCGACGGCGTGCCGACCTTCACCTCCTGCAGGCTGGCCGCGGCCGCGGCCCTGGAGCACCTGCTCTCGCGCCCCGAGCATGAGGTGCCCGGCGTGGTGCTGGCCGGCCGCTCGGTGGGCTCCATCTTCGCCCTGGACGCCGCCGCCTCCTGCCCGCCGGCGCGACTGCGCGGGCTGCTGCTGGAGAGCGGCGTGGCCGACATCGCACCGCGCCTACAGATCCGCGTCTCCTACGAGCGGCTCGGCATCGACCGCGCGGAGCTGGAGCGGCAGCTGGCCCGGGACTACGATCACCGCCAAAAAATGGAGTCGCTGGCCTGCCCGGTGACGATCCTGCACACCCGCCACGACAGCCTGGTGCCGTGCCACAACAGTGAGCAGCTGGCCGCCTGGGCCGGCGCGCGGCTGGTGCGGCTGGAGCTGTTCGACCAGGGCGATCACAACACCATCCAGTGGCTCAACCGGGGCGCCTACCAGGAGCACCTCGCGGAGCTGCTCGCGCGCTGGTCCGCGCCCACTGTGCAGGCCCCGGGATGAGGCCGCAGCGCGCCATGACCACCATCCTGCTCGTGGACGACGATCGCTCCCTGGTGGACGTGCTCTCCCTGGCCCTGGAGGACGAGGGGTTCCAGGTGACCTGCGCCCCGGACGGCAAGGCGGGCTGGCGCACCTTCACCACCACGCCGCCGGACCTGGTGGTGCTGGACCTGTTGATGCCCGAGCTGGACGGCCTGCAGCTGTGCCGCCTGATCCGCGCGGAGCACACCACGCCGGTGATCATGCTCACCTCTCGGGACGACGAGATGGACAAGGTGCTCGGCCTGGAGATGGGGGCAGACGACTACGTGACCAAGCCGTTCTCCACCCGCGAGTTGGTAGCACGCATCCGCGCGCTGCTGCGGCGGGTCGGCATGGAGCGGCCGGCGGCGGAGGGCGCGCAGCGGAACCTGGGCGACCTGGCCCTGGACCGGGAGCGCCGGGAGGTGCGCCAGGGCGGCGCGGTCGTGGAGCTGACCTCCACGGAGTTCGATCTGCTCTGGACCCTCACCGGCAAGCCCGGCGTGGTGCACACGCGGGACGCGCTGATGGACGCGGTCTACGGCGAGCAGATCGTCGTGTCACATCGCACCATCGACACCTTTATCAAGCGGCTGCGGCAGAAGCTGACCCACGCGGACCCGACGTTCTGTGGCATCGAGACCATCCGCGGCGTGGGCTACCGCTACAGGGAGTGATCGTGGGCCGGGGCAGACGGCGGCTCGGCCTGAAGCTGAAGCTGATGGTGGCCAGCCTGGTGTTGATCTTTTCGCCGGCGCTGGTGGTGTGGTCCATCGGCCTCTTCGAGCTGCTGGTGCGCTGGGGTACGGCCACGGAGGTGCGCGCCGCGGCCCGCCAGCTGCAGGGGCAGGTGTCCGCGCGCGGCCCCTCGCTTTCGGGCGCCGCCGCCCCGCCGTGGCTGCTGCAGGCGGCCCAGGACGAGCACGTGCTGGTGCGCCTGCTGGACGGTGGCGGCCAGGTGCTGCTGCAGACCGACGCCCGCCACGCCGAGCGGTGGTCTCACATCCAGCGCGGCTGGTACCGCCGCGCCGGCGACTTCTTCTTCGGGCCGGCGGGGCCGCCGGACCTGCGCCGCTGTGAGGCCACCCTCCCCGCCCCCCGCCTGCGACCCGAGGTGCTCGCCGCCCTGGCCGGACGGGAGGCCGAGCGGTGGCGCCTGGCCAGCGACTCTCGCATCTCGGTCTTCAACCGCGCCGTGCCCCGTGCCGGCGGCGGCGTGATCTACCTCACCCGTTACTCGCGCCGGAGCGTCCGCGCGCTCTACGACCTGCGCTACCAGGTGCTCAAGCTGACGCTCTCGTTGGCCCTCGTGGCGGCCCTCCTCGGCCTGTGGACCGGCTGGCGCATCGTCACGCCGCTGGTGCGGATCCAGCGCTATATCCACGGCTACCTGCAGAGCCCGCGGGGCGCCGGGCCGACGCCGCCCCGCCTGGGCCGGCAGGACGAGATCGGAGACCTCGGGCGGGACCTCAAGGTGCTCACCATGCGGCTCGACGAGCGGCTGGAGCAGACCGCCACCATGGCCGGCGACCTGGCCCACGACCTGAAGAACCCCATCGCCACGGTAACCGCCTCGGCCGAGCTGATGCAGGGAGACCGGCCCATGGACGACGCGCGCCGGTTGCGCCTGGCCCGGGCACTGGGCGACGCGGCCGCGCACATGAACCGCTCCGTGGACGGAATGCTGGAGTTGGCGCGGCTGGACGAGCGCCTGGCCGACGACGAGCGCCAGCCGGTGGACCTGGCGGCCCTGGTGCGGGAGCTGGCGCGGGAGTACCGCCAGGATCCGCGCACGGAGGGGGTCGAGGTGAGCCTGACCCTTGACCTGGAGCAGGCCACGCTGCAGGGCATTAAAAAGCAGCTGGCCCGGGCGGTGCGCAACCTGGTGGACAACGCCCTGGTCTTTTGCGAGGGCCGCGTGCACCTGCAGCTCGACGCCGAGGGCGATGCCCTGCAGCTCACAGTCAGCGACGACGGGCCCGGGGTCTCCGCCGGCAACCGCGACAAGGTCTTTCGCCGCTTCTTTACCTCCCGGCCCGAGGGCGCGGCGCCAGGCAACGGTCTGGGCCTGGCCGCGGTGCGGGCCATCGCCCGGGCCCACGGCGGCGACGTGGCGCTGGCGGAGTCGGGGGAGCTGCCCGGTGCCAGCTTCCGCGTCACGCTGCCGCCGGGCCGCCTGGACGCGTGATATGGTCAGGAGCATGAGCAACGTCGCTCGCCTGATGCTCCTGGCGCTGGCCGTGGCCGCCACCTCCGGCTGCGTTCGCTATGGCTACGATCGCACACCGGACCGGGGTCCCGCCGACGCCGGGGGTGACGCACAGGCAAAGGACGCCGCGCCAGCCGACAGGCAGCAGCCCGTGGTCGACCAACCGCTCGCCCCGGACAAGGCCCAACCGCCGGACCTCAAGCCCCCGGACAAGGTCGCCCTGAAGCCGGACCTGATGCCGGATCAAAAGGCGGACCTGAAACCAAAGGACCTGCTGCCGCCGGTGCCCGACCTGCCCACGCCGCCCGATCTGACGCCGCCGCCGCCCGATCTGGCGCCGCCGCCCTGCCCCACCAAGGGCACAGTTCAGGGCTGGCGTCCGAGGATCGTCTGGAACGGCCAGCGCTTCGCCGTGGCCTACCGCAAGTTCGTGGCGGGCAGGCTCCAGGTGCACCTGGCCTTTCTGGACAACGCCACGCTCAAGCTGGTCACGCCGCCCGGCGAGATCGATCTGCAGGACGACGGCACGGTCAACTCCCAGGACAGCCAGATCGCCGTGGGGCCCGGCGGGCAGATCGGCGTCGTGTGGGCCAACGTGGGGCCCGGCAAGCCCTCGGCGGTGGCCTTCCAGCGGGTGAGCCCGGCCGGGCTCAAGCTCGGCAAAAACCAGGTGCTGGTGCAAAATAAAGATCGCGCCCGGCCTGGCGTACAACTCCGTGGACCAGGAGTACGGCGTGGTCTGGGGCGGCGGGTTCACGCGCATCAACGCCGTGAGCGGGGCCACGGTGGGCGGCGCGGTCCCCTTCGGCGTCTACACCGCGGCGTCCATGGTCTACAACACCCAGGACAAGCGCTACGCCGTGGCCCACGCCCACTCCACGGGCAGCGCCCTCTACTTCGCCTTCCTCGACGCCTCGGGCAAGAGCGTGGGCTCGTCCACGGTCTACACCGCCACCACGGGCTACAAGATCTCCAACAACGGGGGCAACGAGGCCATGGCCCTGGGCTACAGCCCGACCCACAACGAGTACGGCGTGGCCTTCCGGCTCAAGCCGACCTCGGGCGGCACCGGCTACACGGCGTCCATCCTCTTCCTCCAGGTGAACAAGAACGGCTGGGCCCCCTCCAAGGTCACCGCGGTGAGCCAGGCCGAGCTCGGCTTGCTGGAGCCGCTGCTGCAGTGGAACGGCTACGCCTGGGGCCTGACCTTCACCTACCACGCCCCGAAGATGAGCACCCGCGTCATGCAGCTGAGCCGCACGGGGATGCCGGTGTCCAAGACGGTCACCGTCAACTGCCCGGCCACTGCCCAGCGTATCTACCCCGACCTGGCGTGGAACGGCAGCCGCTGGGCGGTGTTGTGGAACGAGGGGAAGCAACAGCATGTGTTCGCGGGGTTTTGGAAGCCATAAACCACAGTTGATGATTCGCAACCGCCTCGTGCAGCGGAGGCTTTGTGATCACGGCTTCAGGCTCCGGGCTGCGGGCTACAAGGCAAGCCCGGCATGCGCCTCGGG
>PVBE010964364.1_pt1 | contig 11035 bp, 12 predicted proteins | sample 1631181 | NCBI WGS metagenome assembly PVBE01 (sample SAMN08397723, study PRJNA350692) | Marine metagenome, whole genome shotgun sequencing project. | isolation source: water | place: Pacific Ocean | collected 2012-04 | reverse complement strand
GGCCTAGCTTTTCATATAACTCCTTCTAATGTTCCAACTAACTTTGCATATTCTTTTGTATTTGGGCTACTTGCAGGCAACGCTAATATTGTAAGAGTTCCAAGTACAAACCATCCGCAAGTTGACATTATATGTAACACAATAAAAAGTTTATTAAACATAAAAAAGTATTCAAAAATAAAAAAAATGAATACATTTATTAAATACGAAAAAAATGATGAAATTACTGAAAAATTTTCATCTATATGCGATGCTAGAATAATTTGGGGAGGTGATACATCAATTAGAGAAATAAGAAAGTTCCCAATTCCTGAAAGAAGCATTGAAATAAATTTCGCTGACAAATATTCTTTCTGTGTTCTTAATAGTAATTCTTTAAAAAAATTAAAAAAAAAAGAATTAAAAAATTTAGCAGAGAAATTTTTTAATGATGCTTATTTATTAGATCAAAACGCATGTTCTTCTCCTCATCTAGTAGTATGGCTAGGCAAAAGTAATGAAAAAATTAAAAAAGTTTTTTGGAATGAAGTTCATGAAACAGTAAAAAAAAAATATGAACTTGCTCCTATTAATATAGTAAAAAAATATAATAATCTTTTGAAAGATGTAATTGAGACTGACAATATTAAAGATGTAAAAAGATATGGCAATGATTTATACCGTATTTGTGTACAGAAAATAAAATCTGATATAGAAAAAAGGCGAGGAGCATTTGGAACTTTTTATGAGTACGAGTGTAGAAAAATAGATGATATATCAAAAATAGTTAGTTCTAAATTTCAAACATTAACTTATTTTGGAATTGAAAAATCTAAGATCTTAGATTTTGTAGTTAATAATCGATTAACAGGTATAGATAGGATAGTTCCAGTAGGAAGAGCTTTGGATATAGATGTTATTTGGGATGGGTTTGATATTGAAAAGAACTTATCAAGAATTATTGATGTTAAATAAATAGTAAGATGAACACTTTGCGTCTTGAAAAAAAAGAGATACTAGAGTATCAGGCAAATAGGGATCCTTATTTAATGATAGATATTGCAGAAGAAGTAATACCAGGAGTAAGTGCAAAAGGTTATAAAAATTTAACAAAAGATGATTGGTTTTTTAAGTGCCATTTTGAAGGCGACCCTAATATGCCAGGTCTTTTACAAATTGAAGCTCTTGTACAAATGGCTGCATTGAGTGTTGTAACGCTACCTAATAATAAAGGCAAGATAGTCTATCTTACATCAGCAAATAATATTAAATTTAAAAGAAAAATATTAATTGGAGATAAATTAAATATTGAAACTAAATTAGTTTCATGGAAAAGAGGAGTTGGTGAATGTTTTGGGCAAGGTTTTGTAAAAAGTCAGCTAGCGTGCCAAGCAAACTTCAGCATCATTGTTCCAGATATATTAAATAAATTCAAAGTTAATATAAAATAAACAACAATTATTTCTTCTAAATGAAAAAAATAAAAATTAATAAATATGATGAAATTATTAATAAAATTTCAGAATTAAAAAAGAATGATATTGTATATATTACTTCTGATATTATTCCATTAGTATTAAATTTCAGAAAACAAAAAGAGACTTTTAATCCTAACAAATTTATTGATGCAATTATAAAAAAAATTGGTCCTAATGGTACACTTTTATTACCATCATTTAATTGGGATTTTTGTAAAGGGAAAAAATATAATTATTTGAAATCTCTGCCACAAACCGGCTCGTTACCGAAAGTTGTTTTTAAAAGGAAAGATTTTAAAAGAACAAGACATCCAATTTATTCTTTTTTAGTTTGGGGAAAAGATAAAGAATTTTTATATAACCTTAAAAATAAGATTAGCTGGGGTTACAAATCTCCTTTTTGGTATTTTCATAAATTTAAAGCTAAACAACTTTTTATAGGATTAGATTATAAAAAAGGTTTTACATTCATGCATTATCCTGAAGTGAAAATAGGTACTAATTACCGTTTTTTGAAAAATTTTTCTGCCCCTTATATAGATGAAAATGGTAAGGAAAAAATTTCTAATTATCAGATGCATGTAAAAGATTTAAGTAAAGGAATTGACTGTTATGTAAATCCAAAGCTTGATAATATTTTAATCAAAAAAAAAGCATATTTTCGCTATAAAATCAATGATACATATTTTGGGCTTGTTGATCTTGGTATTGCTGGTGATATACTTGAGAAAGAACTAAAATTAAAAAGAAGTTTTTTAATATATACAAAAGAAATTATCAAATTAAATAAAAAAATTTTGAAAAATTAATATGACTGAAATACAAAAAAGAAATTCAGTTAATAATAAATATAATAAATTTATTTCAAAAGAAGTAAAAAAATCAAAAAATATAAACTATGAATTAATTGGTGGTAGGAAAAATGTCATTAAAAAAGAGACAGACATTTATAAAACAAATAATAGAGCACAAATTGGTAGCTCTATTTCTGTAATTCCAACTCTTGATGCATTACCAAGAATAGACAGATCTTTGGTTGATTATAAAAAATATCATAAGCATGTCGGCCATGCAGGAAGAACAAATTTTATGGCTATTCAAGCAACACGAGGATGCCCTTATAAATGTTTTTATTGTGATATATATAAGACTACTGTTGTTCATTATCGTAGATCAGTAAAAGATATTATAGATGAAGTCAAGATGATTGCCGATTTGGGTGTTAAGCGCATCGAATTTATAGATGACATATTTAATGTGAACTTAAAACATTGCTCAACTTTTTTTGAAACCATAATTAAAGAAGGCCTAGATTTAGAATTTATGTTTCCAACAGGATTAAAAGGAGATTTATTAACAAAAGAATTAATTGACGTTATGGTTCAAGGCGGAACAAAAGGAATGAATCTATCACTTGAACATGCATCACCTAGATTACAAAAAGTTATGAGAAAAAATTTAAATGTAGAAAAATTTAAAGAAAATATACAATACATAGCCTCAAAATATCCTTTTGTTGTTGTCGGTATGAACACTATGCATGGGTTTCCAACAGAAACAGAAGAGGAGGCTTATGAAACTTTAAATTTTATTAAAAGTATAAAATGGATACATTTTCCATATATGTTTAATGTAAGAGTTTTCCCAGGAACTGAACTCGAACACTTTGCTTTAGAACAAGGAGTTTCAAAAAAATTAATTGAAGAATCTCAAGACATGTCATATGAAGAAGGCTCACCTACCATACCGTTTACTAGAGATTTTACTAAAGGTATAAAAACAATTTTTTTAAGAGATTATGTTCTTAATAAAGAAAGATTACTTACTATATTGCCACATCAAATGAGACAATTTACAAAAGATGAATTAGATCAAAGATACGATGCTTATTTTCCATCACAAATAAATTCTTTAGATGATTTATTAAAAGTTGCGAAAGTAAAATGGTCTGAACTTGAAGAACAAAAATGTCTTGATAAGAGTAAAATTGAAATACCAAATTTAGACGCCAAAATAAAAAAATATTTTAAACCTAAAAAGAAAAAAAAAGATGCACTCAATTTGATGTTAATTGATTTATCTACTTATTATATGAAAGCTGGGGATCATCGAGAATACAATGTTCTAGAACCTCCTCTAGGTTTAATGGCATTGTTAAGTTTTATTAATGAACAAAAATTTGCAGATCAAGTAAATGGTAAAATATTTAAATCTTTCATTGATTTTAATAGCCATGATGAATTAGTTAAATTAATAAAAGATTTTAAACCAAATATTATTGGGATTAGAGCAATGACTTTTTATAGAAACTTTTTTCATGACGCAATTGCTCATCTTAGAAAATCTGGGATTAAGGCCCCTATAATAGTTGGTGGACCATATCCCACTGCATCATATACTGAAGTGCTAAAAGATAAAAATATATATGTTGCGGTTTTATCTGAAGGAGAGATGACTTTGGCTGAAATTTTAAAAAGAACACTAAAAAATAATAAACAATTTTTAACTAAAAAAGAACTAGCAGAAATTTCTGGGATTGCTTTTAGAAAGAAAGATTAAATAAAGAAAATAATTTTTTTTTATAAAGATTTGTATTTGTTTTCTATTGTTTTCGCTATTTTTTCAGATGTAAGACCATAATTATCTAATATATCATCATATTCACCGGACTTTTTATATTCATTTGGCAATCCAATAAATAATTGGGGAGGAGCGTTTTTAAGAGTTGATTTATAATCTGCAATTGCACTTCCTAAACCTCCGATAACACTATGCTCTTCAACTGAAACAAGTAATTTGGAATTTGTTGATAATTCGTTTACTAGTTTTTCATCTATAGGTTTAATTGTATGCATATTTATTACTTTTGTTATTATTCCTTTTTCTTTAAGAATTTTGGCAGCTTCAAGAGATTTGTGGACTGTAGTTCCTGTAGCAATTATTGAAATATCTCCTTCATCTAATAATTTAATGCCTTTACCAATCTCGAAATTGTAATCTTTATTAAAAACAATAGGCTGGTTCATGCCCCCTGTTAATCTTAAGTAAATAGAATTTTTATGCTTAATTGCAGCTTGGGTAGCTTTTACAGTTTCTGTACAATCTGCCGGTGAAATAACAGTAATTCCTGGTATGGAACGCATTATTGACATGTCTTCAATACAACAATGGGTATAACCTAAAGTTCCAAGAACAACACCGCTTGCAAGTCCAACCATACAAATTTTGTGCTTCATATAACCTACATTTACTTTAATTTGTTCACAGCATCTCATAGTTTGAAAAGGGCCAAAGGTTGCCGTGAAAACCTCTATGCCTTCACTTGATAATCCTGCTGCAATTCCAATTAAATTTTGTTCAGCAATTCCTACATCTAAAAATTTTTCGGGATATATTTTTTTAAATCTATCTAAACCAGCAGAGGTTGAGGTATCAGCTGTTAAAACCATTAAATCATTTTCTTTTCCTAATTCAAGCATGGTAAGACCAAAAGTTGCTCTTGATCCAATCATTGCCCACATTTTAGAATTTTTTTCTTCAATTATCATTTTTTTCTAATTCTTTAATGGCTAATTCATATTGAGACTTAGACATCACTTTGTGATGCCAGTCGTTATTGTTCTCAGAAAAGGAAAATCCTTTGCCTTTAGTAGTATTTGCAATAATTGCAAGAGGTTTTGATGAATTTCGTTCTTTACTAAATGTGGAATGTAATTTTTCTATATCATGCCCATCTAATTCTATTACATCCCAATTAAAACTTTTCCATTTCTCTGCAATATTTTCTACACTCATAATTTCTTTATTAGTTCCAGTTTGCTGAAGATTATTTTTATCTATTATTGCTGTAATATTATTCAATTTAAAATTTGGAGCAGACATTGCAGCTTCCCATATTGAACCTTCATTACATTCTCCATCGCCAATAAGTACGTATATTTTAAATTTTTTTTTTTGTTTTTTAGCAGCTAATGCCACACCTATACCTACAGACAAACCCATACCAAGACTTCCATTTGAAAATTCAATTCCCTTTTTTCTATTCATAACTGGATGACCAAGTAAATAACTATCGCTTTTTTCAAATGACATTAAATCATCTTTTGTAATTAAACCAATTTCATGAAGCGCAGTATAAAAACCTAGACAACCATGACCTTTACTAAGTATGAATCTGTCTCTTTTCTCCCACTCTGGGTTTTTTGGATCATAATTCATAATACTTCCAAATAAAGTAGCTGTAATTTCAACAATAGATAGCCCTCCACCGAAATGGGAGCTTTCAGAACCCGCTGACAAAGACATATCAAGAATGTTTTTTCTCATTCTTTTTGTCATTTCTTTTATATTTTTTATAAGATTTATTTTTTCATTCATTTTACATGCCTCCGTCAACAGATAATACTTGGCCAGTAATATATTTTGATAAATCTGAAGATAAAAATAAAACAGTATTTGCAATTTCGTCAGGAGATCCAACTCTGTTCATAGGTATTCTTTTTAATGTTTCTTCTAAGACATTTTTAGGTGTACTTTCTCTCATCATATCGGTATCTGTTAAGCCAGGAGCTATTGCATTAACTCTAATATTCAATCTCCCAAGTTCTTTGGCTATTACTTTAGTTGCAGTTATTAAAGCTGCTTTACTTGATGCATAAGCTATGCGTCCTTCATTAGCCTCAATTGCTGAACTTGAAGAAATGTTAACAATAGAACCCTCTTTTTGTTTTGCCATCTTTTTTAAAATATATTGAGTAAATAATAGTGTAGAAAAATAATTTATATCAAAGACTTCCTTAATTTTTTCAATTGGCGTCATTTGAAATAAAGAAGTATGTATAACTCCTGCATTATTTACTAATATATTTACAGGATTCTGATCAGAAATTATTTTTTGTGCACTTTCTTTTATTTCATTAATGTTACTAAGATCAAAGTAAGCTTCTTTAATTAAAACCTTATTTTCATCTTGTAGATTTTTTAAATATTTAGAAAAATCATTATCTGGTTTTCTTGTACAAGCCCATATGTTAGCGCCATTTTTTGCAAAGGTTTCAATAATGGTTTTCCCAATACCTCTTTTGCATCCTGTAACTACAGCTGTTTTATTTTGGAGCAACATATAATTCAAATTTTACTTTTTTTTATTTTTAAAATAATTTTTAGATAAAAGACCAAAAAATAAAGAGTCACACCATCTATTTTTTGCCCTAATATTTTCTTTAAATCTACCATCTAAAGTAAATTTTAATTTTTTAAACATGTTTATTTTTTTTTTATCAAAATCATAAATCTCCGCCCATATTCTATGTAAATTCAAAACCTTAAATCCATAACTAAGTAATAAATTTGCAGCATCAATAGTATATTTTGAATCTATATAAATTTTATTTTTTCCTATATAAATAGAAAAATCTGCATTTTTATTAATCCAGTCAATATAGCACAAACCGCAAGCTCCTATTAGTTTATTGTTTTTGTTTTCTATTATAGAAAACATATGTGTATCTTCTTTTTTTTTTACTATATTTTCAAACCATTGCTTCTGGTTATAGTTATTAATTTCACGATTTTCTCTAAAAAAATTCTAAATTTTGGATTATTTCGCCAAATTAGCAATTGCTTTAAGTCTTTTTTTTCAACTGCTCTTAATGATACAATTTTTCCTATTAACATTAATAAAAATCCACTTTATAAAGTTCCGATCCTTTTTTTTTATTTCTTTTTAATTTTTTTTTAAGAATTTCTTTTATTTGATAAGGCGTATAAGCATTTTTAGGGGAAGGCCTTAAAAATTCTACATCATTTAAAGAGATTTTTTTTCCAGCTGTTAAATTTTTGTTAAGTCTAATACATCTTCTTTGTAGAATACTGCTTTCTTTTTCATTATTTTCTATTATTTTTTTTTCAACGCCTAAAGCATTTTCTAGTTCTCTCGTTCTTTTAACCATGTCTTCCCAAGAATTTGGATCCATGGAAAAATAATGATCCGGGCCAGATCTTTTTCTATTATCTGTAAAATGTTTTTCTATAATTCTTGCACCTAGTGCTACAGCTCCTAAAACTGTCGCATGCCCTTCTGTATGATCAGACAATCCTAGGATAGCAAAGGGAAATTTTTTTTTATAAAGGTTTAAAACTCTTAAATTTATATGTTCAAAATTTTTTGGACTATTTGTATAGTTTGTATTGCATTGCATTATACAAATCTTTTTATTGTTTTTATAAATTGTTTTTACTGCGCGGTTAACATCATCATATGAGGAAGCTCCTGTAGCAATTAATACTGGTTTCTTTTTTAAAGAAATTGCTTTTAAGAAATCAATCCAGGTAATATCTCCTGAGCCAATTTTAAAAGCATGTGAATATTTATTAAGTTTATTTAAAGCATTAAAATCGTATGGAGTTGTCATCCATAAAATACCAATTTTTTTTGAATACTCTACTAACTTTTTATCCCAATCTCTATTTAGACTATACTTTTCATAAGTTTCATATACAGAATTTTTCCAATTTGATTGATGTCCAGCTTTTTTTCCTAATTTCTTAAACCCATAATCACTTACGATTTTAGGGGCTAAAAAATGTTGAAATTTTACTGCATCTGCCCCACTTCTTTTTGCTAAATAAATTAATTTTTTTGCTCTTTTAAAATTGCAATCATGATTTGCTGCTAAATCAGCTATAAAAAAAGTAGGTTGATTTAATCCTATTTTTCTTTTTTTTATAGAAAAAAAATTATTTTCCATCTTAATTTTATTAATCTCTTTTTATAAGTTTTTTATTCAAAAGTATTTTTAAATTATTTTTTACATATTTATATGTAAGTTTTGTACATTTAGAAATATCATCTAAATCATTTTCTCCGTTACAATATGACAATATATTTAGTACTTTTGTTTTTTCTATATGGTCTTTTTTATCAAATTTATTCATAGAACTATATAAATTATGTTTAGTTAAAAAAGGTTCACATTTATAAACATTTGTATAAAAAATATTATCTTCAATCTCATATATGCATTTTTTTAACATTTTAAAAGAATCTATTAAACCTTCAGAGCTAATAAAATTTAAATTATCTAATGAGGTATGATATTCATTAAATTCATAAAACTTACCTTTAGAAATACATACAATTGGCAAATTAACTCTTGGACTGCAAAATTGTCTCTCATCCGAACCTCGATCAAGCCAAGAATAACTTTTGTAACCTTTATAATTTTTATTTAATACTTTCAAAATAATTTTTTCTGCAAAATTTATTTTTATATTTTTTACAATAGAAAAATTATTTTTAGTTCCCAAACAAGTTAAAACAAAACCAGCTTTTAGATTTTTTTGTAAATTATCAAAATTTTTTGAAATATAATTAATAGAACCAATTGTCTCAGGAATAAATATTATTCTATATGAGTAATAATTTTTTTTTTGTAATAAAAATTTAGCTAAAGCCATAGTAACTACTATCCCTGAAGTTTCATTGTTTGCCATTGAAGGATGACAAATATTAGTTGAAATTAGAATTTCTTTTTTTGATTTTCCCTTAATATAAAGTTCGCCATAACTCATAGAACCATTTTTTAAACTTGATTTAATTACAACTTTGTATTTTTTTGAATTTAATTTTTTAAATTGATTAAAAGATAAACAAAATCCCCATCTTTTTTTATAATACGAAGTTACATAAGGAATAGCATTTGGCTTATTCTTAATAAAATGTAAATTCTTTTTTAATTGACTAAAAGAAATAGTTTTGTTTACAGGCAAAGAGTAGGAAACTATGTGAAGATTGTTTTTTTTATAATCAACAACTTTTATATTTTTTTCATCTTTTATATATGCGTCTTTAATATTCCATTCATTAGGAATTTTCCAATCAAAAACTTTTGTACCAGATTTAACTTCAATTATTTTTAATTTTCCCAGCTCTTTTTTTATATATAGCAAGGTTTTTCTATTTCCTTTTCCTGTTATACTTCTTTGAATTGGAAATAAATTACTTGTCCACGAAAATATTTTTTTTTTGTTATTTCCATTATAAATGTTCTAATTTTTCTTTTAAACATTCCTCACACATGCATTTCTTTTTTTTTTCTATACTTTTTTTTGAAATCATATAAGTTAAATTTTTGCACCAACATGGTCCTTTTGGATTGCATTCCATTTTTTTTTTACATTTATAACATTGTATTTCCACGATATGTATTATTTTTACAATTTTAAAAAAACACACTAGAAATGCTTTGAATATTGTTTTTTTCTTTTAAATGAACTAGGAATATTCATTAGTTTTCTATATTTAGACACTGTCCTTCTAGCTATACTAATTCCATTTGTTTTTAATTTAAAAACAATATGCTTATCTGACATTATAATATTTGAATTATTTTCTTCATTTATAAGTTTTAAAATTTTATTTTTTATTAATTTATTTGATAATAATTTAGCTTTATCTTTAGAATCTATTCCTCTAGAAAAAAAATACTTTAATTCAAAAACCCCTTTAGGTGTTTGAATATATTTATTTGTTGTACATCTGCTAATTGTACTTTCATGAAAACCAGTTCTTTGTGCAATTTCTTTTTGAGTTAAAGGATAAAAATAATTCATTCCTTTTTTAAAGAAGTGCCTTTGGTGTTTTATTATTTCATTAGTGACTTTTTCTAAAGTTTTTTCTCTATTTTTTATAGAATCTAGTAATAATTTTCCTGATTTTACCCAATTAGATAAACTTTCTTTTTCTCTAGTTAGTAGTTTTTTTTTTTTAATTTTTTGATATAACTTTTTATTAAAATTAAATCTAGGCATTTGAGACTGATTTATTTCTAATTTAAAGTTATCTTTGTTTTGTTTTAACACAATATCAGGTATTACACTAAAATTAGGTTGATGATCAAAAATATTTGCTGGTTTTGGATTCAAAGACCTAATGTTTTTAATCATTCTTAATAATTCATTTTTTTTGACTCTAGTTTTTTTAGATAACATACCAATATCAGCTTTTGCTATTAATTCTAGATTTCTAACTAGAAAATGGTATTTACTATTAAATAACTTTTTTAATTTAAGTTGTATTTCAATACATTCAGATAAATTTCTTGCGAAAATTCCTGGAGGATCAAATTCTTGAATTTTTTTTAAAGTACTTTCTACTAGGGCTAAAGTTATATTATAATTTTGTAATTGTAATTTTTTTGAAATTTTATTTACATCATCATATTTAATGTAGCCATTATTATCTATATATTCTAAAAACTTTCTTGCAATTAATTTTTCTTCATTATTATTAATATCAATATTTATTTGCTGATTTATATGATCTCTGAAATTTTTTTTTTGTTCTAAAGTATTTTCTATATACCTTGATTTTGAATAATTTTCTTTGTTATTAAAATGTATTTTTTGATTATATGTATTTTTTTCTTCTTTTTTTAATTCAAGTTCTAGTAATGGGTTTTTTTCTAATTCTTTATTGATTTTCTCAATCATTTCAGAATAAGATAATCTTACAATTTAAAGACCTTTTTACATTTGTAAACTAATAGCTTCAATTTGAGAGTTGTATATTTTATTAT
>PVBE012690496.1_pt1 | contig 11036 bp, 8 predicted proteins | sample 1631181 | NCBI WGS metagenome assembly PVBE01 (sample SAMN08397723, study PRJNA350692) | Marine metagenome, whole genome shotgun sequencing project. | isolation source: water | place: Pacific Ocean | collected 2012-04 | reverse complement strand
TTAAAGTATTCCGGGCTCCAGTCATTATAAGCTTGATGGGCGCTGGATAGGTGATCTTTTATGGTTGTGTAAATTCCTTTTGATCGATCGCGTTGATGAGTGGCAATGCGATCATGATTGTAATAAACTTCAACTATGCTTTTGGTGTAATGTATTTGAGTATGCTTGCCAATAAACCTGTAGGGTACACTGTAGTAGTGCTTGTCCGGAGAAAAGAACACATAACCCATCTTCTGAACCTTGGCTCTGCGATAGTCTTTTATTTCATATATCGAATCGGGTAATGGCTTTAAATAGCTTCGTTCCACGGACTGGAAAAGTTCTTTGCGCGAGGATTCTTTCTGTTGGAAGAGTACATCATTATAACCCTCAAGCAGGCGGCTTATTTCACGATTTAAATCACTTAATGAAAAGAAGGTCATATTCCTGATGGGATAATAAATACGTTGATAGGCAAGGTTTACAGCATTCTCAACCAATGCCTTGTCTTGGGGAGAGTAGGTTCGGGTGGGGTTGATTGCACATCCATAAAACCTGGACAGGTCTTTCAGGGAACGATTGATTTGAGGTTCATATTTAGATGCGCGGGTTACTGCAGATTTCAAATTATCAGATACTATTGCTTTGGGAACACCGCCATAAAATGAAAGGCAATTGGCAATACAACCCAGCATATCCTCGCGTTTTTGAGTCCGGCAAGCCTCCACGTAGGTGTACTGGCTACAGGGCAATATGGCCACAAAGACCTGAACCGGAACCAGTTCTCCGGTATCCTTATCGGTAACATGAAGCGGTTTGCCTGCAAAATCAATAAACAACTCATTGCCGGCTTTATGGTTCAACTTCATTGAGCCCTTTACTTTGCTATACTTGCGATGGTAGTGTTCCATGAACTGTGTATAACCATAGGGGTTCTCATGGCTTGCTTTGTATTGCTGATAGTGATACAAAAAAGTAAATCCGGGATGGCTGCGGGCAAGTTTTCCATTGTCGAAAAAGGCCATCAATTCCTCAAAGCGGGGATTATTGATTGTGGTTTTACCAGGAAACAACTCCTCCAACTCACCAACTCCGAGCTCAAGCAATTGCTTTAGCCCCAACTGGCTGCTTCCGAATTGTTGCATGTAACAGTTGATCGTATTCCTGCTTATGGAGAGGGTATCGCTAATTTGGCGATTGCTGTAACCATCAAGATGAAGGCTGATAATTTGTTTTAAATCCATGGGATCAAGTTTCTTTGACATGTCTCTCGCTTTTTTTGAGACATGGATTATACCTGATCTTTTGGAGTGGCACGGTTAGAACCGAAACAAATGGCACCGTTAGAAACGAAAATCAAACCGGTGGCACGGTTAGAACCGAAAACGGTGGCATGGTTAGAACCGAAAAATTTGGCACGGTTTGACCGAAATCACTGGCACTATAAAACCGAAATGGTTGGCATGGTTAGAACCGTTATATCCACTATTGTTGGTAGGCCTCACCATGCCCATTATAGGCGCAGTAAAGTCCTACGCCTTCAAAGTAAACGATTTGGAACTCTATGAAGAAGTAAACTACCCAGAGTCAATCCTGAAGCGCATGCCCGATGACGAGTGCCTCAATACCTGTCACCTCATAAACCAGGAAGCCACCGCCCATATTGGCCAATTAGCGCCCTACGGCCTTGTGCAACAAAACCTTGACGACCAGGAAACCGCAGCCGATGCCTTCGAATTGTTGATTCCGGCATACAACGTAGCCCTTGCCGCCCGAAAGGCAGCCACACTGCAAATTCCGGTAATGGTCCGCAACATCATGACCATTCTCCGCGATCAAATGGATCCACTCATGCTACACTTCCAGAATGCAGATCCTAACTTATATGCCCAATACCAGAACATGAGGCGCATCCGCAACCTCGGTATCCGCCATAGATTAAACGATTCATTGGTAGGCCGGGTAACCGCCCAACAAGACGAAGCCGTAGTAAAAGGAGTTCGCGTATTCATTGTAGAATTAAATCGCTGGGTCGAAACCACCGAACTGGGCAACTTCCGCTTCCCTGTGGTTCCAGATGGCAGCTACACCATTCGTTTCGTAAAAGAAAACTTCGAAACCCTGGATATCAGTGATGTAGCCATCATACGTTCACGGCCAGCCGTCCTCAATGTAGAGATAGATTACGAAACAGGCCTCCTGAGCATACCAGCAGAAATGCAACCCGATGCAGAAGTGGAAAACACAACCACCACTTCCAAATCGAAAGCAGCATAAAGAAGTTGAATTAGAATGTTTTTCTCATGGCCGTCAGGGTGGTTCCTGGCGGCCTTTTTTTATTGAACCCTGTGGTTCCCCGATGTGCCAGAATGCCCAACAACCCAAGCAACCAATCAAGCATCTATCAGAACCAACGGCTAAAGGCTAATAACTGAAATCTAAAATCTAACAACTAAACTAAAACCTACTCATCGCCATCAGCAACTCAAACTCGTTGTCAGGTCGCCAGGCGATGCCGATTTCTATGAGCGTCCTGCCATCTGGAGAAGTAGCTTCAAGGCTGCTGCCTTTATATTTTTCGTTCGAAGCACGAAGGTTCAGTTTCCAGCCTTCAGGCAGGCAATTTTTTACCCAAAGCGCCATCTGATCATACTCACCTTTTACAGTTCCCTGAATGCCCGACTTGCGGAACGAACATTCGCAAACCGGCATAAAAGTCTGATCTATCTGGCATTTATTTGCACCCTCCATGATGGCATTGGTGTGATACCGACCTTCCGGCATATCATTCCGTGAATCGTCTTTCAGTTTGTCGAACGAGGCATAACTGTGTTCAATGTAAGCGTTGAGATCCTCACAGAATTTCGCGGGATTTTGAGCATCCACAAAAGTGCAATTCAAACACAACAGCACCATGGTAAAACCAGCACAGAGCCGGGTGAAGGGGCTAAACATGACTAAGTATTTTAGGTAACGAATAGTTAATTAAAGGTTTCAGGCTCATACTTACTTTTCCGTAAGCGCCTTAAATCCTTATTGACCGCAATAGACGCGTTCAATTCAAACCCGATAAGCAATGCGAAAGCATTCATATAAATCCAAAGCAGCAGGGCGATAATTGTTCCAATGGAACCATAAAGCTTATTATACTGCCCGAAATTGTTAACGTAATAGGAAAATCCCAGGGAAATAAGAATAGTCAATATGGTTGCCAAAGTGGAGCCGGTGGAGATGAAGGTAAACTTCTTTTTTACTGCAGGTCCGAAATAATAAATGAACGAGTAAGAAAAGAACATCATCAACAAGATGGCTATCCACCGTACCAAGTTAAGCAAAATAAGGCTGAAGGAGCTTAGAATGTCCATCCTTTCGAGAAGCACTTGCAATAATGTGTTCCCTGCAGTGATGAGCACAATGGTCATTAAAAGCAATGATGCCAGCACCACGGTCAACAAAACAGCAATCATCCTCGTCTGGATGAAATTACGCGTAGAAAACGTACTGTTGTAATGCTTGTCGAATGAGTTGGAGATGGCCACCATACCATTTGTAGAGAAATAGAGCGCCATGAAGAAACCTAAAGAAAGTAGGCCACCACGGGGTTTTGCAATGATATCATTGGCAGTTTCCATCACCAGTTGATAAGCATCTTCAGGAAAGAGATCGGATAAAAGACCTAGGATTTCTGCTTGCAGATTATCAATCGGAATGTATGGAATCAGCGTGAAAAGGAAAATGATTGCTGGAAAAATGGCAATGAAGAAGTTAAAGGCAATGTTGCTGGCACGAACAGCCAGAGATTCCCGTTGAATCTCGCCAATAAAGAATCCTGCCACATCCCAAATCGGTACCCCACCAAAACCCGGCAGACTGAATTTCTTAAGCTGAAGAATCCAGGTACGCAAAAATGGGAAACGAGTGAAGAGTTTTCGCCACCGTCTAAATTGTCGCTGATTCAAAGTATGGGGTTAGTTTGTCGAGAAGGTGTTGGGGTGGTTGGCAGGCTTTCTTGCTCTTCTTATTAATGAACATAAGCGTCACTTCACTGAAATTCAAAAGAACGTTTTGTTCATTGTATATCTCACAGTGAAAAGTCATCTTACGGTTTGGTAATTCCCTGAGTTCGGTTTTGATTGTCAGTACCTCGTCATACCCGGCCGGTCGTATGAACCGCGCATGCAGCTCCACCACGGGAAGCATAATACCCTGCTCTTCAAGTTCTTTGTAGGAAAGCCCAATTTTACGCATGGCATCGGTTCGCGCTTCCTCATAATAGAGCGTATAGTTGCCGTAATAAACAAAACCCATTCTATCAGTTTCGCCATAGCGCACACGAATCTGCTTGCTTGATTCGAACATGTTACAAATGTAGTATAGGGAAGTAGAAAGTTGAAAATAGAAAGTTCATAATTCAAGGTTCAATGCAAGTGATCCCGGTGGAAACATTCAACCAACCCTCATGGGTTTATGAGAACAGTACCTCCCAGTTTCACAACATATTCAATTCTTCGCGAGCTTTGCGCTTCTTTGCGAGCTTTGCGTGAAACAAATCAACTTATATCAAGCAAATCTTCCTGCAACAACCAGTTCCTTGCTTCCACGCTCATATTTGTAAAAGCCTTCCCCACTTTTTCTGCCCAGATAACCCGCAGTAACCATGTTCACCAAAAGAGGGCAGGGAGCATATTTTGGGTTTCCCATGCCATCGTGCAGCACATTGAGGATTGACAGACAAACATCCAAACCAATAAAGTCAGCGAGTTGCAATGGACCCATCGGATGAGCCATACCGAGCTTCATCACAGTGTCAATTTCATTCACGCCAGCAACGCCTTCAAAGAGACTATAGATGGCTTCATTGATCATCGGCATCAGAATCCTGTTGGCCACAAAACCTGGATAATCATTTACTTCCACCGGCACTTTTCCTAAGCCACGAGACAATTCCATGATTGACGAAGTGACTTCATCGCTTGTGGCATAACCTCGAATTACTTCAATCAGTTTCATGATCGGAACCGGATTCATGAAGTGCATGCCGATCACTTTGTCTGGGCGGTTTGTTACCGATGCAATTTTGGTAATGCTTATAGATGAAGTGTTTGAAGCAAGGATGACATTTTGATCGGTAACCTCGCTTAACTGCTTGAAAATCTGAAGTTTAAGGTCAATGTTCTCGGTTGCGGCTTCAACAACCAATTCTGCACCTTCGCAGCCAGATGCCAAATCAGTATGGGTTGTCAATCGAGCAAGTGTTGCCGATTTATCATCCTCAGAGATTTTCTCCTTGGCAATCATTCTGTCAAGGTTTTTTGAAATCGTTGCTACAGCTTTTTCGAGGGCAGAGGCTGAAATATCTATGAGGTTAACGGTATAACCTGTTTGGGAGAAAACGTGTGCTATACCATTGCCCATGGTGCCAGCACCTATTACACTTACTTTTTTCATTAGTTGAATATGTTTCAGTTGAAAATCAGCCCGCAAAGATATACTTAAACCAATCTCAAGCTACCTGACCAACACGAATTTTCTAGAGGATTCTCTTTCAACATTTCCCACTTTCACAATGTAAGTTCCTGTACTCCAATGCTTCATCCCGATTTTTATTTCACTTTGGTAAGATGGCACATCCATCTCTTGCATCAACTTTCCAGAAAGGTCGGAAATCATCAATTTCCCAGGTCGGAGCACATCTGAAATTCGGACATTCAGTTTGTCTCTGGTGGGGTTTGGGAAAACTGCCAGTCCTTCTTGATCCTGAGTTATCATCTGACTATTGCCCAGAATGATGCAAGTGTCTGCTGGAAACGAACTAGCACTATCAGGCCGTGCATGATCCCAAATGCCAAACGCGTATTCACCAAGCCTTAAATTTTCAACATTCACCAAAGCCCGCCCATTGTTGTTGTTAACCTGAATATTAACAATATGCGATGTATCAATAGTCCACTCTGCAGATGTACTTGCTCTATAAAGCATCACTAAACTATCTTCCACGTTTGTAAATAGATCTAGGTCGAGAAATCCTACCGTTTGAAAAGTGGTTGCATTGAAAACAAACTCTGCTGAAGCGTTAAATACGGAAGGTAAAATCCCTTCAACAGTCCAAAACCGTTCTCTTGAAATGTGTAAGCCAGGAATGGAAGTTTTAAACGGATCGGGTGCTACCCAGTTGTGGATAATCCGAACAAATGCCGGATCGGAAATCTGATCGACATCCACTTCCAACATTGCCCCCTCAAAATGGTAGTGATCCACAGAATCGATAACCAGGTAGTTGTCAGAAGTGGCATCCGATATTCTTTCTTCAAGGTCCAGGGCGATATAGATTGGGTCGAAATCGAGTACGGTCGTATAAACGCCACATCCACCACTCATTTCAATCCTGCGCGTTTCTTGTTGCCATGAAGCATCGAAAAAAGTGATGTCCATTGGAACAGCTTCGTAATAGGCGGGTGCTTGCTTAATCTTCTGTCGAACCGACACTGTTACTTCAAACTCAGACCCCACGGCCTCACTTTCAACTGAATCAATTGCAAAATGGCAAAAGCCAGGATTGAAAACCCAATTATCGAAAAATGGTGTCAGGTCTCGCCCTGTACAAGCCGTCAAATCATCTCGAAAATCTTCACTTGAAACATCAGAGAAAGCATTGTCATTAAGGAAAGTGGTCAGGCAATCGGAAAACAGCTGGTCTCCCAAATAACCACGAAGTGTATGCGCAACATCCGCTCCTTTTTGATAGACATGCGTTCCATAAGTATAAGCATGTGGTACTCCGGAAATAGCCCGATAGCCATCATCACGAACGTGAGCAAACTGTAAAACGAACTTGTGGTTTTCCCGAATCACATTTTTGTATTCTTCCACCCCATAAACATCTTCAAAAAACTTCAGGGAAGAATACTCGGCCCAGCCCTCATTAATCCACATGTCTTCAGGTGTGCTGCAGGTGACCAGATCTCCCCACCATTGATGCGCCAATTCATGAGCCATCAGGTCCTCATAATTCAACGTATTGTCGATGGCAAAGATGGGGTATGCTATGTTGGTGCTGTGCTCCATAGCCCCACCATTAAATGGTACAGCCACATAACCCACACGACTCCAACTGTAAGCACCATAAAGGTTTTCATAAGAGGAAATTCCATCGTGAAGATGCTGAAAGGAATTCTTCATCTTGGTTGTGTCAGTGGCTTTGGACACCATTTGAACCGGAAAGGAATGTTGAACTCCCTGATGTGTTTGATCGACCGTGACATAAGGTCCGACAGCCACAGAGGCCAGGTATGAAGGAATAGTGTTGGTCATCTGCCAATGCCACGTGTGTTTTCCGTTGTTGGGTTGGGTTACACCGGAAAGCAATCCACCACAAACCGCTCGATGTACAGTGTCGGTTGTGATGAAGTAATCGAAAGAAGCACGTTCAACGAAATTATCGTAGCAGGGGAACCAAACCCTGCCATAATTGTGAGGATCAGCTTCGAAGCCTACGCCTATATTATACGCGTAGCCGTTGGTGAAATCGAATCCTCCGAATCCGGAAGCATCTTCAACAGGTTGACCGCCATAATGGATTTGACAGGTGAATGTATCACCGATATTTTTTGCAGATGGAAGTGCAAAATTGAGCAGTGTATCATTATAGTTGAATGGCTGGTAGGTTCCTTCAACCATCACTGAATCAACCGAAAGTGCGAGCAAATCGAATCGTAATGCGTGGATATTGTTAACCTTTGGCGTGATTTGAATGTCGGCATATCCTGAAATAGAGCGTCCCGCGAAATCTGAGATGTCGAGGTGAATATCGAAATGAAGTAAGTCGGTGCTGTCGCTCCTGGTATCAACGCTCCTAGATGCCCCACGAGGCGCATGAATTTGTTGTGCGAATCCTGAAAACATCCCGCATGTAAGAATGCAGATGAGAAAGGCTGAACGAATCTCAAACATATTCGGCATAACTAAAGTGTTAATACTGTTCTTGATCGTTGGGGAAGTCTCTTGCTTTAACATCAGAAATATATTGTCCAACAGCAGCCTGAATATCTTCCGAAAGCGATAGATAAGTTCGGAGGAATCGCGGTTTGAAATCAGGCGTGATTCCCAACATATCATGGGTAACCAAAACCTGCCCGTCAACATGCTGTCCTGCACCGATCCCGATTACAGGGATAGTCACTTTTTCCGCCACTCGTTTTCCCAGATCAGCTGGTACCTTTTCAATCACCAAAGCGAAACATCCCAATTCTTCCAGGAGTTGAGCATCTTCATATAGTTTATCGGCTTCATCCTTTTGTTTTGCTCTCACCGCATAAGTTCCGAACTTGTAAATCGATTGAGGTGTCAGACCTAAATGCCCCATCACTGGAACACCGGCAGACAAAATCCTTTCGATTGACTCCCTGATTTCACTTCCACCTTCGAGTTTTACTGCATGTGCTCCGGATTGCTTCATAATTTTAATCGTAGATGCCAGTGCTTCCTTTGAGTTTCCCTGGTATGAGCCAAAAGGCAGGTCAACTACCACCAGGCAGCGCCTCACTCCCCGAACCACCGATGAAGCATGATAGATCATTTCATCCAGAGTGATGGGCAATGTGGTTTCATGACCAGCCATAACATTAGAGGCTGAATCGCCAACCAAAATCACATCAATTCCGGCATCGTCCAGAATTTTTGACATGGAATAATCGTAGCAGGTTAGCATGCTTATTTTTTCCCCTGAGGATTTCATGGCCTGCAGGGTGTGTACCGTAATTCGTTTTACTTCTTTAGAGACTGACATAAGGCGTGGATTGGAGGCGAAAATTAGGAAGATTAAGCCATACAATATCGCTTCCTCAAATCTGCCGTTCACCAAATTTGACATTTCCACGACAGTAATTAACATTTCGAATGATAAGGGTTCAGCCCAATGTCTCTATTTTTGCGGGCCTATGAGAAAAATGCTCTTCCTTTTTGGTATGATCGGTTTGTTTGCCATGTCTGCCTGCGATTCTGATTTCGACCTTACCTCTGATTGGAAGGACATTACCGTGGTTTACGGTTTGTTGAATGCTGTGGACTCGGTGCATTACGTTAAAGTGAGCAAAACTTTTCTCTGTGAATGTAATGCTGAAGACATTGCTCAGATTGCGGATTCTACCATTTACAGCGACAATGTAACCGTTAGATTGGAGCGATATGATGAAAACGGCAACTTCGCTCAGACTTATTTCCTGGAAAAAGTGGATGGGGACTCATTAGGCATCGTGAAAGAAGAAGGCACTTTTGCCTCAGAACCCAATTTTCTATATCGCTTCAAGGCTATACTCAACAACGACCGGAATGTGAACGACAATTACAAGTTGATTGTAGATAATGAAACCACCGGCAAAGTAGTTGAAGCTAACACGCCATTGGTTAAAGAAGCTGAATTAGATCGGATAGATAACGCAAATGTGGGGATTGTGGATCTTGATTTTGGCAAGGAAACTGAAAATATGCCGATCCAATGGAAAGCTGCCGGAAATGGAAAGGTATATGATGTGGTCATCAGAACCTGGTATAAAGAATGGAATGTGGCAGATGAAAGCAACAAAACCCTGAAATATGCCGATTGGCTGGCGGTTAGCGCACATGATATCGACCAGGTGACAGCAGAGGGCGGACAAAACGTGAAAATTCAGGTTAGACGAGAAGAATATTTCTTTGCTGTTAGAGCTGCCATGACAGCCGACCAGGATATTCAACGTCAATTGACCAACTATCCGATAGAAATCATCTTCACTGCGGGTGGGGAGGAATTGCACAACTATGTGCGTGCTAGCCGAGCACAGACGGGTATCGCTTCCCTTCAAGCGCTTCCTGAATACACAAATATTGACGAAGGTTTGGGCATCTTTTCAAGTCGTTACCTGCATTCGGAAGATAGCCTGACTGTCTCAGCCAGAACGAAAGACTCCCTGGCATGTGGCCGCATAACCAAAGACCTGAATTTTGCCAACCGTTCAGGTACCTTCATCTGCCAATAGACTGAATTCCTGTCTCATAATTTTCCGCCTTTCTGACATTTAGGCACTATCAGGATTCCGGTTTCCGGCAATTACTGTCATTTTTTCCAGAATTCGTAGTTATAACTCTCATGGCATATTGGTTGATAAGGGAACTCGAATTTTTGACACAAAATCTTAAAAACAAAATATAGAACATGGGAAAGATAATCGGAATTGACCTGGGAACTACCAACTCTTGTGTTGCGGTTATGGAAGGAAACGAACCAACCGTTATACCCAACGAGGAGGGTCGCAGAACCACACCATCGGTAGTAGCATTTTTGGATAATGGAGAACGAAAAGTTGGTGATCCTGCCAAACGTCAGGCCATCACCAATCCTCAAAACACTATTATGTCCATAAAGCGATTCATGGGACATCGTCATAACGAGGTTTCTGAAGAGTTGAAACAAGTTTCGTACAAAGTGGTGAAAGGCGATAACAACACTATTCGTGTGGACATCAATGGCCGGGTTTATACGCCACAGGAATTGTCGGCTATTGTACTTCAAAAAATGAAGAAAACTGCTGAAGACTATCTTGGGCAGGAAGTAACTGAAGCCGTGATTACGGTTCCAGCCTACTTTAATGACTCACAAAGACAAGCCACCAAAGAAGCGGGTGAAATTGCCGGATTGACCGTGAAACGGATCATCAACGAGCCTACTGCCGCTGCATTGGCCTACGGATTAGACAAACGCGATCGGGAAATGAAGATTGCAGTTTTCGATTTGGGTGGTGGAACATTCGATATTTCTATCCTTGAATTGGGAGATGGCGTTTTCGAAGTGAAATCTACAAACGGAGATACCCACCTTGGTGGTGATGATTTCGATCAGGTAATTATCAATTGGTTGGCGGAAGAGTTCCAAAAGGACGAAAACATGGATTTGCGAAAAGATCCAATGGCTTTGCAGCGTTTGAAAGAGGCTGCTGAAAAAGCAAAGATTGAATTGTCTGCTTCAGCAGAAACCGAAATCAATCTGCCTTATGTAACTGCAGTTGATGGCGTGCCAAAGCACC
>PVBE012919266.1_pt1 | contig 11037 bp, 15 predicted proteins | sample 1631181 | NCBI WGS metagenome assembly PVBE01 (sample SAMN08397723, study PRJNA350692) | Marine metagenome, whole genome shotgun sequencing project. | isolation source: water | place: Pacific Ocean | collected 2012-04 | reverse complement strand
TTCACTCCCTTCCTCTGCATAGCCCGGCACCAATCAGCGTAGCCTTCCTCGTGGAAGAGGGGCCTCCCCTCATGAAGTAGTCTCTTCGTCGTTTCACTCGGCATCTTCTAACTCTCCGTTCACGATGATCGCTGGCCCCATGATTGGGGTGCGTGCTAGATTACTAAGTGTACGATTCACTGGCATATCGTACGCACCATCGTTGTTTACCCATGCGTGGCGCCCATCGGGTAGGCCATGCAGCTCGATGTCCCCTCCGACGAACGTCTGCATTTGCGTCAGGGTCATGTCGCTGTCGTTGTCGATGATGAGCACCTCGTCCCATGAGCGGGGCTCGGGTACGATGTACGCTTCATCGGGGTGCTCGGGATAGTTGCGTGTATCAGGGCGCTCAGACATCGGTGGTCTCCTTGGTGGTGGCGGTAAGGGTAACTCTAACTCGATCATCATCATCCCCTGCTAGCACCTCAGTCAGAGGCTTCGCTGATAGGGCACCGGGGCGCAAGGCCCTGATGAACGCATCGAGTGCGTCCTCTATACGCTCGAGTCGTTTCGATACGTCTTCCAATAAGCTGGGTCCGTCGCGCTCTGCACAATCGATTCGTTCCTCCATGAACATCTGGTCCACCTTCTCGAAGATGTACGCATCCCATGCTGCTTCGCCTAACTCGTAGTCATCGATCTCTACCTCAACCTCTGCATTTACCTGAACCATAGTCTTTCCTCCCCGGCGGGCACCATGCCCCCCATGCACACCGTGCAAGGGGGCATGATGCCTGAGGGGCATGAGGTTGCTCTGTGTTGCACGGTAGGACTGATGCCCTGCCCTTGCCCTAGGCTGGGTAGCACTGGCCCCTTAGAGAGGACGAGAGGGGAGAGGGCAGGGCGGAAACCTTTCCTGCGTGTACGCGCGCGCGCACGTGTATATATACGTAAGGTATATACAGTCATAGTTAACCGGCCCTTCATCCCCCCTTGCCCGGGGACGAAGTCCCCACGGGGCAAGGGGAAGGATGAAGGTCTATAGTCCCTATTAGCTGAGTGACTACATCGTGTGCGGGAAGGCGAGCGGAATAGCAGCAGCGATACAGGCCATGGAGGAACTCATCCTCTTTGCCTGTCATGCTCAGCTCAAAGCCATCAGCCTCACGCTGGCCTGCGGTAGGACTGTTGACGATAGTCCAGCGGGGAGATCCCTCGTCGTCAGCATCGAACGTCAGTAGCACATCACCTCGATGCCAGAGCACAGGGAAGCAGCTGCCCATCGCTATCCATAGACGAGGGCTAACCTGAGCGTTGCCGTACATCTCGATGCGTACGTTGCGGAAGCACCAGCCTGCTATCAGCTCAGACTCGTATCGCTTCTTACGTCCCATAAAAAAAACTCCAGGTCATGGACGTCCCATCCCCCCTCGCCCCTCTTCGGGGGCGGGGGGATGGAGCGCATGTCATTGCTTGTCGAGTCGGCACACTAGCCGGGTAGGTAGGCTGAGGAGGTCGTCGTCACGTAACGCTTCGCCTATCTCAGCTATCTCCTTAGCTGTCTGTCTCTTTCGAGCAAGGATGGTGCTAGCCTGGTGCATCACGATCTTTATGTTGTCGATCTTTAGCTGGACAGCGTCACGCTCGAGGACATAGACACGGCAAGCATCAGAAAGCACGTTGTGTAACGCTTCAGGATCGGACTTCAATTGTTCTACTAACTGTGCCTGGTTCATGAGTTACTCCTATTATATTCCCAGTAGTCGGCGGGGTCGTACCACGGGCAATCGTTCATTGCTTCGCCTCCTTGTTGCGTCGCCGACGCTCACGTCGTTCAGCTTGGAACATCTCGATCAGTACCATGTCATGCCTCTCGTCATCAGGGTGGTCACGGCGATAGCGTTCGATGCGTCCCTCCCACTTGCGGTACATCTCCCATTGGTGACGTGCCTTGATGCGACGCTTGCGCTCGTTCTTATTCCATAGGTAGTAACTCATTGGCTCCGTTCCTCCTCGAAACGCAGGGCATCTTCCAGCCTAGCAATGTATCGTAGTTGGGCAGCATCATTCTCGAGGGTCGGATCGGGGTCGTCAAGACGCTCATAAGCCTCATCGATTAACAACTCGATCATCTGCTTCGGGGTATGTAACTTCATTGGTTCTGGCTCCTCATTATATGGCACACCTGTTAGCTGAGTGACTACAAACTCAAAGATTCTCTGGATGAAGGCGATGCCCTTCTCCCTGTCATAGTAGGCAGTAGGTACATCGCCCGTTAGATCAATCGTGAAGGAGTGATTGACAGCTGCCGACACTAGCTTGTCGAGTGTGTCAGCAGATGGCTCCGGGTTGAATGTGCAAGTAGGTGAGATCTTCATGTCATTTCTCCTTCGTGGGAAGTGGCTTATAAGGGCCAGTGTCTAGGGATTGATGGTCGGTCATAGGTCCAGAGTGGTTACGAGGGCAGTTCAATGCGATGTCGAGACGTGCAGCCTCAGCGATGCGATCAGGGCAGGTGGGAGAGTAGACGCTGAACTCCCAAGTGTACTTGCTGCTCATGCAGTCGTTGCAATAGGGGGAGAGATGCTCGACCTTGGCACCGGCATAGTCAGCACGTAGCTTGGCATTAGGTGCGCCGCAGCGGGAGCAGTCGTAGAAAGAGTCATCAGCTCTGACATCTCCGTACTCATTGACAGTATCAAGTACATCTAGTTGGCGCTCGTTTATCTCCTCAGAACTCTCGCCTAAGAAGATAACTCGAGATGGCGGGTGCTCGTACTCGAGTAGTCGAAGCCCCATATTATACCGATCTACTTCGGCGTGAGTGGAGTCATTAGATACTCCTAACATATTGTATTCACTAGAACTAAGTCTCATCGTATTCCCCAGTGCCCCCAACGGGCACCGAGGAACGAGGGGGGCACCCCCCAATCAAGAGGATAGGAGTCGGGCAGTAGTCAGAGGGAGAGGGAGGTGAGACATATAGTCTCTATCGGTGGGGCTGTAGGGCTAAAGATTATATGGCATAGCTGTAGGACTAGTGATCCTAGGCGTCCTGGCTGTAGGGCTAGTGATCCTAGGCGGCTCGGCCTCCGTATAGCCTCGGCGTTAGTCACGTCACTGTCAGAACCAGACAGGATGCCTAAGCATCCTCTGCTTCTTGTTTCGTTCTTTGTTCGGCGAGGCAAAAGAATAGGGGGGCCGAAGCCCCCCTATTCTGGTTAAGGGTTGAAGAGCCACTCACGGTCTTTCGACGGGCTCCTTTTGCTGCTAGCCGATGGTGCACTTACCAGCTTTGTCCGTGGCAAGGTCGCCAGCCGTCGTGCATACCGCCGCAATGGCGTCGCCAGCTTCGGCCAGCTCTTCCATCTGGGCGTGGAAGGTGTTGCCGCCGCCCTTCTTGTCGAAGCGTGCCATGTGGCGGGCGTACATGTTCAGGAAGCCGATAGCCCCTGTGTCATTGCACCGCACCTGCCAGTTGTTGGTAAGCTCGCCGGTATCGTAGTCAACGCAGCGTTTGATAGGCACGGCGTGGAACGGACCTACCTCCAGCGCGGTTCGCACGTAAACGGTTTTAGCTTCTTCCTCGAGGATAACAATAGCCATGGTATGGCCTTTCTGGGCTTGCGCCCTCTGTGTATGTGCGGTTGGAGACAACCCCCGACCGACAGGGAGATAAAGGGGTGGTCCCCCCCCAACGTGGTATCCCCGAAGGGGATGCCCGGTGGCCATGATCCGAGGAACGAGGAGAATGTGCATGGGATAGCGTAGCAATATACGTATGTGCTTTGTGGATCCGACCCTCCTCCAGGATTCTCGGGATACCCCCTATATCTCCCCTTTTCTGCGAGACAAAAAACGCCTAAAGTCTGCCATCTGGATCGGAGGAGATTGCGTATGTCTACGAAAAAGCGGGATTATACAGGGCGCCACGTCCCGACACTGAATCGCTATTTACTCGAGGGAGCGTTCAGTCAGGCCATGCACCAAGTGTTGATGAGTCTTGATCAGTGCCGTGCTCACGAGGAAACTCCGAAGATGAGCCTCGAGGATCACGTCCGTGCTCTGTGGGTGATTTCCCGTGAGGAGGCCGGCACTGCTCTCATGCTTGTGGACGGTCGCCATGAAGAGACTTTGGTAAAGAAGCAGCGTTACTGGGTGAAGCGGACGAAGACGCTGATGCGTCGTCTGGACGAGTTTGATTCTTCCGACGCCACGGAGGAGTCTTTGAAGATGGTCTTGAACTCTGTGGTGTCTTGGATCCAGGACGCCCATTTGATTCTTCACGAGGACACTCCCTCGAAGACCCGTGAGTATCTTTCTTCGAAGGGAATGAGTGATGGCGAAATCGAAAGCGAAGAGAGCAGTGGAAGCACCCCTCGGGCAGTTGCCGATATCCACTGACGGCATGGTGCACTCTGAGGTGAGCAAGACTATGGTCGGGGAGCGTCGCAACAAGTTGTCTGCGAAGGGCGCCCACGGCTCGATCAATGCGACGCTGCGTGCGATTGTGCGTGCGGAGTGGGAGTCGGGCGAGACGGTTGTTCTTCTTGCGAAGCGGCATGGTGTTTCGGAGCGTTCGATCGAGCGTTGGAAGTCTAAGGAGGGTTGGGACCGCGAGCGCACGGACGCCAGCTCTGCGATTCTTGATCACGCCCGCGCCGAGATCCGCCGCAAGGTTGAGATGCAGAAGGTGGAGGTGGAGACGGCGTTCACGGATGTGATGGTCCGTCATCGTGCGGCGACGGCCACGCTGACAGATATGTTACACGAGTCGATGAGTCGTGCGCTAGCGTACCCTCAGAAGGATCCGTTCCGTCAGATGCTTGTTATCAAGGTCGCCTCTGAGATTGCGAAGAACATCCAGACGATGGATCGTAAGACGTATCAGATGGACGATTCGAAGACGACGAAGACAACGACTGCGATCTTTGAGGTTTTGGATACGATGGAAGATCGTGTAGAGGCAAAAGCGAAGAAAGCCGAAAAGCTTTTGCCAGGGGGGGAGCCTAGCGATGGGTGAATCTGCGGGTGAGGTCGCTCAGTTTATTTCTATTGGGGATATTATCCCGAAGAAGAGGAAGGGTTACGCGATGCCTCCCGATGAAATCCTGCGATTGAATGAGGCGGAGCGTCTCGGCATTGAGAACAAGACTAAGATCGAGGCTGCCAAGGAGGATCTTGGCCAGGCTTATCGTCGCATCGAGAAGATCGAGAACAAGCTGGATCGTTTGAACACGAAGGTGGTTCAGATGGGTGCTATCTCTGCGATTGCGATTCCTCTTGTGACTGCGTTCCTCATCAACTTGCTGGGCAAGTGAGCCGGGATAATCAGCTCAAAGAGGCTGCTCGTTGCGCTACTGACTTCGAGTATTTCGCCAGTCACTACTTGAAGATCGTGACGAAGAAGAGTCGTCTTTCTTATCTCGAGTTGAATCCTGCCCAGAAGCGGATCATCGCCAGCTTCGGGAAGAATAACTATTTGATGCTGCTGAAGGCTCGCCAGTTGGGGAGCACCACGGGGATCGCTGCGTTTTTCTTTTGGAAGACGTTGTTCAATAAGCACACTCGTACTGCTGTCGTGGCTCATACGGACGAGGCGGTGAAGAAGATCTTTGAGATCTACCGTTTGTTCTATGACGAGCTGCCGGAGTTCTTGAAGCTCGGGACGACGAAGGCCCGGGAGAACGAGATCAAGTTTGTCACGGGCAGCAGCATCCGTGTCGGCAGTGCGAGCAGCCAGAGTTTCCGTGGCGGCACGTATGATTTGATCCATGCGTCGGAGTATATGTTCTGGAACGACATCGAGATGGCGATTGCGTCTTTGTTCAATACCCGGACTCAGAACGCCCTGATCGTGTTGGAATCTACTGCGAACGGCATGGGCGAGGGGTATGACCTCTGGCACAAGGAGAGCGGGTACGAGAAGCTGTTCCTGAACTGGCAGATGGATCTTGGCTATAGCCTGGACGAGCCTCGCTTCGACAATCCGACGGACGAGGAGCTGGAGTACAGCTACGATGCGAAGCTGACGGAGGGGCAGTTCCACTGGATGGTGGATACGCTCCGCACGGCGTGTGCGAATAACTGGAATATCTTCAACCAGGAGTTTCCGGGCCGTCCTGACGATGCGTTCATCAGCACTGGGGCTCCGTTTTTCCCTGGGAAGTTCGATGCGAGCGGCTATCCGAAGGACGGATATGTCGAGTATGTTCCCCCGCGTCGCTTCGGCGTTTATGTGATGGGGGTTGATACGGCCACGGGGAGTCCCGGTGGCGATTACAGTGCGATCATGGTGTTGGATGTGACGAATCCGAAGGAGATCAAGCAGGTTGCGAGCTTTTACGAGCGTATTCCTCCTAGCTTGTTTGCCCGCAAAGCTCTTGAGATTGCGAAGAACTACACTGCGATGGTGATAATCGAGACAAATAGTTACGGATTAAGTGTCCAAGAGTATTTCCAGAGCGAGAGTTGGCCTTATACGTACCGTCGTTCAAGCTTTGATAAGGTGATGAACCGCTGGCAGAACATGGTTGGGTTCATGACCACTGCTAAGACTAGGCCCCTGATTATCAACCGTCTGTACGAGTATACGACTCGTGGATGGATGGACACGAAGTGCCCTCGTTTCTGTGCTGAGGCCAATCGCTTGCAGTACAATGGCCGCGGGAAGGTCGAGGCTGCTCCTGGGCAGCACGACGACATGGCGATTGCGACTGGTCTTGCGTTGATGGGGCTTGACCAAGTAGATGACATTGCGGATGAAGTGAAACGTGAGTACCAGCCGCGGTCCATTCGGGAAGTTCTCGAGTGGGAGAGTGCGACAGGTAAGATTTGGAGTGAAAGCTCCGGGGATAAGGGCTTCGCTAGAGATAGCGGGGCAGAAATCTTCGGGGCCGTCGGGAATCTCTTGTGAATCATCGGTGCCTCGCACGTTACGCGTTGTATAGGAGGATAGAGAGATGGGTTTATTGAGCGCTGAAGCGCAGGCAGAGTTAGTCCAGCAGTTGGGCGGCGAAACGGTTGAAGCTCCTGAAGTAGAGGAGCAGCTTGAAGCGGAAGAGTCGGAGGCAAGCGCCGAGATCGAGGAGCCAGAAGGCGAGGACTACGAGGAAGAGGAGGTCTTAGAGGCCGACTCAGCAGAGGAGAGTGTTGAGGAGGAGGAATATGACCCTGAAGCGGGTCATAGGGTGCCTTATAACCGATTCAAGCAGATCAATGATCGGCGCAAGCAGCTCGAAGACGAGATGGCTACGCGTGATCGCATGATCGAGGAGATGAAGGCCAAACTCAACACTCGGCACGCCCCGAAAGCGGAGCCGGAGCCTTCAGGTGACTGGGATTACGATCCTGAGCACGAAGAGGTTGCGGATCCTGACGGATGGGCTGCTCAGATGAAGCAGGTGAAGGATTCGAACGAGCGGTTGCAGATTAAGTTCGCAAGAATGGAGCTGGACCGTGAGATCGCCGAAGCCCGTGAGTCTTTCCCCTCTGTCCCTGAGGGCTACCTGTGGGATTCCGTTGCGAAAGACGGATCGGTCAGTGTTCTAGAGGCGGCGCAGCGTTATTCGACGTTCGTTGCCGAGATCGAAGAGGCGGCGATCGCTCGTCACCTCGGAGAAATGGGTGATATGGAGAAAGCCGGAAAGGCTTCTGCTCCTCCTCGCCCGAAGTCACGGGGTGTTGCTGCGTCATCGACGCGTGATGCCCCTCCACCAGAAAATATGGATGCAGCGCGCGATGCGATGCTCCAGTATCTTAGGAGTTAATACAGGCTATGGCCTCTGTTGCTATTTCGGATCTTGAAGCGATCCTAAAGAATTTTTATCTCGGTCCGATTATCGAAGCGCTGAATAACCAGCTCGAGATGGTCGAACTTTTCCAGAAAATCACCGTGGACTGGAGCGGCCGTCAGGTTGTGATCCCCGTTCATGTCAGCCGCAGCATCGGTACTGCCTATAAGCCAGAAGCTGGGGATCTCCCGGACGCCGGCTCACAAGGCCACGTCGATCTGAACGTCACTGCGAAGTACCTCTATGGTCGCTTCTCGCTGACCGGCCCGGCCATCGCCTCGGCGAAGACCACGGCCAACAGCTTTGCGACCTACGTCCAGACTGAGATGGAAGGGCTCGTCACTGATACTAAGATCCGTGCGAACCAGGCCATGTTCACCGGTGGTGGCTGCATCGGCTTTATTCACGAGCGCATCAATCTCGCTGTTCCGGGTACACACATGTTTCAGTCCTTTACGGGCAATAAAGATGTTGGCTTCGCGTTGCAGGAGCTTCTCCCGGCTAACAACCGTCTCGAGATTGACGTCATCGGATTGGATGACTATGCAAGTCTCGTGACTCGTACTGCCGCTACTGATTTCGTCACTGCGGATATGGGTCTTGGGACTGCTGGCAACTTACAGGTACAGTTGTACGGTGCTGGTGCTGCGCTTGACACCTCTGGTATCACTGGTGATTACTCGGCCCTAGTCGTAGCTCGCTGCATCCCTGAAGCCACAGGTGCAACTGTTGGTGGTGGTGCTGGTGTGGACGATGGACTCGGTAACTATACCACTGATGCGTTGAACACGACTCGTCTGGCTGTGGAAGCCGAGCCCATCGGGCTGTATGGCAACCTCGGCGAGAAGAGCCACTTCGGTGTGGATCGCAACGTGGCTGCGAACGCTCCCTTGCGTTCGACGGTTCAGGCGATTGCTCCGGCTGTCGTTACCAACAGCACCATGGACTTCAAGCGCATGCAGGCCATGCTCGACGAGATCATGGTTCTCGGCGGTGATGATCCGGATTGCATGTATGCCCATCCGGGTCTGCGTCAGGAATACAGCGCTCTGTTGAGCTTCGTTTCGGCAACGAACACGAGCCTCAGCAACGATGTCAACGGTAAGCCCGGCAAGGGCGATCCGGGCTTCTCGGGTTATGCTTTCAACGGCATCCCCTTGAAGATGAGCCGTCACTGCGGCAAGGGCATCTTGATCTTCCTGAACACCAAGGTCTGGTGCGTCGCCGAGCTGAAGTCCTTCAGCATGGCCGACATGGACGGCAACGTCCTGAGTCGCGTATCGAACCGTGATGAGTGGGAGGGCTTCGTGTCCTGGTACTACAACTTGGTCTGCAAGCAGCCCAACCGTTGTGCCATCCTCACCGGGATCACCTTCCCGGGTCAGTGATAAACTGGCAGGATCTGATCGCCCCTCTCCCCCCCAAAGGGGGGAGGGGCTTTCTTGCCTGTCTCGATCGAAGGAGCCTCGGTCATGCCCAGCGGTCCAAACATTTTTAGAGTAGGCAGCGATGTTGTTCGTTTTTCGCCCTCTGGCCCTGAGACTAAGATGCTCAAAGACGAGCCGAAGAAAGAGGACGAAGAGAAGTTTTCTGGCATGGGCGCTGTAGAGGGACTCGTCAGTGGAGCAGCTTCGGGGTACGGCATCGGGAATATCCCGGGCGCAGTTATCGGTGGAGCCCTAGGAGCCTTTACTGGAGGCTTTGCCGGTGGCAGTACAGCGGCCAAAGGGGCGCAAGTGGCAACCACTATTAGCGATGCCCGCAAGAAGGCTGCCGCGGCGAAGAAGCTGGCAGATGCAGCGAAGAAGGCGGTAGTATGAGCTACGAAGCCGAGCTGGTCGTTGTTGTGAAGCAGGAAATAAAGCTGGCCAAGGGCAGTAAGATTCAGAAGCAAATCGAACAGGGTGACCGCCAGCGTAGCGGTTTCACTCGCATCTGGGATCTGTGCAGCCTTTATTTACAAGGCAAGCAGCACATCAAGTGGGATAAGAACCTCCGCAACTATGTGGGCTCAGGCCAGAACAGCCGGCGTGAGCGTGTAACGATCAATCTAATCTTGAATATGTACCGTAACCTTTTGGCCCGGTACAGTGTGGCGTATCCGTCAACGACTGTGATGCCAGCCAGCCCATCGGCTGATGACATCACGAAAGCGGAAGCCTCCGAAACTCTGCTGAAGTATTACTGGCACACCACTGATATGCAGGCGGTTGTGACCAATCTGGTTGAGTGGCTTATGCTCACCGGAACTTCGGCCTTCCATACGTTCTATGATCCCGATGATCAGAAGATTCATACCCGGGCGGTATCGCCCTATGATCTCTTCTTCGAGCCGGGAGCGAGCAAGGTGAACGATTCCCGCTGGGTCGGGATTCGTCATACCGTGCACAAAGAGGATCTCATCGCTGCGTATCCCGATAAGAAAGAGCTTATCGAGAAGCAGGGAAGAAAGCCGGAAATCAATCTGAAGTCGCTGCTTCGCCTCGGCCAGGCCGGTGGGGAGTCTGAGCTTGAGGACCGGGTGGAGATCTTCGAGGTCTACTTCAACGACGGCGAGATGGGTATCCTGATGGGCTCGGAGTGGCTCTATGCTGCGAAGTGGCCGACGAAGGTGAGCCCGGTTAGCGTTGTGAACTACACTCGGATCCCCGGTCGCATCTGGGGCCTGGGCGTTGTGGAGCCGTTGGTCGAGCTTCAGACCATGTACAACAAGGGTCGCAGTCAGGTTGTCGAGAACGCCGAGCTTATGGGCAACCCGAAGTGGTTGATTCCGAAAGCGTCTGGCGTGGCGAAGGATGCACTGAGCGATTGCCGTCCCGGGGAGAAGGTGACCTACAATGCCAACTCCGGGCCGGCTCCTACGCAGGTTCCTGCTGCGCCTCTTCCTGGCTATATCCTTGATAACATTCGTCAGATCTCAGCGGAGATGCTCGACGTTGCCGGTGTCCACAGCACGAGTCTCGGGAAGCGAGCGATCGGGATTGAATCCGGCGCGGCGATCGACAGCCTCACAAGCCGTGATAATCAGCAGCTTCAGGTTACCCAGCGGAACATCGAGTCCGCGGTGAAAGAGGTCGCAGTCTGCATCCTGGAGATGGCGAAGGTCTACTATGACGAGTCCCGAATGACCCGGATCATGGACGACGTTGGCCGGGTGGTTTACAAGGAACTTCGCAACACGGATCTCGTTGATAACCCGGAAGTATATATCGAAGCGGGCACCTTGTTCCGAGACGAGAAGCACGATCGGGATCAACGGGTT
>PVBE012872831.1_pt1 | contig 11037 bp, 13 predicted proteins | sample 1631181 | NCBI WGS metagenome assembly PVBE01 (sample SAMN08397723, study PRJNA350692) | Marine metagenome, whole genome shotgun sequencing project. | isolation source: water | place: Pacific Ocean | collected 2012-04 | reverse complement strand
TTCGGTTTCTTCTACTTTATCTTCTTTTTGGTCTTCAGCTGGAACATTTCCAACTTTTTCTTTCAATGCTGAAGCTTCTGCGTCAGCTTTTGATAATACCAATTCTTTTACCTTATCAGCAAGAATTCCTTGCGAGTATGCAAGTTTCATTGCATTCATTTCTGCATTTCGAATCATGATTTCTGCAGTTTCTTTGTTAATTAATCCAGTTCCAACTGCAAGTTTCAATGCGTCAATATGTAATGATTTAATTTGAGCGATTAATTCATCTGAATCTACATCTAATTCAGATCTCATAAAGATTGTACCATCTTCTAATGCTGCAACTAAATTTAATCCAATCTTCATTGGTTTAATATCTAGTCTTTCTAGTAATGCTGCAAGTTGTGCTGAAATAATATCACCTTCTTTTGCAACTTCTGAATCCACTTTAATCTCAATTTTTCCTGCATTAATTCCTGCTTTGATACCAACATCACCAAGTTCTCCAAGGATTGGACCTGGAGCAAAGTTAGTCATTCCTGCTGGAACAATAATATTGAAAGGTGCTTCTTGTCCGCCCTTTGCAGCTGAAGGAGACATGTTAGATTTTAATAGTGCCCATAATGAAAATGCATCTAATTCTGAAGTTATAATTGCAGGCATTCCTTTGAAGTGTTGGATAAGCTCTGCTGCTTTATCTCTTCCTGAACTTTCTAATGCTCGAGACATTAGAGTTTTTCGAGACATAATAATGTTAACTTGTGTATCTAATTTCTCTTTGATAACTTGAAGTTGACGTGATGGAAGATCTTTCATGTTAAGGATTGCTACAGTATTTGCTGAAGTAATTGAATTAGAAATATTACCAACTAATTCTTTTTTCCATTTAGCTGCCTTTGTTTTATATCCAGTTTTTTCCATTATAGTATTATTTTCTTTGACATTGTTGATTTAATGTAAACTTTTCCAAGGTTATTTTTACCATTTGGCAATACATGTTCTGCTGAGTTTATAATTTTGATTATATTTGCTGCTAATTCTTCATCTGTTTGATCTTCATATCCAATAGAACATTGGAATACTGGTGCTTTATTTGCAATTAACTTAGCAGTATCTTTAAGTTTTTCAACGAGCGGTGCTAAATTTGCTTTTGAAGGAACAATTGCACCTGCCTTAGGATTAGGCATTCGGTTTATTGGTCCAAAGTATCTACCGAAAACTTGAGCAATTTGTGGCATCATATCTGCTTGAGCTATGAAATAATCAAATTGTCTTGCTAATTTTTTAATTTCTCTAGGTTTTTTCCATTTTTCAAAATCAGAAGAAAGAATAATTTTATCTGCTGCTTTTGCACCTGCTTCAGATTCATTACCAACTAATGCACAGATTTTTGCCTTTTTAGTTTTCCCCGAAGGAAGTCTGACAAAATCTTCAATTTTACCTTGTTTAGTCATATCAATATCTTTCAAAGTAATAATAACATCGATAGATTGTAAGAAATTTCTTTTAGAAATAAGTTTTCTAAGTTCTCCTAATGATTTATTTACAGATTTTTCATCCATTCCGCTTTCGCTCCTACCTAAGTAGTAATATTGGCTAATTTTTAGTATTTATAAAGATTATTATTTGATCACGGACGCAGAGAATAACTTAAAGAATCCAAATATTTCGTACCCTTATCTGTTACTATTTTGTAAAAAGGTAAATATGCTAGTTTTTTTGCCTTAATTTCCAGTCTTTTCGATTTCAAAAAATCAATTACTTTATTTTCAGGAAATCTTGATTTATGTTTTTGTCCGCCTAAGTTCAGATATTTTGGTTTAAGAATAAAATTCATTTTTTCAGGATTAAAAGATATCTCTTTTGTAGATATTATCTTATTGTTTATTGAAATATTTCCAATTTTCATTAAATTTTTTAATATTGAATCAACTTCACTGAAACTTAATCCCGATTTTACAAATACTTCAGATAAAGGTGTTGTTGGTCTCCGGCTAATTATATTCATAATTTTTTGTTGGTTTCCCGAAAGTGTTGGTCCGTCTCCAAGATTGACCCTTGTTAATGATTTGTTAAGATGTAATCCTGTGAATCTTTCCATATCGAATACTAGATGATAATTTTTTCCCGCTTTTTCACAAATTACACTTAATACAGGTTTTAATATGAAGGATAAAGATTTTATTTGATTTTTTTCTATAGTTTTGATTTCTTTTTTTGAAATTCTTGGTTCGAAAATACTAAGTTGAGTTAGAGTTTCAGTTTTTGTATGTGTTGTTGGAAATGATGAAGTTGATTGTGGAGATGATTGTACTATTGCCTTTTGTTGAAGTGTCGGATTTGCAGATATTGCTCTTTTTGATTCTTCAATATTAAATGACTTTGCTACACCACCATGTAGCGATTTTCTAACTCGTATATCAACAAAAATTGGGAAATCTGTTGCACCAATAACTATTGCTTTACCGATAGGCAGATTTCTTATTTCACTTTCTGTTTCAGCAGTTATTCCTTCAAATGAACGAGATATTGCAGAAAGATCGGAAGGATTTGTAACTTGCAATGCAATCTGGCTTCCACATTGAGATAATACTGATTTATCTACTCTTGCTGGACGTTGAGAGATTATACATGCACCCAGACCAAACTTACGTCCTTCTGCTGCTATTGATCTTATTATTTTTGAAGATTTTGCTTCACCAAAACCTCTTTCAGGACAATAATTATGTGCTTCATCAATAATTAAAAATGCTGGAGGAATTTGTTCAGCTTTTCTTGACTCAAACATATCAGATAAAAGACTTCTCGCAACAATTTCTTGAAGCTCTTGTGATGCTCCTCTGAAATTCATAATTGTAAGTTGCCCAGGTTTTACAATTTCATTTATTGGTGTTGGATTATGACTAAACAAACCACTTTGCTCAAGTTGTTGTATTCCACCAATCAGTCTCCACTTTGCAGTTGATTCTGAGATTTCAAGCTCTTTAATTAATTCATCAAATTCAAATCTACCTTTTCTTTCAACAAGATCATTAACTACAGTATATAACAAACCTCTTTGTGCATCTGTTGCCTTGAAAGGAAGAGTTTCAGTAAGACTGAAGGGATTATTTGGGATTTTTAATCTTATTTGATGTGCATCAATATTTATTGAAGTATTTACTGCAAACTCCATAAGATTTTCACCATAACTCTTTGCACTAATTCCATAATATTCAAAATATTCAGTTTCTTTTTGGTTTGTATTTGCATTTTTAATTGAAGAATATTCACCATGCGGATCAATAATTACAACTGGAACTCCAAGATCAAGTAGTTCTTCAAGTATAACTCCAACTGCATAAGATTTTCCTGCACCTGACTTTGCTAAAACTGCTAAGTGTTTTGTTATTAGTTTTTTAGGATCCAGATTTGCTTTGATATTCTTTCCTTGTAATTTTCCAATATAAACTCCATTCATTCTTAGATCAAGGATGTTTTTTATGAGATTATTGTCTGCTATTGAAACTTCAGATCCAGGAGTATAAGGAGTCCGAGGCTGCCTTAAGAATCCTCTTTCAGTTCTATGTCCAATTATTGCACAACTTGCTTGAGTTGTGTTGTTTATTTTTTCAATTTCTATAACTTGGTTCAATACGGAACCAACTTCGGGATGTTTAACTTCAACATAGTCCCATTTTTTTACTTGCCCATTTACTGCAAATTTGAAACTAGTTGTAGAAGTTCTCCCAGAGATAGTACCGATAGATGCCATGTGTAATTTTTTTAGTAGTAATATAAAAGCGTGTGTATGGAAAATTAGTTATTTGTCAAGTCAAATACTTTAATAATGCTTACATTAAAAATGTAATATGATTAAAGTTTTAGTTTTTGATTTTTCTGGAGTTCTTTACAGTTCTAGATTTGAAAAATTTATGAAATCAATACTTAGTCTTGTTCCAGGGTTATCAGGTAACAAAGTTATTGAAGTTTTTTATAATAAACATCAGGATTATTATGCTGGATTAATTGATAAAAATAATTTATGGAGTGGTGCGTTTTATTTGCTAGATATCCCTAGAACTAAATTTGCTAAAATAAATAAAATAATTTTTGAAAAAGGATTATTTACTGAGAATAAATATATGCCTTCGCTGGTAAATAAACTATCTAAAAATTACAAAATTGCAGTATTATCTAATAGTGCAAAAGAAATGGAACTGGTTTTTTCAACTTCAAAATATTATAAATCTTTTACTGGATTTTTCTGGAGTCATAAAGAGAATGTTCGAAAACCAGATGAACGTTTTTACAAATTAGTTGAGAAAAAGTATAAGGTTAAACCCTCTGAAATTTTATTTTTTGATGATAAAGAACGAAATACTTCTGCTGCTGAAAAACTTGGCTGGAAGACGATTAAATTTACTAAAAAGATTTATGAAAACGAAGCTGAATTTTTAAAAGAATTAGAAAAGGTAGGAGTTAAAGTTAGTTAATTAGTTTCAATTTATTATTTTTAAAAATTAAATTATGTGATAAGAATATCAGAGTAAAATTACCTTTTAGAAAATCACTCGGACGAATGGATATTGCTGCGTTATTTATTTTTCTTAGCACACGCTCAGACTTTGATCGTGGTTCATGCAGTGATATAAGATTTGTCTTGTATCCTACTTTTTTGAACATTTTATTAACAAATTCTGTACAAAAAAACGAATCCTCTCTATTAGAAAAACTAAAGTCATAAGGTATACCAATTGCACTTTTTGCATTTCTAATTAGGAGAGCTTTTTCTTTTTTTCTCAAATCACTTCTAAGAATAATTAAGGTGTCATATCGTTTGTAGATATTTAACATTCTTTCAGAAAAAACACCATCTTCACCCATTGCATGAATTACTTTATTTCCGCCAACATAAATTGCCGAGTGAGTTATTGGTTCATTTATTATTTTTGAATAAGCAGTACGTAAGTTTCCAAGAAGTAAAATGTCACCCTTTCTAATTTTTCTTCTGGATTTTTTAATATCCTTTTTTGATAGCCAATTTCTTCTTCTTGTAATAATTGAACCAAATACATTGAATACAAAATTGTCGTATAATCTTTTAATTTTGTTTCTTCGTTTAGGGAAGTTTTTAATTGAAATCATTTTATCCAGTTAACCTCAACTTGATCTGTTCGCCATTTACCATTAATTTCAGTATCTGAAATTTTTTGCCTCTTTCCGGCACTATACTCAACAATTCCCTGCCATGCAATCATTGCTCCTTGATCTCCCGAAAGTTCTCTAGGACACACCTCAAATTTAACTTTTCTTGATTTACACATAGTTTCTAACATTCTTGTTAATCTTTTATTTGCTGCAACACCGCCAGTTAGAAGGACTTCATTTTTACCAATATGTGCAATTGCTCGTTCAGTTGCTTCAGTTAACATTGCAAATACAGTTTCTTGTGTAGAGAATGCTAAATCGTTATTTGAGTACGCTTCACTTTCAATTAATTGTCTTACTTTTGTTTGAATTCCTGCAAATGAGAAATCCATTCCTTTTATACTGTAAGGAAGTTCAATATATTTTTTTCCTTTAGCTGCCAAATTTTCAATCGCAGGTCCTCCTGGAAATCCAGTTCCCATGAACCTACCAATAGTATCTAAGAATTTTCCAACCCCAATATCTAGTGTTTCACCAAACACTCGATATTTATTTCCTGCATAAGCGATAATTTGAGTATTTGCTCCAGAAACATACAAAGTTATAGGATCTTTTAACTTTGTTTTATGTTTTCCAATTTCTATGTGTGCAACACAATGATTTACACCGAGCAAAGGAACATTCAAAAGTTTACTAAGTGTTCTTGCGGAAACTGCACCAACTCTAAGCGTTTGCCCCAATCCAGGTCCTTGAGAGAATGCAATTAGATCAAGGTCTGAAAGTTTTAACTTAGCTTCTTCCAATGCAGAGTTTATTATTTTATCACAAAGAAGAAGGTGATGTTTTGTGGCTTTCATTGGATGTATACCTCCAGAAGCAGTAGTATACATGCTGCGTTGGTTTGACAGAACTTCCCCTTTATTTGTAACTATACCTGCACCAAAAGTATGTGCTGTCGATTCAATTCCTAAACAGATCATATTAGGAGTTGTAAGAGGCGATTTATAACTTCTTTTATTACTTAATTTGTGCGCAGTATAATGTTTTTTCACCGAAAGCCTTATAAACTCAAATTAAACATGAGACTTGTTAAAATGAACTTTAATATAGAAAATCAAGCAATTAGTGTATTAAATGATACACCTTATTCAGTATATAATCAGAACACTGAAAGTATACCGCTCTGGACGGGACGAAGCACTATGCCAAGAATTAATTTGGCATCAGCTGAAACACTAGTTAATCGAATAGCTAAAGTTGATCCTACATTAATAAAAGATATTGGTAAGGATAATTTAATTCTAAACTTAAATGAACATACTGATCGAATGTACAACAAGGTTTCCAGAAGTGCAAAAGGAGAATATATTGATGAAATTTTAGAATCTTTAAATGAAAGATTACCATATGTATTTTTACCAGATATATGCAATAAACCTTCAAATGGTTCTAAAACTCTTGAAGCATTTTCAGTGGCATCTTTTTTAGCGTATCATGATAACCCAACTAATAATGAACAAGTAAATCGTAAATCTAAAATCACTAATGATCGAAGACACTTTAGACGAAATCTTGAGGCTCATTTAGGATTACATACATTTAGAGATGAAGAACTCAAAACCATAGTTACTTGTGTTGATGGAATGCTTCGTAATGAAGGCTATCCTTCAGAAAATAAACAAGGGTTCTTCAGAAAGCATAAAGGTTATTTAGAAGAACCAGATGATGTGTTACGAGTTTTATTCGAAGGACAGTTAAATCTTGATGGATTTAATTATCTGAGACATGCACAATTTCTTGATGAGAATGGTTTTGCTCAATCCCGAGATGGGCGTGATGCAATATTCATAAATAGATATAATCGTCCAGATAGTAGAATTATTTCAACAGCAAACAGAGAAACTTCAAAAATGATGAATAGACTTAAGAAGGAAGGATCTAATTTAGTTAACGGTAAATTATTTGCTGAAGCCCAAAAGCTCGTTATTGAAGATACTATTAAACGAGACAGACTTTAATTTTCTGTTTTGAGGTAGTTACCTAAATTTTTTAAAGTTATATAAATACCCTAATCAATGAAATCAAGTAATACTTTAGTTCCAAATCATGTTGGAATAATTCTAGATGGTAATAGAAGGTTTGCAAAAAGATTAATGCTTAAACCTTGGAAAGGACACGAATGGGGTGCTGAAAAAGTTGAGAAAGTTCTTGAATGGGGAAATGAATTAGGAATTCACGAACTAACACTTTATACTTTATCTCTTGAGAATTTTAATAGACCTAAAACTGAATTTAATTATTTGATGGATTTATTCAAGAAAGAGTTTAAACGATTGAGTAAAGATCCGAAATTACAAGAAAAAGAAATTAAAATAAATTTTATAGGTCGTCTTTGGATGCTTGATGAAGAGTTACAACAAATTTTAAAGGGAATTTCAAATAAAACAAAAAATAATTCTAAATTTACTGTAAATTTTGCTATTGCTTATGGGGGAAGACAAGAAGTTGTTGATGCAACTATAAAAATTGCAGAACAAGTAAAACTGGGAAAATTAGATATATCAAAAATTAATGAAGAAACTTTTTCTGAGAATCTTTGGAATTCTTCTGAACCTGATTTAATAATTCGTACTGGTGGTGAAACTAGAACTAGTAATTTTTTGAATTTCCAAGCAGCATATAGTGAATGGATATTTTTAGAAAAGAGTTGGCCTGAATTTGAAAAAGAAGATTTTATTTCTGCAATTAATGAATATAATACTCGATCAATAAGAAAAGGTATCTAAAGAATTAATGGTAAAATTAATGTAACATCACCTTCAACAGTTATGTGACTTGCCTCTTCTTTGACTTTACCCCAAGAAATTGCTTCTCTTGTTTGAGCTCCACTTAATGAACCATCATACTCTACGGCTGTACTTACTTGAACAGCGTAATCTAATCCATTTCTAAACTGATTAAACCAAATAACGTGATGTTTTGAGATTCCTCCACCAAGCATTATTGCTCCTGCCTTTTTTGCATCAGTTACTCTAACGTAAAAATCTTGATCATCTTCAAATAAGTTTAATTTGAAATCTTTATTCATTTGCCAATAATTCCAAAGTTGTGCACCCCATGCCCCATCAAGAGGTCCAGGTAAGTACACAGGAATTTTATTTTTCCAAGCCCAATAAATTATTGAATCTTTTGCGTCTTTTTCATTTCGAATTGCTTCTCCGAATGCCCAAATTAATTCATGAACTGACCATTCCTTTCTTTCAGCATGTAGTTTTTTTATTATTGGTTGAAGATTATCTTCTAGAACTTCACCGTAACATTCATTTGGAACTAGAACATTTCCAAGTCGGTTAATTCCTTTTTTGTGAAGTTCTTTATCATCCATCATGAATGAACCTTGATAATAATCTTTCCATAATCTTGCTAAGTCGTGATCAAGAGTTCCACAAGTTGTCATAATTGCGTCAACTTTTTTGTTCTTGACTAAGTCTCGAATTATTCCTCGAGTTCCGGTTGAAACAATACAAGCAGGATGGCTTAGAATTTTGAAACAATCTTTGTCAGATTGCATGTTTTTGATAATTTTTGCAGCCTTTGCGACTTTTGATGCTGAGAATCCGCCGGCTTCTGAAAATTGATTAATCAATTCTTTGATAGTCGTGTTCTCAGTGATGTTTAAATCGTTGACCGTTTTCATAGTCTTGCCTTGGAAAGTTCTTTAAAAACGTGTCTATTTGACCTTTCTCAATATTGCAAAATATTGTCTACCTTCGTTGTTAGATATTGAGGACGGCATGTATTCATCAACCAGCTCAAATAAATCTTGAGATTTTATTGAGTTATATGATTTGTTAAGTCTTTCAACCTTTCTTCTGAAAGTATTTTTATCAAATTCTTCACTATCTTCATTTAACTTATTGCTACGCCAACCCTTTGCTGAAGGTGTGGGCTCAAAGAATATAACATAACCTTCATCATTTAGGAATCTGTTTATATTTTCAAATGCTCCGGATTTGTCGTCTTCGAAATGCAAAGAATTAGAGGAAATTATAATATCAAATTTTTTATCAAAAGGAATATCCAAAAAACTTCCAATTTCAAAAGCGACCTTATCTTCAAGATTTAAACTTTTAATATTTTCTCTTGCAACCTTTATTGCATCAGGACTGATATCAATACCATTCCAATTACTTACGAATTCACTTAAATACATTGCAAGTCTGCCGTCTCCGCAACCAATATCAATTACATTTTTTCCTTCCAAAGAAATATGTTTTTCAATAATAGATTTATACTTTTCAGTAAGTTCAGGATTTAAACTACCCTTATTTGTATATTTAACGTAAAAGTCAGGATTATTCATTTTTATCAGAAGGTTTTTCTTCTTGTTTTTGATTATTAGATTCTGTGTGTCCAGTTACACCGCAATGTTTTCTGTCTTCGTGTACTGCCATGAACAAACCATTATCTTTTGGTGATCGAGGATTCTTTCGGATTAGTTGTCCGTCTTTAACTTCGTAAAGTTTCCATCTTTGATATGCTGGTTTCTTTTCGTCTGCCATTATTCAGTTGATTCCTCTTCCTTTGTTTCTTCAGTTTCTGTAGCTTCTACTTCAGCCACTTCTTCTGTGGATGTTTCTTCAGCAGGAGTTTCCTCCACTGGTGCTTCAGCTGTAGCTTTTTCTTCAGCCTTTTTTGCCTTAGCTTCTTCAACAGCTTTCTTCTCGGCTTCGAATGCCTTTTCTCTACGAGCTGCAAAATGTTTGTTTTCAATCTTTGAAATTACTTCTACATTATCATAGATGTAAATTTTTAACATGCTTTTATTTGATCCAAATCCAGTTTTCATTTTCTTCAGAACAATTTGCTCAGCTGGTGCTTTGAATTTGACTGACATGAATTTGTATAATTCTGCACGAGAGGGTGTTTGTGAATTTTTATGATCTATTTCTAGACTAATCTCTTTTCTTGAAAATAATTTATTTCCTATTTCTTGTAGTACTTTAGTTTTCATTTTATCTTAGTCCGTATTCACCAGATTTTGATATATTAACTTTTTTTGCAATTTCTGATTTATCAGGATTGATAACAATTAATCGACCTTTCCAAGTCTCTAATTCTTTCATTCCTTTTGCAATCACAGGTAATTTCTTTTTTGCCATATTTTTTTTATTTAGACTCAACTTTCCGAATTTCTTCAAGCCATTCAGATTTTCCAAGGTAAGGTTGACGCATAGTCATACCAATCTTTGGAGATTTTGTATTTTTTATGCTTACAGCAATTATTCTTGCTCGAACCTTGTCCTTTATTTTTAGTACTTTCTTTGAGTCTTTTCCAAGAAGAGTACCTTCCTTACTTACTGATACAAAGTCATCCATTGTTTGTGATATATGAATCATTCCTTCGAATGGTCCGAAATCAATGAATGCTCCGAATTTTGCAATGTCTTTGATTTCACCTTCAACAATTTCATTTGTTTCAGGTAAATAATGAACTACATTGAATGTAACATTGTGGAATGCAGCACCATCACCATGAATTATGATCCCATCTTCAATATTTTTTATGTCCTGTATTGCGATTATTCTTCCAAGTTGATCAATGACTTGATTTTCATAGTTCTTACGAAGTTCGTCCGTGATGACTTTTTTCAAATTTTCGTTGAATTGACTCGGGTCAACTCTAACAACACCTTCAACTAGGGATTTGTAATACATTCTATTTTTGATGTGATTGGCAGGTTTTTAAACGTTTCTAATCACTTTTTTGCTAATTGTAAAAGTTGGTATCGATTCAAGTTTTAGACGCTTTTTTAGTATGGAGTCATTAGTTAACACTGAAAAGCTTAATTTCTTTGCAAATTCAAGGATTTTATCATCGGGATGACCTTTTCCAATATATACAGTATCAACTTTTGAAAATTT
>PVBE012151622.1_pt1 | contig 11037 bp, 7 predicted proteins | sample 1631181 | NCBI WGS metagenome assembly PVBE01 (sample SAMN08397723, study PRJNA350692) | Marine metagenome, whole genome shotgun sequencing project. | isolation source: water | place: Pacific Ocean | collected 2012-04 | reverse complement strand
GTGAGGAGGTCAGCCTCATGCCGGTTGAGCCCGCAAAGGATGAAGTTCTTGTCCAGGTCAAAGATCCTCGCCGAAGACCCGTTGAGCGCCATCACCGCGAGCTGACCTCCCGGTGAGATGTCCAAGTCCGTAAAGCGTGACTTCGGGGCAGAGGGGAGCGTGGCGTGGAGACGACTCCTCGTCATCGCCGCGACGAAGGCAGAGCGCGTGAACTCATGTGGTGAAAGCTCCACCCCATCGAGACCCAGCCGCAGAGCCCGGTTTGGGTCTGAGCTGATCAGTTCGCGGCTCCGCTCCGCGAGGTGCCTCCCCAAGGCGTGGTCCAACGCGACCTGCTCCTTGGCCCTCAGCCAGGTCGTCGTGATGAGACCTGCGGAGAGCGAGAGAAAGGAGATCGTGACCGAGGCCGCCAAGGCTGGGTGCCTCCGCGCCCACCGCGCGAGCTTGAGGAAGGGCCCTGCTGGGCGCGCGTGGATCGGCTCGTACTCGCAGATCCGCCGCAGCTCCTCTGCAAACTCGAGCGCTGAGGGGTAGCGTCTCTCCAAGTCACGCTCGAGGGCGGTCGCGACGACGACGTCGAGCTCTTCCGTGACTTGGGGGTTCCTCTCTGAGGGTTGACGGGGCACCCCAGTGAGGACGGAGGAGAGGATCTCTCCCGTCCCCTGACCAGAGAACGGACGCTCGAGGGTGAGGGCCTCGAAGAGCGTCACCCCGAGCGCCCAGACGTCGGCGCGCTTATCGACCTCATCTGAGGCTCCGCGCACCTGCTCCGGCGACATGTAAGAGGGCGTACCGAAGATGTCGCCCGAGGCGGTCAACTCTGCCATCCCCAGGTCGTCTCCCCGCGCCATGCCGAAGTCGAGGACTACGGGCTCTCCCTCAGGTGTGATCCTCAGGTTGCCAGGCTTGATGTCCCGGTGGATCACGCCAGCCTCATGGGCGGCATGCATCGCACGCGACACGCGCTCAAAGAAGCGCAAGATGCAGTGAAGCTCTGCCTTCGACTGGGGACAGACCGGCAAGATCTCCTTGCTGCGAGAGATCTCGTCCTCTGTGTGGGCGCGCTTGATCCTTGTGGAGAGGTCCTCTCCCTCCACGAGTCGCATCGCGATCCAGGGGGAGTCTGCCTCGACGTCGGCGTCATAGATCCGACATAGACCAGGGTGCTCGAGGCGTGCGATGACCTCAGCCTCTCGTCGGAAGCGTCCCTTCTTCTCTTCGCTGATGAGTCCGAAGCCCTGTGGCATGAACTTGATCGCCGCCTTCCGCTGGATCCTGGTGTCCTGTCCGAGCCAGACGGCGCCCTGCCCTCCGCGGCCGAGCTCTTTGATGAGATTGTAGTGCCCGACCCGGTCCTCATCTCCGGGTTGCAGGTCTGAGTCGGAGGCCTCTGCCCCTCCCTCGGCACCCATGAGCCTCAACCACTCACGGGCGACCGCCGCCTCTGCGCGAGGGAAGCGCAAGAGATATTCAGCGAGCGGCCTCGCCTTCCCGTCCAGCGAGTCTTCGAAGAACATGTCCCCGAAGTCGAGGAGCTCAGGCTCTACGTTCTCCTCACCTCGCGGGCCGAGGTTTGTGCGGGTCTCAAAGGGATCTTGGGGAGGAACCACGCCTCCATTCTATGCCTCTCTAGTGCTTGAACGCCTGTCACGGCTGGTTTCAGAGGAGGGGAGGGCCTCTGAGTTGCTAGGATCCCCCTGTGAACGAGGAATCAGACCCCACAGACCCCCAACCGCCGAGAGAGACTGAGCCTGAGACCCTGCGGCTCGTCCGTGAGGCCAAGGGCGGGGACACAGGGAGCTTTGGCGCTCTCTACGAGAAGATCGCCCCTGCGCTCTATACCTGGGCAGATCTACGAATCCGTAGGGAGTTCAGGCAGCACGTGAGCCCTGAGGATGTGGTGCAGGAGGTCTGGTGCCGCGCCTGGAAGATCTTCGAGAAGTTCGACCCGGACAACGGCTCCTTCCGCTACTGGATCTTCCGGGTGGCCAAGAACGTGCTCTACGAGGCCCTCAGAATCCTCAAAGACCCAGGCTCTAGCCCTGGAGGAGGCGGGACGACCCGCATCCTCATGCTGGACAACATCCCGGATGACGCGACCAGGATCACGATGAGGGTCGCGCGCAACGAGAGCCTCACGAAGTGCGCAGACTGGATCCGCTCCCTCTCTGAAGAGGACCGCAAGCTGGTGATCCACTGCGGCTTGGAGGGCTTGACCTACATCGAGACGGGTGAGCGCCTCGCCATGGGTAAGGAGGCCGTCGCGAAGCGCTGGCAGCGCCTCCGCGAGAAGCTGCGCGAGCAGCCGATCCCCCAACAGCTCTTCTCAGAGTTCACGGTCTCCTGAGCTTCCTTGAGCTGAGCCGAGGGAACTTAGCTGAGCTAATAACCGTCTTCCTGGGCTCTAGGAGGGCCCCCTCCCCACCACGGGTCCCTTTCTAGCTCTACCGAACCCCATCTAAGAGTGTTTTCCTTAAGGATCGCCCAACTCTGGGTCGAAGACAGAAAGCGACTCCTCGTGCCCTTGTGAATCCCCAACAGGGCACCTATCCGACCCCACGTCCCCAATATGGCCTCCCTCCCTTTCACCAGCCTCTCCGCCTCCGATCAAGGGCTCTTCACCCCCGAGGAGCTCCGGAGCCTCATGGAGAAGGAGCTCTCGCGCTCCCGCAGGTATGGCTATGACGTCGTCATGCTCTCGATCGGAGTGGATCGGATCGCGTCCTTGGGTGACCTCTACGGCCACGAGTCCAAAGGACACGTCATCGAGGAGATCACCCGCCTCCTCGTCGCGTCCACGCGCTCTTGTGACTTCTTGGGCTGCCTCATGGGTGACAAGATCCTCGCCCTCTTCCCGCACACAAGTGAGCCTGGCGCGAAGGTCGTCGCCAACCGCCTCGTCGGCGCAGCTAGAGAGCTCGAGTTCTCTGCTGGCGGCCCGCAGGTCTCCGTCACCGTCACCGTCGGTATCGCCACGCCCGGCTCAGCCAAGGAGCACGAGCTCGAGCTCCTCGTAGACCAAGCGACCCGCGCCTGTCAGAGGGGCCAGGAAGACGGCGGCGACCGCTTGCAGCTCCAGGCGCCCGCCACGAACGGTCATGACACGAAAGCTCCCGCGCTCTCGAACACCTCAGACATGGGCCAGCTCATGGACGAGATGCTGCGCGAGAAGATGAAGACCATCTTCGAGTCGATGGGAGAGCAGCTCCCCGACCTCGAGGGACGCGACAGCGAGGTCTTTGCGCTCGCCCTCAAGAAGATGGCGGAGGATCGAAAGACGCAGGACTCAAAGTTAGAGGTCCTCGAGCGTCGCATCGCGCGGCTCTCCCACAACCTCGGACTCACGGAAGAGCAGCTCCAGCGCGCCATGGAGATGAAGGGCATGGACCCCGGCGTCGCCTCCCTCTACCGCGAGGTCCAAGGCGTCTCGGACGGCTCCTCCGACACCGAGCTCAAGAAGGACATGATGGCCGCGATCTACGAGGCCAACATCGAGTTACAGAACAAGGCGGAGAACGACCTGGACAGCTAAAACGGACACTACCCCTCATTAACCCAAGACTCTCATGACCTCGTCGCAACAGAACGAACTCCCCGAGCCCAATGAAACCCCGCATCTCGAGCTGATCTCGGATGACTCCGAGGCTTCAGAAGGCGTCCTCTACGTCGGCATCGACCTCGGCACCTCACGCACCTCGATCGCGGCCAGCAACGGCGTCCGCGCGACCGTCCCCTCTGTGGTCGGATACCCAAAGGACGTGGTCGGCCAGAAGCTCTTCGGCCGCTCTGTCCTCTTCGGTGACGACGCCATCGAGAAGCGCATGAGCCTCGACTTCCACCGCCCCCTCGAGAAGGGCGTCCTCAAAGGGACCCCCGGCGAAGAGGGTGATGACGGTGACGTCCGCGCTGCGCGCGACCTCATCAACGAGATCATCCGCCGCGCCCGGCCTCGCAAGGACGAGCTCATCTACGCGGTCATCGGCGCGCCCGCCGAGGCCAGCATCAAGAGCAAGACCGCGATCCTCGACGTCGCGCGCGAGTCCTGCGACTCCGTCATGATCTGCAGCGAGCCCTTCAGCGTCGCCTACGGCCAAGAGATGCTCGAGGACGTCCTCGTCATCGACATCGGCGCCGGAACGGTCGACCTCTGCCGGATGCACGGCACGATGCCCGAAGACGCAGACCAGATCACCCTCGAGACCGCCGGTGACTTCGTCGACGATCAGTTCGCTATCGCGATCAAAGAGAGCAACCCGAAGGCTCAGTTCTCCAAGGAGATGCTGAAGAGCATCAAGGAGCGCTTCGCCTCCGTCGCCGACGAGATGGAGCCCTGCAGCGTGCAGCTGCCTGTCAACGGCAAGCCGACCGACGTCGACCTCACTCAAGAGCTCCGCGGCTCATGCCGCTCGATCGTCCCGCCCATCGTGAAGGGCCTGCGCAAGCTGATCGCCACCTTCGACCCTGAGTTCCAGGAGCGCCTGAAGGACCGCGTCCTCCTCGCCGGCGGCGGCAGCCAGATCAAGGGCCTCGACAGCGCCATCGAGCGCGAGATGCACAAGCAGCTCGGCAGCGGCCGGGTCGTGCGCATCGAAGAGCCGATGTACGGCGGCGCCACTGGCGCGCTAAAGATCGCTCACGATATGCCTGAGGAGTACTGGGAGCGCCTCAAGTAGGGCGACCGAGTCCAGAGTCATTGAAGATGCGGGGCGCTCAAGGGGGCGCCCCGCTCTTCTATAGGTTCCCGAGGCTGATGGCGTCGGTGGGGCAGTTACGCGCGCAGGCGTGGTCCCTGGTGCACTCGTAGTTCGAGAGCTTGCGCACCGTGGCCTTCTCGCCCTGGGCCCAATAGGCGTCCGTCTCACAGACCATCTCGCACATCCCACACCCGATGCAGCGCGCCGGGTCGAGGTGGATCGAGACGAAGTCACGCGGCTGCACCGGGCAGCTCAGACCATCGACGACCTCCTCGGTCACGAGGCCTCGAGTCGCCGCGTGGCTGGTGAGCACCTTGTGCGCCTCCTCCTCCCCCATCTTGATGACGCCGGCGACGTCATCGAAGTCGAAGCGATGCAGGTGTCCGACCTTCGGCTGGATGAGCACGGTGTTCTGGTCGGCGTGCATGTGGAGCGCGTTCTCTACGAGCACCTCCTCTGCGATCTCGAAGGAGCGGTAGAGCGTCGAGAGCACGCGGCTCTTGTAGTTCGGCGTCTTGAACGTCGCCTTGACCGTGAGGTCTACGGCGATGATGAGGTCTGGCTGGAGGGACTTGGCGAAGCGCAGCGGCACGGCGTCGGTGATCCCGCCGTCCATGTAGTGGAAGCCCTCGTTCTCCCATGGTTCGAAGACCCCGGGGAGACAGCAGGAGGCGTAGAGCGCGTCCAAGAGGGGGACCTCGTCGAAGCCCGGCGTCCCGAAGAACACGCTGCCCCCATCCTCGAGCCGAACGGCGTTGCAGTAAAAGGGCACCTTGAGCTCAGCGAAGGTGCGGTGAGAGACGAGCTCGTCGAGGCGTTCGCGGAAGGTGTCGCCGCTGTAGACGCTCGGGGTGCGCATGCCCTTCAAGAGGAACTTCACGAAGTTCAGTCGGAAGGTGTTCTCCTTTTGAACCTTGGAGACGGTCTCCTCGATCTCATCGACGCTCGCCCCCCCGGCCGCCATCGCGCCCACCAAGGAGCCGATGGAGGTCCCGACGATCGCGTCGTACTTGAGCCCTAGGGTCTGCATCGCGCGCAAGATCCCGACGTGGGCCATCCCGCGCATGCCCCCGCCGCCGAGGACGAGGACCGTCCTGGGTCGCCGCTGCTCCGCCGTCCCTGGGAGTCGGAGGCCGTGACGATTCGCTGAACCGGATTCCATGCGGGCATTGAAGAGCATCGCGGAGGCGGAATCCACCGCCGATGATCGGCGGAATTGGCTGACCGGCCCCGAAGATCGATCTCTCCGTCGCTATGATCGACGGCGATGGCTGGCCCGCTCAGACACGCACCCGATCGCTCTATCGTCATCGCTGCAGGACTGCGCGTCCCTCAAGCGAAGGCAGGGGGTAGATACATGAAGGAGACGACCCCTCACCTCGGCGCGGCCGTGGCTCGGGAGCTCCTCTTGAGATCAGGGGTCGACCCCGAAGAGCTGGACGCCGTCATCTGCGGCTGCGTCGGCCAACCCTTCGACGCCGCCAACGTGGGGCGTGTGATCTCGCTCCGTGCTGGCGTGGGCAGAGACGTCCCCGCCCACACGACCGCGCGCAACTGCGCGAGCGGCATGCAGGCTGTCACCGAAGCTGTGACACAGATCTCCGCAGGCGTCGCCGACCTCCACCTCTGCGTCGGGGTCGAGGTCATGAGCTCATACCCGCTCATCATGGGCGAGAAGCTCACGAAGATGTTCGCGTCCATCTTCCAGTCCAAGACCCTCGGCGGGAGGCTCGCCGCCATCGCCAAGTTCCGGCCGAGCTTCCTCGCCCCGGTCGTCGCGATCACTGAGGGTCTCACGGATCCGACCTGTGACTACATCATGGGCAAGACAGCAGAGCAGATCGCCCGTGACTTCGGCGTGTCGCGCGCGGAGAGCGACGAGTACGCCTGTCAGAGTCACGTCCGCGCGCGAGACGCGCGCGAGCGCGGCCGCTTCGACCGAGAGCTCATGCCGCACATGCCGCTCGGCGCGCGCGAGGGCGCGCGCTCGCTCTTCGCTGACGATGGCATCCGCGACCAGCAGACGGTCGAGGCTCTCGGGAAGATGCGGCCTTATTTCGAGAAGCCCGACGGGATCGTCACGATCGGCAACTCTTGCGGCATCACAGACGGCGCCACCGCGCTCCTCATCTGCACGGAGGAGAAGGCGGAGGAGCTCGGCCTCGCACCCCTCGCCCGCATCCTCTCTTACTCCTGGGCGGGCTGTGACCCGCGCCGCATGGGGCTCGGTCCGGTATTCGCGAGCGCCGCTGCCCTCGCCGAGGCGGACTGCCGCCTCTCTGACGTCGGGGTCATCGAGCTCAACGAGGCCTTCGCGGCGCAGGTCCTAGCCTGTGAGCGGGCGTTCTCTTCGAAGGAGTTCGCCAAGGAGCACCTCGGCTCCTCGAAGGCGGTCGGGACCCTCGACCTCGACAGGACGAACAAGAACGGTGGCGCCATCGCCATCGGCCACCCGGTCGGCGCCACAGGCGCGCGGCTGCTCCTCACCGCAGCCCACGAGCTCGAAGAGTCCGACGAGGAGCTCGCCTTGGCCACCCTGTGCATCGGCGGAGGCCAAGGCGGCGCCGTCGTCTTGGAGAGGATGTCCTCATGATCGACGTCGACCTCACAGGCCTGCCGCTCCCCGCCGACGCCCCTGAGGAGGGAGCCTGCGTCGAGCTCGAGCGCCCCGAAGCGGGGCTCGTGATCTTGCGCCTCGTCCCACCTCATCGGAGCCTCGCCGTCCTCGACCTCCCGCTCATGCGTGACCTCGCGGTCGCGATCGACGAGCTCTCTCGAGAGGACGGTCTCAAGGGCTTGGTGATCACAGGGCGGGAGCCCGGCTCCTTCGCCGCCGGAGCCGACATCGACGGCATCGAGCGAGTGACGGAAGAGGAGACTGTCGGTCGCACGGTGCGCCTCGGCCAGGCGGTCTTCGAGGGCCTCCATCACCTCTCGACCAGGCGCAGAGGCAAGGTGCGCACGATCGCTGCGGTCGGAGGGCCTGTCCCTGGTGGCGCCTTCGAGCTCTCTCTCGCCTGCAGCTACATCGTGGCTGCGGACCTCCCGAGCTCGAAGATCGGCCTGCCTGAGACCCAGCTCGGCATCCTCCCAGCCTGGGGCGGCTGCACCAGGCTCCCGCGTCGCGTCGGCGTCCCCGGAGCGCTCGCGGGGATCCTCGCTGGCAAGCTCCTGCCCGCGAAGGCCGCCTACAAGAAGGGCTGGATCGACCGGGTCACCCCGCCTGAGCGCCTGATCGAGGTCGCCTCCTCGCTCGCGTTGGGCAGGCTCAAGACCAAGCGCCGCGCCCGCGGCTTCGTGGGCACGTGGTTCGTCGACCGCAACCCGCTCGCCGCCTGGATCTTGGAGCGCGGCGCGATCAAGCAGGTCGAGGCGCGCGCCAAGGGTCACTACCCCGCGCCCGTAGAGGCGGCGAAGGTCGTCGCCTGGTCCTGCCTGCGCTCGCGCGCGAAGAGCCTCGAGGCGGAGGCTGTCACCGCCTCCAAGCTCGCCGTGGGCTCGGTCTGCAAGAGCCTCATCGGCGTGTTCCAGCTGATGGAGGGCGCGAAGAAGCTCGGCAAAGACGCGAGAGGAGACGCGCCCGCGGCGCTCGAGCGCGGCGCGGTGTTGGGCGCCGGCGTCATGGGCGGCGCGATCGCGAGCGTCATGGCCGAGAAGGGCATCGACACGCGCCTCTTTGACATCTCGCCTGAGGGCCTCGACGCGGCCGTGATCCTCCACCGAAGAGAGGTCGGCAAGAAGAAGAGGCGCCGCAGGATGGAGCCCCACGCACACGACGCTGCCGTCGACCGCTTGACGACCTCAAGCGAGCTCGTCGGCTTTGATGGCGCAGAGCTCGTGGTCGAGGCCGTCGCTGAGATCCTCGAGGTCAAGCACGACGTCTTGGGCAAGCTCGCCGACTGCTGCGGGGAGGACGCGATCCTCGCGACGAACACCTCCTCGCTCTCAGTGGACGACATCGCCGCTGCCCTCCCGAACCCTGAGCGCGTCGTCGGGATGCACTTCTTCAACCCGGTGCGGAAGATGCCGCTCGTTGAGATCGTGCGCGGGAGCCAGACCTCCGACGAGGTCGTGACGAAGACCGCGGCCCTCGCCCTGCGCATGGGCAAGACGCCTGTCGTCGTGAAGGACGTCGCCGGCTTCCTAGTGAACCGCCTGCTCGGTCCTTACCTCGACGAGGCGATCCGCCTCTACACATCAGGCGTCGACCCGGAGCGGCTCGACCGATTGGCAGAAGAGTTCGGGATGCCCATGGGCCCGATGCGCCTCTTGGACGAGGTCGGCCTCGACATCGCGGGGCACGCGGCGCTCTCACTGCACTCGGCTTACGGTGACCGCATGGCTCCTTGCACAGCGATCCGCCCGCTCCTTGAGGCGGGGCACTTGGGCAAGAAGACAGGCCGTGGCTTCTATGACCACCGCAAGGTGAAGTCCTCCACCGCTCCGCTGCAGGTGAACGCCAAGCTCTCAGAGCTGGCCCCTGCGACCTCCTCTGAGGGCAGAGAGCTCCCGGACAGCGTCATCATCGATCACCTCACCTTCGCGATGTTGGCGGAAGGCCTGCGCGCCCTCGAGGAGAACGTCACCCAGACGCCTGATGAGCTCGACCTCGCCACGGTCTTCGGCATGGGCTTCGCGCCCTTCCGCGGCGGTCTCCTTCGCTGGGCCGACTCCCTCGGCGCCGACGAGGTCCAGCGCCGCCTCGAGGCGCTGCGCGCCTCGAGGCTCGTACAGTCCCGGGGCGGGGGTGCCGCGCGCTTCGACAAGCCCCAGCTGCTCGAGAAGTACGCCGCTGAAGGCCGCAAGTTCCGCCCCTGAGCACCCCTGAGGGTGCACGAGGAGGGCCTAATCACCCAGATCCGGGCGTCGTTGTACCTTTGTGTAGCCCTGCTCCTCCTGCGTCTCTGCCTGCAGGGGTAAGAACCCACTCCATCGAGGTCCTCTTCATGCGCCCCCTCACGATCTGCTGCGCCCTCCTCTTCGCGCTCCCCGCCGCAGCCCAAGGCCCGACCCTCGTCGCGCACTACAAGCTCGACGAAGCGCTCGGCGCGACGAGCTTGGCCGAGTCCTCTGGTCAGGGCTCCGCGGCGACCCCCGTCGGTTCGGTCCGCCTCGGCCAGACCGGCGCAGACGTTGGCACCAACACCTGCGCAGACTTCAACTTGGTCGGCACTGGTCACGCCACCTTCCCTGACGGCCCCAACATGACCAACCTCCGCAACGACCTCACGGTCAGCGCTTGGATCAACCCCGAGAGCTACGGTCCCTTGTGGCCCACCCGGATCCTCTCGAACGACAGCTCCTCTTGGTCCTGCGGGATCATGAACGGATCAAGCACCGCCAGCGGCTTGCGCTTCACCACTTTGGGGATCCTCGACTACGACCTCCCTGGCGTCCTCCCCCCGCTCGACGAATGGACCCACCTCGCCTTCGTGATGGACGCGAACAATGACGTCACCTTCTACATGAACGGAGTGAACGTCGGGATGGTCTCAGGGATCAGCCCGTCCAACGCCCCGAGCCCGACCTGGGTCATCGGCGGCCTCCGGGTCAACACGACCCCGCACGAGTTCTTTGACGGGAAGATCGATGACCTCCAGGTCTACGCTGGGAGCCTCACAGATGAGGATGTGGCGTTCATCTTCGCGAACCCGGGCGCGACCCTCTCGGGCAGCGGCTCTGGCAACGGCTACTGCTTTGGAGACGGCGGCGGCACGCCTTGCCCCTGCGGTAACACCTCTGCCACTGGCGGTTGCGCCAATGGAAGCGGGGTCGGCGCGACGCTCACTGTCTCGGGTCAAGCGAGCCTCTCGACAGACACCCTCGTGCTCTCCGGCACGGGCCTCATCCCGAGCCAACCGGGTCTCTACTTCCAGGGCAACAACGCGGTCAACTCAGGCAACGGCAACAACTTTGGTGACGGCCTGCGCTGCGCTGGCGGCGGCGTCATCCGCCTTCAGGTGCGCTTCGCCTCGGGTGCTGGCGACTCCGCCACGACCATCAGCGTCTCCGCCGCGGGCATGACTGCCCCAGGGGACCTCAAGCGCTACCAGCTCTGGTACCGCGACCCCGTGACCTCACCCTGCGGCGCGCAGTTCAACCTCTCGAACGGCGTCGAGGTGACCTGGGGTCCCTGAAACGCGCTTGAACGCGCCTTAAAAGCCCTCTCCACAGGGATCTGTTGAGTGTCGTAGGATGGGTCTAGTGCCAGTGCACCTCTCTCCTGCGACCCTATGCGTCAGCTCCTCCCCCTCTTCGTCTTGCTCGGACTCGCCTCCTTTGCGCGCGCGCAAGGGCCGACCCTCGTAGCCCACTACAAGCTCGACGAGACGGCGGGGACGAC
>PVBE011696833.1_pt1 | contig 11037 bp, 10 predicted proteins | sample 1631181 | NCBI WGS metagenome assembly PVBE01 (sample SAMN08397723, study PRJNA350692) | Marine metagenome, whole genome shotgun sequencing project. | isolation source: water | place: Pacific Ocean | collected 2012-04 | reverse complement strand
TCCAAATCATCTATGACGGGCCCAATAGGTTTGGTAGGCTGAGAAAATGCAGGATCTAATGATGACACCTCAACCCTAGTCAGTAGAGTTGCAACTTGTTCATGCCTGCCCCTTCTTCGAAGTGTGTTGTCAAGGCGTGTTGCTATGTCATGCCCCAAGGTACCTTGTGTAGCTGCAACCCAATGGTCCAAACCATCTGGCATAGGGGCATCATCATTAGAAACCGCTCTTCTGTCATACAATGCTTCCTCCATCAACAACATTTCACCTACTTGAGGACCATTTCCATGAGTTAACACAACTCTCAACCCGGCTTCTAACAAGTCAACAACATCTTCTAGAACTGAAAACATCACATTATCTGCAGCAGATTTAGCAGCACCGCCTGTGAGAGAGGGGTTAGATAGAGCATTACCCCCCACAGCATAAACAGCCAACCTTTGGTGGCCTCTCTCAGGTACATCAGACATGGGAACAAGGAGCGGCAGGGACGCTCACGAATAGATGTATCCGGTAGTTGCGAGGGGGCTCGATTCAAATGTACGAAGCGAACCGCGAAGCACAGGGTGGCTCAGCGTGACCAAGGGAGTGTGGGTTAGTGATGTCCACAAAGGTGACCATGATGAGCAGAACGTTGAGTTGAAAGGATGGGTTCATCGTACTCGTGGTTCTAACAAAATTTGGTTTATTGTACTTCGAGATTCTACTGGAATTATCCAATGTGTCATCAAAAGAAGCGATGTCGGTGACGAGTGCTTTGAGGCTTTGAAATCTTCACTGATTGAGTCTAGTGTCATACTTTCAGGAATCGTAAATGTAGATGAGCGAGCACCGGGAGGCCACGAAGTAGTGGTTTCATCTGGTGAAGTAATAGGTGCTGTAAATCCTGAAAATCCATTCCCCATTACAGAATCTGCAATGGAAAGTGCTGATGGAGGTGAAACCGAGTTCCTTCTTGACAATCGCCACCTCTACCTCAGAACCAACAGAATGACTACTATGTTGAAAATACGTTCATCTGTTTTCGGAGCAATTCACTCATACTTCAGAGATTTAGATTTCATAGAATACCAAGCGCCTAATTTCGTTGCAGGAGCAGTCGAAGGGGGTAGCACCTTGTTTGAAGTCCCATATTTCCCTAACGAAAAGAACCCTGATAGGAAAGCATACCTAACTCAATCTTGGCAACTCTATGCTGAAGCAGCGATGCCTGCTCTAGAGAGACTTTACACAATCGCACCCTCTTTCCGCGCTGAAAAAAGCCGTACTAGGCGACATCTCACTGAATTCTGGCATGCTGAGATGGAAATTGCATGGGGGGGTAATTCTGATGTAATGAATCACGGTGAAGCATTAGTCAGACATATTTCCTCAACCCTGCTTGACGAGAGAAGTGATGAACTAGAGACTCTAGGCAGAGATCTTGATTTGGTTGCTAGATATGCAGACAACCCCTACCCTAGAATGAGATATGATGAAGCAGTTGAAACATTACAAGGAATGGGTGTTGACATTGAATGGGGTCAAGACCTTGACTATTCAAAGGAAAAGATTCTAACTCAAGATTTTGAAGTTCCAAACTTCCTAACCCACTATCCTAGAATCGCTAAACCATTCTACCACAGACCTGACCCAGATGATCCAAAATATGTGCTCTGCCATGATCTACTTGCACCAGAAGGATACGGTGAAATCATTGGTGGCGGCGAGCGCACATGGACTGAAAAGGAGATTCTAGAAAGAATTGATGAAGAAGGTACGCCACACGAACCCTACGAATTCTACATCGATGTCCGCCGCTTTGGAGGAGTGCCCCATGGCGGGTTTGGATTGGGGGTAGACCGAGTATGCTCCTGGCTTACTGGAGCGGACCATATTCGTGAAGTGATACCATTCCCTCGTGATTCTAGACGAATAACGCCTTGAAAATATTTCACATTAGTGGAGAATCAAAACCCTCATCCAATGGGTCAGGTAAAACTGACTCGCTAGACTGATAGGATGATTTTCTTACCACATCAGATTTACTAGAGGCCCTTTCATTAGATGCAGATCCTTCATCTGGGGATGACAGAATAACCATGACAAAAATTCCAATGAATAGTATTAGAAGAATGGCAAATGACTCTTGTGATATCCCTCCACCCTCTCTAGTTTTGATAGCAACAACAACCAACATCAGTAGTGCGACCAACAACGCGGGAGTAAGTCGGCGCCACTTCATCATTGATTCCATACGCCGGCCACTTGATGAACCCAACCCATGTCCGAACAGCATGGACTTCAAGATTGATACTGCCCGAAAGAAGGCCACGGGAGCCTGTACTGGTTGGTTAATGACCTCTGTAGCATCTTGGGGAGAGACAAAAGAAGACGCATTTGATCAATGCCTAGTCGAATTAGGGTTAGGTGACTCTCGCCTAATTCGTATGGAAGGTGCGATGCTACCTATGGGATTTGAGCCAACACAACCTGAAAATCTAGCAATGGGTTCACTTGTAGAATGCCATATTGCAGAATCATTCACTTATGATGGAGGTACTGCATCCGCTGGAGTTGCTTGGGCTCAATGCGTCACACCAGAAGGTGATGAATGTGCGATTGTAGCAACAATTGCAAGCGGAGTTTCCTATGAAGAAACTGAGCTTCTTCTCAAGCGAACTCTAAAGCAAAAACTTGCTTCCCGAGATTTAGAGGTCGTCAAACATCAAATTGCTGTCGATGAAGTAACTGCAGCAGATGAACACCATGGCTGCGCAATTGCAGCACTGATACTACCTGAAACACTCAATATGCAAAGTGGAGGCGTTGGAAGAGTAAGGGGTGGCTTGACTAGAAGTGCTGATGGATTTAACTCCGGCAAAGGAACTAACCGTCAAGCAACAACAACAAAATCTGGCGATTTTAGTTTCTAATCAAGAGGGCGGCACATGGATTCGCAACAGCGAGAATTTCTCGTTATCCGTTGTACTGAATGTGAACGACACTTTGGTTCCCTATCTTCAATAACAAAATTTACATGTCCTAGTTGTGGAAATGTAGGGGAACATCCCATTGTAGATCGTGCAAAAGATGATGCTGATTTATCACAAAGAGTGGCCCTAGCAAATGTACCGCCCGAGTTGCGAGCCAATTTAGAGAAACAATTGAGTGGAAGGGAAAAATTCCAAGATTACGATGATGAACTGCCCTCTGCTCGCTACCTGCTAATAATAATCAGTAACCTCATAGATGAAGATGGAATTATCACATTAGATAAGTTAGACGCTGAATTATCTCGCCGAGCTATCGAATCACCTAATGCCGACGAACTGATTGACATGGCTGAATCTCAAGGCCTACTGATGCGCCAGACTCATGGCGGATGGCTGTGGCTTGGATAAACAAGTTCTTGAAAGAAGGTTAGGTCGAAGCGCTGTTGGGGCCCGTGGGTTAGCCTGGCCTATGCTTGGGCGTTTGGGACGCTTAGACTCCGGTTCAAATCCGGACGGGCCCACTTGACATCACTAGTTTAGGCGGCGTTGCACTTCTAATTGATCTAGCCGATAGGTTACTGCTAGAAATCCAAGCGCTGCAATAAGCATCCAAACCATATCTGGTTGGACGATTATCAAAGCCGGCATTGACAATAATAGAAGCAACGAGGTGAACCAAGTAGCAGATACTGCTAATCGACTTGAAATTGGAGTCTTACCAATACCTCGAACATACCAATTCCAACCTCTTTTCCATAGGCCTGAAAAAAGTAAAAGAGAAATCCTAGGAAGAAACTTAGGAACTCTTATTCCTGATTTTTCATTTCTATAGACTGAACGTACAGGGACTGATTCGAATGGTATTGAATCTGCACCAACATTAATCATCCACCAATTGGGATATCCATAACCTTGCCACTTTTCTATCCAATCCCATTCCCTTAGTGCCGCAACTGAAACAGCAGTATAACCGCACTGAGGGTCGCTAACTTTTCTGCCAGACGCAAGAGTTGTTAATTTCCCAAGTAACCAAGAACCTACTCTTCGATTAGCAGGCATATTACCCAAACCACCTGAATGAGCCCAACGATTGCCTTTGACAAAAGGAACTCTAGAAAGTGGTTCAATTAATGTATCAATATCTTCGGGATCCATCTGACCATCGCCTGCCATCACTAATGCGGCCCAATCTCCTGATGGCACCAAATTCTCATCTATTTGAGAAATTACTTCCCTGTAACCTCTAGCAATGGCTCCTCCAACACCTGTTCTTTCCGTTGAAACTAATATCCCTTGTTTAGGCAGTACTGAATTAGCTATATCCGCTGTATTATCTTTCGAGCCATCATCTATCACGACAATAAGGTCGACCCACTTTGGAATTGAAGTTATGGCGCCCTCAATGTGGCCTTCCTCATTATGCGCTGGCATCACTATTGCTACCCTCCAATTGCCGCGCATCAAATATGCGGCGGCGGATACAGTCTTTCAACAAGTTCCAGCACTTATCTCCTCTACAGACCGAATCATTAACGCTGAATGAGTTTCAGCGGCGGCTGATAAGATGCGTTTGGTATTCGTTGCCCGCGAACAATCACTTCGTCTAGGCTCTGCAGTATGTAGGGGTTCAGACTTCGCTGATGAGGTGATTGTCATCTCATTAGATGATGATGAGGTACAACGTCAACTAGTCGAAGAAGCGGGTGGTATTTTTGTTGTACACGAAGGACCACCACACGCTCCAGAGTTAGCTCGGACATTAGTTAATCTAGAACTTGAAGAAGCCACCAATACAATAGCTATTGGATTAGATAAACATTGGAAATTAAAGGATTTACCGATGCACATCGCCTTGGCTAGAAGCCGCCACGACATCTACATTGCATTCAAACACCGCTCTGCTAATGAAAGAACTGAAGAAGTATTAGACAAGGAAAAGGCCATTACAATTGCGTCCTATTCCTATGAAAATGCAGCCATATCAATATGTGCCTTCACTCCTGTTGGACTACAAGCACTTTCACAAGCGAAGAACTCTGACCGCCCAGCCGATCTATCACGAGAATTAGCAGTTAGAATTATCGAATTAGATGCGCCCCCTAATCCGGAACAAAGAGAATCATTGACTAGTGCATCTCGATTTGCGCAACTATTCTACTGGATGTTGGAATCAAAACACCCATTGATAGTACTTGGAATCCCTGGAATCATCTTTTTTACAGTTGGATACAAAATGGCTGCTGCGCTCATAGACATCGGAGGGCCGCACGATACAGTTAGCATTGGAGTTGCTATGGCTGCTTTTGCGGTGACTTTCATTGGCGTATTTTCACTAGTTTCAGGATTAGTGCTGTATATTATGGGAAAACAGATAGATAAAGTTCAACTTGAATTCCAATAATTAAGCCAAACGTATTGTTTCTAGATTTAACGGTGAAACTGTTCGGACTCGATATGCCTCACGTAGCGCCTGCCTAAACTGGCTTGAGGTTTTTTTATCACCATGGTGGACTACAATGAATTTTGGTTTAGGATTCATCTGATTGACATATTCCATTAGTTGACGGCGATCTGAATGGCCGCTCATCCCATCAATAATAACCATGTCACATTCAACTCTAACCATATCAGTACCACGACCTCCGTCACTAATTGGTACATCTTTGAAGCCATCACGAATACGTCTTCCGAGTGTGCCTTCAGCTTGATAACCAACAAAGCAAAGAGTGTTGAGACTATCTCCAGCCCAATGCTTGAAGTAATCAATTATAGGGCCACCTGACATCATTCCACTAGTAGCTAAAACAATACATGAACCAGGATTTAGTAAAATTGATTCTCTTTGCTCTCTGCTTTCCACCTTACGGAACCAACGAGAGGCAAATGGATTATCTTCATCCTTCAAAACTGATTGACGTAATTCTTGATTCAGATAATCTGGGTGCATAGTATGAATGGCAGTGGACTCTTGAATCATGCCATCTAGCCAAACAGTCACGGGTTCGCATTCTCCTGATTTAAACAATTGATCAATAGCTAACATCAATTCTTGACTTCTTCCAATGGCAAACACTGGACAGAACACTTTCCCACCCCTAGAAAGAACTCGTTTAAACACATCATGTAATTCCTGTGTAGCCTCTAATCTAGATGGCTGGAATGATTTAGGCCCACCATATGTTGATTCAACTACCAAAGTTTCAACGCGCGGGAATCTTACAGTTGCAGCATCAAAAAGCCATGATTTTTCGTACTTTATATCTCCACTAATTACAATATTGTGTAATCCATCTCCAATATGCATGTGTACTGATGAAGAACCCAGGATATGTCCAGCATTGTACAAAGTCATCTTAATATCGGGAGATATATCAGTTGTCTGATTCCAATCAACATCAACCACATGCAGCATCATTTCCTGAACATCCTCAAGAGTGTAAGGTGGCCTCCTTCCTTCTGATTGTGCCACCTTGATGAAATCCATTTGTAACATGACCATTAAATCTCTAGTTGGAGGGGTACAATATACTGGCCCACGGTATCCATATTTGTATAATACAGGTAACATGCCAATGTGATCTAAGTGTGCGTGAGTTATTACTACTGCATCTATTTTTTCAAGTGGTAATAATTCTGGAGCTGAAAAATAAGGCATTGAATCTTCTTCCCTACCTGGTTTTGCACCGCAATCAACTATCACTCTACTTTCATTTGTTGTAATTAGGTGCATAGCCCTACCAATTTCACCATATGCACCCAATCCAGTAAGTCTAACCCAAGACTCACCTGGTCTCTTTGGACGATATATGTTAGTGCCGAATCTTCTGAGAGCTTTCTTTCTATCAACTGCATTTGCAAGTCTGAAATAACGTACATCATTTGCAGTACTACTCTGCATTCTTGATGCTCTAATGATTTTCACTTGCCAACCAATTTCATCCCTCAATTCCTTAAGATGAACTCCTCTTTTGCCTACACCCAATGCTGGATCTTTGCACTCAATTGTACACTCACCTATTGCTGGATCGAACCATATGTTGAGTACCAAAGCTTCTGACGGTATGATGTCATTGATTACTTCCTTAGCCTCTTTAGTATCCATCAATATTGATTCATCTGGCCTTATGATAATTCTCCTCTTGACGGTTTTTGCCATTTCACCAACAAGTGAGTTAGTAAAAGCATCTGGATTTTTTGTGATTATTGCTATACTTGCTGCCTCTAAATCTATTTCAAAATCAGCCCCTGAGGGAATCATTTTTGTTATCTTATCTTTTATTTCCTTGAAGTTTAGTCTCATTATTGACACCTCTAATTTCATTTCTCCCGAAGTCAACTACCTCCATCAAAAGAGGAAAAATGGCAGTAAAACTGCCGGGAATATGATTATCTCAAAGAGAATTCAATAGTTTCTGTAATTCTGCATCAGATAGAAGTTTGAATCCTTCTTCTCTAGTAATAACACAGAGATCCATACCATTACCAGAAGCGGCATCACGTTGTGCAGAAGCAAGAAGGGCTTTAGCCGCAACTTGAAGGGCTTGCTTTTCGGACATCCCATCTGTGTATTGATCTTCCAAAACTCCGTACATGTACGGGGAACCTGAACCAGTAGCACAGTAGGAATCAGCAATAGAACCGCCAGCAGAATCAATTGAATACACATGACTTCCATCAGCGTCAACTCCAGCAATTAGTAACTGAACCCAATATGGCCTTCCACCCAAGATATTTGCAGTCAGGGTAGATGCTGCTTCGACTTTCATCTGACCTCCGCGTTTCATCTCGAAAATTGCTATTTCAGCAGCCAATACTCGAGAAAGGACTTGGGCGTGACCTACTAATCCAGCGGTTGTCAAAGCAATGTTATTGGCGATTGAAAACAACTTCTGAACATTCTTATTTGCCACGAAGTGACCCATTGTAGCACGGTGATCTGCTCCGACAACTACGCCGCCGTCAAAGCAAATACCAAGTGTGCTAGTTCCCGTCTTCAATGCTTGCATCTCTGATTCCATATCACTCCCTCCGGTCCGCCGTCTTTGAACATTCGCACGAAGCAGGAACCCGCTTCGGCTAATTCATTGGAAATGCCAACCCCTTATGAACCCGACGAAAATAGAAAATAAAAAAACATGGAAAAGTACACATTATCACTTCAATAAAATGCAATTGGTTATTGAGGGCCGACTCTACCGACCGTTTGAGAAGATGAGTGATAGTGACGGCAATGGGCCTCGCTGGATTGAAATCCCCAGCAGCCATGATAGCGATATGCCACAGCCCGAACCAGGACAACTGTACCACGACTTGGGCTCATTATATCCTGATGCACCTGTACCTAAATTAGAGAATGAACTAGTGATCAGAAGAGCTGTTCTTCATGATGTCACGGGTCTCGAAAAACTACTAAATTGGTTATCAGATGTCGAAATCGCCATAGTAGAACTAGGCAAGATACTTGATCGTGGATTTGAGTTTGAAACAGCAATAGAACAAATCTCAGGGTTCATAGTAGGAGACATGGGTGGCTCTTTGGTCCAACTTGGAGAAGATCGCCTACTCCTTCTACCACCAGGAGTTTCTGGGGTTGCTGGACTTGAAAAAGAAGCCTTTGAGGGCCACTCATGAGGTGCTTCAATGGAAAGCGATGTTGATTTCCCATGCCCCACATGCCATAATGAAGGTAGTCTGAAAATGCTATCTCTATCTTCCGAAATACCATATTTTGGAGAACATACTCAAATCACATTAAGTTGTGAAAATTGTGGAATGAGGCAGACTGATTACATCCCTGCTGAAGAGCGAGGCGCGCTCTCATACACACTATCTATAGAAAAACCAGAGCACCTAAATGCACGTGTAGTCAGGGGCTCTTCAGGCACTGTCAGAATCCCTGAATTGGATCTTGAGATAGCCCCCGGTAGCCAAGCTTCGGGTTATGTGACAAACGTAGAAGGAGTCATAGTTCGATTCGTAGACATCATTAGAATGATGATGAGACAGATGACTGCAGATATTAAAGCAGAAGATGATGCAGAAGATGCAGAAAATAGATTGAAATTATTACTGCAAATTGAATTAGCATTATTGGCATTAAACAATGGCGAGATTTTTGGAGAGATGTCATTGGAGATTCTAGACCCCAAGGGACACAGTATTATTGGACACGATGATGCATTGAAGAGAGATCTAAGTCCTGAAGAAGCAAACGAACTGGATTCAGGACCATCCTCACTGATTATGAGTTCTGACGAACTTCCTGGTGAATAGAATTCAAGACCTTGCGTCCGAAGCAAGAAATTCTTCTACCAAATGAGAAGTTTGGTCTCTCATTTCATTGAGATTGTTTAGATAAGTTGCTGCTTTATCGATACATAGTTGCTTCATCTGCCCAGTAAGGATTTCCCCACTACGGTAACCTGATTCTACTTCGGCAAGAGCGGAATCATCTTCCTCAAAGAAATACTTGAGGTATTGGAAAGCCACATCAACATCAGGATCACCTCCCAATCTACGATGCTCCTCTAGAGAAGGTTGACCACCCGAGAAAGATGACTTGACCTTCTTCTCCATAGCAGAAATGTCTTCAGTTAAGAAAATCGTAGTTTCTGGCCTGCTACTTGACATTTTGTCACCTGTCATGCCAACAGCAAACTGATGGTATGTACTAGATGGCTGAAGTAATCCGTGGCCACCCATTTCCCTCTCCAATTTAAGTAAAGCAGGACGGATTAGGTCTCTATCTCGCCCTGTTGCAGATGGGACCTCAATTGAGCCATGTTTAGGATTAGCTCGGAAGTCACTGAAACCGATATTTTTCAAGATTGCTGTCAATTTTTCAAATACGGAGTTCCTTCTATCTCTGTCAATTCTACCATCAATTCCAATTCCTAGTGCATGAGAGTTCTCATCTTGTAATGAAAGGCCGATTACTAAACCACCTGACTTCCTTTTACTGATGTTAAACCAGTTAGTCTTTGATGCAATTCCTCGAGTAAGTCGAAGATGAGGATCTTGGTCGACCCCAACGGGGACTACTATGGGCCTCAATCCCCCATACTCTTCCAATTGAGGGTGTAAAATATCACCTGCTTGAACTAATGGGGCTTGGACATGTGCTAAGTTTGTATCACCAGCAAACCCATAAATTGCTTCAAACTCTGTCAAGTTAGTTCTCTTACCTAACATGAAACCTAATCTTTGAACCACGGGCCTTGAAGATTGAAAATATACCTGTGTATTTTCGACATCGAGGCCTAAAGCAGCATAATTTGCAACATATTCACCTAAAGCGATCCTACGGCATTCATCCAGTGACACGCCACGAGTAGCCAACGCCTCTAAATCTGCGACTGCTATGCTAACATCAGCACCCTGTTCTTGAAACCACTTTATTTGATCAACTACCATTTTGTGACCTAGATGCATACGACCAGAAGGCATCAATCCGGTCAATACGCCAAATGGTTTGCTACTTGAGTGAGCATCCAAGATAAGATTGAGGTCACGATGGGCAAAAATGATGCCACGGCGATGTAACATGTGTGGGTTTGGTAGTAATGAGTAGTCTATCGATTCCAACCCGAACTGATCAATTATTCTGGCATAGTCTGTCGACTGATTTGATGACCATGGGTCAATCGCTATTCCGCCTGCCATCTGCTCCCCGAAGCACACTCGGATGCATACAGGGCATGAATGCTACGGCTGTAATAGGCTGAAGGTGCTGATTGTTGAAACCCAATATACCCCCCACCCCTCCTCGAGTACATGGCAAGGATATTCGCCTTTGGTGCCGGTTTGGTTGGCTCTTACATTTGCGACCAATTAGCCAGACAAGGTCACGAAGTGACCGCTGTTGCACTCGGCCACTCAAATGTTCCAATTTTAGAAGAGGTTAGAAGTAATCTTCAATTTGAAATTCTAGATATGGATGCTTTCAAATACCTTAATTCCAACAATCTAAATCAATATGATTTGATTTTGAATCTTCTACCTGGGAGGATTGGTAACTCCATAAGAGCTGATTTGCTTACTTGTGGATTAAATGTGTGCGATC
>PVBE010887584.1_pt1 | contig 11037 bp, 14 predicted proteins | sample 1631181 | NCBI WGS metagenome assembly PVBE01 (sample SAMN08397723, study PRJNA350692) | Marine metagenome, whole genome shotgun sequencing project. | isolation source: water | place: Pacific Ocean | collected 2012-04 | reverse complement strand
TATGGATCTTCTCCATGATTGTCTTCAATACCGTCCTCGGCGAACATTTGTTCTACTATACCATTATTTATAACAGCAGCGTATCTCCAACTCCTCATTCCGAATCCTAAATTGTTCTTCTCGACTAACATACCCATTCTTCTAGTGAATTCACCGTTTCCGTCAGCTATACATCTAACTTTAGTTCCACAAGTGTGTTCTTTAGCCCATGCTCTCATAACAAATCCGTCATTGACTGAAACACAATATATTTCATCAATTCCTTTTTCTCTGAATTGATCATACATAGTTTCAAATCCAGGTAATTGTTTACTTGAACAAGTTGGTGTGAAAGCACCAGGTAATCCGAATACGATTACTTTTTTATCTTTGAATAATTCCCACCCAGATTTGGGTTCTAATGGTTGGTTTAGTGTAAGTTCTAATAGATTCATAATATATCCTCTCTTTATAATCTATCTCAAATCATGTCCTGAGCAGTACATCATTGAGTTTTTATCAACATTATACATACGGAATACATTTACTCCGTACACTTTTCCAGCTGGCTTACTGACAGCTTGAATCATTGTATCACCTCGTTCAGCATTCAAGTCTTCATTGATATGCATTTCACGAACTAAGGTATAAGTTCTTTCATTTTGTAATTTGTTTACAGGTCTGAATTCTTCTAGTAAATCTTGTTCTAATTGACCTGATTCTTGTAAGTATTTAAATACTTCTTTATCTAGTTTTGTACCTTTCAATCCGGCACACTCTTTAATTAAGAATAAAGCTGTAGCGTATCTAGCTAATCTAGACTTACCACCTGGTAGCATCTCTATTATTCTTTTTAAGTTAAAAACTAATTTGTGAAGAAGTGTGTATGAATCTTTTTCTTCTGAGGTTTTTGGTTTTGTACCCTTGATTCTTTTACCTTTCTCATCTATTAATCCGACTTTAAAGGCTGCTTGTTCGTCCCAAGGTGTTGTTAAGAGTTTCAATACTCTAAATGTTATAACGGTGTCTAAAGCTCTTGTGGCCATTTATAATTCTCTCATCTTTTCTATTACTGATTTATCTAAAGGTATCTCTTGTTTCCAACCTTCATCTATATACCCCAAATATAATAAACAAGTTTTAAGAACTGGCCAATACTCTTTATCGAGCTTAAACTCTAACATTCGTATTGCGTTTTCAACGCCAAATAGATTATTCAGTACAATGAGATGATTGAGAATCAATCTCTCTCTTAATTCACCGTTGTTGTAGTATCTTTTTAGAAGTCTTTTAAGATAACGAAATCTTCTGATGTCTTCATAGAATTCTTCTGTAGATGTACACTGCGGATTATCATAATGTCTAATCGCGTATAAGGTAAAGTTTTCTTCGTTTAGTTCTTCAAAAATATCCATCATGTAAGTATATATAACTTACGAATGTTATTGAATTTTTCCTGCTACCCTAAATCCACCTTGTGGCATTCTTTCGTAATCTATTTGTAATGACAAATTCTCAGGTATTGTTGGTTCTAATACATGAGTTTCAGCTGGATCTAATTTTTCTCCAAACTGAGTAATTGGTAATGATAGACTACCTGAATCACCAGGTGCTTCTGTTTGTACATCAAATGTAAGACCTAGTTGTTGAACTTTTCCAGCTAAGTTAGTTAGAGCAGCGTCCACATTCATGAACTCCTGACTCATAACACCCTCTAGCCAGGCGTTAACTCTAGTTTTTACATCTTCTTGATCTAATCTATAAAAATCTGTGGGGATATCTGATGATATCCCTCCAGAATGATGCGTTTCTTTGATATAAGTCTTAAAACTTTTCATAATTTATTCCTAATTACGCTGATACTGTTATTGAACCGGCTGCTGTTCCAATCGCTGAACTATTAGTAATTGTTGAATTACTTGATGTTCCGGCATCTTTAATTGTACCAGAGTTCAAGTTCATAGCGTTAGTTCCAACAGTTAGAACATCACTTGCGTTTGTAGCTGCGTTAGCTGCTGCTATTGCTAATGTAAATACTAATTCATTAGTACCTGTTCCACTCGCGTATGGCAAGTTGTGTGGTCCTCTACCTGAACCAGAACCTTCGTTTCCGTTAGTAATAGCTAAGTAAGGTACTCCACTTCCTGTATCAACATCAACTGCTTCGTTAAATCTGGCTCTTACTGAAAGTGAGAATCCTTCTGATTTATCAGCGGCTGTTGTAATCCATTCGATTTCAGTTATATCTGCAGTTCCTAATGATGTTGTCAATGCTCCTATGGCTACTAAAACTTCTGGTGTTGCACTTGTATTGTCATTACCAGTCATTGTAGAACCTGCTTCCACTGTCCAACCACCGGCTGCAGCGTAGACTTCTTTCTTTTGTGCAGTAGTCAAGTGTTTAGGCTTTGACTCGTCTGCGTCTGTTGCTCCCCATAATGGCATTTTCTTTATCTCCTAAAGATTTATTTAATATACTATCTATTTAGTATTTTAAAGAACTTGTCAAAACTTTTTTTGTCTTTTTTCATGGCTTTTGTTACTTCACCACGCTTAACAGGTTTTAACTTATTCAGATTTTTGAGTACTTTTTCAGCTTCTTTCTTAGAAACCTTCATCTTACTCTTATCATCTAGTTTAATTTCACTACCACCACTTAGGTCGGCAGCACTTTTAAATTGAACAAATACATTTCGATCAGCCTTATCTTGTTCACCTTTATTACCTTTGTTATTAAAGTAATCAACAGCTGTTCTCGTTATTAATTCATCCTTGGCATCTTTGTATTTACCACCCATTTTGAGTGCTAACTTATCAATCATACCAAGTAATTCTTTTTCTGTTTTAGCCTTTGAAACTAAAGCAAACAGGAGATTATTCCCTGCTTGTGAAGGCATTCCCAAATCTGGGGCTCGTCTACCTTCTGAAATCATTACCTCGGTCCTTTGATGTAACCCAACTTTCTCATTTTCTCGCGAAAATTTGTTCGTCTTCCGTCTATTTTCAAAGCTTTTTCTACTTGTTTCTCTGTAGGATTTGTGTCTTCTTGTTTTTCGTCCTTACCTTTGTAGTTTTTATCAATGTAGTTAAAGAATTCTTTCTTCTTATCATCATCTAATTCTGCTGGTGAATTCACACCGAATTTCTTCAATGCTGATTTAAAGAATTTGACATATGCTTCTTGATCTTCTTTAGTTAAAGCTTCAAAGAATTTATTGTTAAAACTTTCATTAGCAATTCTTAACATATCCTTAACTTTAGGATCATCTGATAATCCTTTCTTTAATTTCTCAATAGCTTTAATAGCGCCTGTCATATTACCCATGTAATATCTTTTATCAAAGGCTATACCACCGGCTTGTTTAATTAATTTGGCTGAGAATTTGCCCTCACTTATTATTTCTCTAAATGTTTTCACCTTATTTCCCTCGTTAATGAATTTGTATGTGAATGATTTTCCTGTGTACTTATCTTTAACATTAAATGTATTCTCACATACTTTTAAAATTGGTCCAGCTGTCTTCTGACCATCTGGTTTTACAAATTCAATTTCTTCACTCATAATATAAGAATCTTCTACTTGATCTTTAGTATATTCTATAGGCTTTTGTTCTTCTGTCAAGGACTCTAACGCATATATCATTCTTTGTGTTTCTCGGTCTTCGAATACATCTTTTAAGTCTCTATCATTATAACTGATAAATCCTTTTTTACCTAATTGTTTTTGAATTTGTTCTATTTGTAATTCTTGATCTGTAATCATTCCAAATGAATCACAAGCTTCTGTAATGTCTGATATACTAGCATGTCTTTTACCATAACCTGTTGTATCTATGGCTATTGCTCGTGGATATTGCTGTGATTTTAATTTGAATGGTGATTGTTTAGCGTGTTCTTGTTCTTCTTTTAGTCTTTCTTCTTTAGAAACACGGAGACTTATTAGCTTATCTTGTTTATCTGTTTTAAATACTACTTTCTTTTTAGCACCATGACCAGACTTTTTAATAGCTCCAGATTTTCTTCTCTTTGCTGTTTCATCAACATCTTCATCAGCTGGATTAGCTGTCATGTTGTCTAACCACTTCTGTGGTGCATGTGTAATTTGATACTTAGAACCTTTCTTAAATTTAAGACCCCAAGGTTCTAAATGTTTGACTATTAGATTTCTTAAATCGTCTGTTTCAGCTCCCTCTTTACCTAACTCTACTCTTAGTAAGTCATCAAAGAACGAATCATCACCAAATATACTGTATATATTTTTAGCCATTCTCTTAGCATTAGCTTTAGTTGGTTTTGATGGCATCTGTAAAAAAGCTACTTGTAAATTGTATAGTTTTTTATATGAATCTGGTATTGCCCATGTTCCTTCTTGAAGATTTTCTTCGTGGATACCAAGTTTCTTCATCTCTTTACCAATTTCTTTATTAATTGCTTTGACTGTAGGTGAATTGGGACCTTCTTTATCTATGAGTCTGGACTTTTTAAGTAGTAAATCTGAATATTTAAGATATTTACCTTCTTGAACATCTTCTTTGATTTTACCTTTAACTAAATCGTCAAGGTTGTTATCTAACCACTGATCAAACTCGTCTGGGTCATCTGTTCTAATTTCACCAGAGTTCAATGCCCATGTCATTAAATCATCTTCTGCTTTCTTTGATAATTCAAGATTATTTGACCTTGAAACTTTCTTTAATTCTCTACCATGTTTTCTCATAACATCTTTAAGTTTCATTCCTTCTTGAACATCTTCCCTTCTTGAACCTTTCTTTTGTCCGTAATAGTCTTTAAGGAAATTCTTAGCTACTGATAAAGGTATTTTAAAATCTCTTGCTATTTCTTTAGCTGTGGCACCTTGTTGAATGTCTATAAGTAAATCACTCATTCCGCCTTCGTCTAGATTGAGTTCTTCTTTCATACCCATAACTTTATGAGCTAGTTTAACTAGAGTATCAAGATTTGCTTTTTCGATTTTCTTTTTGTTTGAATCGTTGACCTTTTCGTATGCTTTTATTACAACACTTGCAGTAAACATATCAACCATTACACCTTTAATCTTTTGTGCTTGTTTGTTCTTGACTATATCTTGCATTGTTTCAAATGCAGAAGCTTCTGTTACAACAGCTTTGTCTTTTGTATAACCCATCTTCTTCGCTTGTTGTTGATAGCGAGTTTCAGCTGGTTTATTCTTAGTGACTTCTTCGATTGCTTTTCGAAGGTCTTTAAAGTCCGTGACTACTGTTGTATGTTTCATAGGATTAGTTCGAATTGATTGCTATACCAACAGCCATTACATTTGCATTAGCTGCAAATAATTGATCTGAAGGATCTTTCTGAATAATAGCCTCTTGTTGGCCGTCTAGTGTGAATGTTCCTATATCTGTTCCACCAGATTCTTCTAGTGTTACTAAATATTCAGTGCCCACAGCTGCTGTATTGAACAGTCTTACATATCTGCTTTTTCCAACATTTGATGCAGCTCCCGTAGATGTGCCTAAAGCGGCTTCAGTTGTTATTGGTTTCCATGGAAATGACATTGTTTTTTTCTCCGTTAATGTAATGTATTTATATATTTATGATTTTATAAAGTGAAGACTTCTTGATTATATTTGTTAAATAATGTGTCTCTTGTATTAGTATATTCAGTATCGTCTTCTAATTCCATCTTTATTAAATTTAATTTATTTTCAAAGTCTCCAGTTCTTTCTGGAGTTTTTCCACTTCTATCAACAGGCTGTGCCGTTGTTTTTAAATCTGATGGAATAGTCCAAATAAATGTGCTTGTTTCTTCTGGTGTTTTTGAAGCATAATCAGCTACTTCAAGTTCTGTAAACTCTGTATCTTGATCTGGTGTTGTTCTCGTATAGATAGTTTTCGTTGGTATATCACCTTTATATACACCTACTGTAACTGTAATTGAATTAGTTTCTCCACCACTAGTTCTCTGAAAATCGTATGTTGAATGAGTGCTTAACATGATTGGAATCCTGATCCATGATCAGCATATGCTGATTGATTTAATCCGATTTGAACAATAGCTGAACCTGATGTTCCACTCATTCCACCAAAAGTAAATCTAATTCCAGTTTTAAAGATAGCAAATCCAGATGTTCCGGGTCCAGCTTCTGATACTCCACCACATTGAACTCTATAACCTATTTTTGTTGAACCCAAGTTAGTAGTGCCAGTAGCTCCACCTGAAACTGTTGATACTGAACCACCACCAAGATAACCACCAGAAGTTGAATTAACAGCTGTTGTATAACTCATAGAACAAGTTGTTGGAAGTGCTTGACCTGTTCCTGCAGTTATTCTTGCTATCTCTGTTGTTCCAGAAAGGGCAGTTGAGCCATTAGCATGATTATATCCAAATGTATCACCAGTAAATTGGCCACTAGTAATTTCTGTAACATAAATTCTAATTGAACTGCTCACTTTTTGACAATATATATCATTACCACATGCACTGACTACAAAACAACCCGTATTTACTACACTTTTTGTAGTTGCTACTGCTGGAAATGTGCTGCCGCCTAATTGAACCCTTCCGTCTGATCCAAAACCAGTATCACCTGCGGGATCAAATCCTACCCACTCACTCATTGAATATGGTGCTGCGTTTAATCCATTTACGCCTTGACCTTGTGCTGATGTAACTATAGAACCACTTCTTCCATCTAAATCACCACCGTAATAGGCTGTTAGATCAAAAGTTCCATACTCTGAACTAGTTGAACTTGAATTAGTAGGGAAAGGTAGTTTCATTTGACCACCAGCTAAAGTTGATAAAGATAAATTACTATTACCTATTCCTTTCTCGGCCGCTATGGTTGAAAAACCTATATTAGTTGATGCGATTGTCATTTATTATATGTTCTCTAAAATATTCTCTGGTGTTGAGACTTCGTATGGATCTTCTCCATGATTGTCTTCTAACCCTTCTTCGGCAAACATTTGTTCTACTATACCATTATTTATAACAGCAGCGTATCTCCAACTCCTCATACCGAAGCCTAAATTGTTCTTTTCAACTAACATACCCATTTGTCTTGTAAAAACACCATTTCCGTCTGCGAGACATTGAACTTTAGTTCCACAAGTGTGTTCTTTAGCCCATGCTCTCATAACAAACCCGTCATTGACTGAAACACAATATATTTCATCAATTCCTTTTTCTTTGAATTGATCATACATTTCTTCAAATCCAGGTAATTGTTTAGTTGAACAAGTTGGTGTGAATGCACCTGGTAATCCGAATACGATTACTCTCTTATCTTGAAATAACTCTTGACCAGTCTTTGGCTCCAAGGGTTGATTCATAACTACATTTAATAAATTCATATCATTTCCTCCATTCTTTATAATTATTAAATTTTTCTAATGTATTAGTATATATGTCTTCTCTAACAGAAGAATCCATACCTCTTTTAACAGCTTGTATCCATTCTAAGGCCGCTGTGTTTGGTTTTTTAGCCCATGTTGTTAACTTACCAGCTAGACTAGTATCAATAGGTCCACCATTATTTTCTACTTCATGAAAATTTCTTTTACCATGCTTCTTTAAATAACCTTTAATTTTTTGAGCTGATGCATGTGATTTCTCTACTATTTTTTCTGGTATTGTTCGTGATCTTTCATTATTTCTTTGTAGTGCTACTTCTAAATCTGTTTGAATAAATATAGCTTTAACATCATACCCAGCTTCTTCTAACAGTCTATACATTTTAAATGTTTTACCCTGATCACCTGATGTTGAATCAACTATGATACCCATTCTTGCGTCAATTAATGATTGAAATCTTTTATCTGTTGATGCTTTCGCTGCTAATCTGGCCGCTTCTCTATCTTCTGTTTCGTTCTCTGGCATCTTCAATGAAAGACCTTTTCTTTTCATCATCTGAACAAAAAATAAATCTGAATTAACAACCACTAGACCAAGTGTTTTTAAACCTAATTTCTTTGCTACATAAGATTTACCACTACCAGGTCCACCTGCTAAGATAATAGCTTTGAATATTCCGGGATCATTTACACCCTCGTCAATATCAAGAACTAAATCGTCTTCTTTATATTTAAGATATTCCATGTTTCCTCTTAGCCATGTTCATAGCTGTTGCGTGCATGACTTCATCAGCTCTATCTCCATATTTATCCTTGAAATCTCCTCGTTCTTTTTTCAAGTCTTTATAAAACTTTTCTTTATCAAGTAATACTTTTTTTGGAATTTCTTCTTCTGTTCTTTTCTTAAGATGATGAGTTATACTTTTATATCTCTGTATGTAATCATTTATCTCTTGGCCAGGTGTAAAGTCTTGAGCGTATTCTCTACCTTCATCTGTGCCCCATTCGTGTTTCTGTGGATTGTATATTTCATACATGAAATCTGGAAATTTTTCTGTTATGCCCATACCTTTTTGAACAGCTTTGTATAATTGTTTACCTAGTCTATATCCTCTTGGTAATGAATTAATAAATGTTTCTTTATCACCCATGTGAACTAATTGTCTCATTTTAGATGCTGACATTCCATCTACTCCATCTGAGTCTGGATCTCTATCACCTGCTGATACAACTTTAATAGATTTAAAATCATAGAATCCGTGTCTAGCTTTTACACCATTGTATTTCTTTAACAAATTAGAGAACTCAGTAATTCTATCAGAACCAACTACCATTTGTATATGTTCATACCCTTGATTATGTAAATCAGTTACAACATCAAATACAGTTCTAGCTACTGTATCTTCTACTTCAACACCACTAGGTAACATAGCACCCATGTATTTTCTAATCTGAGCGTTTGTTAAAGGGTTCTTTTTCTTATCAGTAGTATGTGAAGTGTATATTTTTACATCATGACCTTTAGATACTTTCTTCATCTTTTTAGCTAACTTCATGTGTCCGACTGTAGGTGGATTAAATCGACCAAAAGTAAATGTTACACCTTTGTCTGAACCTTCTGTTAACTGATTAAATGATTTTAATTCTGATTGTTCAAATCTATACTGTAACATCTTTTCGATTGTTTTATCTTTTTGTTTAGTATAATAAGATAGTTCTCCAGCTAATACTAATTTATCACCATCTTTTAGTTTATGAAACCAATTCATAAATGTTAGATATCCTTTCTTACCTTTAGTTGATGCATCATTAGCTAACTTGGCTAGTCCTTTATCGAACTTACCAACATCTTTAGCCATATTTTTAAAGCCTTTAACAGCTAATTTCATGAAATTTGTTTGATCTTTTACACTCATTACTTGTCCCAATTCTTAGCTACAGTAAAGTTATTGAAACTAAACTCTAACTTATCTACTATTTTAACAGCTCCACCTGTTTTGTCAATAGCTACATATCCTTCTGGATTTACTACTTTAAATCCATTATCTGTTTTAACAAAAGTCTTAGCTATACCTTTAGCTGAGTCTAGTTGTTTAATTATCATTAGTTTAGCTTCTATAAGAAATTTCATAAAGTCAACTACATTCTTTAATGCATCTGTAGCTTTTCTTATCTCAGCTAAATGTCTTTTTAAATTCTGTTTAGATGTTGGTGTATCACCTTTATTCTTTATCCACCAATCATTAAAATGTTTGAAATACATTTGAACTACCTTTCCAGACGCTGGTAATGTTTTTCCAGCTCTTGTATATGTATTTAAATATGTTTTAAAACTAGCTCCAACCACTGAACTACCTAAACTATCTTGCCATCTCATAAATTTATTAAACTTACCTGAATTGATTCTATGAAATTGTTTACCAGCATTTGATAATAATTTAGTTACTGCAATTGTATCTGAAGCTGTGAATGTAGCTCTACCCGATACATCTTTAAAAGTAGCATCATCTTGCCATACACTAGATGATTTACCAGGTATCTTAGCACCGAATGATGCCTGTAGATTTTCTATTGAATCACCTTTATATGTCGTATGCCAAACAATTCCGATCTTAGCGTTGTTAATTTCTCTACCGACCTTTGAATCTACAGGGACAGCATACATGATTGTATTGGGTGTGAATACATAATGTGATTCACCATCAATGTCTTGTGTAGTTACATCATCTGTAAACATTAAATCACCTTGTAATATGTCTCTCATACCCAATTTAGGAAACTCTGCTAGACAAACTTTTAATTTCTTAGCTAATTCACCACTCTTATCAGCATCGATGTCCTCGTCGCTATGATAATATGCTGTATCTGCTTTTCTTTTTCTGAATAAACTTTTTGTAGCTACAAAGAATTTGCCCGTTTCGGGATGCGGCCCTGCGAATACAGCTGGTGCACCATCCCACTTGACTGTAACATTTAACTTAGACTTTGAACTACCAGCAAACATATCTCTTAATGATTGTAGAAATTGTATTGAACTACGACCACCAGCAATACCAAAATTTAGAATTTCATCTTCTAGATGTTCTAAGTGTAAATTCTTTCCGGCTGCTTCTGTTAAAAATTCCATTACTTAATCTTCTTTACTTTTCTGGGTTCAAATATTACTAACCCTTCTATTTTATCATCACTAACTACACCATCATAACCCATTTTTTTTAATTCGAATGTTAATGCCTTAGCAAACATAGGGTCAGCAGAATACCCTGTTATACCCATTTTCTCTAAAACACTTAGAAAGTCTTCACCTTTTGAGTCAGCTAACTTTAGATTTGCTGGAACTTTAAACTCTACAACTACACCTCCCATAGTGCCTGCTTTTGTTAGATTAGCATATGCTAGTGCTGTATCTCTTTCCCAAGTAAGATAGATACCAGTTCCCAATGCACCTAATCCAGCTCCCGACTTTCTAGTTTTTGGGTCTTCACCTCTATAAAAAATACCTTTTTGTTTGCTATATAAAGACTTATACCAATTTGGACTCTTTACAGCTTCTGTTATGTATGTCTTAAAACTTTTCATTACTTCAATGATCCTTTCCAATTCTTTGTAGTTGTATTGATCTCAAACTTTGTGCTAAATCCTGAACCTGAATTTGTAGCTATTCCCACAACATTCCATTTTGGTTCTGGTGGCATACCTTCTAAACTTTCTACTAAT
>PVBE010662341.1_pt1 | contig 11037 bp, 8 predicted proteins | sample 1631181 | NCBI WGS metagenome assembly PVBE01 (sample SAMN08397723, study PRJNA350692) | Marine metagenome, whole genome shotgun sequencing project. | isolation source: water | place: Pacific Ocean | collected 2012-04 | reverse complement strand
TGAGGGGGCTCACGTAGTCGCCTGCCAACGTTCGAGCACCAAAAGCGCCCAGACCTTCAGCGCCACGTCGCGCCGTCCGCGTTCGTGTTCCTCGAGGATGCGCGCGACCGCCGGCCAATCCAGACCCGCCGCGGCCATGGTCGCGGGCGTAATCCGATCACGAATGAGCGGCGCCAGCTCGCTCTTGAGCCAAAGCCCCAAAGGTGGGTTGAATCCGCGCTTGGTCCGGGTGACGAGACGGTCCGGCAGGAGCTTTCGCGCAGCGCGCCGCAAAAGCCCCTTCATTCCGCCGGCGATTCGAACCTCGGGCGCCAACCGTCCGACCGTCTCGACCAGGCGATGATCGAGAAGCGGCAGACGCAGCTCGAGCCCGTGGCGCATGCTCATGGCGTCCCCGTAGGCGAGCAGGTTGCCGGGCAGGAACGACAAAAGATCCGTCTGCTGCATGACGTCCAACGGATGCGACGACGGTGCCGTCCGATAAAGGGTGGAGATGGGCCGGAGCGGCGGGTTCTCGAGGCCGAGAAGGCGTTGACGTTCGTCGGGCGAGAAGTACTCGACCCAGGACGCGTACATCTGGTCATCGGGAAGCTCGGCGCCGTTGACGAACTCGCGTATGCGCCGGGGCCAATGGTGACCGGCGGAACTCTCTTTCAGTATCGGCATAACGCGTTCGGCCGCCACGCGTCGAAGCCAACCGGGAAGGCGCCGGTAGGTTCCGGCGATCAGGCCGCCTCGGTAGCGGGGATAGCCGGCGAAGACCTCGTCGCCGCCGTCACCGGCGATCGCCACGCTCACGTGTTCGCGTGCCTTTTGCGATAGATCCCCGATCAGAAACGCGGTGGGGTTGCCGAAGGGCTCGCCGAACGCCCGCACCATGTCGTCGAGCGTATCGGCCATGCGCGTGCTCGCCGGAAGCTCGGTGTGCTCGGTGCCGAGGTGTTCGGCGATTCGCCGCGCGCGCGTGCGTTCGTCGTAGGCGCGCGCCCCGAAGGTCATGGTGAAGGTCTTGAGGGGGCCGTCGCCACGGCGGCGCTTTTCGTCGGCGAGCAGCGCCGCGACCACCGAGCTGTCGACGCCGCCCGAGAGAAAGCACCCGACGGGCACGTCGGCGACGAGGCGATCGGCGACCGCGCGCCGCAGCACCGGTGCCAGCTCTTCGAGGGCCTCGTCGGCGCCGAGGGCGCGCCCGCCTTCGAAGTGCGGCGCCCAATACCGCTCGATCCGCATCTCGCCACCCCGCCATTTCAAGAAATGGCCGGGGGGAAGCTTGCGAATCCCCCGCCGGATCGTGCGGGGAGCGGGAACGTAAAGGCACGCGAGATATTCGGACAACGCCTCGGGATCGATCCCCAGATCGATGCCCGGGTGCGCCTCGAGGGCGTGGATTTCAGAGGCGAAGGCGAGCGCGCCTCCAGGCGGTCGCCCATAGACCAGGGGCTTGAGCCCGAGGCGGTCGCGCGCAAGCAGCAGTTCGCCCCGCTCCCGGTCCCAGAACGCGAAGGCGAACATGCCAATGAGGCGTGACAGCACCCGCGAGCCCTCGCGGCGCAACGATGCGAGCAGCACCTCCGTATCGCTGAGCGAGCGGAACCGCTCGCCCGCCGCCTCGAGTTCGGTCCGCAAGTCCCGGAAGTTGTAGATGGCGCCGTTGTAGGCGAGAACGTAACGGCCGCACTCGGAGACCATGGGCTGGGCTCCCGCGGGGCTGGGATCGATGATCGCGAGGCGGGTGTGCGCGAGCCCGAACCCGCCATCCGTCTCCTGCCACAAGCCGTCCGCATCGGGACCGCGATGGCCGAGCCGGGCGCGCATCCGCTCAAGCACCGAAGTGCTCACCGCCGTGCTGCCGGAGATCCCGCACATGGTGATGCGTCCTCGATCGCTGTGCCGCGCCCGTTCGCCTCAACCAAAAAGGTTGTAGCGAAGGATGCACCAGATCGCCCAGGCACCGTCCCGCCAGGTGATTTTCTTGCCGTCTTCGTAGGTGCGCCCGGCGTAGCCGATTCCGACCTCGTAGATTCTGGCCCGCGGCGCGAGGCGGCTGATCTTGGCGGTGATCTCTGGCTCGAAGCCGAATCCGTCCTCGTTCAGGGTGATCCGTTCCAGCACCTCGCGGCGGAAAACCTTGTAGCAGCATTCCATGTCGGAAAGGTTCAGATCCGTGAACATGTTGGAGAGCTGGGTGAGAATCCTGTTGCCGACGCTGTGCCAGAAATAGAGGACCCGGGTGCTGTCGCCGCCGCGAAAGCGCGAGCCGTAGACGACGTCGGCCCCCTTGTTCACGATGGGCGCGAGAAGCTTTCCGTAATCGGCGGGGTCGTACTCCAGATCCGCGTCCTGGACCAGCAGCACGTCGCCGCTCGCAAGCCCGAAACCGGTCCGCACCGCCGCGCCCTTGCCGCGATTGGCGGCGTGGCGGGCGACGACGATGGAGTCGTCGGCGGCGGCGAGGGCCTCGGCACGGGCGAACGAACCGTCGCTGGAGCCGTCATCGACGATGACCAGCTCCCTCTCGAGGCCGAGAACGTCCGCCGCCAGCACCCGGCCGACGAGCGTTTCGAGGGTGGCGGCTTCGTTGTAGCAGGGGATGACGACCGAGAGCTTCATGTGAGCGGGCATCCGTTCGCCGTAAGCGCGAGCACGTCGGCGCGTCCGGTCGTGGAAATGAGTTCGGGCAACGTCCGTGACGCGAAGGTCCGCGTCTCCAGCGTCGCCAGTCGATTCGCGCAGCCGGCACCCTCGATCGTGCGCGCTAGCATGGTAAAGGCGGACCGATCATCGTTCGAGTGTCTCACTAGCAGGTGCGTCACCCCTTGCGATCGGAGCTGACGGAAGAATCGGCCTGCGTCGCGCGCGGGCGTGGCGAGGTCGACGAGCGCCTGTTGCACCGGATGGGCGACGAACGTCGGCACCTCGATCAGATAAACCAGCTGCCGTTCGGTCAGCGCCAATCGGTCGCCGGCCCCGAGGCTCGCGTTAATCCACGATACCGGACCGTAGCCGGTCACGGTGCGTTCGTGGAAGGCCTCGCGGTCCTCGCCCGAGATCAGATGACGGGCGTACATCGCCGAAAAGAGCGCGTGTCCGGAGAGCTGCGCGACAACGGTGAAAACCAATGCGGCAGCTACGGGAAAAAGATACGCCGGCCGATCGCACCATCGACGGGCCGCGACGCTCAGGCAAAGAAGGACGACCGGAAGCACGGGCAACAGGTGGCGGATGCGCTGCGATGAGCCGGTGAAAAACCACAGCGCGTAGAACACCACGACGATCAGCGCGGCGGGACCGAGCGGATGCGAGAAGACGCGGTCGCGATACCGCCAGAGCCCCGCGAGCGCGAACGGAAGTGCGAGAAGCGGATAGGCGCCGAGGCCCGTTCGCCCCGATTCGAAGACCGGTGATGGCGCGAGCGTGGCCTTGAGCGGATAGGCGAGCAGCCAAAATGGGTTTGTGGGAACCGCGCTTTCCGCTTCGAAAAACGCGAGCTTGAGATGTGCGTCGTGGGCAGCGTCCCAAAGTCCTCGGTCCGCATAGTCTAGCCAGCCGTACAGCATTGGAAAGACGGGATCACCCGTATGCAGCGCGTTCCAGACGTACCACTGGCTGCCGGCGAGAAGGGCCGCCAGGCCGAACGCGCCCGCGTATCGCAGCCGGCGGCGGCCGAGCAGCAAGACCAGGCCCACCGAGGCCACGAACAAAAGGCCTGTGTACTTGCCGGCCATGTAGAATCCGGCCGCAAGACCGGCGAGCGCCGCGTAACCGACGCCGTCCTCGCGAATCGCCGCGGCGGCGGCGATCACGGTGACGAGCACGAACAACGCGATCCGCACCTCGACCTGGCCGGACCCGCCGCCATAGACCACCGCCGGCGTGGTCACCAGAACCAGGGTGGCGGCTAGAGCCCAGGCCCGGTCCAGGAACCGCCGCGAGAGCGCGTAAAACAGGGCCGCCAAGGCCCAACTGCTGACCCAGGTCCAAAGGGTCAACGCCCGCTCGCCGCCAAGCGCGAGCGCAGGCAGATACGTCATCTGGACGCCCAGCGGCACGGCCCCGTCCACCGCCCGAGGTACGAACTCGATCCGGCCCGCGCCGAGAAACTGCTTCGGCAACGCGAAATGGTAGGCCAGCGTGTCGGCGTCCGCGGGCGGCGCCAGCGCCTCGAGGAAATCGAAGGCGAGGGCTGCGCAGATGAGCGCGATCAGCGTCCATTCGATGCCTTGCAAGCGCGCGGCGTGCGCGCGTGCGGGCGGGCGGCCCAAGAAACCAATCCCGCACGCCCCGAAGACCAGGAGCGCGCTCAGCGGGACGCGACCCAAGGCGCCCGACACGCCCGCGAAGAAGACCACCCAACCGAGTACGCCGAAGCCAAGCGCGAAGCTCCACCCCAATCGTTCATGCCAGCTCAACGCGCCGCCGAGGCCGAACCCGCGAAGCACGGCCGCGCCAAAGCCGATACAACTGACGCTTTGCGCAAGGACGACCGCGAACGCCGTCATGCGAGCCCGAGGGCGTCGAGGATGGGGTGCGCGAGGTGGCGGAACTGGAACCCATAGGCCGCCGCGACGCTGGAAACCCACAGCCACAGCAGGGCTGCCGTCAATCGCGCGTTCATGACGGCGCGTCCGCGCATGTGCGCGTCAACCCGGCCGCGATGAACGCGGCGCGCGGCTTCGCGCGTCCCGAGAGGTGCGAAAGCGTCGCCCAGGCCAGGTTGACCGGCGCCCGGGCCAATAGTCCGGCGAGTCGCAGGAACCGCCGCCGCCGGGCGTAGCTGCAGGCGGCCTCGTAGTGAATCGCGACGATGCGGAACCCAAGGCTCGCCAACACGGAGCCCGGACGCGCGCGCAAGGAGGCCGCATGGCGAACCGCGATTCGCAAGCCACAGCGAAGACGGCTTTCCGTGTGGCTCATGATTCCGTGCTCGCTGACGTGATAGCGGACCAAGGGCGCTTCGAACACGTGGAACTGGGCAGCCGGATCTTTCAGAAGCGTGAGCCACAGCTCGAAGTCCTGGGCGTTGGGGAGCGTCTCGTCGAACCCGCCCGCGGCGAGCGCGGCGTCGAGGCGGACCACGACGCTGCAGGTGTCGATGTAGCCCTTGCGATAGAGGTTGACGTAGGCGTTCCCGGTTTCGCGAAAGCGGCGCGCGCATTCGTTCGGCGTCGCCTCGTCACCGTGTTGAATCCACCCGTCATGGGCGACGAGGACGCGCCGGGTGCCGGCGATTTCGGCGAGGCTCCGTTCCAGTTTCTCAGGCAACCATTCGTCGTCCGCGTCGAGGAAGGCGACGAACCGCGCAGAAGCGCGTTCGAGACCACGGTTGCGCGCGAATCCTGCTCCGCCGTGCGCGACGCGCAGCACCTGGACGTCGGTTTCGCCCATGGGTCCCGCCGCCTCGGCTGCGGCGGCGGTCTCGTCGGGCGAGCCGTCGACGACGACGATCACTTCGCGGGGTTTGACGGTCTGGTTCGCGACGCTCGCGAGTGCGCGCCCGATGGTCGCGGCGGCCCGGTAGGCGGGGATGACGACGCTGACGTCGGCGAGTCTGGGTGCGCAGGGATCAGGCGGCATCGGCGAAGGCTTCCAGGGGCTCGGTCGGCGGCGTCGAGGTTTGCGCACCTTCGACGTGAACGCGCACCGCGAGTTCCAGCATGAGAAGAGAGTAGAGCCGGTAGGCGTGGTCGCGCGGTCGCGCCAACAGCCGCCCGATTCCTTGCGCGGTCCACCAGCCGCGGGCGAGCGTATCGGGGCGTGTCAGCACGGAGCGGATCAGGGGCGCAAGGCCCGCCTCGAGCCAAGCCGGCAGCGGCGAGACGAACCCGCGCTTGGGCGCATCAAGAACCGCGTCGGGAAGGAAGCGCGCCGCGATCGCGCGTTGCAGCCCCTTCTGGCGGCCGCCCGGGGTGCGAACCGCGGGCGGTACGGCGAGCGCCGCCGCAACAAGCCGATGGTCGAGGAAGGGCACGCGCGCCTCGACGCTGACCGCCATGGACGTCCGGTCGAGAAGGGTTAGTAGGTCCTCGGGCAGGTATGCGTTGAGGTCGGCATAAAGGCTCGCGGTCTGCGCCGGCCCCTCGAATTCGTCGAATAGCGCCTCCTGGACCTTGTCGCCGGCAGCGAGGCGGCAGCCGATGAACGCGCGCATCGGCGGCGGGAAATGGCAGGCGTGGTCGTGGAGGTAGGTTCCGCGGTTGCCGTCGAAGGCGGCCGCACGGGCCAGTTTCCACGCCGTCATGGGCGCGAGCCTGGCGGCGGCGGGCTCGATCAGTGCCGTGCGCGTCCACGCTGGCAGGCGAAGATACGCGCGTTCGACACCGAGCCGGAAATATCGCCCGTATCCTGCGAACAGCTCGTCGCCGCCGGTCCCGTTGAGGGCCACTTTGACGTGGCGGCCGAGCTCGCTTTCCACCAGGTAGTTGGGAAGCAGGGCCGCGTCGTTCAGCGGCTCCTCGCAATACCAGGCGAGCTTGGGAAGATGTGCCGCGGCGCTCTCGGCCGAAAGATCGAGGATGTTGTGCGAGGCGCCGTAACGCGCCGCTACGAGCGCGGCAAGCGGGCTCTCGTCGACGTCGCCGCCCTGGAAGCGGACCGTGAACGTCTCGAGCGGTCGTTCCACCTGGTCGGCGGCCAACGCTACCATGAGTCCCGAATCGATCCCTCCCGACAGGAGCACGCCCACGGGAACGTCGCTTCGAAGCTGCAGGCGCAGGCTGTCGCGCAAAAGCGCGATCAAATGGTCCGCCATCGCCTCCGGCGCGTCGGGGAACGACGGCTCCGGGGCCGGGCGCCAATAGCGCCGGATGCGCACCTCGCCGCCCGAGTCGACCTCCATGGTTCGGCCCGACGGAAGCTTGCGCACACCCTTGAACAGGGTTGCGGGTCCCGGCACGAAGCCGTGCGCGAGATACGCCGAAACGGCGGACTCGTCGATCGCAGGTGCGATCAGGCCGGACGCAAACAGCACCTTGATCTCGGAGGCGAAGAGGATGGCGCCGCCCGGGAGTCGCGCCCAGTAGAGTGGCTTCACCCCAAGCCGGTCGCGAACCAGCAAGAGCCGGTGCGATCCGGACTCGTAGAGGGCGAGCGCGTACATGCCGTTGAGGCGGTGGACGAAATCGTCTCCGTAGGCGCGCGCGAGCGCCAGCACAACCTCGATGTCGCCCTGGGACGTGTACGGATAGTCCCGGGCGCGCATCTCGTCGCGCAGTTCGAGGTAGTTGTAGATTTCGCCGTTTCCCATCAACACTCGGCCCGCATCGCGATCCACGAAGGGCTGGTCACCGGTATCGAGATCGATGATGGCGAGCCGCACGAAGCCGGCCTGGAACCGGCCGTCCTCGCTCTCGTAGCGGCCCTCGCCGTCCGGGCCGCGGTGGGACATCGCCGCCATCATGGCGGCGATGTCGGCACGCGCGTCCGCTGCGCCTTTAGGAATGAACAATCCGGCGAGACCGCACATCCCGTGTCACCTCCCGCTCAGGGGGTGGTGCGGAAGACCGAGCGTGCGCCTAGCCGAGTGCAACAGAAAACTCCGATTCCCATGGAAAGGTCGATTTGAGGGTCGCGTCAAGCGTCGTCGCCGCAATCCCGCGGCCGTAAGCCGGCCAATGGGTTGCGGACTCGACCGTGAGCGGGCAGCCCGCATGTACCAGGAATCGCTTCTTCCCGGTACCGAGGACCGCGCCATCCGGCCCTGGCTCGACCGCGAGCGTGGTATGCAGGTGGCGCGTGATGCGGCGGCGGCCGCTTCCTTCGACGCGGTCGACGATCCTGAAACCGCTGTTCGAGAAATGCCACGTTCGGCGATGGACGCCGATGCCCCCGAGGCGGGCAAAGCCCTGATGGGCCAGCGCAACCCAATCCGGGCCGCGCTCGATTGTCGGCGGCGGCCCGCCCACGAGGCGACGGAACCCCTCGTCGTAATAGGGCTTGTTCGCGGGAAACGGATCATGGCCATCGATGGTCAACGTGTTGTGGGCGGCTGCGGCGACGGGCCGGATCGCTTCTGCCGTCTCGCCGTAGCGTCCCCGCCCGAGATCGCGGAGGACGGGCGTGTCTTCGAAGTGAAGCTCGAGGCCGCCGAAATCGCGGTGGCCGTGTCCGGGATAGGGCGACCAGCCGTCGGCGCCCATGAACGAAAGCGCAGACCACGGCCCGAAATCGAAGCGCAGCCAGCCGTCTGCCTCGAAATCGCCGGCCGCGACTGGCGAACAGGATTCGCGAAGGGTGACGAACGCCGTTCGGTCGTCCTCGGAAAGAAGCCCGCCCCAACCCGCGCCGGCGTCACATCCGGGGATCAATGCCGCCAGGAATTCGGGCGGGCAGTCGGGCGAGACATCGCCGATCACGGGCATGCCGCCGGGCAGCACGAGGCGCGGAATGGCTGCGACGGCGCGGCGAACGACGCGCTCGAGGGCGGGCGCGGCGGGATGATCCTTGGCGCGCGCCGCCAGCCACGCGTCGGCGTAAAAGCGCGTGACCAACAGATGGTAATGGGTCGAGCCCTCGCGGAGGGTGCCGGATGGGGTAAAGATCCGCTCCGCTTCGCCGATCAGAATCCGACACCCCAGTTCTGCCGTGCGCGCCATTCCGAATGCCAACCCCAGCCGGAACAGGCCGCGGCCGTTGTTGGCGAGATGGTTCGAGGTGTCGTGCTCGCCAAAGTATTCCAGGCGCCGGGCGATGGCGGGCCCGTGGCCGGCGAGACAGGAAGCGGTTTCGCCGGCCGGCGCAGGCAGCCCGTGGAAGCGCGCGAAGTCGAGTAGGTTCGCGCATCGCTCGGCCGCCGTGTAGGGGTGCCAAGCCCAGCCGTCCGAGGCCGCCGCGAACCGTTCGCGCCAGGCGTTCCAGAGCGCGCCGACCCAGGCCGGATCGGCGCGCCGGCCCAGAAGTGGCAGCCACGCGAATCGGTGGACGGCGAGTTCCGTCTCGATATCGTCGAAGCGGCTCTCGAACAGATCCCCCGCCTGGCCGGGAGAAAGGGTGACGTTGGTCCCGGCAAGGGAAAGCTCGATCGGATCTTGGGGCGCGCCCGCGTTCGATTCCCCGTAGCCGAGCGCCGGTTGCTCTGGCACCAGGGGAAACGGTCCTTCCAGGTACGGCGGGCGGTGGGCGACGAACGCCTGTGGGCCGGGAAAGCGTCCCAACGCGCGCCCCAACACCCAGCGCCGAAGCACCGGATCGCCGGCGAACCGGCGTCCCTTGCGGACCAGATCGTTGATCATGTGCGAGCCCCGTTTAACGCTGCCGCAGGACCGCAACGGAGCCGCGCGCGGCTTTCGTGTCCTCGGCGCCGGGTCGCGAGGCCATGCCCGGAGGCACTACGTCGGGAGCCGCGGGCGAGCCGCGGCGACGGTGAAGGCGGCTGCCAGCCACAGCGCGCCGAGCCACCACCCCTGCCAGATCCCGTAACTGAGCGACGCGATGGTAAAACCGGTGACGAAAACCGCGAGGCAAACAGCCTTGTCGGTGCGCGCCACGGCGCTGGCGGCAACGGCGCGCACCGCCGTGACGAGAACGAGGGCCAGGGCCGCGGCGCCGACCACGCCCAGCTCGAGCCAAACCTGAACGGCCGCATTGTGGGGGTGCAGCGGGATGGGCTCCTGCCCCGTGTCCCACACGCGTCTTCCCTCCCCGTCGTAGTAGGATCGCTGAGTCCGGTCGTCCGCGTCATAGAGGGCACGGGACGTGTCCATGCCGTGGCCCAGCAACCATCTCTCGTCGATGTGGATGCCGGCAGTCCTCCAAATGGAGAGCCGGACATATGCCGATGGCGAGAGGCCGGGCGCCGAACGAACGACCTCGTCGATCGGCGGGATGGCCTTCGTCATCAGCGGCACCGCCAACACCCCGAGGGCGATCACGGCGGCGAGCGCCGTTGCGGTCAATCGCTGGGTAACCAGGGCGGCCGCGAACGCCGCGCCCCCGAAGGCGATGGCGACGAGGGGTGCCCCCTTTCCGGCCAGGACCATGACGGCCACGGCGAAGAAGAAGCACGCGACCGCGAGCACCGGCAAGCCCCGGTTGCAGAGCACCATCGCCCAGGTCCACATGAGAAGCGCCGCCATGGTAAGCCCGTTGTCGAAAGTGAACGCGACACCGAGAAACACGGGGAAGCTGACGGGATAGCCCGCTTGGGCCAGCACCCAGCGATAGACCGAGACGTCCGTGACCAATTCGACGGCGAGGAGCGCGAACCCGAACACGCCGCCCGCGATCACCGCCTTCTCGTAAACGTCGCGCTCGCGCGCGGTCAGGTCGGCGGAGGCGGCGACGAAGGCGAGACCCGCAAACGATGCCACCGCAAGAGACGTCGCAGCGTAGAGGGAATCGAACGGGGTCAGCGACCAGAGTGCGCTGAGGGCCGCCCAAAGGACAAGCGCCCCGAGGGCGAATGCGGGCCCCCGTGCGAGGCGAGGGAAGGCGTGCGCGCGGACCACGTATACGGCGACGGTCGCGACCGCCGTCACCGCGAACAGGGGCGCGATTCCTTTGGGCGCGTAAAAGGAGATCGGCAACGCAAGCACGGCCGCGGTACCCAGGACGTGACCGCGGTTCAGCATCGATGGGCGCTGCCGGGATTCCAATTCTGACACGACGGCGGCTTGAGGCGTGACGCGAGCTCCACCGTAATCCTTGGCCATCCGAGAGCCAAGGGCAAACGGAGCCATTGCACGCGGCGCACGCGGTCGTGCAAGAAGGACCCATGTCGAACCCGGACGCGGCGGCGGCCAATTTCGGCTCCGGCGCGCTGCATCGGTGGAATGCACTTCCCCCGAATACGGGCATATTGCCTTCCGGGCGGTATCGGGGCACGTTCAACCCCGTCGCAGGATTTCAAATGGAGAATCCCCGGTTATGGCCGGCCCCGGAAACTGGGCGACGCCAGAACGGCCGGCCGAACAGGCCGCCGCTGGCGCGGGCGTGTACGTCGCAGACGACGCCTTCGTGAGCGGCGACGACGACAGCACCATTCGCGCCTACGACGCCTTCGCGAGGGGCGGCGACGACAGCACCATCGGCGTCCACGGAATC
>PVBE011600194.1_pt1 | contig 11038 bp, 7 predicted proteins | sample 1631181 | NCBI WGS metagenome assembly PVBE01 (sample SAMN08397723, study PRJNA350692) | Marine metagenome, whole genome shotgun sequencing project. | isolation source: water | place: Pacific Ocean | collected 2012-04 | reverse complement strand
CTCTCTATATTCGAGCGAAAGATCGTTTTGGGATCGAGCGCGAATCGAGTGTTCGTGTAAGCATTCGCCAACCTCGAGTTGTTCTTGTGGATCGCCCCGAATGGTTACAACCGACCAAAGGGGATGAGTTGATTGCGAATGTTCTTACCCCTCTACGATGGAGAACGATCGAAGGGGAGTATCGATCCAAATCGGCAACCATATATTACTCCGTGGACGGAAGTGCGTGGCAGCCGATCGTTCGAGAGCAAAGGCTCAATGGGACGTACCTCTGGCTTGCTCCTGAAGAAGCAGGGGGTCGCGTTTCTCTTCGACTTACCGCAGAGCGGACTGATGGAAGTGTTCAGCAGACCGATTGTGGGCCGTTTACGCTCGCTCGAAAAAGCAGGGAAGGTCAGATCGTTCGTTGGGTCCAACCGAGTGAAGGGGAGAGTATCCCTGCCGACTCCAAGGTTGTTCTTCGATGGAATTGTCCTGCGAAAGGATTCCAACCTGCTTCGGTTGTCCTTTCCTCCTCAACGGATGGGGGAGCCACATGGGAGCCGATTGAACAGAAGCGTCCTCTTGAAGGGGATTATGTCTGGCAGGTCAATGCGCCACCTGGGTCGGATGTAACACTACGTGCTTCCGTTCTCGAAACGAATGGTCGAGAGAGAGAAACGTTTGTTCATACCAAGGTGATTCAGTCGATGGCCATACGTCCGGAATGGCAGCAGCCTGGAGTTGGGGACGAAGTTCCTGCCGGGGCCGCAAAGATTCTCCGGTGGCATACACCGAAAGAAGGATTTGAGGCGGACTCCGTATCGATCTTTGCCTCCGTTGATGGGGGGCCTGAGGATCTGGTTGGGAAGGTTCTTCCCCTTTCGAGCAGTCAATGGTACCAGATTCCGGATGAAGAGGGGGGACGACTCCGACTTCGGCTTGTCGCTCGTACCACGAAGGGGCGGGAAGTGGAAGCGGTCCTGGAAGATCTCCAGATCAAAACGAGTGCACAGAAACTTCTTTCCTGGATTCATCCCCGCCAATCGGCGATCTGGAAGGGGGGCGATACCGTTCAGTTGCAATGGACCTCCTTGAGGGGAGATCTGCGGGAAAAATCCGCCCACCTATATTATTCGGTAGATGGGGGTAGTTGGACTCTGATTACGCGAGGTCTTGAGCCAACCGCGTTTTACTTCTGGACGGTTCCTTGGAGAAACGGGGCACAAGTAAGTTTGAAGGTGACGGCCCGCACCCGAGCGGGAACAGAGGTCGAAGCGATGAGTCCTGTGATGACCGTGGAAGCCAGTCAGCGTCCTGATATTGCGATGGCGAAACGGCATGCAGATCGGGCCCGGATCTATGCGGCACAGAATCGAACGGCGCAAGCCTCTCATGAATATGAAAAGGCTCTCGCCATTTGGTCCGACTATCCGGAAGCGCTCAATGATCTCGGTACTGTCTATGCGAGAGAAAAGCAATATGCAAAAGCCCTCGAGTTTTTCCTGCGGGCAAAGAAATCGGCGCCTTCGACTCCCGTTGCTTATGTGAATGCGGCTTCCATGGAAATCCAGTTGGGGCTCAGCGGAGATGCTCTTGAGGATCTTCGAGACGCGGTAGAATTGGGGCTTGATCAAAATCACCGATTGGCCATGCAGGCCGCCGAACGACTCTGGCAATTGTCAAAGCTCTATCAGATCTCCGGTGAAACCGAGCGAAGTGAAGAGGCTTGTGGCCTCCTCTTGCGGATTCGGATGGCCGATCGTCGACTTCGTCGTCAGGCGGAAGAGGCGCTTACGGGATCCGGGGGGCAGTAGAGAGTTTCTTCGTCAGGAAACGGTGGCGGGATCCGTTTCTGAGATGGAGGGATCATTTTCCGGGGAAGGGAGATCCCCTCCCTTTTTCCATCGGCGATGAAGCCAGTTCCACTGTTCGGGATGTTCCCGGATAAACTTTTCCAGTCGATTTGTGAAGGCTTCCGTTATGGCCCGGATCGGCTCCTCTTCGTCCTTGAAATCGGCCGGAAGGATCGGCTCGGTGAACTTGAAATGGTGACACCCTTTTTCATCGCGCCAGATATTGAGAGGGACGATTGGGGTATCATACTTCAAGGAGAGAATGGCAGGGGTTTTTACGGTAAGCGCGTTACGACCGAAGAAGGGGATGTGAATTCCATTGCTTCTTGGGTTGGGAACCTGGTCTACCGCAACAATGAGATAGCCCCCTTTTCGTAAAAGTTGTGTCATTTTCCGAACTGCCTGTCCTTTCGGAATCAGGTCCAATCCGGTCGATATTCGAACTTCGTTGATCCATCGATTCAGATAAGGATTGTCGATGGGACGAGCGAGTGCGGTAAGGGGAATTCCTTTATGGGTAACCGCAATTCCGGCCAGTTCCCAGTTTCCCAGGTGTCCGGCAACGAGGAGTGCCTTCTTTCCCACTTCCTGCAAGATTTCCGGGTTTTCTATCTGTACAAAGGGTTTCGTGACACCGGACTTTAGGAGGCGGGGAATGGTTAAGGTCTCAAAAAGGCTCGCGGTAAAGTGATTATAGATATCTTGAACCAACGTGGATTTTTCCAGAGTGTATCCGGCAAGCCTTAGATTTTCCTCCACCACTTTTCGATGTCGACCATCCAATGTTCGCCAGAGGGAACTTAGTCCCTGGACGAGGGGACGGGGAGCGGGATGGGGTGTCATTCGAATGAACATAATCAGCCCACGACTGACCAGGTAGAGGAGGAGATCGAAAGGAGGCCGCCTCCAGAAATGTTTCAGAAATTTGATTCGAGGGGCTTTCATACCTTCTTTACTTTTTCGGCAGGGTCCCCGCTGTGGAGGAGGGAAGCGGTTGTAATGTTTTTGCAAGTGCTCGATCGAGTTGTTCCTGTCCCCTGGTGATTTCGATTTCGATTCGAAGGACAAAAAGAGGTTTTTCAAAAGATTCCTGGTGTAATTTCAGGGAGTCTTTCTCGGTCGTCAGAAGAAGGTCCGCCATGAATTCCTGGGCCTCCAGATTGAGTCGTTGAAGGTCACTTTTGGTGTAGGTGTGATGGTCGGGAAAGGCGCGGAAAAGACAGAGTTCTGCTCCCAGGGATTCGATCGTTTTTCGAAATCCTTCCGGGTTCCCGAGTCCGCAGAATGCGTTGATTCTTTTTCCTTGAAGCCAATCCAACTCATGGCGTTGTTTGTTTCCCAGGGATCGAAGGTGAGTCGGTTTGTGATTGGTTTCCACAATCGGTTTTCCCTGCGAGAGGTCGGTGAGTCGCGCTTTCAGGGTATGCAAACTCTTTTCGTCGACCTGGTCCGATCTTGTGAGAATCACAATATCGGCCCGATCGGTATGGGAGGGGTCTTCCCGTAACCCTCCGCGCGGGAGGAGGTGTTCCCCTCCAAAAGGATTCAGACAGTCGACGACAAGAATATCGAGATCTCTCTGTATCTGGAAATGTTGGTATCCGTCATCCAGGATGATGGTCCGAGCCTGGAATTCTTCGATCGCTCGTTTTGCCGATTCAACGCGATTGGCTCCCGTGAGGCGGATGACGTGGTCGATGTCAAAAAGAAGGTTTTCATCATCCTGGGACGGGTCGATTTTTCCATATCCCCGGGCCAGGATCGCCGTGGGGAGCCCTTGTTGAGCGATTTTTCGAGCGAGCATTTCTACGATTGGTGTTTTTCCGGTTCCCCCCATAGTAAGGTTTCCGACACTGATTACCGGAATGGAAATCCGGGTTCCTCGTAGAATGCCGACTCGATAGAGGCCTTTTCTGGTCATGTGCAGGAATCGATACACTCCAGATGCAAAGGCAAGAAGGGCTTTTAAGAGAAACGGAAAGAGCCCTTTTTTTCTTCCGGCCAAGACATTGAGGATGTACATGCGCATGATCGTTATTAGTAACAGAGGTGGGGTGGGAAAGCAATTGGACCGCTTTTTCCGCGGAAGGGTTTATTTCAGGATTTGTATGGCTTCTTCTTTGGACTCGCAGAAAGTAAAGATTTGCGAGAGTCCAAGAAGGTCAAAGACTTCTTTTACGTTCGAGCTTGGATTGAGAAGGATAATGTTCCCCTGATGCTCTTGAGCCGTTCCGATGGCCCCAATAAAGACGCCCGCACCCGCGGAGGAGATGTAATCCAATCCGGACAGTTCGATCATCAGGCGATACTTCCCTGTATCGAAGAGTTCTTGGATCTTGTTTTCCAATTGTTCGAAGGTGTGCGCGTCCAGAAAACCGCGTACCGTCAGTTCCGTGATCCCATCTTCAAGATCTGCTTTCTGAATTTCAAACGCGGGCATATTCCATCCTATTTTATAAATTTGACCATAGTAAGTTCGTTCTTCACTCCATCCCGGAAGGTGTATTTGACTTCATCCATAATTTGTCTCATGAGGAAAATTCCCAACCCTTTTTTTCTCCCCATTTTGACATGGTCCTGAACATTCAAAGAAGGGGTGGAAGTGGGGTTAAAGATTTTCCCTGTGTCTCGAATCGTGATTTTGAAAGAGGTGGGGGCGCTGACAACATCGATCTCGATGGATCCCTCATTCTGGTTGTCGTATCCATGTTCGATGACATTGGTGACAGCTTCATCCACGGCGAGAATGATTTTATTTTCGTCTTCTTTCGATAAGGCGCTCTGTTGGATCAGCCTGGCTATGAACTCTCGAACCACCGTGAGGTGTTTCGTGTCGTTGGCTACAACCAGTCGATCTTTCAGGCTTTCTTCCATCTCTTATAGGTATCGCATCGTAACGATCGTAATGTCGTCGTGTTGCGGCCCGTCTCCCTGATGTTCATCGAGTTTCCCGACGATGATATTCAAAAACTGGTTTGAATCTCGTGTGGCCAGTTGTTGCGAGAGTTGGATAAACCGGTCGTCTCCAAACTCCTCATTTTCCGTGTTCATCGCTTCCACGGCTCCGTCTGTGTACAGAACAATGCGGTCTCCATGGTTCAGGCGCAAGGTTCCTTCCTCAATCGTTCTTTCGAATACGGGACCTTTGTCAAATCCGAGGGCGATCCCTTTTGGATTAATCAGGTCGACTTTGTTGTCCGCAGCAGACCAGGCAATTAAAGGGTTGTGACCCGCGCTGGCGACCTTCATCTCGTTGGTCTTCTTGTTCAGTATACAATAAAGAGCCGTGACAAACATGCCCTTCTTGATGTTTTGAGCGAGCATTCGGTTGGCCCGGGTCAATGTTCCCATGGGCGAGGTGTTTTGAGTTCGGTCGACCTCTTCCCGGATGAAGGCGAGAGCCATGGACATCACAATGGCCCCGGGGACCCCTTTTCCGGAAACATCTGCGACAATAATTCCGGAATGATCGTCATCGATTTCAATGAAGTCATAATAATCCCCCCCCACTTCCTGCGAAGGTCGATAGAAAGCGGCGACGTCGTATCCAGGAAGTTTCAAAACTCTCTTGGGCATCAGATTTTCCTGAATTTCCCGTGCGACAGAGAGTTGATGCTCCATTTTCTTCTGCAGAATTTCCTGTTCATGAGCGACTTTTAATGCCGAGGTCATTTTGTTAAAGGTTCCCGCCAAAGTTCCGATTTCATCGGTAGAACGCGGTACGGTCTCATGGTCGAGGTTTCCCTCGCTGACCTCCTGGATATCATTCATGAGTGCTTTGAGAGGGTTGGTGATCAAGGTTGAAATCCAGATGGCAATACCGGCCCCAGCCCCTACCGCTAATAAAACCGTAAGAAAGATGGCCCAGAAGAGTGTTGATTTTGCATCTGATATTTTTTCCAGGGAGAGAGCCGCATAGTATCTCAACTGGTAGGGAGATTGGGGAGCGGATTCCCGAATGAAGATCCGAACCGGGATTTTATTCTCAAAGGTATCTTTTTTGGCGATCGCTTCGTTGCTATCCAGGTTGGGGAGAGTAATTTCCGACCGTCCATTTACCGTGACACTCGAATTTCTTCCATCGGAAACGTCTACTACGGCGAGTCTTTTGATGTCTTCGCTCCCTTCTTCTTTCAGGGAGAAAAGGGGTTCCAGACTGTCCAACGGGCCAAAGGGAGCGGTTAGGTTGTCAAAAAAGTCACGGTTGTGTTCTTCCTGATACCAAAGGTTTCCGGAGAGGATGGCGTTGAGAGAGGCTTTGACTTCTTCTTTCGAGTCTCCTCCATTAGAGCGGACCAGTTTTGTGTATTGTTCGCGAGCGGCGCCGGCTTGCGCGATACTTTTTCTCCATGTGTCTGTTGGATCTACTCTGTGAAGGAAGGTGTTGAGGGTGGTCATTCTCTGGTCCGGGCGGTGAATCGCATGGTACCAGTAGCTGTCATCGATTGAAGCGAGTGTACTGACGAGGCGTTCGCCCTTCGCATCAATTTCCGCGTCGAGTTGATCGACCGCATTACTATAAACAACAATGAAAATAAGGATCCCGGTCAGAAAGGTAACCGCGGCAATCGCCGCCATGATTTTCCAACGCAAGGAAATCCCGTTTGTCTTGACCTCATTTCCGGATTCGGGCGCACCCCCCGTTTTTATTTTGGTTTTGCGCGTGACACGGGGAACTCCCCGGGAGGAGATCCTGCCACCTCCCACTCTGGTGCGCCGGGTGCTTGTTTTTTTAATTGGTTCGGCCATAGTCTAAATCTTGTTACCGGTGAAGAGCTTTCGTGCTTGTAGAATGTATACCAACCCGGAAAGAACGGTGATCAGGCCCGTTGCCACCACGGCAACCACCAGAAACCATTTTGCCCAGATCACGCCATGTAAGTAGGAGGCATACCAGAGAGCTATTCCTACGGTTATTGCCTGTACAACAAACTTCAATTTTCCCAGAAAATTTGCCCCGAACTCGATTCCTTCCGCTTCGGCCACAGCCCGGATACCGTGGACCAGAAATTCCCGGCCCAAAACGATGGCGACCAGCCAGGCCGGAAAATAGGGCGTCAACGGCTCCATCGAAAGGAAAAAGGTCAGCGACCCGCAGACGATGATCTTATCCACGAAGGGGTCGGCGATTCTACCAAAATGTGTCACCTCTCCGTATTTACGGGCGATATAGCCATCAACCCAGTCTGTAACAGCGGCGACGAAGAAAAGGACGAATGCGGCAAGAATGGCGAGGTTCCAGGTGGCGTTATCCCAGGATTCTTTTTTGTCGATCGCGTAGGTGAGGATTCCGAGGTAAAGAATGCTCAGGAAGAATCTTCCCATGGTGATTTTGTTGGCGGCTGTCATCAGGAGCATGAGCCTTGGTCCTTTCAGGAGCAGGGATTCTATCTTCCGGAGGACGGATTAGCACCAAAAACCGGTTCTCTTCAGACGGAAGAGATTAATTCGCCGGTCAAGTCGTACCCTTGTCGTCCGATAATTCGTGCCTGGGCGATATTCGTTTCGGGGGGAGGATTTCCATGAAGGTAGACGAGGGTATCAATGTCAGGTGCATCTCCGTAGGTTCGTCCGACCCAGTTGTTTTCCTCTTTTGTTTCCACCACAACGGGAATCACTTTTCCGATGAGGGATTCCTGCGTTGCGTAGGCGATGGATTGTTGCTGTTCCATAAGACGGTTGTACCGCTCCTGAATAACCTCTTCGGGGAGATGTCCTTCCATCGTGTCCGCCCGGGTTCCCGGTTCTCGTGAGAAGGGAAACGCACCGAGTCTTTCAAATCGCAGTTCTCGAAGGTCTTCCAATAATCCTTCAAAATCCTCTTCCGTTTCTCCCGGAAAGCCCACGATGATCGTTGTTCGGAAAATGAGTTCCGGAATTACTTCCCGCCATCGATGGATGAGCGCTTTTTGACCCGATTCGGTCATCCCTCTGCGCATCAACCGGAGCATCCGTTCCCGCGTGTGTTGAATCGGCATATCAACATACTTTACGACTTTGGGGTTGTCGGCCATTGTCTGGATGAGCCGTTCTGTAACGTAGGTGGGATAGGCGTAGAGTACCCGTAACCATTCCACGCCATCCACCTCTGACAAACGGTTCAAAAGTTCATCAAGAGCCAGTTTGCGATAGAGATCGAGTCCCCAGTTTGTGGAATCTTGTGCGATAAGGTTGAGTTCTTTTACGCCCCGACCGGCCAACTCCCGCGCCTCCGTTAGGAGGTCATCCAGGGGTTTGGAACGGAATTTTCCCCGGATTTCCGGAATGATACAGAATGCGCAGGTATGGTTGCACCCCTCAGAAAGTCGTAGATAAGCGGTGTGGGGCAGGGTAAGAGGAAGACGATCCCGATCGATTTCATATTTCGAAAGATCTTTGGTGACCAGGTTGATCTTCTCTTTTCTGCTCCCCGCTTTTTTTAGAAGAGAGGCGCAGACGTCTGAAATTTTCTCCCGGTCGGTGATTCCCAGAACGGCATCGACATTGCGAAGTTTGTCGGAAAAAGAGGGTCCATGCCTCTGGGGAAGACACCCTGCCACGACCACCGCCTTGATGTCTCCCTGTTCCTTTAAGGCGACCATCCGCTCGATCGTCTCCATCGATTCGTCTTCCGAAGCTTTTAGAAAGCCACAGGTGTTGACAACGACAACATCCGATCCCTGATAGTCAGACTGAAGCTGAAATCCCGAATGAACCAGGTTTCCGAGCAGAACTTCACTGTCGACCAGGTTTTTCGGGCATCCAAGACTGATAAAGGAAACTTTTGGGGCCATAAGGCGTCGTATTGTAGGAGGGGTGTGCCCGGGAAGCAAGAACGAGTGGATTTAAGGAATTTTCTCCCTTTTTGTCTGTTCAGACGTATATATTGGAACGGTCGATTGTAACAACCCATTCAGAGGTGATCTCCAGGATGCCAAAAAATTACGATGTGGTTTTCGCCAAGGCGGCGATCCATAACAAACTGATTCCGATTGAGCAGGCGAAAGAGCTCTTGAAATCCCTTCCGGAGGGAAAGAGTTTTGCCGTCATGGCGGTTGAAAAGAACTATATACCGCGAGAGAAGGTAGAGCGCCTGATCAAGAAGATCAACGATGTCTCTTCCGCCCAACACCCGGCGATTCCACGAATGACGGGAGTGCATGCCCGGAAAAAAAGCGGCTCTCAAATGCTCCCTTCCGTTCCTAAAACAGCGGGGAAACCTGTACGGAAAAAGAGCCCGACGCGAGAGTTGCCTGCGACTCGAAAACGTGGAGAAAGCCGGCGAAGACCCGTTCCCGCTCCGAAGAAGAGTTCTTCGAAACTTCCTCTTATTATAGGTGGGGCGGTGATTCTCCTTGTTGGTCTGGTGATTGGAATCGTAGCGGCAGTATCGGGGGGGGAGGATACTGTATCCGAGAACCCTGTTGTTGATGTGCCTGTCGAGAAACCGGAACCGGAACCGAAACCGAAACCGGAACCGAAACCGAAACCGGAACCGAAACCGGAACCGAAGCCGGAACCGGAGCCGGAGCCGGAACCGGATGATGATCGAAGTCGCTTTTATCAAAAATTAAAGGAAGATACCGACTCGGCTCGAGGGTCTCTCGCAGAAGCGTGGACCGAATTGAAAGAGAAACGGTCGGTGGAGGGAGAGAAGGCGGCTACTTTCCGAAAACGATTTGAAGGGCGCTCCATGACCGTCGAGTTGCTCTCCGGGCGGTCGTACCCGGACTCCAGGCTTATCGATTTTTCCTTCGAAGCGCTTCGCATTAAGACCGGAAGCGAATTTGATGTCTCCTGGTCTCTGATTGCCCCATCTACGGCACGCAAGGTGGCGAAAATTGTCTATTCCGAAGAACCGTTCGAACGGGGCCGTTTTCTCACTTCCCAGAAACTCTGGCAGGAAGCGAAAGAGGCTTTCGAAGAGGCTGTCGAGAAAGACGAGGATTTTGAGTATCAGGTGGAAGAGATTGTCCCCATTCTCGACAAATTGATCGCCGGGGAAGGCGCCTTCCACGGGAGTGCCGTTCGGGTGGGGAGAACGGGGTTGGAATTGACCTACGACTTTTCTTCGGAAGATCAGGGCGGGGACTTCCTGGGGCAACCGGTAAAGATCTCCGAGGGGAAAATGGTCTGCGAAAAGGGTCGGTATCAACTCACCCAGATGTCCTTTACCTCCGAAATGGAACTTCAGATGAACCTTACGTTGACCGGCCGGATGTTTATTCTCATTCGGGAGACGAGGATTGAGCTTGGGGAAGAATTGATTCTTCGGAATATGAAGGATAAAAATGAGATCGTCAAAGGGAAGGGGATCGATGTCGGGAAAGAGGCTTCCCTTCATATCCGTATTAAAAACAACAAACTAGACCTCTCTCTGGATGGAAAAAAGGTTCTTTCGGGGTCCTTGCCGCTCGAAGAGGGGGAGGATCCCAATCTGGGGCCCTTCCGTTTTGAAGTCAAAAAGGGAGAGGCCCTATTTTCTTCGCCTCTCAAGGTACGAGGAGAGTTCTCGGAGAATGAACTTCGGAAGAGGTTTGCCGAGGTGGAAATCCTCGTACGGCGGGCCACGGCGGGAGATCTCGAAGATATCGCCATGGAGATGGAGCAGGCGCGGGAAGAGGGTGTTCTCGGAACCCACTCCGAAGAGCGCGTTAATATTTGTGCGAACGACCTCTATTTTACAGGGCCTCTCCTTTCTTCCGGGGATCTCGCTACCTATAGCGCGATCAAAACGGCACTCGCTTCTTTTTTACAGAACCGGACGGAAGAGGGTTTGGTCGAAAAGATGGATGCCCTCCTGGAAAAGTATCCTGACCTTCCCGGGCTGCACTATTACCGGGGTCTTTTTCACCTCGAAATCGGAAAAAGGGATGAGGCAAAAAAAGGATTCGACAAGGCGTTGAGTCTCTTCCCGGAGTTTTACGAATGCCTTTCCGATCGTGCCCGGCTCCACCTATACGACCATCAATATGAGGAAGGATTGGTTCTTGTTGAGAAAGCGCTCAAAACGCGCCCCGACTACGCCTCTGCCTACGCGTTGCGCGGAGTTCTTTCCTATGCAAAGAACCAAGTGAGAAGTGACGCGGTTCGGGACGACCTCGATATCGCGCACACCCTCGATCCTGGGGACAATGAAATTGTCAGCCATCAGCGGGCGATCGAAACCGAATCAAAAGGCCCCCGTTATCTCGGCTGTATTTATTCTTACGAATCAAAGCACT
>PVBE010447044.1_pt1 | contig 11038 bp, 10 predicted proteins | sample 1631181 | NCBI WGS metagenome assembly PVBE01 (sample SAMN08397723, study PRJNA350692) | Marine metagenome, whole genome shotgun sequencing project. | isolation source: water | place: Pacific Ocean | collected 2012-04 | reverse complement strand
GGGTGCGCGAGTTCAACTTCTCGCCCTGCGTCTCCTGCGGGGGCTGCGACCTGGTCGAGGCCAACGAGGAGGACTGCTTCGGCAACACCTTCCCCACCTGCGGGGACTGCCTCTGGGCCCGGGGGGTCATCGTCTGCCCCTGAGCGGTTTGCGAACGGATTGAGGGCGCCAAGCTCTGCGCGTTGAGGAGGAGATGGTGTGAGGAAGTAGGGCCTTTGGTTTCCGCTCCCTCACCCCCTCACCACTTCACCTCCTCACCGGGTGATCAACCCATTTGCATTTTGCTCAACAGCGCTCTCCTTCGAGATTGATGCGGCCTCCCCGGAAAAGCCGGCGGGCTGGCGACCCCACGCCGATTGCAGTAGGCTGATCACTGTGGACGACAAGCAACACAGCGCCACGGGGGACGCGCTCCAGGCGCCGCTGCAAAAGCTGGAGGCGGCGGGCCTGCCCCGGCCGCCCAGCCTGACCCTGGAGCAGTATCTGGAGCGGCTGATGGCCGCCGGCGCCCTGTCGCCAGGGGCCGTGCGGCGGTTCCTCGAGGTGTAACAGGAGGCGCGATACGGCAGCCGGCAGGTCTCCGAGGAGCGCCTGGAGCGAGCCTGCCACGGCCTGATCTCCGAGATCGAGCGGCTCCCGGGCGACGAGGCCGCGCTGCAGGGCATCCAGAAAAAGCTGGCGCCCGCGCTGTCGCCCGCGCCCGCCGTGGCCAGCCGCCCCACCGGGCCGCTGATCCCGCTGAGCCCGGCGCCCGCGCCGCCTGGCGCCGGAGCTCCCCTGGCCGCCGCGCCCTCGCTGCCGGGCAGCCAACCCGCCGCGCCGTCGCGTACCTCGCTGCGGGATCGGCTGCCCGCGCCCCGCTCCCTGGCCCTGGTGGCCACCGCCGTGCTGGTCTGGTCCGTGGCCATGCTCGGCGTGGGCTACTGGCAGTCGCCGCGGATCAAGGCGCTGGTCCTGCGGTTTCAGAAGCCGAAGCCGAAGCCGAAGCCGAAGCCGAAAAAGCCCAATACGCCGCGCCGGAACCTGGAGCTGCTGCGCAAGGCCGCCGCGGCCCGGCCCGACGACCTGCGCCGCTGGCGACAGTACGCCGGCTACGCCTTTCACATCGAACAATACGCCGACGCCATCATCGGCTACCACCACCTCATCGCCCGCAAGCCCAGGGACCCCGAGTCGCTCAACAACCTGGCCTGGCTTTACTGCACGGCCAAGGACAGGGCGGCCCGGGATCGCGTGCGGGCCCTGGCCCTGGCCGAGCGGGCCTACGCCGTCAAGAAGGCGCCGTACATCGCCGACACCCTGGCCGAGGCCTGCTTCCAGAACGGCAACTACAAACGCGCCATCGCATTGGAGGAGGACGCCCTGAGGCGCTCCACCAAGCGCAAGGAGTTCTTCCGCAAGCAGCTGGAGAAGTTCAAACAGGCCGCCGCGCAGCGGGCCGAGAAGCCCCCCGCCGCGCCCTGATTACTGCAGCGCGCCACCGCAGCGCGCGCACTGGCTCTGCCCCGGCGCGCCCGGAGTGCCGCAGCCGGCGCACACCGGCCCCCAGCCAGGGGGCGGCGCGGACGCCTGGGGCGGCTGCTGGGCGGGCGGCTGCCCGGCGGGCACGCCGTAGGGCACCGGCGGTCCGGCCACGGGGGCGGGCGTCGCGGAGAGGGCTGACTTGGCGCCCACCGCCAGCAAGATGAAGCCGGCGATCTCCACCAGCGACAGCAGTAGGCTGACTATGGTCCATAGCGTGCTGCCGAAGTAGGCGCCGCCCATGACCTGCCCCAGGACGATGTCGATTACATTTAACTGCCGGGTCATGGTGGTGAAGGCCAGGGCCCCGAAGCCGCCGGCGATGATGATCTTGCTCCTGTGCCGACCCGTGAGGCTGAGGATCACGCCCACCACCAGGACGATGAACACGAGGAATCCGGTAACGTTGCCGATGATGGACATGAGATCTCCTTGGTGCCTAGAGGGCGGTGGTTGAGACGAGCCGGAGCAACGCCTTTGACGCTCCGCGGGCCAGGGTCATCAGCTGAGCCTGGGCCCCGTGAGGGAAGCCCTGCCGCGGCCCCGAGGTGATGTAGAGCAGGGCGATGACCTGGTCATGCACCATCAACGACGCGATGCTGACCTCCTCCGAGACGGGCACGCCCAGTCGCTGGGCAACCCCGGCGTGGACGGGATCGCCCTCGCCGAGGCCGTGCACCAGCACCTGCTGGTCGTGGGCGTATTGCAGCACCGAGCGGGCCTCCAGCGAGACCACCAGCCGCCGCAGGTCCGGGTCAGCGACGCAGACGCCGCGGGCGTGGCCGGCCGTGGCCAGGCCGTCCCGGACCCAGAAGAGCACGCTGGTCACGGCGCAGTCCATGAACGGCTCCACCGCCAGCTGGCCAACCTCCTGGCCCGTGTTGGCCGACTCCAGCTTGAGCAGGACCAGGTCCAGGGGGCTGCGGGCGCTCACCGCCGACGTCACCTCCATCAACACCTTGGGCAGACGGGCGGTCGGCTCGTCCGGCTCCAGCGCCACATCGGGCACCTCGGCAGGCGGGAGGGGTGGCTCCGGCAGGGGCGGCGGCTCCGGCGCGGGGCCCGGCGCGGGATCTGACGCGGCCTGGGGACCAGCCTCGACGGGCGGGTGCTGGTCGCTCTGGAGGCGGTGGTACTCCTCCAGGGTGACGATGCCCATGCTCTCCTGCAGTTCTTCCTCATCCTCGATGGGGGTGGCGTCCAGGTCCCAGTCCAGGGTGGGCGACAGATAGGTGCGGCGCTCCTCGGCGCCGGTGCCGCGCCTGGGGCGAGGCGGCTCCACGGACGCCAGGCCGTCCGACGGCTTCTCCACGCGGAAGCCCTCCGGCTGGCGCAGGAACTTGGAGCTACGCGAGATGCCGTAGTAGCGCTCGAGGTAGTACTTGATGCGCAGCTCGGGCGAGACGTAGCGGCGGATGTCCAGGCCCAGCTCATAGGACAGCTCGCCCGCCACGCTGCGAATGGGGTCGGCCATGGCCAGGTGCAGAGTGCTCCCCTCCACGGCCATGGGGACGATGTTGTACCGCGCGGCTTGCTCGCGGCTGATAACGGCCCGGGCCGCGTTGGTCACCGCCTCGAGGGGCTCCTTTTCGGCGTGGGGCAGGCCGTGCTGAATGCTCAGGCACCGCCCGAGGTCATCGATGCGCAGGAACCCGCGCTGAACCAGCAGCGTCCCGAGGCGGCCGCCGTAGATCACCTGTGTCTTGAGGGCCTCGTCCAGCTGCTCGCCCGTGATCAGCCCCTGCTCCTGTAGAACCTCGCCCAGCTTTCGTGCCATGCTCGGACTCTACTACACAGGCGGCGATCGTGTCATTTCGCGTCGGAGTTGCCGGAACTGTATGAAAACCGGATGCGGACAACCGGATGCATCTCTCATGATTTCGGACATCTGCCCGTGCCGCTCCTTGGCATGGATATCGCAGTTGGAAGGAGCGATTGAAACTTGCCCGGGGGCGGGTGTGCCTGCGCGCGGGACAACAATAGCCAGAGGTACAAGATGCCCAAAGAAGAAGACACCACCGGCTCACGGTTCGTGCCCGTGGAAAAAACCCTGCTGCACACCTCCGACGATAAGCGCCAGATCGCCATCGATCGGTGCGATTCGTACACCGAGGCCATCAGGGACTACCTGGACGCCCGCGACCAGATCCCCTGCGGCCTGACCATGGTCGAGGAGCTGGCCGAGGGCAAGGCCCGCGTGCTGGAGGCCCTCGGCGGCACCGAGGAGCAGTGGGGCGACTGGCACTGGCAGATGCGCCACAACATCACCGACGTGGACGTGCTCGGGCGCATCATCGACCTCACGGATGAGGAGCGCGCCGCCATCGAGGGCACCGAGGGGACCTACCGCTGGGGTATCTCGCCCTACTACGCCAGCCTGATGGACCGAACGGATCCGTCGTGCCCCGTCCGCCTGCAGGCCGTGCCATCCGGCCTCGAGATGACGGACGCCACCGTGGAGACCGATCCGGAGACCGTGCTCTACAACTCCCCTGCCCCGCTGATCACGCGGCTCTACCCCGACCGCCTGATCATCAACGTCACCAACGCCTGCACCATGTTCTGCCGGCACTGCCTGCGCCGGCGCCACATCGCGTTCGAGAACGTGGTCTACGCCAAGAGCGACGTGAAGCTGGCGCTGCAGTATGTGCGGGAGCACGAGGAGATCCGCGACGTGCTGATCACCGGCGGCGACGCCTTCTGCCTCTCGGACGATCGTCTGGACTGGATCCTCGGTGAGCTGGACGCCATCCCCCACGTGGAGATCAAGCGCCTCGGTACGCGCACCCTGGCCGTTCAGCCCCTGCGCGTGACCAAAGAGCTGTGCGATATGCTCGCCGGGCACAGCCCGCTCTACCTCAACACCCAGTTTAACCACCCCAAGGAGATCACGGTGGAGGCGCGCGAGGCCGCCGACATGCTGACCCGCGCCGGCGTGGTGCTCGGCAACCAGGCCGTGCTGCTGCGCGGCATCAACACCGACCGCCACGTGATGAAGAAGCTGATGCAGGACCTGCTGCAGATCAAGGTCCGCCCCTACTATATTTTCAACTGCAAGAAACTGGAGGGGATCCGGCACTTCCGCCCATCCATCGAGGACGGGATGAACGTCATGGAGTACCTCCGTAACTACACCTCCGGGCTGGCGGTGCCGACCTACATCTGCACCCTGCCCAACGGCCGGGGCAAGACCCCGGTGATGCCGACCTACCTGCTCAACCCCAACGCCAACGGCAAGGCGCGGTTCCGCTCCTGGCAGGGGTACATCGTGGACTACGACGATGAGAAGTGGGATCCGGAGCTGGGGAAATAGCCATGCGCATCGCCGTCGTCTACAACCTGAGCCGCGAGGGCGTGATCAACGTCTTCGGCCGGCAGAACAAGGAGATGTACCAGCCCGAGGAGATCGAGGCCGTGGTGCAAGCGCTCCAGAGCAGGAAGCACACGGTGGAGACCTTCGAGGGGGACAAGTACCTCGTCGAGAAGCTCGAGGCGTTCATGCCGCGTGCGCTCAAGCGGGAGACGCCGGGGCTGGTGTTCAACCTGGCCTACGGCATCCAGGGAGAGAGCCGCTATACGCACATGCCGGCGCTGCTGGAGATGCTCGGCGTGCCCTACGTCGGCTCCGGCCCCCTGGCGCACTCCGTGGCCCTGGACAAGGCGATGACCAAGATGGTGCTGGCCCAGGCGGGCCTGCCGACGCCGGCGTTCCAGGTCATGGCGAGCCCCGACGACTCGCTGGACCCCGCCCTGCGCTTCCCGCTCATCGTCAAGCCCAAGGACGAGGCGGTGAGCTTCGGCATCAAGGTGGTCGAGGACGAGGCGGCGCTGCGGGCGGCGGTGGAGGGGAACCTGGAGGAGTTCCTCGACGGCAAGGAGGTCAACGTCGGCCTGCTCGGCAACGGCAAGCAGATGGAGACGCTGCCCATCGTGGAGATCGACTTCGGCGACGCCGAGGAGCGGCTGCAGACCTTCGAGACCAAGAAGGGGCACGACTTCGGCCACGTCTGCCCGGCGAAGCTCAGCGATGAGCTGGCCGAGCAGACCCGCGACCTGGCCCGCCGGACCTTCGAGACCATCGGCTGCCGGGACTTCGCGCGGGTCGACTTCCGCATGGACCGCGACGATCGGCCCTACATCCTCGAGCTCAACTCCATGGCTGCGATCCACGACTCGGGCTCCTTCGCCATCGCCGCGGGCGAGGTGGGCCACGACTACCAGGCCATGATCAACCGCATGGTGGAGGTGGCCGCGCTGCGCTATTTCGACGCGCCGGATGAGGCCTCGACCCCGAAGCCGAAGAAGGTCGTCAAGGAGGAGAAGGCCCAGGTCAGGGCCACCGACTACCTGCGCGCCGCGTCGACCAAGATGGAGCGCCGGCTCGAGGAGCTGGTCGAGTATCGCTCATACGTGCGGAACAAGGAGATCACGGACAAGATGTGCAGCGCCTACCAGCGCGGCCTGGAGTCCATCGGCTTCTCCTGCCAGAGCTTCCCCCAGACGGAGATCGGCGACGTGCTGCTCTTCGCCAATGACCCGGGCAAGCGATACCACGCGGACGTCATGCTGCTCTGCCACGCCGACCTGTTCGCGCTGTCCCACGACAAGCACCGCAAGTATCGCCGTGACGGCAATCGCCTATACGGCAGCGGCATCGCCGAGAGCAAGGCCGGGCTGGTGGTCATCGAGTATGCCCTGCGGGCGCTGCGCCGCCTGCGCCTGCTCTCCAATCTGCGGGTGAAGGTGCTGGTGACCACCGACGCCTCCCTGGGCAACCGCTACAGCGAGCCGATGATCCAGCAGCAGTCGCTGCTCTCCCGCCGGGTGCTCGCCTTCAAGCCCGCCGGCGCCGGGGGCGCGGTGGTCACGCGTCGCAACGGCATGGGCTACTTCAGCACCATGGTCGACGGGGAGGAGAAGCACTTTACTGGTGACGACCTGGTGGGCGGCGTCAGCGCCATCGAGGAGCTGGCGCACAAGGTCCGCCTGTGGAACAAGCTCTGCGACGCCGACAGGGAGGCCTTCGTCTACGTCAACTCCCTGCGCGCCGAGGAGCACGCCGGCTACCTGCCGGACCACGCCCACGCCAGCCTGTTCGTCTCCTTTCCCCACGCCGAGGCCGGCGACCGCCTGGTGGCCGACATCGAAAAGATCGCGCGCAAGAGCTACTGCAAGGGCTCCCGCTGCGCGCTGACCACCGAGATCATGCGCGCGCCGTTTTCCGAGACCGAGCAGGTGATGCAGCTCCAGCGGGAGCTGGCGTTGGTGGCCGAGGACATCGGCCGCCCGCTAAAGAGCATCGGCCGCTTCACCGCCGCCGACATCAACGTGGTCCCCCTGGGGGTGCCGGCCCTCGACGGCCTGGGGCCCGTGGGCCACGAAACGCGCACGCCCAACGAGTACATCGAGGCGCCCACGCTGGTGGAGCGCGCGGTGCTGCTGGCCCTCTACCTGCGCACCCTCGCCGTCAACAACAAGGGCAGCCGCCAGAGCTGAGGTCATCATGGACAGAAGCAAGATCAAGGACGCCGTCGCGGCGTTCGTCGACGCTCGCCGAGACGACACCGTCTCGTACCTCGGGCGCCTCATCGACTGCCAGGGCGGCTCCGAGGACCGCCAGCGGGTCGACCGCGTGGGCCAGCTCTTCGCCGAGCGCTTCACCGCCCTCGGACTGGAGCTGACCCGCCACACGCCTGCGCCACCCTACGGCGACCACCTCGTGCTCAAGAGCGCCGCCGAGGGGGACCGCGTCGTACTGGCCGGGCACATCGACACCACCTTCACCGACTACGCGGAGCTGCCCGCCTTCCACCTGGACGGCGACCACGCCGTGGGGCCGGGCACCGCCGACATGCGCGGCGGCCTGGTGGTGGCCCTGGAGGCCCTGGAGTGTTTACGTCACCTGGGCGCGCTGGCGAGCCTGCCGCTGACGGTGATCCTCAACACCGACGAGGAGCGCGGCTCGAGCACCTCCAGCCATATCTTCGAGGCGGAGGCCGCCGGCGCCCGCTTCGCCATGGTCTTCGAGTGTGGCGGCCGGGGCGGCGAGGTGGTCATCGGTCGGCGAGGCAAGCTCAGCGCCCGCCTGGACGTGGAGGGCCGCGCCGGCCACGCCGCCGACCGCAGCCTGAAGAAGGCCAGCGCCATCGAGGAGATGGCCCACAAGGTCATCGCCCTGGAGACGCTCAACGACGCCCGGCCCGGGGCCTCGTTCAACGTGGGCAAGATCCGCGGGGGTATCGCCGGCAACACCTTCCCCAAGCACGCCCGCATCGACATGGACGTCAGGTACCTGGAGCGGCCCGACCGGCAGTGGGTGGAGGAGAGCATCAACGCCATCGCCCAGGACAACCGCGCGCCCGGGGTCACGTCCACGGTCGAGTGGACCTCGGCGCGGCCAGTGTGGGAGGAGACGCCGGGCGGAGACCAGGGGATCCTGCTGGACGCCATCTCCGGCGCGGCGGGGCAGCTGGGCCAGCCGTTCTGCACCGAGTTTCGCTACGGCACCTCGGACGCCAACTTCCTCGCCAACGCCGGCGTGGCCACGGTGGACGGATTGGGCCCCATCGGCTTCGAGGACCACACCCACACCGAGCACATCATCCTGGAGACACTGTTCGAACGAATCCAGCTCACGACCTTGACGTTACTGGAGCTGTTAGAACAATAGCGCCCTACAGATCTTTGACACAATACCCCATCTTCGCCAGGGGCTGCGCCAGATCTGCCGGCAGGGGCGCGTCGAGTTCCAGCCTGGCGCCGTCTGCCGGATGATAAAACCATATGCCGTGGGCGTGGAGGGCGAGCCGTCTTAGACCATACCGCGTGGCCATCTCCCGGTTAATGGGTCCCTTGCCGTAGTTGGCGTCGCCGATGAGGGGGTGGCTGAGGTGCTTGAGGTGTCGTCGCACCTGGTGCAGGCGGCCCGTGCGGGGAGTCACCTCCACCAGGGCCGTGGTCCGGGGCTCGGTCTCGGCGCGCTGCAGCAGGCGAAAATCGCTCACCGCCGGCACCCGGGGCCCGCCTGGCCGGCGCGGGATCGGGTGATCCACGGTGCCGCGCTCCGGCGGCACGCCGCGCACCAGGGTCAGGTAGCGCTTCTGCACCTCCCCCTCGGAGAGGGCCCGCGCGGTTTCCGGATCCAGAGCGCAGAGCAGCGCCCCCGATGCGCCGCGGTCCAGGCGCCCGACCGGGTGGAGGCTCCCGTCGGTGCCGAGCTGGCTGCGCAGCAAGCTCATCAGCGTCACGCGGTCGTGGCCCCAGCCGCGGTGCACGATGAGCCCGCTCGGCTTGTTGACCACCAGCAGGTGGTCGTCCTGGTGGAGCAGCTCGAGGGTGGGCGCTGTCACTTCTTCTTCGGCGCCCGCAGGATCGCCTCCATCGCCGCCTGGGCCTCCTGCACCAGGGTGGAGCCCTTCTTCTTCAGCAAGGCCCGCACCAGGGGCATGCCCTGGCGGGCGCGCATGAAGCGCAGCGCGCGTACGGCGTGGATGATGAAGTAGGCGTCGTCGTGGTTCTTCCAGTTCACCTTGGCCAGGCCTGTCTTGACCAGGGCCGGGATGGCGGCCCGCAGCTTGCGCCGCCCGGCGACCCAGGCTGCCTTCCAGGCCAGGCCTCGCTCGCCGCCGGCGATGGCCGCGACGATGCGGGCGTCGGACAGCTTCTCCACGTCGGACAGGGTCCGGGCAAGGTGCCCCGTGCGGCGCTTGAAGGCGAAGCCGCGGCGGCGAACCCCCTTGTGGTCGAAGACCCTGACCTTGACCCGGTCCCCCTCCACCGTCACCAGGGCGTAGTGGTAGAAGGCGCCGCCGAACCCCTTGTAGAGCCTGGCGCCCGCGCTGCCCACCGTGATTTGGTAGACGTTGTCCACCACCTTCATGGCGTAGAAGTGCTCGTGGCCGCAGAAGTAGGCGTCGACGCGGTGCTTGCGCAGCAGGGCCCAGAGGCGGTCGCGCTGCTCGGGGTAGGCGTCCAGGGACATGCCGGTGTGGCGGCCGGCCGGGTAGGCTGGCTGGTGGCCAAAGACGAAAACGTGCCTGGCGCTTTTGTTTTTGGCCAGCACGCCGGCGAGCCAGCGCAGCTGCACGTCGCTGACCAGGCCCAGCTCGCCAAAAAAGTCGGTGGAGAGCACCACGAAGAGGCTCCCCTTCCAGCGCAGGTAATAGGTCAGGCGGGCGTACTTACCCGGCCCGTTCTTCGGCCCGGGGAACATGCGGGCGAACATCTTGACGTGGGCCCTGGTGCCCGAGTCGTGGTTGCCCATGATGCCGTGGAAGCGCGTCCGCTTGAGGTGGCGCTTGACCAGTCGCTTGAAGGCGCCGAGCTGGTGGCGGTGCTGCTTCAGGTCGGCGCTGCCGTTGATCAGGTCGCCGGGGAAGAGCATCAGGTCCGCCCCCGCGGCCTCCACCCGCGCCAGGATGGTCCCGAGGATCTTGTCGTTGACGCCGCTGGGGCCCTTGCCCCGGGAGTCCGAGGCCACGGCGAAGGTGAACGTCTCGGCGCGAACGGCGGCTGTCGGCGCCAGCGCGGCGGCGACGAACGCGGCCGCCATAGCGACCCTCTTTGTGCTTTGCTGCATCACCGGCAAGGGTATCAACTCGCGGCGCGGCGGCAAAGGGCATCCGCTCAACGGCGGTCGCCGACCGTTCACCCCCGCCCGGTGACCGCTCACCCGCGCCGACCTCCGCGGCCCCCTTTGGGCCGGAGATAATGGGCGAAACAGACGCTCACTCAAACGGAGGCTACCCATGATCGATTCCACCCCGATGACCGGCTACTCGGCCGGCAACGTGCCGGACCACACCGCCAGCTGCCAGTACGAGGAGATCTTCCCCTTCACCCAGCAAGAGCTGGGGGCGCTGTTCACGCGCCCTCACCGGGTGGTGGAGATGGTCTTCACCGACCGCAGGCGCCTGGCGGCCAACATCGCCCGGGAGCACCGCCTGCCGCTGCTGACCCTCGGCCTGCTGCTGACGAGCCTGCTCCTCGCCCTGCCCTACGGCGCGGTGATGAGCCCCGAGCGCTTCTGGGTGGTGGCCGTGATGCTCAGCGGATCGCTGCTCATCTGCTTCCCGTCGCTGCACGTCTTCTCCTCCTTCCTCGGCTCGAGGTTCACCGTGGGGCAGAACTTCTGCCTCTCGCTGCTGATCTCCTGCGTGGCGGCGCTGTTCTCGTTTGCCTTCTTCCCCATCCTCTGGTTCCTCGGCATGACGCTGTCGGGCGTGGACGCCGCGTTCATGGCCGGGCTGCTGCTGGCCAGCTCGCTGCTGGCCGGGGTCAGCCACCTCTACCGGGTGCTGAGCAAGGACCGCCTGCTGCGCCGCATGGGCCCCACCTCGGTGATGTTCCTCGCCCTGTGGCAGATCCTGCTGGTCTTCATCAACTACCGCATGGCCATCTACCTGGAGCTGTTCTGATGCCCGCCCACCGGGGCACCGCCCGGACGGTGGCCGTGCTCGTGACCGCCTCGGCTTTTTACGGCCTCTGCGCGGGGTTCGTGCACAGCCCGCTCTTTGCC
>PVBE010705089.1_pt1 | contig 11039 bp, 10 predicted proteins | sample 1631181 | NCBI WGS metagenome assembly PVBE01 (sample SAMN08397723, study PRJNA350692) | Marine metagenome, whole genome shotgun sequencing project. | isolation source: water | place: Pacific Ocean | collected 2012-04 | reverse complement strand
ATTTAATTATATAACTTTTAAATTTTCTCCAATACTGGATATTGCTTTAAAAAGTGTTATAATTTCAATTTCATATATAGGTTTAGTATATTTTTTACGCCTTTCTGAAACAATAAATAGAACGATTAATAGTATAATCAAATAAACATTTTTTCCTTAAGAAAAGGAGAGATCTTTGATTTATTTTCTTTTATTAGTTGTTCAGGGGATCCTTCAAAAATTACTTGTCCTCCTTTATTTCCACCACCTAATCCTAGATCGATTATATGATCTGCATTCTTTATTAGATCCACGTTGTGTTCAACAACTATAATTGAATGTCCATTATCTAATAGTGAATTAAAAGATTTTAAAAGTTTTTTAATATCATGAAAGTGTAAACCTGTTGTAGGTTCATCAAAAATGAATAGGGTCTTATTTTTATTTTCACCTTTTAATAAAAATGTTGCTAATTTTATTCTTTGTGCTTCTCCGCCTGAAAGAGTAGAGGAGGCTTGACCAAGCTGAACATATCCCATTCCTACATCCTTTAAAGGTTTAATTTTTTTTACTATTCTACTTTGATTATATTTTGAAAAAAAATCAATACTTTGATCAACAGTCATTTTTAAAACATCATCAATGTTTTTTTCTTCAAATTTTACTCTTAATACCTCGCTTTTAAATCTTTTACCTTTACATATTTCACATGTAAGGTTTACATCAGCCATAAATTGCATTTCAATTTTAACTGTACCCTCGCCTTTACATGTTTCACATCTTCCTCCGTCAACATTAAAAGAGAAATGTTTAGCTTTATAATAATTAGCTTTTGAAAGTTTTTGAGATGCAAATAAATTTCTTATATCATCATATGCCTTTAAATATGTAACTGGATTAGATCTTGAAGAAAGCCCAATGGGATTTTGATCAACATATTCTACTTCTTCAATTTTATTTAAATCACCATTTAATTCATCAAACTGACCAGGTTTTTCTTTAAATATTCCTTTGTCTTTTAATATAGCAGGGTACAATATTTTTTTTACTAGAGTTGTTTTTCCACTTCCTGATACACCTGTTACAGCTGTAAGATTGTTTAATGGAAAACCAACAGAAATATTTTTAAGATTATTTTCTCTAGCACCTTTTATATAGATTTTTCCAGATGAATATCTTCTTTTTATCGGAACCTTTATTCTTTCAATATTGTTTAAATATTTTGATGTTAGACTTTTAGATTTTAAAATTTCCTTTATTGTTCCTTGGGCAACAATCTTTCCTCCATTTGATCCTGCTTCAGGACCAATATCAATAATTTGATCTGCAGATTTCATTATATCTTCATCATGTTCTACAACTAAAACTGTATTTCCGATATCTTTTAATTTAATTAATATTTGAATAAGCTTTTTAGTGTCTTTTGGATGAAGCCCAATACTTGGTTCATCTAGCACATATAATGAACTTACCAACGAGCTGCCTAATGAATTTGCTAGATTAATTCTTTGAGATTCTCCACCTGATAAAGTATTAGATCTCCTATTTAATGTTAGATAACCTAGCCCTACGTTACATATAAAATTTAATCTATTATTGATTTCTTTTGTTATTCTTTTTGAAAGCTGTTTTTGATATTCAGAAAGTTTCAATTTATTCATAAAATCTAATAACTTATCAATTGGTAATTCTACTAGATCTATTATTGATTTATTATTAATTTTTACAAACGAGGCCTCTTTTTTTAATCTTTTTCCATTACAAACATTACACTTTGTTTTTCCTCTATATCTTGATAACATCACCCTGTTTTGAATTTTATAACTCTTAGATTCTAATTTTTTGAAAAAAGAGTTTATTCCTTTAAAATAACTGTTTCCGTTCCATAATGTATTTTTTTGATTTTCAGTTAATTTAAAGTATGGTTTATGAATAGGAAAGTTAAAATATTGAGAATTTTTAATTAATTCATTTTTATATCTCCTCAATTTTTTACCTCTCCAAGGAGCTATAGCATCTTCATAAATAGATAGTCCATTATTAGGAATTACAAGTTCTTCATCAATACCTATAACATCTCCATAGCCTCCACATTGTAAACATGCACCAACTGGGTTGTTGAAACTAAATAGATATTCATTTGGTTCTAAAAATTTTATACCATCTAACTCATACTTATTATTGAAAAAATATTTTTTATTAGTCGTTATGTTTTTAATGTATATTTCACCATTTCCCTCAAAAAACCCTAATTCAATAGAGTCAGACAATCTATTGATATAGTCTTTATCATCTTTATAAATAGATCTATCGATTATTAAATGAAATTTTTTTGAAGTAATTCTTTTTATATCCTCAATTTTTTTAATATCTCCGTTTATTAAGATTCTTGCAAAACCTTGTTTTTTTAACATTTCAAGAATATTATTGCTATTCTCTTTTAAAGAAAGAATTAAAAATTTATCCTTTTCATTAAAATTTTTAATAGTTTTTAAAACAGTTTCAATATTGTCCTTTTTAACTTCATTATTTGATATAGGTGAATAGGTCTTTCCAATTCTTGCAAATAATAATTTTAAATAATCATAAACTTCAGAACTTGTTCCAACAGTTGATCTAGGGTTTGAGTTATTTACTTTTTGCTCAATTGCAATAGCAGGAGAAATTCCTATAATCTTATCTACTTTTGGTTTGTTAAGTTTCCCTAAAAATTGTCGTGCATAAGAAGATAAACTTTCGATGTACCTTCTTTGTCCTTCAGCATAAAGGGTGTCAAAAGCTAAACTAGACTTACCAGATCCAGAGAGACCAGTTAAAACAATTAACTTGTTTTTAGGTATATCTAAGTCTATGTTTTTAAGATTGTGCATTCTTGCACCTCTAATTTTAATAAAATCTTGATCTAAATGGATGTTTTTCAAAATGACAAAAAATCAATCTATAAATATAGGTTTTAAATGATTTTTTTAACTACTAAACATTAAACAATTTAATATTTAAAATGATTTTACTAAATTTGAGTATAACATAAATAATAAGCCTATACCTGAAGCCTACTTTTTTATATTGAAATAATAGAAATTAAATTTAATTTAAAATTTAGGTTATGGTTAATTATGTAGATGATTCTGTCCTTCTTGACAGATTTAAATCCGGAAACAATAATTCTTTTCATTCACTTTTTTTAAGACATAAAAAAAGAATTTTTAATTATATAAACTCAAAAGTATTAGATGTGGATATCTCTAATGATATTTTACAAGAAACTTTTATTAAGGTCTTTAAAATTATAAGAAAAGGATCTTACAATGAACAGGGTAAGTTTTTACCATGGATATTAAGAATTTCACATAATCTAGTAATGGATCATTTTAGATACAAGAAACGTTCTAAAATGATTTATGAGAAAGACTTATACTATACTTTTTCAAATATTAAGTCATCAGATGATTCATTTAAAGAAAAAATAATTTCAGATAAAACATTATCTAAGACACTATCTAAAATGATAGATCAACTACCTGAAACACAAAAAGAAATTGTCAAATTAAGATTTTTTGAAAATTTGAGTTTTAAAGAAATAGCTGAGATGAATAATATATCTATTAATACAGCTTTAGGAAGAGTTAGATATTCTCTTAATAATCTTAGAAAAACAATGGATAAGTCCTCTTTAAAAACTGAATTAATGGAATTAGTTTAGAATTATATAGAGTTTTTTTTAATAAAAGATTTTCTTCCAATTTTTTGAGTAATTATATCAGTTTTAATATTCCATCCTCTAGCAGGAGAAAAATTTCTTCCGTACCATATAATTTGTAAATGAAGTTTATTCCATAAATTTTTAGGAAAAATTCTTTTAGCATCCTTTTCAGTAGTTTTTACATTTTTCCCACTAGACATTCCCCATCGATACATCAATCTATGGATATGAGTATCTACTGGAAATGTAGGAATACCAAATGCCTGTGCCATAACAACACTTGCTGTTTTATGTCCAACTGAAGGTAAGGCTTCAAGATCTTCAAAATTCTTAGGAACTTTTCCGTCATGTTTATCAATCAATATTTTAGATAATCCATAAATCCCCTTTGATTTCATTGGAGATAAACCAACGGGTTTAATTATTTGTCTTATTTCATCGATAGATAATTTAATCATATCAAATGGATTATCAGCTTTTGAAAAAAGTAAGGGTGTTATTTTATTGACTCCAACATCAGTACTTTGTGCAGATAATAAGACAGCAATTAGAAGAGTATAAGGGTCTTTATGATCTAAAGGAATAGGAACCTCTGGAAATAGAAGTTCTAGTGTTTCAATTATATAATTTACTCTATCTTTTTTATTCATTTTAATTATTTAAATTTACTACAAAAATATATCATATGGCTTTATTAAAAGTGGGAGATAAAATTCCAAATTTTTCATGTTTTGATGACAAAGAAAATTTAATAACAAATAAAGATTTAATTGGTAAGAAAACAATAATTTTTTTCTATCCAAGAGCTAACACACCTGGTTGTACTGCTCAAGCTTGTAACTTGTCAGAAAATTATTCTAAGTTATCTAAAGTAGGTTTCACTATAATTGGAGTTAGTGCAGATAAAGTCAAATCTCAATCTTCTTTTTCAAGTAAGTTTGGCGGTTTCCCTTATCCATTGTTAGCTGATACTGAAAAAAAATTAATTAATGCTTTTGGAGTTTGGGGAATGAAAAAATTTATGGGAAAAGATTATGAAGGTATATTGAGAACTACATTTATAGTAGATGAAAATTTAATAATTACTAGAGTTATTGAAAAAGTAAAAACTAAAGACCATACAAAACAAATATTGGAGGAATAATTTTTACTTATATCCGAAAAGTTTTTTAGCTTTTATCTGATTAGTTACTTCTTTTGGTAACATTTTCTCCCATCCAGATTTCCCGTTTTTTATCTTTTTGAGAACTTTAAAAGAATAGATTTTAAGAAGATTTTCATCATATTTTTTAATGTCCATTAAAATTTTATTGCTTTTAAAATATTTATATAAATTTTTCATTTTATTTGCTACCTGGATATTATTACTATTAATAATTATCCCATCTTTTGTTTTCATTGGATATAAGAAAACTCTTAAGTTTTTGACAAATAATTTTCCAAATGCTTCTAATATACCACCTCTAAGATTATCATAGTATTTTTCGTCAAAGATTTCGATTAGATTATTAACTCCCATAGTTAAAAAAACTTTATTTTGGGTATAATTAGAGAAATATTCAGCAAGTTTATAATATTCTTTGAAATTTGTTATCATAACAGTATGTCCTAAGGCACATAACAATTTTGCTCTATCCATAAAATCTTCTTCATTTACATCACCATCTCCATTGGTAGATCTTAAATTAGACAAGGTAATTTCAAATAGATTAATTAGATTCTCTTCCTTAATATCTTTTTCTTTTGAAATTATTTCTCTAGATTTTAAGTACATATCTTCATTAACTAATGTAACAGGCCTAAAACTTCCTCTAATTGCTAGAATATTTTTTTTCCATAAAACCCTAGCTGGTAAAATATTATTTCCATTAGGTCCAAACATAACTGCTTTTGTCATCCCATTTTTAACAAGTTCAAGACTCATTAACCTATTGTCTACTTGATTGAACAGAGGGCCAGAAAAATTTATTGTATCAATTTCAATTGCAGAAGGATCAATATGATCGTATAAATATCTTAAAAGTTTTCTTGGTTCATTATGTTTATAATAAGCTCCATAAATTAAATTAAGCCCCATAAGTCCTAATGCTTCTTGTTGAGCTTTAGCGTCAAAAGAATGAAATCTAACATGTATATGAACTTCACTATAAGGTTCTTTAGAATTGGTTTGAAATTTTATACCCATCCATCCATGACCTTTGTATTTTTTTGCAAAATCAATTGTAGCAACTGTATTTGCATAGGTGAAAAACATCTTATTTGGATGTTCTTTCCTGTTCATTCTATCTTCTAAAAGCTTTGTTTCATAGTCTAGCATTTTTTTAAGCCTAGATTCTGAAACATATCCATTATCTGTCTCATGACCATATATAGCATCACTAAATGCTTTATCATACGCACTCATAGTTTTTGCTATTGTTCCTGAAGCTCCACCAGAACGAAAAAAGTGTCTAGCTACCTCTTGACCTGCACCTATTTCTGCGAAAGTACCGTAAATATGTTCGTTGAGATTTATCCTTAAAGCTTTTGCTTTAACAGAAGGAACGTTTTCAAATGGTTGATCTCCTTTTAGGGAAACAGACATCAGTGATACTATTATGTAGCTAAGTTATAAGAATTTTGTCAAGTAAATGATATATTTATAATAAAAAGAATTAATTGAAGGTAACTTTTTTAGGCACGGGTACATCTACAGGTATTCCACTTATTGGGAGTAGTCACCCAGTATGTAAAAGCTCTAATAAGAAAGATAAAAGATTAAGATCTTCAATTTTAGTAGAATGGAATAAATCTTCATTTGTAATTGATACTGGACCAGATTTTAGACAACAAATGCTTAAATCAAATTGTCAACGAATTGATGGAGTACTTTATACACATGAACATGCTGATCACACATCAGGAATAGATGATTTAAGAGCTTTTTGTTTTAAACAAGGTGAAATACCAGTTTTTGCTCATAAAAGAGTTATAAGTAATTTAAAAAATAGATTCAGTTATATATTTGATAGAGAAAAAAAATATCCAGGTGCACCCTTATTAAAGCCTGTTGAAGTTATAGAAAATAAAAATTTTTTAATTTCTAATTTAGATATAATTCCAATTAGTTATTTACATGCAGACTTGCAAGTATATGGTTACAGATTTAATAATTTTGCCTATTTAACAGATTTAAAGACTATTGATGATAAAGAAATTAATAAATTAAAAGATCTTGATATATTAGTTTTAAACTGCATTAGAATAGAACCACATTATTCACATCTTAATTTAAATGAAGCTCTTAACCTAATTAAGTTAATAAAGCCAAAAACAACTTATCTAACTCATATTAGTTACCTTTTAGGTTTTCACAATGATGTTCAAGAAAAATTACCTGATTCTGTTTTCTTGTCTTATGATGGACTAGAAATTAATTTATAGCATTTTTTTATTTAACCAGGATAACATTGATTTGAAATTTTCTGGACATACTCCATGACCAACAGGATATGTTTCAAAATCATAAATTATATTGTTTTGGTTTAAAAAATTAAGTGATTCTTTAGCCTGGTTAAAAGGAAGTACTTCATCTTCTGTTCCATGAGAAATATAAAAAGATAAATCATTTAAATTATCTTTTGATAAAGTAATTATGCTTGGATCTATTCCTCCACTCATTGAAATGACATTTTTAATATTTTTTGGATAGGTTAGAGCAACTGCATTAATTAGTATAGAACCCTGACTAAATCCCAGTAGAGTAGTATTGGTTATGTCAGTGTTATATTTTATTGAACAATCTTTAACACATTTAAATATTAGGTCCCTAGATTTTATAGCCATTTCAATATCATATGTTTTATTTCCTTTATTATCAAAATAAATATCATACCAAGCATAACCCATGCCAGGAGTATTTATTGGTCCTCTAATTGAAACAATAGTATATTCACTTGGAATTGCTCTTGAAAAGGAAAATAGGTCCTCTTCATTACTTCCAAATCCATGAACCATTAAAAGTAGGGGTGATCTCTTATCTTTAATGCTAGATTCTCTAATAATGTGTAAGAAAGGTAAATCAGTCATTAATTAGAAACTTTTCTTTTGCAATTATCCCAATTGGTCTTCCTTTCATTTTAGTTCCCAGAAAAGCACTGTTTTTAGATTTAGATAATATATCTGATTTTGAAAAAACATACTGTTTATCTATGGTAAATAGAGACATATTTGAATTAGATCCTTCCTCAATCGTATAATCTTTAATTCCAAACCTAGACTTACCAGATGTAAGTATTTTTATTGTTTTTTCTAAATTAAATATGTTTAATAGAGCTCCAAAAAATGATTCTAGACCAATAGTTCCATATTCAGCATTATCTATATCCATTTTTTTATTATCAATATCTATTGGCAAGTGATCGCTTGTTACCATATCGATAGTACCATCTTCTACACCTCTAATGAGAGCTTTTCTATCTAATTCCGTTCTTAAAGGTGGCAAAACTTTGTAACGTGTATCAAAATCTTTTAATTTTTCTTCATTAAATATTAAATTATGAATTGCTACACTACATGAAATATCCAAACCCTTATTTTTTGCTTGTCTAACAAGATCAACAGAGCTTTTACATGATATAGTAGGAATATGAAGCTTTCCTCCAGTATATTCTAAAATTTTTATATCACGATTTAATTGGGTTTCTTCAGACAATGAGGGTATTCCTTTTATACCATATGAAGTACTAACTATTCCCTCATTAATTACTCCTCCTTTTGAGAGATATTTATCTTGTGCAAATGACATTAATAATCCATTAAAGGTTTGAGAGTATAAAAGTGCAGTTTTTAATAAGTTAGGATTTACAATTGACTTTTTAAAATCATAAAAACCAACTGCTCCACTTTCTTGCATATCTTTTAATTCAGCTAATTCTTGGGATTTACTTGATAAAGTAAAAGCTCCAATTGGGTGAATGTTTGTAATAAGTTGATTTGATTTTGATTTTATAAAAGATATATCTGCTTGAGTATCTATAACAGGTTTAGTGTTAGGGTTAAGAAGAATATCAGTAAATCCACTTTTTCCAGCAATTATTCCACCATTATTAATTGTCTCTCTCTCTTCGTAGCCAGGTTCACCAAAAGAAACACTACTATCAAACCATCCTTTAGAGACGTGTAAACCTTCTATACTAATTTCTTTAGATCCCTTTGAAGAAATAGATTTGTCAATTTTAGAAATTTTTCCTTTGGTAATTAAAATATCTTGCTTTGTACCGTGGTATTTACTCTCGGTATTTATAACTTTTGCAGATTTAAGAATAATAGACATGCAATCAAGTTATCCGTAAGAACATTGCTAAATAATGTTGGGCAAATATAAGGATTGATTTTGGAATTTGATTAAAAAAAATTAAAAACCTTCAAAAACGCCTAATCCAAATAGTGCAAAATCATATTTTACTGGATCTTCAATATCTAGTTCTCTTAACTTACTGTCTAATTCTAAAACTGCTTTATGATCATTTTGTTTTCTTAATAATAGACCTAACTTTCTAGCTACATTGCCGCTATGAATGTCTAATGGACAGGAAAGAATTGAAGGAGATATTTTTTTCCATATTCCAAAATCAACACCATTGTTATCTTTTCTAACCATCCATCTTAAAAACATATTTAATCTTTTACAAGCTGAACCTTTATATGGATCACTAATGTGTTTTGTTGTTCTTTTAGGAAAATTATTATTAAAAAATATTTTTTTAAAATTATTAATACTATAATGCATATTTAATTCATTTCTATTGAGAGAAAAAACAGTTTCTAAATCGTCATAATTAGAATAAATTCTTTTTAATGTCTTTATAAAGTATCTAAAATCAATAGAATTAAATGTTCTATGAATTATATTAGTTTTTTCAATTTCTTTTTCTGTAGCATTCAAAATAAAATCATATGGTGAATTATCTAATATTTCCATCATTTTAAATGCATTTTTAATTATTGTTTGTCTTTGTCCCCATGCAATTGTTGATGTTAAGAATGAAGAAATTTCAATATCTTCTTTACTTTTAAATTGATGTGGAACTTGAATAGGGTCAGATTCTATAAAACTTTTTTGATTGTATTGAAAAGATTTTTCATCTAAAAAATCTTTTATTTCACAATTAGTTAATCCATTTACCATCTACAAGATTAAGTTTTCTGTCTGCCATATCAGCTAATTTCTTATTATGAGTTACAATTACAATTGTTAGGTTTAATCTATCCCTTAGTTCAAAAAATAATTTGTGTAATTTGTTAGCAGATTTAGAATCAAGATTTCCACTAGGCTCATCTGCAAATAAAATAGTAGGGTCATTTATTAGTGCCCTTGCTACCGCAACTCTTTGCTGTTCGCCACCGGAGAGTTCAGAAGGTTTTTGATCTTTAATGTGAAGAATATCAAGTGATTCAAATAATTTTTTAGCTTTCTTATTAATTAAAGCTATTTTATCACCTTTTATCATTCCAGGAATACAAACATTTTCTATTGCAGTAAATTCAGGTAATAGTTCATGAAACTGAAATACAAAACCTATTTGCTTGTTTCTAAATTTAGAAATATCATTTTCATTAAGTTTTAATATTTCTGTTTCATTTAATAATAAATTATACTGGTCTACATTATCAGCCTTATCTAAAGTGCTTAAAATATGAAGCAGGGTAGTTTTACCAGCTCCTGATGGACCTACAATCGAAACTATTTCTCCCTTTTTAATATCAAGACTTACATTGTCCAATACTTTTTTTTTGTCAAATGTTTTATTAATATTTACTGCCGATATCATATTCTTTTAACTTTTTTTCTTCTTAATTGCATTGAAATCTATGAAATAATTTATTCTCAAAGAAACTTGATGATTAATAGGCATTTCAAATAGATCTTTAGTACTTGTATAGTAAGAAACACCAGACATATTATCTTCATTAAATAGGTTGTTTCTATACAATAAAGTTGCTTTACTTCCAGGAGCAAATTCCCAATTGAAACCTAAATCAAAATTCCATAAGTTAAAATTAGTGTTTGGATCATAATCACTTATATTTTTATTGGAAAGTTCTCTTGTTCCATCTGATTTAAGTAAATAAAAGGAGTTAAGATAATCAGCAGTACTCCAAAATTGACGTAATTTTAAATTAATAGATTTGTAAGAGTCGAAGTTATAATTAAGTGAGAAATTATTTTCAATAGCTTTTACATCTCTATTTCCAAAAAAAACTTCTTCTTTATCCTTAAAAACATGTCCAATATCATCATAGTTTAATGATTTTTTTAAATTATATTCAAAGTTTAATCGATCTGAAACCCTATATCCAAATCCAAAATCATATT
>PVBE012230828.1_pt1 | contig 11040 bp, 9 predicted proteins | sample 1631181 | NCBI WGS metagenome assembly PVBE01 (sample SAMN08397723, study PRJNA350692) | Marine metagenome, whole genome shotgun sequencing project. | isolation source: water | place: Pacific Ocean | collected 2012-04 | reverse complement strand
GGCTTCCACGAGCCGATCGTCGGCTCACCCCGCGACTCCGTCCGCGTGTTCTACGGGACCGGCCTCGACATGCTCGTGGTCGAGAACTTCGTGCTGAGGAAGTGACGTCGAGGACCCGCGACATCGTCGTGGGTCGGATCGCCAGGAGGAGGCCATGCGCGTCCTTGTGACGGGCGCCGCGGGTCAGCTCGGTGCCACCATGGTGCGTGAGCTGGGTCGCGATCTCGAGGTGGTCGCGCTCGCGCGTGCCCAGTTCGAGCTGACCCAGGAGCGTGCCGTCCTCGCCGAGGTCTCTCGGTGGCGGCCGAACGTCATCGTGAACTGCGCGGCCTACAACGCCGTCGACCTGGCCGAGGACGAGCCCGTGACGGCTCTGGAGGTGAACGCGCTCGCCGTCCGCACCCTAGCGCGTGCGGCGGCCTCGGTTGACGCGCGTCTCGTGCACTACAGCACCGACTTCGTCTTCGACGGGACGGCCAGCCTCCCCTACGCGGAGGACGACACCCCGAATCCCCGCAGCGTCTACGCTGCCTCCAAGCTGCTCGGCGAATGGTTCGCGCGGGACGCGCCGAGGCACTATGTCCTGCGCGTGGAGAGCCTCTTCGGTGGGCCCAACGGGAACAGCAGCGTCGACAAGATCGTCGGGGCGATTCTCGAGGGTCGCGACGTGCGGGTCTTCGTCGACCGTACCGTGTCGCCGAGCTACGTGGGAGACGTCGTCTCGGCGACGCGACGCCTGCTGCGCCTCGGTGCCCCGGACGGCCTGTACCACTGCGTGAACTCGGGTCAGGTCACCTGGCTCGGCTTGGCGGAGGAGGTCGTCCGTGTGCTCGGCAGGCCTGCTCGGTTGGTGCCGGTCACCACCGCCGACGTGGCGCTGCGCGCCACCCGCCCCACGTTCTGCGCGCTGTCCAACTCCAAGCTGGCGCGGGCGGGGGTCGAGATGCCATCGTGGCAGGATGCCATCCGTCGGTTTCTCGAGGTCCGCAGCATGTCCTGGACCTCTCCCGTGTCGCGATCCGGGCTCGGTGCACGCTGAGCACCGCTGACCAGCTCAGAGCTTTTCCCTGACCAGGGTCGATACCAGGCCACCGATGGCTAGGCAGGACGTGAGTCCGGGTGAATCGATGCCCGCGGCGTGGATCAGGTGAGGGCAGCGGCGGTCGGGGCCGATGAGGAAGTCCGCAAAAGATTCCTCCGGTGGGTGGAGCTTCGCCCGGATGCCGCTGCCACCGAGCTGAAGCTGGTCGGGCGCGATCGTGGGTAGCAGCCGGCGGGCTGGCTCGTAGAACGCGCTCAACGGTTCTCGGTCGGCCTCGTAGTCGTCCTTGGCCGTCTGGTAGCGGATCGTCGGCCCGATCAGGACGGTGTCCCCCGTCGTTCGGGTCAAGTGGACACCCAGGCCATGCCCCGAAGGATGGGGAAGCGGGTAGACGAGCCCGTTGACGAGATGGCCATGGCGCGGCCTGAGCTCCGCATACTCGCCGCGGCACGGATAGATCCGGTAGTCGTCTCCCCCGAGTGCGCGTGAAACCTCGTCGGCGTGGAGGCCGGCGGCGTTGACGACGACCCGCGCCGCGATCCGCTCACGCGGCGTGGCGACCTCCATTCGGTCGCCGTGGAGACCACCCTCGAGACCCGGAGATCGCGGCAGGAGCATCACGCCGCGGTTCCGGCAGAGCCTGGCCAGCGTGCGTACCAGGGTCTCGGCTTCGACGACCCCAGAGTGCGGTGACCACAGAGCCGCCACCGCCCGAGCCGCAGGCTCCCGTCGTGCCACGACGTCGGCGCCCACGATGGTGAGTCCTTCCACACCGTTGGCTTCGCCGCGACGGCGGAGGTCCTCCAAGAGGGCGACCTCGTCGGGATCGGTGGCGACCACCAGCTTTCCGGATCGCCGGCACGGCACACCGTGAGCCCTACAGAACTCGTACAGCAGGTGGCTCCCCTCCACGCAGAGCCTGGCCTTCAGCGAATCCCGAGGGTAGTAGAGGCCCGCGTGGATGACACCGCTGTTGTGGGTGCTGGTGTCCAGGCCGGGTCGCGGATGGCGCTCGAGCACGCAAACCGTGGTGTCCGACCTCACGATCGCGGCGGCGGCGGCGAGCCCGGTGACGCCGGCGCCGATAACGAGGACGTCGACGTCCGTCATGGTCGGCCGGTCCGTGGCGTGGAAGCCTATCATGCCCCGGCAGCCCGTGGTAGAAGTCGCCGTCGCGTCGGTGAACGTCGGGTCAGTGGCCATGGGGTGTCCACCCTGGTATAGTTCGAGGCGCGTTTCCCCGCGTCGACGATGGGCACAGATGACACCGCTCGCCTGACCGCTCGCCTGGGCTCCCGTGAGGCACGCCTCGGTGTCATCGGCCTCGGCTACGTCGGCCTCCCATTGGCGGTGGAGTTTGCGCGAGCTGGTTTTCACGTGACCGGCGTCGACCTCGACCCGTCGAAGGTCGCGGAGATCAGCGCGGGCCGCTCCTACATTCCCGACGTCCCTGCGGAGCAGCTGGGACCGGTCGTGTCGTCCGGCAAGCTCCGTGTGACCACTGACTTCGGTGTGCTCGCCGATCTCGAGTCGGTGAACATCTGCGTGCCCACGCCGCTCCGCAAGACGAAGGACCCGGACCTGTCGCATATCGTTTCCGCGGTCGAGGAGATCGCGAAGCACCTGTCGCGCGGCCAGCTCGTCGTCCTCGAATCGACCACCTACCCGGGGACGACGGAGGAAGTCGTTCGCCCGCTGCTCGAAGCGGGTGGGCTGGCAGCTGGAGAGGACTTCTTCTTGGCGTTCTCACCCGAGCGCGTCGACCCGGGCAACAGCCAGTGGCAGACCGCCAACATTCCGAAGGTGGTCGGAGGAGTGAACGAGGCGTCGACGGCCCTCGCTTCGCTGCTCTACCGACAGATCGTGCAGGAGGTCGTCCCGGTGTCCTCGACGCAGGTGGCCGAGATGGTGAAGCTGCTGGAAAACACGTTTCGTGCCGTCAACATCGGGCTGGTGAACGAGCTCGCGCTCATGTGCCACGATCTGGGTGTCGAAGTCTGGGAGGTCATCGACGCCGCCAGGACGAAGCCCTTCGGGTTCATGGCGTTCTATCCTGGGCCCGGGTTGGGTGGCCACTGTATCCCGGTGGATCCGTTCTACCTCAGTTGGAAGGCCCGACAGAATGGTTTCGAAAGCCGCTTCATCGAGCTCGCTGGGCACGTCAACGCGGCGATGCCCCGCTTCGTCGTGCAGCGCGTCGCGGACGCGCTCAACAGCGTTTCGCGGTCGGTGCGTGGTTCGCGGATCCATCTCTTCGGCATGGCCTACAAGCCAGACGTCGGAGACTCCCGCGAATCGCCAGCGATCGACATTGCCCAGCTGTTGGTCCGCCAGGGCGCCATCGTGTCGTACAGCGATCCGTATGCGCCACGACTGTCACACGGCGATCTGAACCTCGAATCCGTGGCGGTCGACGATGCGCTCGCTCGCGGCATGGACTGCGCGCTGATCACCACCAACCATCGGTGCTTCGACTACACGACGATCGTCGCGCGTTCGCCCCTCGTCGTCGATACGCGAAACGCGCTGAAAGGGTTTCCGGACCCCCACATCTTCAGGCTGTAAGCCGCCCGTAGATCGATTGACCGGGTCAGCGGGTTTCGATAAGATGCTGCGCTCGGAGGTGCCGGGAAGTTCCCCTTAGGGACGCATGTCACAGAAGGCCATCATCACGGGGATCACCGGGCAGGACGGGTCGTATCTCGCCGAGCTGCTGCTGGAGAAGGGCTACGAGGTCATCGGGGTCGTTCGCCGGTTGAGCGCGCCGAACCACGAGCGCATCTCGCATCTCCTCGACCAGATCGAGCTGCGCCCAGCGGACCTCCTGGACCAGCTGTCGCTGGTGAGGCTGATCGACGAGATCCGTCCCAACGAGTTCTACAACCTGGCCGCGATGTCGTTCGTGCCCGCTTCGTGGGACCAGCCGCTGTTGACGGGCGAGTTCAACTCGATGGGTGTGACGCGGGTGCTCGAGGCCCTCCGCCACGTCGATCCGGCCATCCGTCTGTATCAGGCCTCGTCGAGCGAGATGTTCGGGAAGGTCCGGGAGGTGCCGCAGACCGAGCACACGCCCTTCTATCCCCGGAGCCCCTACGGGGTGTCCAAAGCCTTCGCCCACTACATCACCGTTAACTACCGCGAGAGCCACGGCATGTTCGCCGTGTCCGGCATCTTGTTCAATCACGAGTCTCCTCGACGAGGCCTCGAGTTCGTCACGCGTAAGGTCGCCGATGGGGTCGCCCGGATCAAGCTCGGTCTGACCGACACGCTCGCCTTGGGGAACCTGCAGGCCCAACGAGACTGGGGGTTCGCTGGCGACTACGTCAAAGCCATGTGGATGATGCTCCAGCGGGAGCGGCCAGACGACTACGTCGTCGCAACCGGTATCAGCCACTCCGTCCAGGAGCTTGTGGAGGTCGCGTTCGGGCGCGCCGACCTGGATTGGCACGAGCACGTCCGGATCGATTCGAAACTCCGTCGCCCAGCCGAGGTCGATCACCTCATCGGCGACGCGTCCAAGGCCCGGGCCGAACTCGGTTGGGAACCCAGCGTCGATTTCAAGCGGCTCATCGAGATGATGGTCGACGCCGATCTCGAACGGCTGGCGGGCAACGCACGACCGTCCCGGGCGGTCAGCCTCTCCTAGCAAGCCCACCGCGGGCTGCTACGGCCGAGTGCCGATCACAGCGTAGTCCAGGTGCGTGAACAGCAGCTGGTTGAGCTTCTTCGCGTTCGCGTTGAACGTCTCGGCCATGTCGGCCGCCGCCTGCAGCCCGGGCTCCAGTCGTGTCGACTCGGCGGGCAGCGGGACGGGCTGGAGCTTGTCATGCTCGGGGTAGGGCGCCCGATACCTGACGTCCACCTGCTGGAACCCATTCGCGACCAGGAGATACTTCAGCGTGTCGGGATGGATCGGTCGTACGTGCGTGATGTCGCGGATGTAGCTCTCGAAGAAGGCGAACCAGCAGGCGGGGTTGATCGTCTCGAGCACGATCCGTGAGCCCGGCCGGAGCTTGTCGTGGGCGACCTCGAGCAGGCGCAGGAGATAGTCTGGCTGTAGGTGCTCCACGACCTGGGCAGCGAACAGGCCCCCCAGCGCACCGCTCGGCAGGCCGCCGAGGAGGCTCACGGCGTCCCCATGTTCGACCTCGAGACCGCGCTCGCGGCAGACCTCGACCATGCCGGCGTTGATGTCGACCCCCCGGCTCGAGATGCCGTGGCTCCGCAAGAGGTCGAGGAACTCTCCCCGCCCGCAGCCAACGTCGAGGACGTCGGCGGTCCCCTCGAAGAAGGGGATGTAGTCTGCCACGGCCTCACGAATCTCTTCCTGTGAGCCCCGGAACTGATCTTCGAAACCGACGTAGGCGTACCCGACGTCGGAGCTGGGCGCCGACGCGGGTGCTCCGGGCGGGGAGTCGCGCGGAGCGGGTCGGGATACCGTCGAGCCTGCTTCGGCGGTGAGCAGGCGTTCGAGCTGGTTCCGGAGGGTCACCGAGGCGTTCTGGAGCACGCCGGTCGTCGTGCGCAGCTCATCGTGCGCCGAAGTCAGCGCGGAGACCTTCGCATCGAATCGACGTTCGCGCGCCACCATCGATTCCCAGCGCTTGAGCAGCTCGTCGCTCACGCCGCTGAGCCCTCCGGCAAAGCCGTCGACCCGCGTGATCCGACCGCGGAGCTCGTCGATCGCCTGATCGAGCCGCTCCTTGTAGACGTCCAGGAGGACGCCGGTGTCCTCGGAGGCGCGCCTGAGGAGGCCGCTGCACTCGCGGTCCTTCGTGTCGACGTACGGGGTCAGCTGCTGCAGATAGACGATCAGCGAGGATTGCAGAGTCGATAGCCCGTCGAGGTGCTCGCGCAGGGCCTGGATCGTGTGGGCCAGGGCCTCTTGTGTCGCGCGGTGAACCGGCACGTTCCGATTTACGTGGTCGACGAGCGTGGAGTTGAAGGTTTGCTGCCGTTGGAAGAGCGGCGCCAGCAGACGCCAGACGAACCCCGCGAGGCGCGCGCGCCACCCGGTGCCGAGATCGAGTCCATCGGCCGGCACAAGGGTCCACGATTGATTCAGCGGCGTGATCTGGTGTTCGTCGAGCGCGGGCGGTGGAAGCGGTAGCTCCGCTGGCGTGGGGGCTGCACCGTCCAGGCGGGTGAGCGCCTCGTTGTAGCGGCGGTCGGCCTCCTCGCGCTCGAGCTTCAGCCGCGCGAGGTCGTCCTCGGTGAGGGTCCTCTCGAAGGACGGTTGGCCGGGCCGGCCGACCGCATCGGATTCGGGCGCCTCGGCTGGTCGATCGTTCGACGGTTCACGGGGCGCGGTCAGCGTCCCACCATCCCTTCGATCGGACTGCTGGCCGAGGCATACGCCTTGCGCGGGATGCGCCCGGCCTGGTACGCCAGCCGTCCGGCCTCGACGGCGCGCTTCATCGCGGTCGCCATGGCAACAGGATCACGGGCACCGGCGATGGCCGTGTTCATGAGGACGCCGTCGGCACCGAGCTCCATCGCGACGGCGGCGTCGGACGCCGTACCGACGCCGGCGTCGACGATGACCGGGACCTTCGCGGCGGCGCAGATGAGGGCAATGGCGTTCGGGTTCTGGATGCCGAGGCCGGACCCGATGGGGGCACCGAGCGGCATGACGGCGGCGGCACCCGCCTCCTCGAGCTTCCGGCACGCCACCAGATCGTCGTTCGTGTAGGGCAGCACGACGAAGCCCTCGGCCACCAGGACGCGCGTCGCCTCCAACAGGGCCTCGTTGTCGGGAAACAGCGTTTGCTCGTCGCCGATGACCTCCAGCTTGACCCAGTTCGACAGGCCGGCTTCTCGGCCGAGCCGAGCGGTTCGGATGGCATCCTCGGTGGTATAGCACCCCGCGGTGTTGGGGAGCAGGGCGTAACGGGATGTATCGATGTAGTCCAGCAGCGATTCCGCCGTGCGGTCCTCGAGGTTCACCCGGCGGACCGCCACCGTGACCATTTCGGCTCCGGAGGCCTCGTGGGCACCCACCATGACCGAATGGGAGGGATACTTCCCGGTCCCGACGATCAGCCGCGAGCGAAACGCCCGTCCCGCGATAGTCAGAGGGTCAGCCGTTGCCATGTCCGGTGCACCGTTCGGAGCTGGGCGTCCCACGCGCCGCCCCCCACGAAGTTGACGATCTCGATCTCGTCGCCTTCGGCGACGATGGTCGAGTCGAATTCGGTTCGCTTCAAGACGACAACGTTGCGTTCGACGGCCACGCGCCGAGAGTCGATGTCGAGCTGGGACAGTAGGGCGCTGACGCTGAGGGGGCCGGCAATCTCGTAGGCCTCGCCGTTCAGACGGATCTTCAAGCTTTCAGGATAGCTCGGTCGCGACGACGAAGTCAATGCTAAGCCTTTGTTCCGCTTGTGTTTAACGAGAGATCACCCGTTCCTGCCAGGCGGATGGGTGCTCGGCACACCGAGCAGATCAACGGATAGTCCCACCTCGTTGAGCAGCCGTCGCACCAGCGCGGTCCCGTCGCGGTGCAGGTGTGGCGGCAGGCGATCGAGGGCGGGGAGCGGGCGGCCCAGGGCGAGGTCGATCGCGTCGAGGTAGTCCGCAGTCATCTGAGATAGCTTGTGGCCGCCCGCCCAGAAAACCCGGGCGGCGCGCCCCAGCCGATGCCGGAGATCGGGGTCGACGGCGAGTCGTCGCATCGCGAGTCGGAGGGAGTGATCCTCGTCCAGGATGTCCACGCTGACGCAGATCGGTTCCGCCGTCACGCCGCGTGACCCCGCGCCCCAAGGGTCGACCGAGGCGTGCAACACCTCCCAGGTCCGAGCGTCCACGGAGGGGACGTCAACGGTGTGGACGAGGTCGGTGACGATCGTCGGCTTGGCGGCGGCCAGGCATCGTAGCCAGGAGGCCGACGTCTCGCGCGTCGACGGCCAGCGCATGCAGAGGCACACGTCGGCCGCGTCGAGGTAGGCGGGTAGCTCCGCTTGAGGTACGAAACCCGTGGCGATCACCCGGTCGGTGAGTTCTCGGGCACGAATCTCCGTCCTCGCGTCGAAGTGGGACTTCGGCTCACCGACCAAGAGCAGGCGTGCGCGCGGCTGGTGCCGCAGAACGGCGGGTAGCGCATCGAGCGCCTGGGTGATGCGCTTCTCGGCCGTCACGACCCCGAAGGCGACGAACAGCAACTCGTCCGGATCGATCCCGTGGCGGGCGCGCACAGATGCGCCGGGGCCGACGCGATCACCGCCGACGCTGTCGAGCGAGGCGGACGACGCCTGAGGGAGTCGCGGCGCCTCCTCGGCTGTCAGGTCGGGAACCCCCATCCGGATCGTCAGGATCTCGGCTCCGGGGAATTCTTCTCGCAGATCGTCGGCGAGCGTGGGGCTGTGCACCGCCACGAGCCGCGCGGCCGTCAACGCGATCCCCAGCATCGGCCAGAAATAGTAGAGCGGACCTCCGAATCCGGCTACTCCGTAGTCGGCGAACTCAGGTCGGGCATCGGGGTGACAGAACTTGAACTCCGCCCGGTAGTCGCTGGCTCTCGCCCGAGTGAGGAGCTGCCGGGCTCGCGCGTGATGGAGCTGCCCGTCGTGAAGGATCACGAGACCCGGGTAGCGCGTCAGATATGCCCACATGTAGTCGTGGCAGGTTGCGTTGCCCAGCTGATAGACGACCAGGTCATAGGGGGCCTCGCGCTGCCTCCAGACGAAGTCGTGCGCGCTCAGCACCGCCGTGGGCGCCGGCAAGCCCCAGGCAGGCTGCCACGGTTCTGGGTGGGCCCCGTCGACGAACACGTCGATGTCGAATCGTTCGGACAGCGTCGGGAGCACGTCGGTGCTGTAGGCCGAAATGCCCGACCGCACCGGGGGGAGGGGCGTGAACCAGGCGAGCCGACGCAGTGTCATGCCAACGATCCTCTCGCCGCGCCCGGCTGGTCAGGCGCGAGGAGCAAGCGGAGTGGCCGGCGATCGCCGCCGACACGCCCGATACGAAACACCAGTATATCCGGTGGTCTGGCGGGCGGTGGACTCGAACCTCACAGACGGGCCATCGGTGGCGAGACGCCAAATTGACTTGCGGCAGGGCCTCCGATAGCATGATGCCGCGCTGCCGTCGGAGTTCTTTTCGGGTCGCGGAGCCGTCGCGAGTTGCCACTAGGCGTGGTGCCTGTCGGTCAGCTTGTGAAGTTACTCACAAGCTGACATCCGCTTCGATCACCCCAGCTCTCGGACTCACCGGCACACCTCCGGATATAGGAAAACAGGACCCTGGATGCAGGGCTGGTTCTCCATCCTCATTGTCTGATGGTGCTCGGCGCGGCCTTTGGGGTGACGTCGGTCGTTCTCTCCCGCGTTCTGGGTACGGCGACCGGGAGCCGTACGCGGACGGGCTCACGTGCCGGGACCGAACCGGCGTCCGCGTCCGAGCGCTCGGTCGAGGGCGATTCCTGACATCGCGGGGACGCGGGGACCGGAGGGTTAGTCATGGCAGGGGCGGGACAATCCGATGACCGCCGGGCGGCCGTCGTCGAGTGGCTGGCAGCGACCATTGGGCTTCATCAGCGCGTCATGGGGATGGCGTCGGACTCCGTCGTGTCGGCGGTCGAGGCCATCACTCACTCGCTGGGCCGGGGCGGGAAGCTCTTGGCGTTCGGGAACGGCGGAAGCGCGGCGGATGCCCAGCACCTGTCCGCCGAGCTGGTCGGACGTTTCCTCCGCGAACGGGCGGCCCTGCCGGCGATCGCGCTTTCCGCTGACACGAGCGTCATGACGGCAGTCGCGAACGACTATGGTTACGGTCACGTGTTCGCCCGGCAGGTCGAGGCGCTCGGGCGGGCCGGCGACGTGGTGTTCGCGATCTCGACGAGCGGGAACTCGGAGAACGTGGTGGCGGGCATCGAGGCGGCCAAAGCCTTGGGTTTGACGTCGGTGGCGCTCACGGGTGGCGATGGCGGTCGGATCGGTGCGGCCTCGGACATCCACATCAACGTGCCGGATGCGTCGGTGCCCCACGTACAAGAGGTGCATCGATCCGTCATCCACGTCATCTGCGATCTCGTCGAGCGTGCGGCCGAGGGGCAGAATCGATGAGACGGCGACCCGGCTAGGGGTCGTCGGGCTGGCCTTGGCGGTGTTCGGAATCCTCTATCTGGGAATCCTGCCGGCCGACGTGATGCGCCTCGCGGCGGACTCCATCGCGACGATCTTCTGAGAAACGAGCGTGACCCGGGTTCTCACGCCGCAGGAGGCCGAACGCCGAGGCTCGTGAGCAGGCGCGCGAGGAGCTCGTCCTGTTCGGGGAGGACGGTTCTGAGGTCGAGGACCAGGCGGTCGGATTCGATCCGGGCGATCACGGGAGGCGTGAGGGTTCTGAGCCGCGCCTCGGTCGCGTCTGGACGCTCGTCTCCAACCTTGAGGACCAGCAACCGAGTGGGGATGGTGGCACCAGGCGCGCTGCCCCCGCCGATCGCGGATACGCCGTCCACAACCGCGGTCTCGACGTCCGAGAGGATACCGAGCTTGCCGGCTAGCCGCCGGACGCGCGCGTCGATCGCCTCGATCGGGGTAGCGATCATGCGCAGCACCGGCACGGCCGTTGCGCGCCCGGCCGCGTACTCGAGGAGAGTAGCCTCCAGCGCAGCGTAGGTCAGCTTGTCCACGCGGACTGCCCGCATGAGCGGGTGCGAGCGCAGGCGATCGACACACGGACGACGCCCCACGATGATGCCGGCTTGCGGTCCACCCAGTAGCTTGTCGCCGCTGAAGCAGACCAGGTCGGCGCCGGCTTCCACGCTCGATCGGACCACCGGCTCCAAGAGGTGGGCGTCTCTCACCGCACCTTCACCGCCGGCCGACGAAGCCATGAGATCGCTCAGGTCGACCAGGTTGCCGCTGCCCAGATCCTCAGCGACCGGGATGTCGAAGCGCTGTCCGATCCCCACGACCTCCGCGAGGGTGGGGCGCTCGGTGAAGCCCTCGATGCGAAAGTTCGGTGGGTGTACGCGGAGGATCAGCGCGGTACGG
>PVBE011106659.1_pt1 | contig 11040 bp, 6 predicted proteins | sample 1631181 | NCBI WGS metagenome assembly PVBE01 (sample SAMN08397723, study PRJNA350692) | Marine metagenome, whole genome shotgun sequencing project. | isolation source: water | place: Pacific Ocean | collected 2012-04 | reverse complement strand
TGTATGTTTGAGTATCCTGCTCCTGGATATGAAGAAGATCAGAACAAAAAGATTGTTGTGACGTACTCATCGATTAATGGAAATGGCTTTGGGGGGTATGGTGAAGTTGTGATGGGCACGAAGGGTACGCTTATTCTTGAGAACGAGCGAGACGTGATGCTGTACAAGAACTCTTCTCGTGATACTCGGGTCACCGTCAAGAAATCAAAAGATGGAACTCCTGCGCTGGACACTACCGAGAGTGGAGGTGGTGCTACGGTTGCTTCAGCCATCGGTGAGTCAAAAGGTCCTCCTTCGCGAGGATACACGGAGGAAATGGAGCATTGGGCATGGTGTATAAGAAATCCATCGCCAGAAAATCAGCCACGGTGTAAGCCTGAAGTTGCGTTATCCGACGCTGTTATTGCACTTGTCAGTAATATTGCTCTTGCTAATCCAACAACGCAGCCTCGAATTGAGTTTAAGCCAGAGTGGTTTGATATCGAAAGTGATGAAACCCCCGAGGGTGTCAAGCCAGATGTGGGTCGGGATGTATATTCGTCCTAAGAAAAACAGTTGGAATGCAAAGCAACTCCTGCGTCAGGGATTTTCGTGGCGTTAGCCAATATCAAAAATTCCTATGAGTGGCTCATTTGCTGGGAGTCCAAGGATATTCCTAAGTTGAGAACGGTCATCTTCATTAAGAGGGACGAACACAACAGGGTCTTGGCATAGTTCAGGATTTACCAGTTTGTAAGTCACGGTGCCATCTGCATCAACCTTTGGAACCCTCCCGTAGCCGTACATCATGTTATCGACATTTTCGAAGAAATCACGAAGGGTAATGGTGCTTTGTCTTGGGCGGCGTATGTAATACAGTTCAATAACATCCTTCCAAAAATGAGGAACAAACTTTTCGCCAAAGTCTGCATGTCCAACGCGGTCACGATTTGTTCCAGCAATCATCACAGGCATTGAGTTGAGTTTGAGTGATCGTGCCTGGCATTTTTTTTCTAATAGTTTGGCGAGATTAATGCTGAAGTCAGCACTATAACAGTCGTCACATATGAGAACGAGGTGCCCGAGATCAACAGTCAGAGATTTATCAAGTTGAGGCAGGAGTGCATCGGCAAGACGATCACACGGAATGGAGTAGCTCTGAATTTCGTTCGGCAAGCCATGTCCCAAAACAATAATGGTCGTCGGTTGTTTTTTGTTTGCAGCAAGAGAGACAGTGGTTAGAAAGTCATCTGCAACATCGGAAAGTGTTTTTTCAGAACTATTTTTTTTGAAGATTGTCGGTGATGCATTGTACATTTGGGCGATCGCTGTAATTTCACGTGGGTCAAGGCCGCGATCTGGATCAAGTAGACCAATTATGTTTATGTCTTTTCCAATGACAATGTGAGTAGCTGCTGACGTTCTTTGCTTGTCGATAAATTGAGCAAGTTTTACAAGCGTTACCACCTGCTGATCATCGGACATTTTTTTGATGTGTGCAGAGTACGTAGCCGCTAGGTAGTAGAGAGAGGGTTCAATCTGCCTGTAGTGCTTTGTTGTCGCTTGAAGACGAGCGGAGACGGCAGGAGAGAGTTGTTTGTGAAATGACTCAAAATCGTTGAATGGGTCGTCAGCTTTAAGGCCACTTGAGGATATGGCCAAAAAGAGGCAGACGCCGGCAGCAGCAAAGATATGGAAATATCGCATCAATAAGAATCGTTGACAAATTCGCCAGCCCTGGATACTGTACAAATATACAGTAGTTCTGTAGTTGTTTGTTTGGAGCTGAGAATGCCGCTATTGGAATCACCCGAAATAGATGAAAAACCAGTTGTTTCGAGTGGTTTTTATAAGATCGATGGTCTTTTTCCACGAGGAGGTATTTCCAAGGGAAGTCTTATCGAATGGCTAGGTGATGATGCGTCTGGAGCGACAACAATGGCCTCAGCGGTTGCGGTATCCATGGCAACGACGATCACTGGAGGCACACTTTTTGTTGTTGATCGTACTGGACAATTTTATCCACCGGCCGTGATGCCATGGCTGTCATCGACTAGTGTCCACTGTCCTGAGCGTTCTTTAACCCCACGGCTTATTATTGTTCGGCCATCTCGGGATGCTGACCAAATCTGGGCAATTGATCAAGCCCTGAGATGTTCTGGTGTAACGGTTGTGCTGGCATGGTTGGGGCATATTCACCCGACCGTGATGCGTCGCTGGCAACTGGCGGCCCGGTCAAGCCATGCTATTGGATTACTTGTGAGGCCAAAAAGTATGTGGCGAGAGCCAACATGGGCCGCCCACCGTCTTGATGTGGCTCCATTGATGTATCAGGCACTTACATCCCGACGATTCAGACTCTCGCTTGTGGATGGCCCATGGACAGGAGCCGATCAATTGCAAGGTCATAAGCAATCTGTAGAGATTGTTTTTGATCTCTTGAGGGGAATTGAAAAAGTGGAAAAGGATTGATCTTTCAAAAATATGACAGCATTACACGCCTTAGGAAATTCACAAGAACAGACTCCTTTTCGAAAGAAAGATTTTGCATGCCGCGTTTCATGACGGCTTGGCTTCCGCGCTGGCCAGTGCAGCGACGGTTGCTTGAGCGTCCAGAATGGCGTCAGCGACCAGTTCTTATCTGTTGTCGTAAGGGGCGAGGTGTTATGCGGATTGTGTCATGGTTGGGGCCAAAGTTCATGTACCAAACGCGACACTCTGAGCGGAGGGCTAGAAGTAAGCAGCCTCAGGCGATTGATATTCCAGTAGGTACGTCGTTGGCTGAAGCCATGTCTGTGTTATCGAGCACGTTTGGAGAACGATTTTGCCAGAATGCTGTCATTGAGCATGATGATCCCCTATCCGATCGGTTAGAACTTGAAAAAGTTGCTCGTTGGTGTCGACGTTTTTCGCCAGTTATAGCTTTGGAGAATGAGTCAAAACCAGGTAGCTCTCCTGAATGCCTGATGATAGATGTCACGAATACGGCAGACTTCTTTGGGGGCGAAGAGTTATTAGCGCGTACGGCAGTTTGGACATTTGCGTCGCACGGCATTCATGCTCGAGTAGCAATTGCTGGCACGCCAGGCGCAGCATGGGCAGCTGCTCATCTCACAAATCTCATAAAGGATCATAGAGGAGACTCTGGAAAAAAAATGCCTTTGGTAAATGTGCCACGGGCTACTCAGAATTCATGGCGACAGAAGCCTCGTCGATGGGCAGTCATTTCTGAAGCGTCATTGCCAGCTCTATTTCATTTACCTGTTGCTGCACTGCGACTTGATGAGCGGGTGAAGATGATGCTTGACGAGATTGGTGTGTATTCAGTTGGCGATGCCTTTCATCTTCCTCGAAAAAGTCTGGCGACACGATTTGGTTCTGCCCTTGCGCATCGTCTTGAGGAGTTTTGTGGCACGCGTGCTGAACTGTTTGAGTCACCAGTCCCTATTGAGTTTCCTCATGCGTCACATGATTTTGAGATTCCTGCTTCTGCTGCTGATGGGCTGGAAGAAGTGTTTGTGCCAATTCTAGAAAAGCTTGTTAGGCAGTGTGTCGTTGATATTGCAACTCAAGACAAAGGCATTACGGCCCTGCAAGTCCGTTTCAATCCATGGATGGGTTGTCGTCAAGCCGCGGTGCCAGTTGTACTCGATATCGGTGTGTTTCGGCCAAGTGAGTCTGTTAGTCATTTGATGAGTTTGATTCGATTGCGTCTCATGAAGACAAGGCTGCCGCAAGAGATTAAAAGCATTGCTGTTGAAGTAGTGGCTGCAGCAGTGGCGACGTATCGGCAGCAGGTGCTCTTCGATGGCATTTCTAATGAGTCAATTGATGAATCACTTCAGCATATTTCGATGTTGCTTGACCGATTAGTGGGGCGTCTTGGTCGGGGGTCTGTATTTAGTCCTGAGCATGTGTTTGACGCACAGCCAGAGCATGCGTGGGTGGCTGTTTCGGCTGATAAGCAGCTTGCATCACAATCGAAAGGTGGCCGTCGTCAGGGCCATCAGTCCGCTGATTGTGAAACGAATAATCGAAGTTTGTCAGTAGCAGAGGCTGGCCATCGACCAATCATGATGTTGTCGAAGCCAATTCGTCTAGAAGGTATATCTGTTGCACGAGAGACACTTTTGCAACAGAACCGCACACCCATGTTTCAGTTTTACTGGAATAACACACAACATTACGTCAATCAAGCATATGGTCCCGAGCGAATCGAGACTGCCTGGTGGCGTGGAGGATGTGTGCGTCGAGACTATTACGTTGTTGAAACAGAATCAGGTGAAAGGTACTGGATGTTTCAGAGTCTCCAGAATGGCAGTTGGTTTCTTCATGGAGTATTTGCGTGATGCAATACGCTGAACTTCATTGTACGACCAATTTCTCCTTTCATTGTGGTGGGTCTCACCCAGACGAACTTGTGGCTACAGCACACTCGCTTGGTTACGAGGCTTTGGCAATCACGGATCATGCTACTCTTGCAGGTATTGTACGAGCTCATTCTGCATCAAAGCAGATCGGACTCAAGATTATTATTGGAACGATGATCGAGGTGATTGACTCCATTCCAATAGTGGTTTGGGTAATGAACCAAGCTGGCTATTCAAACCTTTCCCGTCTCTTGACGCATGGGTACCAGCAGGCAGTTCACGAGCGAATGAAAGACAAATCCTTGCATGGATCGTCGGTGACAGATAGTGAGTCTTGTCGGCTTACACTCGATGATGTTGCAACGTATTCGGATGGACTTTTAGCCGGGGTGCCTTTGGCATCTTTTTTTGCGAGTTGTCAACATGAAGTGTTGAGTAATTCATTTGTTGTTGATCGGCTTGCAGAGTGGAGAAATATTTTTGGGGGCCGACTTTACACCATTGCTGAGGTAGCCAGAGCAGGTGATGACAAAGATCGATTAAGGTGGTTTCAGGAAGTAGCGGAACAAGCATATACGCCACTCGTGGTAGCGGGTGACGTCCGGTATCACGTTCGGTCTCGCATGCCACTTTTTGATGCTCTTACTGCAGTACGATGCGGGTGTACCGTTGAGGAAGCTCGGGCACAGCTCCTAAGTAACGGAGAAAGGCATCTTCAAGATAAGCATCAAATATTTGAACAATTTGCTGAAGTGACTGAAGCGATAGAACGATCAATTGAGATTGCATCACGTTGTACGTTTTCACTAGATGAAATCCAGTATGAATATCCCAAGGCTGTTGTTCCAGAATGTCGAACGGCACAGGAGCAGTTAGTGCATCTGGCCTGGAAGGGCGCGAGCCAGCGCTACCCAAAAGGTATTCCTGAGTCAGTTTGTCAGCTCATCAATCATGAGCTCAGCCTAATTGCAGAGCTTGGCTATGAGTCATATTTCCTCACAGTCTTTGACATTGTGCGATTTGCTCGTCGCCGCGGCATTCTTTGTCAGGGGCGCGGGTCTGCGGCGAATTCAGCTGTCTGCTATTGCCTGGGTATCACGTCAGTCGACCCAACGCGTATGAAAGTACTTTTTGAGAGGTTTGTGAGTCGTGAGCGGCAGGAAGCCCCAGACATTGATGTTGATTTTGAGCATCATCGTCGTGAAGAGGTCATCCAGTATATTTATAAAACCTATGGGCGAACTCGTGCTGCAATGACAGCAGAGATTATTTGCTATCGCTTGCGATCAGCAGTACGTGATCTTGCTAAGGCTTTAGGCATGTCACGTGATCGAATTGATGCTATAGCATCAACAATCGATGTTGGTGACAGTGTAGATAATTTGCCGGCGCGCCTAAGTGAAGCAGGTGTCGATCCGGTTTCTGATGTTGGTGTAAGGCTTGTATCGCTTGTGAATCAACTTGTTGGCTTTCCACGACATCTTGGCCAGCATGTTGGCGGTATGGTGATCACACAAGGTGCGCTTTGTGATCTTGTTCCAATCCAACCAGCTGCTATGGAAGGACGTACAATTATTCAATGGGATAAGAATGATCTGGATGAGTTAGGCATTCTGAAGGTCGATTGTCTTGCTCTCGGCATGCTTTCATGTATCCGTCGTGCATTTGATCTTATTGAGTCGTTTGAAGGTAAAAAGCTTACTCTTGCAACAGTGCCTGCAGAAGATCCAGCTGTGTATGAGATGGTTTCCAGGGCGGATACAGTTGGTGTTTTTCAGATTGAAAGCCGAGCGCAGATGAGCATGCTGCCACGTTTGAGACCGGCATGTTTTTATGATTTGGTTATTGAAGTGGCGATTGTGCGGCCTGGTCCAATTCAGGGGAATATGGTGCACCCCTACTTGCGACGGCGGAATAGTGAAGAACCAGTAACCTATCCGAACGAAGAGCTTCGAGAAGTCTTAGAAAAAACGCTCGGTGTTCCAATTTTTCAGGAACAAGCAATGCGATTAGCGGTAGTTGCAGCAGGTTTTTCCCCTGGTGAGGCCGATCAGTTGCGTCGTGCAATGGGCGCGTGGCGCAGGCCTGGGTTCATTGAGGAGTTTCGGCAGAAGTTAATTTCTGGAATGTTGCAGCGGGGACTGTCGCAGCAGTTTGCAGATCAGGTTTTTGGTCAGATTCGTGGTTTTGGAGAGTATGGTTTTCCAGAATCTCATGCTGCTAGTTTTGCATTACTTGTATATGTATCAGCTTGGATTAAGAGGCACCATCCAGCGGCTTTTACCGCTGCATTGCTTGCTAGCCAGCCAATGGGTTTTTATGCGCCCTCGCAACTTGTCCATGATGTAAAATCGCACGGGGTTAAGGTGTTGCCAGTTGATGTTAATGATAGCCAATGGCATGCAACGCTTGAGAGGTATGGTAGACATGAAAATCATATCGCTGTCCGGTTGGGATTTGAGCAGATATATGGTCTGGGTGAATCTACTGGAATACGAATAGAAACAGCTCGAATAGATGGTCGTTTTCAATCTGTACATGAACTTGCTCATCGGGCCGAACTTCATCGCGAAGCCTTGTTATGTTTAGCTCGAGCAGGGGCACTTGAATCACTTGGTCTTGAGCGACGAAAAGCGATTTGGGAAGCAATGCAATTGTTTGATCATCCTGGTCGGATGCCTCTTCTTGATCAACTTGGTGAAACAGAAGACGATGATAATGAATCGATGATGTCGTACATAGATGATACGGGCACGCACTCATGCAGTGAGTATCGGTGGGACCATAAGGTTGTTCTGGGTAAGAAATATTTGGAAAAGCAACGTCACTATCTGCCATCAATGTCACAGAAAGAACAAGTGATTGCTGATTACCAAACGATGGGACTGTCGTTAGTTGCTCACCCGTTGCAATTTGAGCGGGAACATTGTGACTCGAAGGGCATTATTCCGATTGCCAAGCTACCAAGGGTAACAGAAGGTAGTGCTGTATGTATTATGGGTATTACAGTTACGCGACAACGGCCAGCTACGGCCAGTGGAATAATTTTCCTGACGATCGAGGATGAGACTGGAACGGCCAATATCGTTGTTCATCCGCGAGTCTGGGGGCGATCAGGTGCTGCTGTCCGTCGAGCTTCTGTTCTTGTTGTTCATGGATGTGCCCAACACCGTGACGGGGTCATACACGTGGTTGCGAGCCGGTTAGAGGCCAATCGTATTCAAGGCTTGCCAAAAATGTCCAGGGATTTTTGCTAGTTCTGATCACTCAGAATAAGTTTGTGAAGCCAGTTCTAACAGTGTGCATGGACAACAGAATAACTTTGCGTAGAACACACTGCATGCAAACATCGATTACGGAAACAAATCTGGGCGTCGGTAAACTCTTTCGAGGCAAAGTAAGAGATTGCTATCGATTTGAGGATGCTTCATACGGAGAGGTTCTCCTCATTATAAGCACGGATCGAATCAGTGCTTTTGACTGGATCTTGCCATCACCTATTCCAGATAAAGGAAAAGTGCTTACGGGTATTTCAGCTTTCTGGTTTAAATGGTTGGCTGATAGTCGTGATCCTCTTGAGCATCACCTTATTACAACCAATGTTGACGATATGAACTTGCCGCAATCGATTGACCGTGAATCCCTTCGGGGGCGATCAATGCTTGTTCGAGCTAGTAAAGTGATTCCATTCGAGTGTGTTGTGCGTGGTTCACTCGCTGGTTCTGGCTTATCGGAATACCAAAGAATGGGAACCATATGTGGAGAACGGTTGCCTTCAGGGCTTCGCGCTGGAGATCGATTGCCTTATCCGATTTTTACACCAGCCACAAAAGCAGAGACTGGACATGACGAAAATGTATCGTTTGCAACCATGTCAGCGGTTCTCGGAAAGGACTTAGCTCAGACATTACGTGAACGGAGTATCGCATTATTTAATCGTGGTGCGGACTACGCGTTAGATCATGGGATTGTAGTGGCTGATACCAAATTTGAGTGGGGATTAGCCCCTGACGGAACCATTTTGCTGATTGATGAAGTCTTGACTCCAGACAGTTCTCGTTTCTGGCCTTCTTTTGCTGTTGGGCAAGGTCAGGTGCCTGACTCTTTCGATAAACAGTTCGTTCGGGACTGGTTAGAATCAAGTGGATGGGATAAGAAAAGCCCGCCCCCTGCCCTTCCAGATGACATCGTATTGAAGACTCGGGAGAAATATCTGGAGGCCTACACTGTCTTGACTGGGGAAAATCTCTAAATAGACGGTCTTAACTGCCCTAGGGATCGATCGTTTTCCAAACTAAACTCTACTGAACACTTTTTCCTCTTCCATTTAGATATTTGACATGCTTCGATACTGGACTGCTGGCGAATCGCATGGCCCTGCTCTCATCGCTCTTGTGGATGGTTTTCCTGCAGGCCTTTCAATTGACAATGATGCCATCAACGAAGAACTCCGGCGACGCCAAGGAGGCCATGGTCGTGGCGGACGGCAGCGAATAGAAACAGATTCCGTCACGTTTTTGTCAGGGTTATGGCGAGGAGTCACTCTTGGAAGTCCTCTTGCTTTAGAAGTTGTTAATCGTGATGCCAAGCTTGAACGGTTGGAAGATGTTGAGCGACCTCGGCCAGGTCATGCTGATTTAGCTGGTAGCCTAAAGCATCTCGGTGGCGTTCGTGCTGTTCTCGAACGTGCCAGTGCTCGTGAAACGGCGGCTCGTGTGGCTGCGGGTGCCCTCGCTCGGCAGTTGCTTGCTCGGTTTGGAGTTGAGGTTGTAGGCTGGGTCAGGGAACTTGGTGGGATGGACATTGGAGGCCCTGAGGCTGTTCTGAAAACATGTTCACCATCAGAGTTGCGATCTCTTCGTGACTCAAGTGCAGTCTACTCATTGTTTCCAGATCAGGATCATGATGTGACGGCATTTATTGACAAAACTGGGAAAGAAGGTGATACGCTTGGCGGAGTTGTTGAAGCACAGGTCTTTGGTCTACCCATCGGCCTTGGTACGCATTCGCAATGGGATCGTAAACTCGATGGAAAAATAGCTCAGGCAGTGATGGCAGTACAGGCCATAAAAGGTGTTGAGATTGGTATGGGTTTTGAGGCCGCTCGTCGACGTGGCTCTGAGGTGCATGATGCTATCCATTTTGAAGCTGAGAAACGTCAGACATCAACTTTGGGATTCAGTCGTCCAACCAATAATGCTGGAGGCCTTGAAGCAGGCATGACCAATGGACAGCCTTTGGTTGTGAAGGCTGCCATGAAGCCGATTAGTACACTTCGAAAGCCTTTGGCATCAGTGAATTTGCGTACAAAGGAATCTGAGGATGCAGCCTATGAGCGAAGCGACGTATGTGCGGTTAGCGCCTGTAGTGTGATTATAGAAAATGTCGTGGCCTTTGAAGTGGCATCTGCTTTTGTTGACAAGTTAGGTGGCGACAGTCTTGAGGAGATGCAGGCCCGTTTGGACCTGTATCACGATTTAGCAAGAACAAAGTGATGCCATTCCTGTAGAAGCAAGTAAGGAACAAGGATGTTCATTGAGCAATCAAAAGCCAAGATTCGTTTTGCGAGGCTGGTTTTTTTGGTGCTTGGAGTCATGCCCGTACTCGTACTGACATGGTGGGCTATAAAAAGAAATTCGTTGGAGCACCTTGCCTCATTTCGGAGAGAAATTGAACAGCAGCTCGGAGAGCCCCTCGGCATTCAAAAGATTGAGCATGTTCGTCCTGGTGTTGTGCGATTGTGGGGATGTGAAGTTTTGTCTCCTCGTGGTGACGTCCTTGTTCGGTTGCCAGAAATCGAGGTTGAAACCTCAGCAACTGAGATGCGGATGACGATCCCTTCGATGGAGTGTGGTGCAGATGTTATGTCGGTGATGGCATCATTGGGAAAGGCTTGGCTGTTTGAGCCAGTTCGCTTCTCCCGGTCATGGATCATTGATGTTCATGCCTTTCGGTGGATGCGTATGGATTCGGATGGGACGTTACCAACCGAGGATTCCACACGGATCTCTTACGAGCCATTTCCGCTAAGAATAGAGTGTGTGGCAGCTGGAGGTTCTCGAGCCATCCGATTTCATCGCGTCAGTAGCGATAGTGACGAGGTGCGCGTTATTGCGACTGTTGAGGACGGTACGGAATTACATGTGCACGGAACGGTGGAAACACCAGTTCCTTGGCATGTCCTCAAGGTGTGTGTTCCGGACCTTGCCGAAGTGATTCGCCTGGGACCAACGGCTCTGGCGACAGGCGTGCTGAGTGGTCACTATGAGCATGGATCATGGTCAGCCGAAATGACGGGCCGTGTTGAAGGTGTTCAGATGGAGGAACTATCAACGTGGAGTCACGATTTGGAGGGTGTTGCGACACTGCAGATTGAAAGACTTCAGTGGCACAAGGGCCGGCTAAAGTCTCTGGCTGCTACGGTGGCTGCAGCGCATGGGGTCCTGTCACAATCATTGTTAGGAGATCTGGTTACCGCTTTTGGATGTCGAGCAGGTCCGGCATTTCACGCACTGGATGGGAAACAGAGGCGAGTGTTTGATGACCTAAACATAGATGTGTTTATCGATGAGAACGGCCTCCGTCTCAAGTCGGAAGGAGCATCTGATGGTGTTCTTATCCGTTGCCAGGGGCTTTCTTTGTTGCAAGAGCCTCTTGAGGTCGTGCCGTTGGACCGCTTGTCGTGGCTCCT
>PVBE011768131.1_pt1 | contig 11041 bp, 12 predicted proteins | sample 1631181 | NCBI WGS metagenome assembly PVBE01 (sample SAMN08397723, study PRJNA350692) | Marine metagenome, whole genome shotgun sequencing project. | isolation source: water | place: Pacific Ocean | collected 2012-04 | reverse complement strand
TGACGTTCGTATTCGGCATGTTTCAGATCCCGCTGCTCAACCGCCACCATATCGACGAGCCGAAGGAAACGTCCAGTTCGACGGAGTAGCGGGCTGGGCGATGGGATCCTATGACACGCCGGTTCGGCCCGGCGACCAATCCGGCGGAGCCAGCTCGAATCCCGCGAAATCGAACGCGGGGGCGACGCTGCATCCGACCAGGCTCCACTCCCCGAGACTTTCGGCGGATTGCCAAACGCCCGGCCGGACAACCGCCTGGTAAACGCCGCCAGAAACGGGGTCTCCACCGATGTCGACGGTCTCGATCCGCTCGCCATCGATCGACGTCGACAACCGCATTGCAGCGCCAGCGTGAAAGTTCCAGACCTCGGTTGCGTCGATCCGATGCCAGTGCGACCGGTCACCCGATGCAAGCAGAAAGTGGATCGACGTCAGAGCGCCCCGTCCGCCATCCGCCGGCACGTCGCGAAATGTCTCGCGGTAGTACCCTCCCTCGGGATGGCGGATCAGCCCGAGTGTGGCGATCATGGTGTCGGCATCCATGACGAATTCGCCCCGCGGCCGGGTTATTTGTAGGCGCTGAGGTCCAACAACACGGTCTCGGTCATCGACGGCCGCTTGTCGAACGCGTCGAACCAGGCGGCGAGCCGGGGATGCGCGCCGCGCCAATCCTCATCGGGAAAGTGCTGATCCAGGAACGCCAGCGCGACGGCGATCGTTATCCGCCCGATATCAACCGCGCCGGCGAGATCGTCCGCCTCGGCCTCGAGGGCATCGACGACACGGTCGACCGAGGCCTTGTTGTGCGCGATCCACCCCCTGGACTGGCGTTCGGGCTTGCGCAAGCTTTCGATGAAGATCGCGATGATGTTGTCCAGCATGCCGTCGCCGAGCGCCTGGCGGCTCAGCGCACGCCAGCGCGCCGGCCCGGATTCCGGCACCAGCCGCGCGCCATCGTGCTGCCCGTCGAGGTATTCGACGATGACCGGAGAATCGAACAGCACCATGTCGTCGTCGGTGATCAGGCACGGAATCTTGCCCAACGGATTGGGCGAATTCCGAACGTCGTCGGGGTTTCGGGGGTTGACCTCGATACGCTCGATCTGGTCGGCGAGACCAGCCTCGAGGACCGAAACCCACACCTTTCGGACGAACGGCGAGGTCGGGGAAAAGCGCAACTTCATGGCTGTCTCCTGCGGCGCTCCGTCGCGCCGGCGGCCGGGCGCGGGCTCAGAAATTATCCTTGCGCGTCCTGACCTCGGCGAAAACCTCGACCGGCCCCGCGCCCGCCATGCCGATCGCGCTGGCGAGACCGGGCACATCGGCGCGCAGGAACGGATTCGCCTTGCGTTCATCCCCCATCAGCGACGGCACCGTCCGCTCGCCGGCGGCGCGTTTTCGGTCGACACCGTCCGCATAGGCCCGGAGATCCTCGTTGTCGGGCTCGACCGTTACCGCGAACCGCGCATTGGCCTGGGTGTATTCATGCGCACAGTAGATCCGCGTGTCGTCGGGCATGACCTTGAACTTGGACAGCGAATCCCACATCTGTTCGGCAGTGCCCTCGAACAGCCGGCCGCATCCGAGCGCGAACAGGGTGTCGCCGCAGAACAGGGCTTTGGATTCGGGAAACCAGAAGGCGATATGGCCACGAGTATGGCCCGGCGTATCGAACACCCGCGCCTCGGCCCCATGGAACATGTAGGTGTCACCGTCGCCGACCTCGACCCCGATATCGGGGATTCGATCACGGTCGGCGCGTGGCCCGACCACCGTGCACCCGGTGGCGGCGACGAGCTCCGGGACGCCGCCGACGTGGTCGTTGTGGTGATGCGTGGTCAGGACATGCGTCAGCTCGCAGTCCAGCCGGTCGAGCTCATCGAGCACCGGCTCCGCATCGGACGGATCAACCACCGCGGCCTTGCCGCTGGTGTCTTCGCGCAGAAGGTAGACGTAGTTGTCCACGCGGGTCGCAATCTGATGGACTTCGAATGTCGACATCCGCCTCGGCTCTCCGTTGGTTGGAACGCTCGGGCCAAGTTAGCAAAATCGCATCGCGGACGCCATCCATGCTAGGCTTGTAATCATGTGGTCGGATGTTATCGACCTTCGCGATTTTTATCGGACCGGCGTCGGGCGGATGGCGCGCCGCATCATCCGCGACCGCATCCGCAGCGCGTGGCCGGATGCCGCCAATCTCAACGTGCTCGGCCTCGGCTACACCTCGCCCTATCTGGCGCCGTTCCGCGAAGAGGCCGAACGCGTCGTCTCGGTCATGCCGGCGCAGCAGGGCGTGCTCAGATGGCCGGCCGACGGCCCCAACCTGGTGACGCTGACCGACGAGGCCGAGCTTCCGTTTCCCGACGTATCCTTTGATCGCGTCCTGTTGGTTCACGCCCTCGAATGCTCCGAGCAGCTTCGCCCCATGCTGCGCGAGATATGGCGGGTCATGAACGACGGCGGACGGCTGCTGCTGGTCGTGCCCAACCGGACCGGCATCTGGGCGCGGCTCGACCGCACGCCGTTCGGCCACGGCCACCCGTATACGCCGTCTCAGCTCGCCCGGCTGTTGCGCGACAGCATGTTCACGCCCGTCGGCAACACATTCGGCCTCTATATGCCGCCGAGCCGGCGGCGCATGGCGGTCGCCGCGGCGCCGGCCTGGGAGCAAATCGGAGGACGCTGGTTTCCCCGCTTCGGCGGCGTCCTGGTGACCGAGGCCAGCAAGCAGATCTACGCCGCCACGCCCGCCGTCACCGCGCCCGGCCGACGCAAGAGGGCCTACATCGCCGTGCCCGGCCGCGCCAACCGCAACATCGATCCCGCGACGACGGATCGGCACCCAAATTAACACCCCGTTAAGCACTCCGGCTAACCCATCATGAACGAATAGCCGGCTACTCTGGGTTTGGGGTAGTACGACCAGATCCGGAGTTCGTCATGGAACTGACGGTTGCAGATAAGAGAACGCTTCGCGAGCGTTATCAGGATTGGGGACTGGATACCGTTCGGGACGACCTGAAGCGGCCGTTCCGCCACGTCTTCGTCAGCCGCGAGCGCAATGAGTTCGCCAAGACCTGGGTCGGCGAGACCGAGATCAAGCAGGAGAAGCAGCAGCTCCGGCGACGGCGCATGGTACGCATTCTCACGATTGCCGCGATTATCGAGGTCGGCGTCGCGGTCGGTCTCCAACTCGATCTGCCGCTGTAGGAACGTAAACGGCGGCGTCGCGCCGGCGTCAGCTACTCGTAACCCAACACCCCTCGCACCTTGGCGACCAGCGATTTTGGCGTCGCCAACATGTCGGCGACGATCTTCTGGACGGCCTCGCCGCTGGACCATTGGTGATAGAGGCGCCGCGCCTTCATGTCGGCGATCAATGCCGGGTCGTTCATGGTCGCGACGAACGCCTTGCGCAGCGCCGCCACCCGACGAGAGGGCGTCCGCGGAGGCGCGACGAACGGTCGGCCGATGCTGGCGCGCGACGAGATAAAGCGCAGCACCCGGCGCTCATCGTCATTGCGGGCGAACTCGGTCAGCAACGGCACGTCGGGGAAGTCCGGCATGCGCTTGAGGCCGACCTGGGCCAGGATCCTGATCTGTCCAGATTTCAGCCAGTGCGGCTTGCGCACCGTCCAGCTGAGCAACGGCCCGGCGCGGCCGAACGTCTCGCCACGTTCGAGCGACAGATCGAGCGCCCCGCCGCCCTTGAAGCCCATCACGATCTTGAACTTGGTGCCGAACAGCGAATTGACGACGGCGGGGTCGTAGTACGATTCGGATCCCTTGCCGGTGCCGGCAAAGATGACCTCGGTGTTCCGCGCGTCCATCAGCGACTTGATGGGCACAGTATGCCACACCGCGAACGAGCCGTTCATGTCCGAAGCGTTGCCGATATAACGGAACTTGCCGGCGTCGTACTTGATGCCCCTGGGGCGAAGCAACTGCGCCAACGCCAGCGGATTGAGCGGCTCGCAGATCATCGAGCCGTCCCGGGGCGCGGCGTTGTAGCAATAGTTGGTTCCCTTGATGCCGCCGCAGCCCGGCATGTACCGGTAGACGACCTTGGGATTACCCGGGATGTGCTTGCCCCACCGGTCGCCCACCGTTCGGGCATAGAGCGCGTTGAGGCCACCGGCACCCGACGGCACGAGAATCGTCAGCGCGCGTCCCCTGTAGTAGTCGGCGACGGGGTCAGCGCCGGCCGGTACGGCCGACGCCGCGGCCATTACGCCGACGATCACGGCGAACCCCTTCATCCGCCGATACATCACGCCCTCCCCTCGATATTCTTGCCGGCATTGAGCATCGGCTTTCGGTGGGAGACTAGCGCGGCAAGCCGGGTTAATCCACGCCCGGACTACAACTTTCGGTGACCGGCCCGGTGCTCAGTTCCGCGTCAGCAGAAAAATTCCCTGTTCGCCGCGCAGGTTCGCCGCCAAGCCGATCCGACGGATCTCGCGGGATACGCCATCGTCACCGAGCGAAACCGCGCGCTCGACCCGGAGGTCGAGCTGGTCGCACAGCTCGGCGAAGTCGCGCATCGTACACAGATGGATATTAGGGGTGTCGTACCAATGCTCGCCGTTGCCGATCGCCGGCATGCGTCCGTTCACGAACAGGCTCAACCGGATCCGCCAATGACCGAAATTGGTGAACGAGACGATCGCGTGATGGGCGATGCGGACCAGTTGGCGCAACAGCTCGTGGGGCGCGCGCGTCGCCTGCAGCGTCTCGCTCAGAACGGCATAGTCGAACGCGTGCTCGGGATAGTCCACCAGATCCGTATCGGCATCACCCTGGATCACCGACAAACCCTGACGGACACAGGCGTTAACCCCCTTCTGGCTGAGCTCGATGCCACGCCCGTCGACGCCCTTGACGTGGACCAGGTGGTCCAGCAAGACCCCGTCGCCGCAGCCGATGTCGAGCACGCGCTTTCCATCCTCGATCATGTCCGCGATCAGCCGCAGGTCTTTTCGGATGGGCTCGCGCTGCCGGTCCGACAAGGATTGCGCCATCAGACCTCGAGGCCGCGATGTTCCGCGGCGCCGTTGAGAAAGCCCGTCAGCGTCTGGAACAGCTCGGGCTCCTCCAGCAGGAACGCGTCGTGGCCCTTGTCGGTCTCGACCTCGACGAAGCTGACATTGGCCGCCACTGCGTTGAGGGCGTGGACCACCTCGCGGCTTTCCGGCGTCGGGAACAGCCAGTCGCTGGTGAACGAGATCACGCAGAACCGAACCGGCGTGTCGGTGAAGGCGCGGGCGAGCACGCCGTCGTGCTCGGCGGCGAGATCGAAATAGTCCATCGCGCGGGTGATGTAGAGATACGAGTTGGCGTCGAACCGCTCGACGAAGGTGCTGCCCTGATGCCGCAGATAGCTTTCGACCTGAAAATCCGCATCGAAGCCGAAGCTCAACGCGTCACGCTCTTGCAGGCGGCGGCCGAACTTGCGATGGAGCGCGGTCTCCGAGAGATAAGTGATGTGCGCCGCCATGCGGGCGACCGCCAGTCCCCTTGTCGGGTTCTTGCCCTGGGCCAGGTATTCGCCCTGGCACCAATCGGGATCGGCCACGATCGCCTGGCGGCCGACCTCGTGGAAGGCAATGTTCTGCGCCGAATGGCGGGCCGCCGCGGCGATCGGCACCGCCGAGAACACGCGATCCGGAAACCGCGCGGCGAATTCCAGCACCTGCATGCCGCCCATCGATCCGCCGATGACACAGAACAGCTGCTCGATATCGAGCCGATCCAGCACCAGCACCTGGGCCCGGACCATGTCGGAGATGGTGATGACGGGAAAGCGCACGCCGTGAGCCTGGCCGGTGGCGGGATCGATCTCCATCGGCCCCGTGGAGCCCATGCAGCCGCCGAGGACGTTGCAGCAGAGGATGAAATAGCGCTCGGTGTCGAGGACCTTGCCGGGACCGACCATGGTTTCCCACCAGCCGGGCTTGCCGGTGACCGGATGTGTCGCGGCGACGAACTGATCGCCGGTCAGCGCGTGGCACACCAGGATCGCGTTCGACTTCTCGGCGTTCAACGTGCCATAGGTCTGATAGGCGACGGAAAACGGGCCGAGCTCGACGCCGCAATCGAGCCTCAGCGGCTTGTCTTCGGCGACCGTCACCCGGTCTCCCGACAGTCGCGTCGGAACGCTGGCGTTGTTACGAGAGAAATCCACGACATTCATTGCCGTTCTAAGCGCCCCGACCTGTCCCATCCCTGACTTTGAATAGCTATGACCCGACCGAGGTTATGTCAATGTTTTCTTTGCATTTAACCGGCCGACCGTCTAACTATGGCGCACATCGCTCGCGCTATCCGCCCGCTTTTGGAGACGGTTCGGCGTGCGGGTAAGAAGCGGATATTCCAGACACGGCCATGACCGAGTCCCAAACCGACCTCGCCGGGTTGCGCACCGACATCGACCGGATCGATGATCAGATCCACGACCTGTTGATGCGCCGCACCGCGCTCGCCGGCGAGGTGCGCCGGGCCAAGCGGGACGGCGATGCCCTGTCCTATCGGCCGGCGCGCGAGGCGGCAATCCTGCGACGCCTGATCGATCGCCACAAGGGGCCGTTGCCCAAGACCGTGCTGACCCGGATCTGGCGCGAAATCATGACCGCCATGCTGCGCCTCCAGGGATCGTTCACGGTGGCGGTGTACGCGCCCGACGGCACCGGCCCCTATCGCGACCTGGCGCGCGATCATTTCGGCGGCTCGGTGCCGGCCACCGTCCATCAGTCGACCCGGTCGGTGGTGAACTCGGTCACCGAAAGCAATGTCACCGTTGGCGTCTTGCCGCTACCGATCGACGACGAGACCGACCCGTGGTGGCCGGCCTTGACCGAATATGCCGGCGACGGACCGTGGATCGTCGCGCGTCTGCCGGTTGCGCGACTGGTCAAGGGACCCGATGCCCTGGTGATCGGCCCGATGGTCCACGAGGCAACCGGATCGGACCGGAGCTACCTGATGATCCGCGCCAGCGTCGACGTCAGCCGCGCTAGCCTCGGCGAGAGCCTCACGCGGCTCGGCATGAAGCCGGTCTACATGACGATCTGGCCCGATGAGGAGTCGGCGGATCTCACCCGGTTCCTGTTCGAGGTCGAGGGTCATGTCGCGATCGACGACCCGAGGCTCGCCAAGATGCTGGAAGCGGATAACGCGCCGGCCCAGACCGTCGAGGTGGTGGGCGGATACGCGATGCCATTTTCGGAGTCCGAGCTCGGAGCGTCCGCGTCGGGCGCCCCGGAAGCCAGGCGGTGAGCGCCCCCGGGCCGCGCCCGGGCATACTCGGCATCAAGCCGTATGTGCCCGGCAGGTCCGAGCTCGACGAGCACCGGACGGTCATCAAGCTGTCGTCCAACGAGGGCGCCCTCGGCCCGAGCCCGAAGGCGATCGCGGCCTACATCGATGCGGCGCATCAACTCCACCGCTATCCCGACGGCGGCTCGAACGATCTGCGCGAGGCGATCGGCGCGCTCCACGGCCTTGATCCCGACCGCATCGTTTGCGGCTGCGGCTCCGACGAGGTGCTCTACCTGGTGGGTCGCGGCTATGCCGGGCCCGGTGATGAGATCCTGTACCACGAGCATGCGTTCATCATGTATTGGCTGATCGCGCTCGGCGTCGGGGCGACGCCGGTCAAGGCGCCCGAGGTCGATCTCACAGCGCATGTCGACAACATGCTCGACGCGGTGAGCGATCGCACGCGGGTGGTCTACATCGCCAATCCGAACAATCCGACCGGAAGCTACATCTCGGCTGACGAGCTTCGCAGGCTACGCCGGGGGCTCAGGGAAGACATCCTATTGGTGATCGATTCAGCCTATGCCGAGTACATAACGCGCAACGACTACTCGGCCGGCGCCGAGCTGGTCGAGATGGGCGAGAACACCGTCATGACACGGACGTTCTCCAAGGCGTACGCGCTGGGCGGCGTGCGCCTCGGCTGGGCCTATTGTCCGCGGGCGGTGGCCGACGTGCTCAACCGGGTGCGCGGGCCGTTCAACGTCTCGCTCCCGGCCCAGGCCGCCGGTCTCGCGGCGCTCGAGGACAGCCCGTTCCTCGCCGTCTCACGCGATCACAACTCGACCTGGCTGCCGTGGCTGAGCGAGCGCATCGCCGCGACCGGACTAACCGTCTATCCGAGCGTCGCCAACTTCGTCCTCGTCCGCTTCCCCGATGACGCGGCGCACGACGCGGCCGCGGCAATCGCGTTCCTCAACGGCCGCGGCATCATCCCGCGCGAGACGGTCGCCAACGGCCTCCCCGGCTGCATCCGCATCACCATCGGCACCGAGGCGGAGAACCGCGCGGTCGCCGCCGCCCTCGACGAGTTCATGTCGTAGAATATGGCCACCGACTTCTTGTTCGAACGCATCGCCTTCATCGGCTTCGGATTGATCGGCTCGTCGCTGGCGCGCGTGATCAAGCGCGACGGCCTGGCGCGCCACATCGTCGCCTCGGCCCGCACGGAGCGCACGATGGAGACCGCCCTTCGCCTCGGAATCGCGGATTCCGTCGCCGCCGATCCCGCCGAAGCCGTGCGCGACGCCGACCTCGTTATCATCTGCACACCGGTCAGTACCTACGGGGCGATCGCCGAGCGTATGGCGCCCGGCCTCGCCCCCGGCGCCATCGTCTCCGACGTGGGATCGGTCAAGATGGCGGTGATCGAGGCCGTCACGCCCCATCTGCCGGACGGCGTCCAATTCGTTCCCGGCCATCCCATCGCGGGAACGGAGAACTCGGGCCCCGAAGCCGGCTTCGACAGCTTGTTCGAGAACCACTGGGTCTTGATCACGCCGCCGCCTGGAACCGACACAGCGGCGGTCGAGCGGGTGGCCGAGCTGTGGCGCCGCGCCGGCAGCATGATCGAGATCATGGATCCGGTTCATCACGACCACGTGCTGGCGATCACCTCGCACATCCCGCATCTGATCGCGTTCACTATCGTCGGCACGGCGACCGACCTGGAAGATCACCTCAAGTCGGAGGTGATCAAGTACTCGGCGGCCGGTTTCCGAGACTTCACCCGCATCGCCGCCTCGGATCCGGTGATGTGGCGCGACGTGTTCCTCAACAACCGCGAGGCAGTTCTGGAGATGCTGGGCCGGCTGTCGGAGGATCTTTCGGGGCTTCAGCGCGCCATCCGCGTCGGCGACGGCGCGACGCTGGAACGTTTGTTCGCGCGGACGCGAGATATCCGCCGCGGCGTCGTCGCGGCCGGCCAGCACATTCCGCCCGCGCCCAAGGAAGATGACGACTAATACCCACCGTCGTTGATAGCGACCTGTTTCATGGCCGCGATCGACCGACCCGCCAGAGGCGGGACCTGGCGGCTCCGTGTCGGACCGTACTCGCCTCAAGCGTTCGGCGTGGGGATCACGCAATGCGAGAACTTGTCTCGCCTCCGTTACCGCCGCGACGTTGCGGCGCTTGTTTTGGCGCAGTACGGTATTTGACGTACAGGTCGACTGACAGGCGCAACGACGCTGAGAGCGGTGATGGGAAGATTTCCAACCTTACCCGGCGCGGCTCTGTGCTTGATCGTCGCGGCGGTGGCGCCATCGATGGTGGCGGTTGCGGTGTCGGATACCGAGAAGGCGCAGGAGGCGGCGGCGGCGGGCCGCGCGTTGCCCTCGGACGGACCGAATCATCAACGTCGAGCGGGGCACGAACCGGCGACCGGCGCGAGCGCCTCGCCCTTGTCGGCCCAGGCGGCGCCGACCGAGACGCCCTATCTCGGCCTCCTAGACGAGGGGCTGTCGCTGCTCAGGGCCGGTGACTACGAGGCGGCGCTGAAGAAGTTCAACGCCGCCGGCGGGCTCGAGCCGGGCCCACGGATCGACTACTTCAAGGGCTTGACGCTCAACCGCCTCGGACGGCACAGGCAGGCGCTGGTCAATCTGTGGCTCGTGGAGAAAGCTGGCGAGACCAACACCGATCTCGATCTCGAGATCGGCCGGGCCGCCGCCGGCTTGGGCGCCTGGCGGCTCGCGGTCGATCGCCTGGACCGTTTCGACCGGGCGCGCCCCGGGGACGCGCAGGTCTCGGTGTATCTGGGACGGGCGTATCTCGGCCTCGGCGATTACGACAAGGCCGCTTCCCGGCTGCGCGAGGCCATGGACCGCGACCCGAGCGCACGGCGGGCGGCGCTCTATTACCTGGCCCTTTTGGAACAAGCGCGCGAGGACCCGGAAGCAGCCCAACGGAGCCTCCGGGAGCTCGAGAGAGAAGCTCCCGACTCGCCTCGCGCGCGCACGCTCAAGCAAACCCTTCCCGAGCCGCAAAGCCCGTGGCAGGTATCGGCCTCGCTGACCTACGGCCTCAACGACAATGTGCTGTCGAACCCGGAGGGGCAGGCGCTGCCCGAGGATGTGACCCAAACCAGTTCGGATTTCTGGTCGTATTCGGGCGGCGTGAGCTACGACTGGCGCATCACGCCCGACGACATCCTATCCTCGGGCATTTTCGTCCAGGGCACGAGATACCGGGAAATCCGCACCGCGGACTACGCCTCGCCGTCGCTGAGCCTCGGCTACACAAGACGGCTGTCGTCGGATCTCGCGGCATCGTCCTCGGTGGCCTATGGAGTGACCCGCGTCGATGGCCGGGACTTCAGCGCGACGATCACCACCGACCTCTCGCTGAGCCATCGTCCGACTGACTGGCTGACGCTCGTCGCCGGCTACGGCTTCAGCCGCACCGACTACGACATAGACCCCGCGATCGAGGCGCGGGACCGCGACGGCCGGTCGAACACGGTGTCCCTGACCGGCGATATCGTCCTCCCTGAGGTCGTCGGCGTCCGAACGCGGCTCCGCCTCGGCCTGTCGAACAGGTGGAACGGGGCCGACGGCCGCGACTACGACTTCCGTTCCGCCACCGCCTCGGCCGGCCTGACGTTTGACCAGCCCCCATTGTGTGGTCCGGTTTGAATGTTAGTTCATGGTGGGCCTCGGTTCCAGCCGCAGCGTGGCCGGTGGAGCTGGTCGGGATTGCGCAGCCGGCCACGCGGTGAGCGCAG
>PVBE011581173.1_pt1 | contig 11041 bp, 10 predicted proteins | sample 1631181 | NCBI WGS metagenome assembly PVBE01 (sample SAMN08397723, study PRJNA350692) | Marine metagenome, whole genome shotgun sequencing project. | isolation source: water | place: Pacific Ocean | collected 2012-04 | reverse complement strand
CTTCCTCGGCGCGCGATAGCGCGCCATCAGACAACAGACGGTGGCGTCACGTAGCCACTTCCTGCGAAGCGCTGCAGCTCGACCGCACCGCCGAAACGCTGAGAGGGCCCCGCGAAGCGGGCCCGAGCCCCGATCGTGTTCTCTCCCCCGACCTGCACGGCGGCGGGGTGCGCACCGCTCCACGGGTCCCCGACTCGAGCGCTGCAAACCCGACGTCCGCACCGGATGCAGCCCATTGGGGGGCGGGCGGGCGAGTCGCGAGCGGAGCAAGCGAGAGCGCCGCCGCCCGCTCGACGCAAGCCGATGAACCGTCCGCGCCCGGTGCGGGCGTACCTGTCAAAGCGCACTGGATTTGGGGACCCGTGGAGCGGTGCGCACCCCGCCGCCGTGCAGGTCGGGGGAGAGAACACGATCGGGGCTCGGGCCCGCTTCGCGGGGCCCTCTCGAGGTGGTTTCTGCGGTGCGCACGCGCTTCAGCGCTTCGCAGGAAGTGGCTACGTGACGCCACCGTCTGTTGTTTGATGGCGCGCTATCGCGCGCCGAGGAAGGGGCCTGCGGCGGCCCCCTCCTGCAACCTCCCCCTGCCTGCGAACGCCCGCCGCATGAAGAAGCGGTTCTGCGGAGCCGGCGCCACACCTCACCTCGGGTCGGCCCGCAGGCGGGGCATCAAATCGATTTCCGTTGCAACGATCAGGCGCGCTGGCGATCCTAGTCAGCCTCTATCAGGAGGGTCCTGCATGCGGACCGAATATGAAGAACCCGACTTCCCGTCGGATGAAGAGCTCGACGCGAAGGCCAAGATCTTCCGCGAGCGGCTGCTCGACGAGCGCTCCAAGCTCCTGCGCAACGCGAACCGCACGCTCACCGAGGAGATGACGCTCGACCAGGAGGATCTGGCCGACGAGACCGACCTCGCGACGGCGGACTACCACCAAGGTCTGGCGTTTCGGTTGCGCGGTCGTGAGCGTCAGCTGCTCAACAAGATCGACCAGGCGCTCGCTCGGCTCGACGAGGGCGAGTACTTCGAGTGCAAGAATTGCGGCGTATTCATCGGGTACAAGCGCCTCGAGGCGCGCCCCGTGACCACGATGTGCATCCGCTGCAAAGAGAAGCAGGAGCGCCGCGAGCGGGTTTACGCGAACTAGACCGGCCCACCTGCCGTGCCGGTCCAGCTCGCGACGCTCTGCGCGTAGCCCCGCGGGGGAGCGCGCGACTCAGCGCGACTTCTCGGCGACCTCCCCAGCCAACCGCTCGATGAACTGCGCCACGGGCATCGCGCCCAAGTCGCCCTGGTGCCGGCGGCGCACGCCCACTGTGCCTGCCTCCGCCTCGCGTCCGCCCACGACGAGGGCGTAGGGCACCTTGTCGAGCTCGGCCCGGCGAATCTTGTAGCCGAGCTTCTCGTCCGAGTGGTCGACCTTCGCCCGCAATCCCTCGGCGCGCAGCTGCCCGGAGACGGACTCGGCGTAGTCCACGAACTTCTCGCTCAGCGGCAGGATGCGCGCCTGCACCGGCGCCAGCCACGGCGGGAAGTCGCCCGCGTAATGCTCGATCAGGATCCCGAAGAACCGCTCGAGGCTGCCAAGCAGCGCGCGGTGGATCATGATCGGCCGGTGCGGCTGGTTGTCGGCGCCGACGTACGTCAGGTCGAAGCGCTCCGGCTGCGTGAAGTCGAGCTGAATCGTCGTCAGCTGCCAGGTGCGGCCGATGGCGTCGACCACCTTCACGTCGATCTTCGGGCCGTAGAACGCAGCCTCGCCCTCGATGCGCGTGTACTCGATGCCGCGGTCGTCGAGGACCTTGGCGAGCGTGGACTCGCTGAGCGCCCACTGCGCGTCGGTGCCGAGGTACTTCGACGTGTCCGTCGAGTCGCGGCAGGACAGCTCGACCTTGTACTCGGGGAAGCCGAACGTGGAGTACATCAGCTCGGAGATGTCGATGCAGGCGCCCAGCTCGGCCTCGAACGTCTCCTCGGTGCAGAAGATGTGGGCGTCGTCCTGCGTGAAGCCGCGGACCCGCATCAGCCCGTGCAGAGCACCCGAACGCTCGAACCGGTACACCGTGCCGAGCTCGGCGTACCGGATCGGCAGCTCGCGATAGCTGCGCTGGCGCGCGTTGAACACCCCGATGTGGAACGGGCAGTTCATCGGCTTGAGCTGGTACGGCTCTGTGTCGACCTCCATCGGCGCGTACATCGAGTCCGTGTAGTGCTCCGTGTGGCCGCTGCGGTCCCACAGCGTGCGCGGCGCGATGTGCGGCGTGAACAGCAGCTCGTACCCGTGCGCCAGGTGCGAGACGCGCCAGAAGTCCTCGATCTCCTTCCGGATGTACGCCCCATTCGGGAGCCAGAGCACCAGCCCACCGCCGAACTCCGGGGTGATCCGGAACAGCTCCAGGTCCTTCCCGATGCGCCGGTGGTCGCGCTTCTTTGCCTCCTCGAGCATGTTCAGGTGCGCCTCGAGCGCGTCCTTCGTCTCGAAGGCCACCCCGTAGATGCGCGTCAGCATCGTGTTGCGCTCGTCGGCCTGCCAATAGGCCCCGGCGACGTGCGTCAGGCGGAAGTGCTTCAGCTTCTTCGAGTAGCGCACGTGCGGCCCGGCGCACATGTCCGTGAAGTCGCCGTGCGTGTAGAAGCCGTACTCCGCGACGTCGTGCTTATCGATGAGCTCGACCTTGTAGGGCTGGTCGGTCTCCTTCGCCCAGGCCGTCGCCTCGTCGCGCGTCTTCACGGACGCCTCGAAGCGCAGGTTCTTCTTCGCGATCTGGCGCATCCGCGCCTCGATCACGGGCAGGTCGTCGTTCGTGATGGGCCGCGGCAGCTCCATGTCGTAGTAGAAGCCATGCTTGATGTGCGGACCGGTGCCGAAGCGCGTCCCCGGGAAGAGCTCTGCGACCGCCGACGCCATCAGGTGCGCAGCGCTGTGACGAATCGTCTCGACCAGGCTCAGCTCGGGCGGCGAAAACTCGTACTCGATCGTCTCGTCCACGGGGCACCTCCTCGCAGGAATCGCGAAGGGTACGCACGCGCCCGCACGGGGGCAACCCGGGTCGCCGGCCTCCTGCTGTGCGCGTGCATGGCCAACGCGGCGCCTCCGCAAGTCGCGATCACCATCGACGACATCCCCTTCGTGGGCGGCGTGCCGAAGGGCGATTCGGTGGCCGCCGCGACCGACCGCATCCTGGCCCAACTCACGGCCCGCGGCGTGAAGGCCACCGCCTTCGTGGTCTGCGACCGCATGCGGAAGAAGGCCGTCATCGTGCGCAAGTGGATGGCCGCCGGCATGGGCATCGCCAACCACTCCTCGACCCACAGCCACCTTGGCCTCACCCTCGTCGACCTGGACACCGCGATGAGCGACCCGGTCTATGCCCGCGCCGACGCCTACGCCGGGCACGCCGGAATCTCGTGGCTCTACCACTTCGCGCCGCCGGTGTCGGAACGTTGGGAGTGGGACACCGCGCAGCTGAAGGCCCTGCGCGCGCGCTTCGGTGAAGTGAGCTACTGCGGCGGCGGGGCGGGCGGCATCTGCGCCTGGCAGGACTTCGCCTGGTCCTGACAGCTGTCGACGCATCCCTGGCAGGCCGCGTCCCAGGTGCTGACGATGGTGCCCGTCTCTTCGATGGGCCGCTGCTCGCACTTGCCGTCGCAGGCGTTCATGCACGCGTCGTAGATCGTCTTGCACTCGGGACGAAGGAAGGCGGGACCGCAGCTGGTCAGCACGAGCACCGAGAACGCCAGGAGGAACCGCACCATTGATGAACGGTCGCACGTGGCCACGCGCCCGGTCTACGGCTTCCGACCCACCGGGACCCACCGGCTCGGCGCTCACCGTGAGGGTCACCGCCTTGCCGCGCCTTCCCGCGAAATCAACCGGTTCCAACCCCAACTCGAACGTGCCTGAGCTCGGAAGATCCAACCGACGGAGCGACGACCGGCCGATGTCCAGCACACCGGCACGGGTCTCACGCACCAGGAAGTCCGGTGGCCCGGAGAAGTCGGGATTGCGCACCCATGCGAGATACCCCAGCGCATAGGTGTCCCGAATCCCAGGCACGCGCACTTCGACGAAAGGCTCGAACCGCGCTTCGCACGCCGCCAGCGCGCGCAGAACCCGTGCCGCCTCGGCAATCGCCCTCCCCAACGCGGCGTTGCGTCGTCTCGAGCGGTCCCGATGCGAACGGAACCCAGCAACAACCGCCACTGCCCAGTGGCACTCGCCTCGCCTGGCCGGGAAAATCTGGCGACCGACGCGACCGGCGCTCCGATGCGTGAGCGCGGCTGGGGATACACCTCGACCACCTCCACACCTGTTCTCGAACGACGTCCCAGGACAACGTCATACACACCCGGCTCCAGCGGCTGCGTCGGATTCACCTCGCCCACCGTGTGGTCGCGGTAGTGACCCGTATCGAACCAACGAACCGTGTTTGGCACCGCTCGATCATCGCCGCCGGTGAGGCGCACCTCCAACTCGTCGAATGGCAGTCCACGAAGGGCGTAGTACGTCCCTGCGAAGTCGGTGCGAGGACCGCGAACGCGCGAGAACCGGACCCAGATGTGGGTGTTGGACGGGAGTGTGCGGTCCTGGCCGAAGACCCACCCGACACGGCCGTCCTCGTTCCTCCGGCAGCACGCGCCGGAGGGCGCCGGCACCCAGAACACCACGAGGAGCAACACGGCACGGCCCATTCCATCAGCCTCGCGGTCGCAAAGGCGGGTCGCGAGGGCAATCCCCTGCCCCGCGACGCTGTGCTAGATTCGCGGTCGCCAAGACGAGGGAGGAAGCGATGTCGGTGCTGATTCGTGGGGGCACGGTCGTCACGGCCGAAGGCGAGCGACGGGCAGATGTCTACACCGAGGACGGGTTCATCCGCGCCGTCGGGAAGGACCTCGACGCCCCGGCCGGCGCACGGGTGATCGACGCCGGCGGCTGCTACGTGATGCCGGGTGGGATCGACCCCCACACGCACATGGAGCTGCCCTTCATGGGCACCGTCGCGTCGGAGGACTTCTTCACCGGCACCTCCGCGGCGATGGCCGGCGGGACGACGATGATCATCGACTTCGTCATCCCCAACCCGCAGCAGCGGATGATGGAGGCGTGGGCCTCCTGGAACGAGTGGGCGCAGAAGGCCGCCGGGGACTACTCCTTCCACGTCGCCGTGACCTGGTGGGACGACTCGGTGCGCGACGACATGCGCACGCTGTGCACCCAGCACGGGGTCAACAGCTTCAAGCACTTCATGGCCTACAAGAACGCCATCATGTGCTCCGACGAGACCCTCGTGAACAGCTTCAAGACCGCGGGCGAGCTCGGCGCGCTGTGCACCGTGCACGCCGAGAATGGCGAGCTCGTCGCCACGTTGCAGCAGGACATCTACGACAAGGGCATCCACGGCCCCGAGGGGCACCCGCTCTCGCGCCCGCCCGAGGTCGAAGGCGAGGCCGCGAACCGCGCCATCCGCATCGCCGAGGTGCTCGGGGTCCCGCTCTACCTGGTCCACAACTCGTGCATCGACTCGCTCGAGGCCGTGACCCGCGCCCGCCTCGAGGGGCAGCGCGTGTACGCCGAGGTCCTGGCGCAGCACCTCATCTTCGACGACTCGGTCTACCGCAACCCCGACTGGGACAAGGCCGCGCACTACGTGATGAGCCCGCCGTTCCGGCCCAAGGAGCACCAGGCCGCGCTGTGGGCCGGGCTGCAGTCTGGGATGCTCAACACGACGGCCACCGACCACTGCTGCTTCTGCACCGACCAGAAGCGCATGGGCGAAGGCGACTTCCGGAAGATCCCGAACGGCACCAACGGCGTGCAGGACCGAATGGCCGTCCTCTGGCATCACGGCGTGCGCACCGGGCGCCTGACGCCCTCCGAGTTCGTGCGGGCGACGTCGACCGCGGCGGCTCAGATCTTCAACGTCTACCCGCGCAAGGGCTCGATGGACGTAGGCGCCGACGCCGACGTGGTGGTGTGGGATCCGGAGCACTCGCGGACGATTTCCAAGGACGAGCACCACCAGAACATCGACTTCAACATCTACGAGGGGATGACCGTCATCGGCGGCCCCGCCTACACGCTCTCGCGTGGGCGAGTGGTCTACGACAAGGGTCAGCTGAACACCGAGCGCGGCACCGGACGCTACGTCAACCGGCCCTGCTTCGCCCCGTACTGGACCTCGCAGAAGACCCGCAACCGCCTGGCCGAGCCCACCGCCGTCGACCGCTCGAAGAGCTAGGACGCACCGCGCCCGCCGGTTGGGGCAGGGTCCCCGGGAGGCGTGGTAGACATGAACATGACATGCCGACCGGGATGGACACTTGTGCTGGCGCTGTGCGCTTGCACCGAGTTTCCCGATCAGGGCGCGGACGCGACCATCCCTCCGCCGGACATGGCGAACGCGGTGGACGCGGCTCGCTCCGACGGGCCCGCCGTCGATCCTGATTCTGCCGGACCCGACCCCGATTCGATGCCGCCGGACGCCGCCGCCGACGCGCGGCCGGACACCCGCGACGCGGCACCGGATGCTCGCGACTCGCTCCCCGATGCGCAGGACGCGCTGACGGACGCCGCCGATGTGCTGCCCGACGTCGTCGACGCGTTGCTCGACATGCCAGAGGCCGATGTCCAGGAACCCGATGTCCAGGAACCCGACGTTCAGGAACCCGACGTTCAGGAGCCCGACGTCCAGGAACCCGACGTTCAGGAACCCGACACAGGCGGCCCCAACGAGCCACCGGTCGTGGAGAGCCTCACCGGGCCGCCGCGCGTGCTGGGCGGTGCGGTCGCGCAATACGAAGTGGTCGCGAGCGATCCGGACGACGAGCCGATCGAGTTCGAGTGGCGCTTCGACAGTGGTGAGGCGGAGGGGCCGGTGGACATGCGGGGAGGTGTGCGCCGAGCTGAGCGCGTCCACCGTCCACTGCGGCCGCTGCGACAACGTCTGCGACGTGAACCGGTTCTGTCGCGGCGGCGGGTGTCAGGTGGATTGCCCGGAACCGCTGCAGGCATGCTCCCGCGCGTGCATCGATGTGGCCACGAGCCTGTCACATTGCGGCGAGTGCGGGCAGCGCTGCGCCCACGCCAACGCGACCAGCGTGTGTGACGACGGATGCCACCTCGTCGAGTGCGACCCGGGCTTCGTAGATGTCGATGGTGAGGCTGACAACGGCTGCGAATGCCAGCGCTCCCACGCCGGCGAAGAGGTGTGCGACGCGCGCGACAACGACTGCGACGGGGCCGTCGACGAGGACGTCGACCTCCAAAGCGACCTGAACCACTGCGGCGCCTGCGACGTGTTTTGCCGGGCAGACGCGGGCCGCGTGGGCTGCGTCGCCGGCGCGTGCGTCGTCTTCGCGTGTGAAGACGGGTTCCACGACCTGGACGACAGCGGGGTCAACGGCTGCGAGTACGTCTGCGAGCCCACAGCGGACGAGGTGGAGCATTGCGATGGTGTCGACGAGGACTGCGACGGCGCCGTCGACGAAGACTTCGACCGCGCGTCGGATCCGCTCAATTGTGGGCTGTGCGGCAACAACTGCGCCGACGAGGCGCTCGTCACGGCGTGCCTTGATGGGCGCTGCGAGAGCCTCGGCTGCGCGGATGGGCACTTCGGGGCGGACTGCGCAGACCTCGAGCCCGTCACGATGCTGTACGTCGACGCGCGCTTGGAGGAATCCGGCGACGGGAGCGTGAACGGGCCGGTGCTGACGGTTCAGGAGGCGCTCGCGCTGGCGGATGAGCTCGAGGGGCGCGTCGTCGTCGAGGTGGCGGCCGAGGATCCACCGGCCGTGACCGACTACGAGGGTCCCTTCGAGCTGAGCCGCGACCACTTGACGCTACGCGGTGCCCATCGCGACTCGACCCGGCTGCTGGGCGCGGTCGAGATCACCGGGAGCCACACCCGGCTCGAGCGTGTGCGAATCGAGCCGCCGCCTGGAGATGCCGACGCGGTGCGTCTGGCCTGCGAAGAGGGGTGCGAGCTGGTCGAGGCGCGGGTCCGCGCCATCGGGTTGGACGGCCCGGACCCGCCGGACTTCCACGCCGTAAGCGTAGCCGGCGGTCGCGACGTGCGCGTGGTCGGGGTGCGAATCGAGGAGACGCGCGCCGGCCGGGTGGCGCCACAGATGGACCCGCTCAGGAGGGGCTCCCACACCTTTGGCATCTACGCTGTCGACAGCTTGCGCCTGGTGCTGCTCCACAACGAGGTCCACGAGGTCCACGGCGGCCAGGCGGAGGACTGCGGCGTGCGGGTGGGCGGCACCGCGTACGGCATCCTCGTGGGCAACTCGCCCAGCGCGACGCTTCGTGGCAACCGGGTGCTCGACCTGCAAGGCGGGGCGGGCTCGGACCGCCCAGGCGAGGGTCGCTCCTGCCCGAGCATTGGCCGGGCCGGCAACGTGATCGGCATCCAGCTGGGCGGGGCCCCCGAAGCGAACCTCGTCGGCAACGAGGTGCGTCGCCTCGTCGGAGGCCGCTGGGGTCGCGATTGCTGCAACAACCCGGTGCCAGGAGGCGGGTACGTCTACGGCGTCTACATCAGCGGGTCCGACAACGTCACGTCGACCGGCGACCTCGTCCACGGTCTGAGGGGCGAGCGCCGGGTCGGGGTCGAGGTCTCGGCCGCCTCCGTCATCTTCCGCAACCTGACGGTCGGCGGACTCAACGCCGGTGGCCGCGCGGACGACGACCGTCAGCTCGGCCACGGCGTCTACGCGCAACCCGACGGGACGCTCACGCTCATCGACAGCCTCGTCGTCGGAGCCCACTTCGGCGTCAATGGCGGGTGGGCGCCGGCGGCGCAGATCCACATGCACCACTCGTTGGCCTTCGGCACCACCGACGGCGCGTGGCGCCGCGTCACCGACGACGGCGACAACCTGCTCCAGGTCGATCCGCAGTTCGACGAAGACCAGCGGCCGCTGCCTGGCAGCCCGGTCATCGACGCGGGCGACCCGGACAGTCCATGTGAGATGGAGGCGGGCGTCCCCGAGGATTGCCGCATCGACATGGGACACACCGGCGGTACGACCGAGGGCCGCGCTACTCGATGAAGATCGATTCCTTGTCGCGCATCTCGACCTTCGGGTCCTGGCCGCGCAGCACGGAGTTGCCCTCGTAGAGCGTGCGCTGGTCGATGGGCTCGGGGTTGAGCCAGTGGTTCTCGTCGAACTGGCCGCTCTTGCCGTACATCTCCAGCGCGTTCTCGTACGTCACCTTGCGGACGTCGGCCGGATCGATGCCGCGCATCTCCATCAGCTTCGCCGTCTTCGGCACCGCCATCGGATCGCTGACGCCCCAGTCGGCGCTGGAGTCGCAGATGATGCGCTCGGAGCCGAAGTTCTGGACCACGGCGACCATGCGCTCGCTGCCCATCTTGGTCTTCGGATAGAGCGTGAAAGCCGACCAGAAGCCGCGGTCGAGCACCTCGCGCACGGTCTCCTCGTTGTTGTGGTCGACGACGACCATCGAGGGGTCGATGCCGTGCTCCTCCACCACGTCCATGCTGCGCGTGGTGCCCTTCTTCTTGTCGCGGTGCGGCGTGTGGATCATCACCGGCAGATCCACCTCTTTGGCAAGCTCGAGCTGGAGGCGGAAGTACTTGTCCTCGAGCTCGGTCTGGTCGTCGTAGCCGATCTCGCCGATCGCCACGACGCCCTCTTTGGTGGCGTAGCGCGGCAGGACCTCCATCGCCGCCTCGGCGAGCGCCTCGTTATTGGCCTCCTTCGAGTTGAGGCCGATGGCGCTGTAGTGGCGGATCCCGAATTGCGCGGCGCGGAAGCGCTCCCAGCCGACGATGGTCGAGAGGTAGTCGATGAACGTCGCCACGTGGGTGCGCGGCTGACCGAGCCAGAAGGCCGGCTCGATGATCGCGACGACGCCGGCCGCGGCCATCTCCTCGTAGTCGTCGGTCGTGCGCGCGGTCATGTGGATGTGGGGGTCGATGTACATCGCGGATCCCTCGGTCGGTGGAGTCTGGAGTCGGTTAGAGCCGGGCGACGATGGTCTGCCAGCTGATCTCGTCGCGCTCGATGGCGGCGGCGAGGTCGGGCGCGGCGCTCAGAATCTCGGCCGCGCGCGGCGCTCCGCAGGACGTGAGCGCGAGCGCCGCTGCCTGGCGGTCGAGCTCGCGGTCGCTCGTCAAAGCACGTTGCAGATCGTCGAGGGCCCCGTCGTTCGCCACCGGCCCCACGCAGCGCCACAACTCGGGATAGACGTCGCGGCTCGCGGCCCAGCGCTCGTGGGCGTAGTCGGTGAGCATGTCGCGTAGATTCTCGTTGGCCCGCGCGTCGAGCCCGACCATCGAGTCGAGCTTCGTACCGATGAAGATCGCCTTGAGCACCATCTGGTTCCACGCGCCCTCGGGCAAGTGCTGCGACGGGTACGGGTTGTAGTGAGCCACGGACTCGAAGACGCCCTTCATGTTGGTGCGCAGCCCCTCGGCCGCCCGCGTCACGTAGCGCTCGGGCTCGGGGTAGAGCGGCAGCCCGCGGTACAGCGCCATCGCCTCGCCCACATCGGAGGTGATGCACAGCTGCTCGAGGCGCGCGGCGAGGCGCTCGGCGTCCCCCGGGGCGCTCAACAGCAGCAGCACCCGCGCCGCCTGGTCCACCGTCCACCCGCCCGGCCACCAACCGGGACACAGCTCGGCCGCAGCGGCCAGCTCGGCGTCGTCGAGATCCAGGTCGGCCTTCCCGAGCTTGCGCGGGGCCAGCCCGATCGCCAGATACAGCTCGCGGTCACCTTCGCTCTGCGCACCCACCCGCGCGACACGGTCCGAAAACCACGCCGTCGACTTCTCGTCGAGGCGGCGGGCGAGCCAATCGTGGAGCAGCGCAACAGGCGTCATGTGGTCCCTCCGAAGGTGCCGATTGGACACTGGGCGTCGCACCGTGACAACGGCGTTAGGGTCCGCGCAGGAATAACTTCCCAGTTTCGCGCCGCGAGCGTGCGTCAGATTCGTTCGCGGCGACCGAGCTCAACCGCAGGCGTACCAGAGGTACGTCGAGGATTGGGCGACCGAGGCGCGGGCGAAGATGGCG
>PVBE011245079.1_pt1 | contig 11041 bp, 14 predicted proteins | sample 1631181 | NCBI WGS metagenome assembly PVBE01 (sample SAMN08397723, study PRJNA350692) | Marine metagenome, whole genome shotgun sequencing project. | isolation source: water | place: Pacific Ocean | collected 2012-04 | reverse complement strand
ATCACCAACGGCTATGACTCTGGATTTCTTAATTTTAATTCTTTTGCTTCTAATTTTAAAATTTCTGATTTTAATTGGTTTCTTTCATCTGTTAATGCTCTAAATTGTAATGTAATTTTATTTTTTAAATTATTATAATATTTGTCTTTTTTGGTATTTTTGTTATGTTCAATTTCAATCTCTAAAGGAGCGGTGTAAACACTAACCTCACCAAAAAACTCATCGTTCTTTATTTTTGCCTCAGGAAAGTTGACATTTTCAATAGAGGCTTCTTCGACGGAAAAAGAAAATTTATCCTTATATAGGTAATAATCTTGTTCAACTAGCCAGCGCACAGTGAGCAATTTCTTGTTCAACAGTATCGCACTTAATTTAAAAGCCTTATTGACAGGAAGAGGGTGATTTAGTGCTTGTGAGTTGTCATTACCAAGACTTAAGGTAGATGTATTGGCAGTGCTTTCTTGGCTAAATTCAGTTGCAACTGAAGCCGTTTCTGCTGAAGTTTGCGAAAAAACATTTAGCAATATTAAAAGACTTATCAGACAAAACTGTTTCATAGAATTCACAATTGAATTGATAGCGCCAATTATAGTCTAATCATGCCATCTCTTAAATTCGGTTTCTTCAAAGTTAAAATGTTTTATCTATAAAATCGACTTAAATAATACCATCTTTAGCAAGAACCATATGAACGAGAAATCAGCGAATAAGTGCTTGTTTGAGCTAATCATATGAACGCTAAATTAATTCCATGGATTTTTGTATGGATTTGGAGTACTGGATTTATAGCGGCTAAGTATGGGTTGCCATATGCTGAGCCCTTTACATTGCTACTATATCGATTTGTACTCACCCTCTTATTATTATTTCTCATAATAAACTATAAGAAAAGTCCATGGCCTAAATCTAAATTAGAGGCCTTTCACCTCATGATGGCAGGCGCGTTAATTCATGGAATCTACTTGGGCGGGGTTTTTCAAGCGCTTAAGTGGGGAATGCCCGCGGGAGTAGGGGCTATGATTATTGGTTTGCAGCCTTTAGGTATGGCTCTTTTAGCTGGAATTATGTTAAAAGAACAGGTTTCTAAGAGTCAATGGATAGGCCTTGTACTTGGTCTCGTAGGGCTGTATTTGGTTTTGTTTGACAGTTTAGATTTAACTAAAGAGTTAGCTTTTGACGGGTTTCCCGTATGGGCTGTTTTTGCTGTAATTATTTCTTTATTCGCAATTTCTATTGGAACGATTTACCAGAAGCGTTTTTGCAGCAATATGGATTTAATCAGTGGAACCTGGGTTCAATATTTTAGCGCTATGCTTTTCTGTCTCTTGGTTGTAGTGTTTTTTGAAACTGGAGAGATTAGTTGGACTAGGCCTTTTATATTGGCTTTGGTATGGCAAGTGCTTGCTCTTTCAATTGGAGCAATTTTTTTATTGATGACAATGATAAAACAAGGTGCTGCTGCAAGTGTTGGAAGCTATTTTTATCTAGTAGCACCTTTGGTTGCGATTCAGGCTTGGTTTTTATTTGATGAGACGATTGGTTTAAGTGCTTTTGCAGGAGTAATACTCATTTCCTTTGGAGTGGCTATCACGTCCTCTAAAAAAGCACTTATAAATTCTAAAGCCTAGAGCTCGCCAGCTCTTTCTAGAATAACTCTTGCAACTTTAAAACACTCTACACCTTGGGGAACACCACAGTATATTGCAATAACATGAAGTATTGATTTAATTTCATTTGTGCTCACTCCATTTGTTAATGCACCTTTCAGATGGACTTCAAACTCGTCCATTTTTCCAAGAGCTGCTAGCATTGTGAGGTTCATCATTGATCTTGTTTTTGCATCAATGGTGTCATCACCCCAGCCAAAACCCCAGCACCATTCAGTCATTTGTTTTTGAAAGTCTTCATTGAAGTCATCAGCTGCATCTAAGTTTTTTTCAACGTACTCTTTTCCAAGTGTAGCCTTTCTTTTTGAGAGGCCCAATTCAAATAATTTTTTGTCCATAATTTACTCCATTTCTATCTTTATTAAGAAATTCTTACCTTATTACAAAAGGATTACTCATAGGCTCCGATGAGGTATTTATCCATGTTGTTTTGGTCCGCGTATATTCGTGAATCGCGTCAATTCCAGCCTCACGACTTCCACCACTTTGTTTCACTCCTCCAAAGGGAGACATAGGAGATACTGCCCTGTAGGTATTTATCCAAACAATGCCTGAATGGATTTTTGCGCTCACACGATGTGCTCTGGCTAAATTTTCAGTAAAGACTCCTGACCCGAGGCCATAATCAGAGTCATTAGCCATAACTATAGCTTCTTCTTCTGTGTCGAAAGCAATTGCACTAATAACAGGCGCAAAGAGTTCTGTTCTAACGCAGTCAAACTCTTGGCCAGGGCAGTCTAGAAGGGTGGGCTCAAAATACCATCCCTCTTTATACTGGCTTGGCTTGTCGCCTCCAAAAACTATTTTAGCTCCTTGCTTGACTGAGTTTTTGATTACTTGTGAGGCTCTCTCAACCTGATGTTGCGTTGCAAGTGGCCCAACCTGAGTTTTATTGTCTAGAGGATTACCAACAACAATACTTTTGGCGCGCTCCTTAACTAGTTTAATTATTTTAGAGTGAATCGATCTATGAATAAATACTCTCGACCCAGCTACACAGCTCTGTCCAGAGGCTCCAAAGTTGCCTGCAATGATGCCATTAACTGCACCATCAATATTACAATCATCAAATATTATCATAGGTGATTTGCCGCCTAACTCTAAGCTAACATGAGCAAAGTTTTCGGCACTATTTCTCACTATATGTCTTGCAACATCTGTACCACCCGTAAATGCAATTCTTGCAACTTTAGGGTGCTTGGTCAAGACTTTTCCGCAAGGGTCTGCAAATCCAGTGATGATGTTAATTACTCCAGGAGGAAAGCCGCATTGATCAACCAATTCAGCAAATTTAAATAATGCTGCAGGCGCTTGTTCGGAGGCCTTCACCACTATAGTGTTTCCAGCAGCTAATGCCGGAGCAATTTTTGTTGCCGAAAGAAATAGCTGAGCGTTCCAGGGAACAATGGCAACAACTACTCCAATAGGTTCGCGAGTCGTAAATACTTGCATATCAGGCTTATCAATTGGGAGGACCTCTCCTTGGATTTTGTCAGCTAGCCCGGCATAGTAATAATAATAGTCTGCTACGTAGCTTGATTGAGCCTTAGTCTCAATTGCAAGTTTGCCGCTATCCTGTGTCTCTAACTCTCCAAGCTCAGAGGCATTTTCAGCAATCAAATCACCCAGTTTATGAATTAATTTTCCCCTTTGTGTTGCATTAAGTTTTGACCAAGCTCCCTTGTAAAGCGCAGAGTGAGCAGACTCGATCGCCAAGTTTGATTCTTGTTCTGAGGCTGCAGGAAAAGTTGCCCATGGCTTACCGTTGGCAGGATTAAAAGATTCAAATTTTTCTGAACCGTCACTAAATTTACCATTAATGTAGTGTTTGTAATGTTTCATCATTTATTCCGTTAATTAAATGCAGGCATAACCTTATCAATAAAAAGCTGGAGTGATTTCTTTTTGGTTTCAAAGTCCATACTGCTGTCAATCCAATAGCTATATTCATCATAACCAAGATCTTCACAAAGCTTGATTCTCTTAATGACCTCATCAGGAGTTCCTATAATGCTATTTTTACGCATATTTTCTGGAGAGTACATTTCGAGTTTAGACATTTCTTCCTCAGTAAGTTTCTTCATTAAGCCTTGTTCAATCGGTTTTTCATTTTTAAACCAAGCGCCAAAGTAGCAATAAAAACGTGAAATATCTTTGGCTCCTTGTGAGATTTCATCTTCGTTTTCAGCCACAAAGGTGTGACGTAAAACCATAATTTTAGGACGTTTAGTGTTCTTATGTTTTTTACAGGCAATATTAAACTTTTCCATTAGTGAAATGACCTCTTCATCACCCAGCCATAGCGGCGTTACTTGAACATTACATCCTTCTTCTAGTGCAAAGTCATGAGATTTTTGATCTCTAGCTGCAATCCAAATTGGTGGATTTGGGGATTGTTGAGGTTTAGGCGAGCTGGTTGTTTTTGGAAATGACCAATGTTCGCCTTCGCCAGTATAATCTCCTCGCCATAGTGCTTTGATTGCAGGAACAATTTCTCTCAATGCTTGGCCAGCAGAAAAAGGATCAATTCCATCGGCAAGCCGATCATACTCGAAAGAGTAAGCACCTCTGGCTATACCAATTTCAAGTCGACCGCCAGTAATAATATCGGTCATCGCTGCTTCTTCAGCAAGTTTTATTGGATGCCAAAAAGGAGCAACAATAGTTCCTGTACCCAGTCGAACATTATTAGTTTTATTAGCTAAATCAGTAAGATTGATAAAAGGGTTTGGAGCAATGGTAAAGTTCATGCCGTGATGTTCACCATTCCAGATTGTTTTAAAACCTGATTTATCAGCTATTTGACATAGTTCAATAAACTCCTCGTACAATCTTTTTTGAGACTGCTCCTCATCTATCCTTTCCATGTGTGCAAATAAAGAAAAATCCATTTTAACAATTCCTATTAGTTTTGATTGGTTTTGCTTATAGCTTCTACCTTGCCTTCGCTTTCTTTTCCGACAAAAATTCCAAATGCATTGAGTTCTCTTTCCTTTATATATCGTTTAAGCATTATTCTACTCGCTTCATCGTTAAGTTTGTCAAATGGAATAGAATCAAAATCATACAAGTTCTCTTCCAAAGCCTCAGCACCCTCTTTAACTTGGGCGCGATAATATATCAGACTGGTTTTATCCTCGGCATTTTCGAATACTGAAAAAAGATAGTGTTCATTGATCGAAATATTAAGATTGTTAAGCTTGCCTAGAAGGCTTTGGCTATCATTAATATGTCCAAGTCTTGAGGCTGAAGGAAAGTAAAGTGAGTCACTTTCTTTGTCTTTAAGTAAAAAAACTCTTTTACGCCATTCAATTATCGCGCCTACAATTATTGCGGTATTTTTATTTTCCATTGCCAACAACATTTTTTGCTCTAGTCCAAGATTGACATAATTTCCTCTTAAGTACATCAAGGGAGTTTTTGGACTGCTATCAAATGCAACTACTTTTCCAATGAGCATGAGGTGATCTCCTGCATTGATAATTTGTTCAGTATTGCAATCAAACCAAGCAACTGAATTGCTAATTATTGGGCTTTTGGTTTGTTTGGATTCCCAGTGAACTTCTTTAAATCGATCCTCATTTGGGGTAGCAAAGGTTGTTGAGATAAACTGCTGATCTTCAGAAAGAATGCTGACCGCAAAGTTCTTTGTAACGGAAAATAAATCGATATTAAAAGATTTTTTATCAATACATATCGAGATTAGTTGGGGGTCTAGTGATACAGATGTGAAAGAGTTAGCAGTAAAACCTAAGGGTTCATTATTTGAGTTTCTACATGCTACAACCGTTACGCCAGTTGGAAAGGAGCCTAATGCCTGTCTTAATTTTGCAAAATTATTATTGTTCATTAGTTATTAAAAAATCTTCAATTATTGGGTTCACTTTTTCTGGTGCAATATAGGCCATCATATGGGCTTCGTTGTCTATACTTTTTGAGAAACCTCTGGGAGACTCATTTGCCATTTCTATAGACATTTTCGAAGTAGAGTTTGGATCATCGCTTCCAGTCAAGTATAGAGCAGGCGGCTGTAGTTCATTAAGTTTATTTTCAAAGATAGAGTCAGATTTAGCAAATAATTTATAAGCATCGCCATAACCTTTTGGAGAGGCGTTTGATAATAATTGACGAACTTTATTGATTTTCTCAATTTGATTAATATTAGTTTTATTTTTAAACCACCTTTCTAACGTTTGATCAATATTTCCTATTTCTCCTGTTTTTAAAATCGTATTTGCTCGTTTTATGACTTCATTTCTAGTCTTAATTGATCTCTTATAAACAATATTTAAGGGTATCACGACATTAATTTTATTGGGATATTTAAGGCTATACGCCACACTTATAAGCGCCCCCATGGAATGACCAATCAAAGAGAAGCTGGAAATATTTATTGATTTAACCAGCGAGTTAAGCTGCTCAACGTAGTCTTCTAGTTGGGGAGTTTTGTTGGGAGCTGAGCTTAAACCATGTCCAAGAAAGTCATAAGTAACTACTCTACGGTTCTTGGAAAAATACTCAATTTGAGGGTTCCAAATTTCTCCATTGAGACCAACGCCATGAATAAAAATAAGGTAAGGACCAGTTGAGCCACTAATAGAATAATATGTTTTATCCTTTGTGAAAAGACCAGTGGATTGATTCAAATTATTGATTCTCAAGTCATTCATAATTTAGCAAAGTTTTTATGATAGTAGATTAATCTACAGGGCACACACCTTTTTTTCTCACTGCCTGCCGACTTGAGTAAAGAGAAATATAAAGTATTAAAACCTTACTGTCAAGCAGCAATAATTATTGACTAATAACGAAAAAAGCTAATAAATGAGCAAAAAAGCTATTTATTTAGATAAAAATGATCGTTTTTTTAAAAAAAATACTAAAAATAGTAAAAAAATGACTATTTTTTACAAAAAAAGTCAATTTTTTTATATATTTTATGAAAAAAAACGTTTTTTTGAATAAAAAAACGTATTATTGATGATTTTTTGTCAAACTTATAAATCTAAGGGCAAGTAATTAAGAATTTTCTTTATCTTTATCTTCAATTTTACTCTTGTATGGTGCAAAGCCCATAATTGCAGTAGAAATAAATGTAAATATAAATTTATAACAAAATTTAAATAAATTTACTAGTTTTCTCATACTTGACTTTTTAGAGTCTTTCTACTGAACAACAACAACCAGTGCGGGTCTAACAAGCCTACCGTTAAGACTAAAGCCTATCTGAATAACTTCTAGAACAGTGTTTGATTCTTTATCAGGCATTGGCACCATGGTGACCGCTTCATGAAGGTCGGGATTAAATTTTTCATCTAGGGGATTAATGGCCTCAACTCCAAATTTCTCTAGAGTACTATTGAAAACTTTGTTAGTTAGTTCAAGGCCTTCAGTTGTGTTTTCTAAAGTAGCCTTTTCATCTTTAGCAGATTTAATTCCCATGGCTAGAGAATCACTAACTTCTAGGAGTGCTTTTACGAAGCCATCAAGCGCAAACTTATGAGCATTCTCTAGGTCTTTTGAAGTTCGTCTTTTAAGATTTTCCATTTCAGCTTGAGATCGCAATAATTTATCCCAATTATCCTTTGTAGATTGCTGTGCTTCTTCTAGCTGAGATTCTAAATCTTCAATTCTAGAGTTATTTTCTAGCTCCTCTTTAGCTTTATTTGAGGTGTCTTTCTGAGTTTTTTGTTCTTTCTTTTTTGTCATTGTCTTACTAAACTAATGTATATTTAATGTGATATTTAGTTACTCTTTAGAATATTTCAAGGCCTATGTTTAATTCTGTTGGCGTTATCTGTAAACCAAATGATTTTACCAGTCAAAAAACTGCTTTGGAGCTTGGAGTGCTCCTCAAAGATCTTGGTGTTAAATTTCTTCAGGATAAAGAGGACATTATTAATGATGCGGATTTAATAATTGTTGTTGGTGGGGATGGCACTATTCTTAATACTGCCAGAACCTATGTCGACTCTAATATACCTATACTAGGAGTAAACCTTGGAAGGCTCGGCTTTTTGGCAGATGTCTCAGTTGACTCAATGGCTTCAGTAGTAACTGAAATTTTAAATGGTGAGTTTATTAAAGAGCAGAGATCTTTACTGAGCTGTCAAATTGAAAAAAATGGCAAAGTAATTTCTAATCACCTCGCATTTAATGAGGTTGTCATACATCGAAATGAGACACCGAGAATGATAGAGTTTGAGCTTCATGTTGATGATGACTTTGTGAATAATCAAAGAGCTGATGGGATTATTGTCACTACTCCAACAGGATCAACAGCTTACGCACTATCGAGCGGTGGCCCAATTATGCATCCAAGTACTAATGCAATTTGTTTGGTTTCGATTAGTCCTCATACGATGAGCCATAGGCCATTTATTCTGCATGGTGAAAGTGAAGTATTCATCTCTCTTTTGGATTGTGATGAAAGCGCGACTATTAGTTTTGATGCGCAGTCATCGGTCTCCGCCTCTGAGGGTTTTTCACTAAGAGTGAAAAGACATACCAATTTTGTTCATCTCATACATCCCAAAGGTTATGACTATTTTGAAATTATTAGATCAAAGCTGCACTGGGGTCAAAAGGTTTAAAAACTGAAAGTATGCTGGAAAACCTGAATATTAAAAATCTAGTTGTTGTTGAAGATTTAGATGTTGAATTTAAGTCAGGCATGACAGTCATTACAGGCGAAACAGGAGCTGGAAAATCAATTGTTGTTCAGGCCTTAGGCATGATTGCTGGCGGTCGTTCTGATGCTTCATTAGTAAGAACAGGGGCCAGTAAGGCTGAAATTAGCGCTTCTTTTAGTATTGATTCAAACGCGAGAGTGCAGTCCTATCTTGAAAGCCAAGATTTAGAAAACGATGTTGATTGCATCATAAGAAGAGTAATAGTTTCAGATGGAAAGTCACGCTCATATATTAATGGTAGAAAAGTTCCATTGTCAGTCCTTAGTGAAGTTGGAAGTTATTTAATTGACATGCATGGACAAAACGAACATCAGCTTTTATTAAGGAATAGCCACCATAGAATTCTTCTTGACGACTATGCTGGCGCTCAAACTCTTTGTGAAGGTGTTAATGATGTTTATCAAAACTATCAAGCAGTAAAAAATAAAATTGAAGCTTTGCGAGATAATAACTCACTTCTTTCTGCTCAAAAAGAGCTATTAACTCATCAGCTTGATGAGTTATACCAGGCACAATTTAGCGAAGAAGAACTTAATAACATTGAAGATGAGTATAAAGCGTCAATAAACTCAAGTCAGCTTATAGAGAAAATATCAAAGATACTCGACTCGTTAAATGATGATTATGGAGTTAACAACATTCTTATCGAAGGAGAGAGCATTCTTGATCAATCAAAAGAGTTAGATTCACGACTTGATTCCATAAGGACACTAATTGCTGGCGCACAGCTACAAGTCCAAGAGGGCATATATGACCTTACAGACTACCTTAGTAAAATAAGCAGCCAAGAGGACAATTCTCTAGAGCTGGGTCAAAGAATTACACTTCTTCATGATCTAGGCAGAAAACATAATTGCCAAATTAAAGGCCTAGCTGATGCTCAAAAATCTCTAGAGAATAAACTGAGCGAACTTGATACTTCAAATGAGACACTTGATAATCTAACTCAAGAGCTTGGCAGTCTTGAAAAAGATTATTATACGCAGTCAGAATTACTCTCCAGAAAGAGGGATAAGGCTAGCAAGGCACTTTCAAAAGAAGTCACTCTCCTGATGCAAAAGCTTGGAATGCCTGGCAGTGAAATTATATTTAAGATTATTAGTTTGGATTCAGAGGTAAGGCTCAACGGTATGGAGGATATTGTTATTCATGTTAAAACAAATGCAGGACAAGACTTTAAACCACTCAATAAGATTGCTTCTGGTGGGGAGCTTTCAAGGATCTCTCTAGCGCTTTCGGTTACAGGCAGCAATACTGAGTTGACACCTTCAGTTGTTTTTGACGAGGTAGATGTTGGTATAAGTGGATCAGTTGCAGAAATTGTGGGTCAAATGTTAAAACAACTTTCAAAACAATATCAAATCATTTGTGTAACTCATCTTGCTCAGGTTGCAGCTCAAGGTAAAGAGCATTTGAGGGTCGAAAAAACTCAAAAAAATGACCTAACCTACACGAATGTAGTGAGCCTTAATAAGAAAGAGAGGGCAGATGAAATTGCTAGGATATTAGGCGGGATAAAAATCAGCCATAAAACTCGTATAGCTGCAGAGGAGATGATTAATTCAGGCTCCTAAGATATCAGTATTTAGTCAGTGAAATAAAATCTGTATTTGAGTTGAATTTTATTTAACTCCAGACTAGATATATTCTACTTTCAGTGCTTGACTATTAAGCAGTAAATTGTATAATATTGCGTTTGTGCAATGTCAGGGTGGTTAAGAAGAAAGTGAAATCTGCAAGCTCACTTATTCAGTACTTTCTCCTTGCTTTAGTTGTTATTTATTTTGCCATTAATAGTTTTGTTCTTGCCGCTATGTACGGCGCTTTTGTTAGTTTGAGCAATACCTTGATTTTTAATTGGTACACAAGTAAACAAAAAGCATTAGTTGATATAGATGCGCAAAAAAGCTTTAGGATGGCGATAAATAGTAGCGTTACTAGAACATTTTCCTTAATCCTATTAGCTTTAATTGGACTCGGTTTTTTAGAACTTGATCCGGCAGCTTTATGTTTAAGCATGGTGGTTGGTCAAGTTGGTTTTATATTAGATAGGTTAAGGCAAAAATAATGGCAAGTGGTGAACTAACATCTGGCGCTTATATAAAGCACCATCTTCAAAATTTAACTTACGGAAAATTTCCTGATGGTCATTGGGGTTTTGCACATACCTCTGAAGAGGCTAAAGAGATGGGCTTTATGGCTGTTCATGTTGATACTCTTGGTTTTTCTTTTGTTTTAGGCGCACTTTTCTTATTGCTTTTTGCTAGAGCTGCAAAAAAGGCTTCAATAGATGCTCCGAGCGGTTTTCAAAATGGACAAAAATACAAGAAAAATTCAAAATGCTTGTTAAAAAATTTCACCCTGATATGAATTCCGGTAACAAAAACTATGAAGAGAAACTTAAAATTATAACTTTGGCTTACACACAACTTAAAAACACTTATAGAGGTAAAATTGACAACTAGTATAGATATTCAGCCAGACATTAAAATATCAACTAAGCAAGTTTTTGGAATTGAATCAAATATGGAGATAGATGCTTTTTCAAAAAAAAATGAGTATGTGCCTGAAATCGATAAAAATTACAAATTTGATAGAGATACAACTTTGGCAATTTTATCCGGATTTAATTATAATAAAAGAGTTTTAGTACAAGGATATCATGGAACGGGTAAGAGTACT
>PVBE010600211.1_pt1 | contig 11041 bp, 6 predicted proteins | sample 1631181 | NCBI WGS metagenome assembly PVBE01 (sample SAMN08397723, study PRJNA350692) | Marine metagenome, whole genome shotgun sequencing project. | isolation source: water | place: Pacific Ocean | collected 2012-04 | reverse complement strand
TCTTATTTTTAGTAAACCCGAGAGTGTAGTTCTCGGGTTACTTTTTTCAAAAGCCCATATTGCAATTTTATGAGACTTTGATTTATTATATTTACAAAAGGGTCTATAGCTCAGTTGGTAGAGCGCCTCGTTTACACCGAGGATGTCGGCGGTTCGAGTCCGTCTAGGCCCAGTTATTTATCGTTCTTTTTTGTCAATATCCAACAATATGCTATACTATAAATTAGAAAGTCAATGAATTTAATATTATGTAAAGAGGTAACTTATGGGATTACCGTGGTACCGTGTACACACTGTTGTTTTAAATGACCCAGGTCGTTTAATTGCAGTACACCTTATGCACACAGCTTTAGTATCTGGTTGGGCAGGTTCAATGGCATTATACGAATTAGCAGTATTTGATCCTTCAGATCCAGTACTTAACCCAATGTGGCGTCAAGGGATGTTCGTTCTTCCTTTTATGACGCGTCTTGGAGTAACAAACTCTTGGGGTGGATGGACAATCAGTGGTGAGAGTACATCAAACCCAGGACTTTGGTCTTACGAGGGTGTAGCTGCTGCACACATCGTTCTTTCTGGACTCCTTTTCCTTGCTGCTATTTGGCACTGGGTATTCTGGGATCTTGAGCTTTTCCGTGACCCACGAACTCAACAGCCAGCATTAGACCTTCCAAAGATTTTTGGTATTCACCTTTTCCTTTCGGGAGTTCTTTGTTTTGGATTTGGAGCATTCCACGTAACAGGGCTTTTTGGTCCTGGAATTTGGGTATCTGACCCTTACGGACTTACTGGAGCAGTTGAGCCAGTTGCACCAGCATGGGGAGCTGAGGGGTTTGACCCTTACAACCCAGGTGGTATTGCTGCTCACCACATTGCTGCAGGAATCGTAGGTATTCTTGCTGGACTTTTCCACTTAAGTGTACGTCCACCACAGCGTCTTTATAAGGCATTACGTATGGGTAACGTTGAGACAGTGCTCTCAAGTTCAATTGCTGCTGTATTCTGGGCTGCATTTGTAGTTGGTGGAACTATGTGGTACGGTTGTGCTGCTACTCCAATCGAACTTTTTGGACCAACTCGTTACCAGTGGGATCAAGGTTTCTTCCAACAAGAAATTGAAAAGCGTGTACAAACTAGCGTAGCTGGTGGTGCATCACTTTCAGACGCTTGGGCAACAATTCCTGAGAAACTTGCGTTCTACGATTACATTGGAAACAACCCTGCGAAGGGTGGACTTTTCCGTTCTGGACCAATGGACAATGGTGATGGTATTGCTGCAGGTTGGTTAGGACACGCAACATTCACAGATAAGAATGGTCGTGAACTTTTTGTTCGTCGTATGCCAACATTCTTCGAAACATTCCCAGTAATTCTTATTGATAGCGATGGTGTTGTACGTGCTGACGTACCATTCCGTCGTGCGGAATCTAAGTACTCTATTGAGCAAGTAGGAGTTAATGTAACTTTCTATGGTGGAGAACTTGATGGATTAACATTCACAGATCCAGCAACTGTTAAGAAGTATGCACGTCGTGCACAGCTTGGAGAAGTTTTCGAGTTTGACCGTGCAACTCTTCAATCGGACGGAGTTTTCCGTAGTAGTCCACGTACTTGGTTTACTTTTGCACACGTAAGTTTTGCTCTTCTTTTCTTCTTCGGTCACATTTGGCACGGAGCACGTACAATCTTCCGTGATGTATTTGCTGGTATTGATCCAGATTTAGATGAGCAAGTAGAGTTTGGTGCATTCCAGAAACTTGGAGATGTAACAACTCGTCGTCAAGCTGTTTAATAACTAGGAGTACTCAATAATTATGGAAGCTATTATTTACACATTTTTACTTGTAGGGACTCTTGGGATTATCTTCTTCGCGATTTTCTTCCGTGAGCCACCTCGTATTGCAAAATAAATCTCTAACTATAACTTAGTTGTAGTTTAAGTATAAGTTTTATTTTTGGGAGAGAACTTTATTTCTCTCCCAGAACTTAGAATATAAAAAAATATAAACTAATAAAATTTTGCCTTCTTTACTTGTATTGAAGGGTTGTGATCTTGTAGAATAGGTATAGTAGAAAAGTGCGTTATAAATCTATATTTATAGTGAAATAATAATTTTTAATTAGGTAAATAGTATGACTATTGCACTTGGTAAAGTTGATGAGAAGCGTGGTTGGTTCGACAACGTGGACGACTGGCTTAAGCGTGACCGTTTCGTATTTGTAGGATGGTCTGGTATTTTATTATTCCCGTGTGCTTACTTCGCACTCGGTGGGTGGCTTACTGGAACAACATTTGTAACATCATGGTACACACACGGATTAGCTAGTTCATACCTTGAGGGATGTAACTTCCTTACATCTGCGGTATCAACTCCATCGAACAGTATGGCACACTCACTTCTTCTCCTTTGGGGACCAGAAGCACAAGGGGATTTCACTCGTTGGTGCCAACTTGGTGGATTATGGACATTCGTAGCACTTCACGGGGCATTTGGATTAATTGGATTCATGCTTCGTCAATTTGAAATTGCTCGTGCAGTACAGATTCGTCCGTACAACGCGATTGCATTCTCAGCTCCGATTGCTGTTTTTGTATCAGTATTCCTTATCTACCCTCTTGGACAGTCAGGATGGTTCTTTGCACCTTCATTTGGTGTAGCTGGAATTTTCCGTTTCATCCTTTTCTTCCAAGGATTCCACAACTGGACTCTTAACCCATTCCACATGATGGGTGTAGCAGGTGTACTTGGAGCAGCACTTCTTTGTGCAATTCACGGTGCAACAGTGGAAAACACAATTTTCGAAGATGGTGACGGTTCAAACACTTTCCGTGCATTTAACCCAACTCAAGCTGAAGAGACATACTCTATGGTTACTGCTAACCGTTTCTGGTCGCAAATTTTTGGAGTAGCTTTCTCTAACAAGCGTTGGCTTCACTTCTTCATGCTTTTCGTACCTGTTACAGGATTATGGATGTCTGCACTTGGTGTAGTTGGTTTAGCTGTTAACCTCCGTGCATACGACTTCGTATCACAAGAAATTCGCGCAGCTGAAGATCCTGAGTTTGAAACATTCTACACTAAGAACATTCTTCTTAACGAAGGAATCCGTGCATGGATGGCAGCTCAAGATCAGCCTCATGAAAACCTTGTATTCCCTGAGGAGGTACTTCCACGTGGAAACGCTCTTTAATTCAACTCTTGTTGTAGGTGGTCGTGACCAAGAATCTACTGGGTTCGCTTGGTGGGCTGGTAACGCTCGACTTATTAACCTTTCTGGTAAACTTTTAGGTGCACACGTTGCACACGCAGGTCTTATTGTATTCTGGGCTGGAGCAATGAACCTTTTTGAGGTTGCTCACTTCGTGCCTGAGAAGCCAATGTACGAGCAAGGATTAATCCTTCTCCCACACTTAGCAACTCTTGGTTACGGTGTTGGACCTGGTGGTGAAGTTCTTGATACATTCCCTTACTTTGTATCTGGTGTTCTTCACCTTATTTCTTCTGCTGTTTTAGGTTTTGGTGGTGTATACCACTCAATTATTGGACCTGAGACTCTTGAAGAGTCTTACCCATTCTTTGGATACCTTTGGAAGGATAAGAACAAAATGACAACAATTTTAGGAATTCACCTCGTGCTTCTTGGAATTGGATGTTGGCTTCTTGTTTGGAAGGCTATGTACTTTGGTGGAGTTTACGATACATGGGCACCAGGTGGTGGTGATGTACGTGTAATTAACTACCCAACTTACGACCCTTCAGTTATTTTTGGATATTTACTTAAGTCACCATTCGGTGGTGATGGATGGATCATGTCTGTAGATAACATGGAAGATGTAATTGGTGGTCACATTTGGATTGGAACTACTTTAATTATTGGTGGTTTCTGGCACATTTTCACTAAGCCATTTGCATGGGCACGTCGTGCTTTTGTATGGTCTGGTGAGGCTTACCTTTCATACAGTCTTGCGGCTGTATCAACTATGGCATTTATTGCTTCTGTGTTTGTATGGTTTAACAACACTGTTTACCCGTCTGAATTCTTTGGACCAACTGGTCCAGAGGCATCACAAGCTCAAGCATTTACATTCCTCGTACGTGACCAACGTTTAGGGGCAAACATTGCTTCTGCGCAAGGACCTACTGGATTAGGTAAGTACCTTATGCGTTCACCAACTGGAGAAATTATTTTCGGTGGTGAGACAATGCGTTTCTGGGATATGCGTGCTCCATGGGTAGAGCCACTTCGTGGACCAAACGGGCTCGATTTAGCGAAGCTTAAGAACGATATTCAACCTTGGCAAGAGCGTCGTTCAGCTGAGTACATGACTCACGCTCCATTAGGATCACTCAACTCAGTAGGTGGTGTAGCAACTGAGATTAACTCAACTAACTTCGTAAACCCGCGTAGTTGGCTTTCAACTTCACACTTCGTTTTAGGTTTCTTCTTCTTTGTAGGACACCTTTGGCACGCAGGTCGTGCTCGTGCTGCTGCAGCTGGATTCGAGAAAGGAATTGATCGTGATACAGAACCAGTACTTTCAATGCGTCCACTTGACTAATTTTTTAAAAATTAGATTAAAGTAGAATAAAAGCATTACCTTTGATAACCCATCTGACTTTTTAAAGTCTCAGATGGGTTATTATCGTAGAAAATAAATAATATTATACAACTTCAATATCTTTTGCTAATATTAGGACAAGGACGTGTAGCTTAGTTGGATAGAGTATCTGGCTACGAACTAGAAGGTCGGGGGTTCGAATCCCTCCTCGTCCGATTTATTCTTGATCACCTTACTAAAAACTAACATTTTGTTATTTTGGTAATTTCCCAGGCCGGAATTCCGGCCTGGTTTTTTTATTTGACTATAAGAAAGAGGCAGACGTAACACGTGCTTTACGAGACAATTGTATACTGATACTCAGAAGCATTCAAAACGAATGAGATTCAAAAACACATCATGGAGAGTTTGATCCTGGCTCAGAAGGAACGCTGGCAGCGTGCATAACACATGCAAGTCGAACGGTAGTATTATCTTCGGATAATATGAGAGTGGCGAACGGGTGAGTAACACGTAAGAATCTACCTTTAGGACGGGGATAACTTCTGGAAACGGATGCTAATACCCGATATGCTGTGGAGTGAAATGAATTTCGCCTAAAGATGATCTTGCGTCTGATTAGCTAGATAGGGTGGTAATGGCGCCCTATGGCGACGATCAGTAGCTGGTCTGAGAGGATGGACAGCCACATTGGGACTGAGACACGGCCCAAACTCCTACGGGAGGCAGCAGTGGGGAATTTTCCGCAATGGGCGAAAGCCTGACGGAGCGACGCTGCGTGAAGGATGACGGCCTGAGGGTTGTAAACTTCTTTTCTCGAAGAAGAATCAATGACGGTATTCGAGGAATAAGCATCGGCTAACTCTGTGCCAGCAGCCGCGGTAAGACAGAGGATGCAAGTGTTATTCGGATTGATTGGGCGTAAAGCGTCTGTAGGCGGTTTAGAAAGTCTTTTGTGAAATACTTCAGCTCAACTGGAGCTCCGCAAAAGAAACTTCTAGACTTGAGGGAAGTAGAGGTACAGGGAATTTCCGGTGGAGCGGTGAAATGCGTAGATATCGGAAGGAACACCAATATGGCGAAGGCACTGTACTGGGCTTTACCTGACGCTAAGAGACGAAAGCTAAAGGAGTGATTAGGATTAGATACCCTAGTAATTTTAGCCGTAAACGATGGAAACTCACTGCCGAGCCGGTATTCGGAGCGGTGGTCAAGCTAACGCGTGAAGTTTCCCGCCTGGGGATTACGCATGCAAATGTGAAACTCAAAGGAATTGACGGGGACCCGCACAAGCGGTGGAGTATGTGGTTTAATTCGATGCAACGCGAAAAACCTTACCAAGGTTTGAAATCATTCTAAAACTCTTTGAAAGAAGAGCCTCCTTCGGGATAGAATGACAGGTGGTGCATGGCTGTCGTCAGCTCGTGTTGTGAAATGTCAAGTTAAGTCTTGTAACGAGCGCAACCCATGTCTTTTGTTGCTGTTTACAGTGCTTAAAAGAGACTGCCGCTCTACAGCGGAGGAAGGTGTGGATGATGTCAAGTCAGCATGCCCCTTATATCTTGGGCTACACACGTACTACAATGGTAGGGACAATGAGTCGCAAACCTGCGAAGGCTAGCCAATCTCAAAAACCCTATCTCAGTTCGGATTGTACTCTGCAACTCGAGTGCATGAAGGTGGAATCGCTAGTAATCGCTGGTCAGCATACAGCGGTGAATACGTTCCCGGGTCTTGTACACACTGCCCGTCACACCATGGAAGTCGATCCTTCCCTAAGTCGTTACTCGAACCTTTTAGGACGAGGATGCCGAAGGCAGGGTTGGTGACTAGGGTGAAGTCGTAACAAGGTAGCCGTACTGGAAGGTGTGGCTGGAATACCTCCTTTTAATGAGATCTTGAGACTCAAAAATAGTCTCAAAAAGACCAAGCCGGAAGCGGCACGTAACTGCCGCTGGCTACGGGCTATTAGCTCAGGTGGTTAGAGCGCACCCCTGATAAGGGTGAGGTCTCTGGTTCAAGTCCAGAATAGCCCATGGCACGGGGGTATAGCTCAGTTGGTAGAGCGCTGCCTTTGCAAGGCAGACGTCAGCGGTTCGAGTCCGCTTACCTCCAGCCAAAGATCTTTGTATGAAAGATCTTTTGAATTGTGGAATTTTTACTGTAAAACAAAATCAATCAACAAAGAGTATATGGTGGAGATCTAGGGACCTAGAGCCGATGAAGGGCGTGATAACCGACGATATGCTTCGGGGAGCAGGACGTATGCTTTGATCCGAAGATTCCCGAATAGGGCAACCTTAAACATTCCTTCTTGAATTCATAGAGAAGAGAAAGACAACCCAGTGAACTGAAACATCTTAGTAGCTGGAGGAAAAGAAAGCAAAAGCGATTCCCAAAGTAGCGGCGAGCGGAATGGGACCAGTCTAAAAGAAAAATGTATTTTTCTGGTTTTTGGACCAAACATTTAGGTAGAGAAATTCTTGAGAAACGAAGCAGCTGAATCCTGCGCCATAGATGGTGAAAGCCCAGTCGTTGAATCTTGACTCAATGCCGTTTGGCTCCCAAGTAGTATGGGGCACGTGAAACCCCGTATGAATTCGCCAGGACCACCTGGTAAGACTAAATACTCCTAGGTCACCGATAGCGAAAAGTACCGCGAGGGAAAGATGAAAAGAACCCCTTTTCGGGGAGTGAAATAGAACATGAAACCGTATACTTACAATTGGTAGGAGGATGAACACATCTGACTGCATGCCTGTTGAAGAATGATCTGGCGACTTACGGTAAGTGGCATGGTTAAGATTTTTCATCGAAGCCAAAGCGAAAGCATGTCTGAATAGGGCACTCGTCCCTTATCGTAGACCCGAACCCAGGTGATCTAACCATGACCAGAATGAAACTTTGGTGATACGAAGTGGAGGTTCGAACCGACCGATGTTGAAAAATCGACGGATGAGTTGTGGTTAGGGGTGAAATGCCAATCGAACTTGGAGCTAGCTGGTTCTCCTCGAAATGCGTTGAGGCGCAGCGGTTATTTATGAACTCTCAGGGGGTAAAGCTCTGTTTAGGTGCGGGCTGCGAAAGCGGTACCAATCTTTTGCAAACTCGGAATACCTGAGATGATTTCAAATAGCCAGTGAGACTATGGGGGACAAGCTTCATAGTCGAAAGGGAAACAGCCCAGACCATCAGCTAAGGCTCCTAAATAAAAGCTAAGTGGTAAAGGAGGTGAAAATGCTGTGACAATCAGGAGGTTTGCCTAGAAGCAGCCACCCTCTAAGGAGTGCGTAATAGCTCACTGATCAAGCGTTTTTGCGCCGAAAATTTCCGGAACTAAGTTTTTTGCCGAAGCTATGGATATATTATCTACATAATATGTGGTAGAGGAGCGTTCCGCCCAGGGAGAAGCCAAGCGCGTAAGCCGCGGTGGACCGGGCGGAAGTGAGAATGTCAGATTGAGTAACGAAAACACTAGTGAGAATCTAGTGCCCCGAAAACGTAAGGGTTCCTCTGCAAGGCTCGTCCTCAGAGGGTCAGTCAGGACCTAAGGTGAGGCCGAAAGGCGTAATCGATGGAAAGTAGGCTTATATTCCTACACCGTTATTTTATTAGTCCTGAGGGACGAACAAATGAAGTAAAAGAAAAATGCCACCTTGGCAGGTGGACTCCCATATTTCTTCTTTCTCCATTTTTTCCAAGAAAAGCTCATCGACTTTGATAAAATAATGCCTGTACCGTAAACCGACACAGGTACGTGGGTTGAATAAACTAAGGGGAGCGAGATAACTCTCTCTAAGGAACTCGGCAAATTGGCTCTGTACCTTCGGAAGAAAGAGTGCCCTGCATAAGGGCCGCAGTGAAGAGATCCAGGCGACTGTTTACCAAAAACACAGGTCTCCGCAAAGTCGTAAGACGATGTATGGGGGCTGACACCTGCCCAGTGCCAGAAGGTTAAAGAAGTTGGTTAGTTTCGACAAAGCTGACGACTGAAGCCCTGGTGAACGGCGGCAGTAACTATAACTGTCCTAAGGTAGCGAAATTCCTTGTCGGGTAAGTTCCGACCCGCACGAAAGGTGTAACGATCTGGATACTGTCTCAGAGAGAGGCTCGGTGAAATAAAAATATCTGTGAAGATGCGGATTACCTGCACGCGGACAGAAAGACCCTATGAAGCTTTACTGTAACCTGGAATTGCTCTCAAGCTTATTTTGCGCAGCTTAGGTGGGAGACGTTGAACTTCTTTTTCCGGAAAGGAGGGAGTCATCAGTGAGATACCACTCTTGGTAAGCTAGAGCGCTCATTTCTAACCGTTATCCGGTAGAAAGACAGTTTCAGGCGGGCAGTTTGACTGGGGCAGTCACCTCCCAAAGAGTAATGGAGGTGTACAAAGGTTCGCTCAGGCTGGACGGAAATCAGCCATAGAGTGTAAAAGCAAAAGCGAGCTTGACTGCGAGACTGACATGTCAAGCAGAGACGAAAGTCGGTTTTAGTGATCCGACGGTGCTGAGTGGAAAGGCCGTCGCTCAACGGATAAAAGTTACTCTAGGGATAACAGGCTAATCTCCCCCAAGAGTTCACATCGACGGGGAGGTTTGGCACCTCGATGTCGGCTTATCGCATCCTGGAGCGGAAGTACGTTCCAAGGGTTGGGCTGTTCGCCCATAGAAAGCGGTACATGAGCTGGGTTCAGAACGTCGTGAGACAGTTTGGTCCATATCCCGTGTAGGCGTTTAGAACATTGAAAGGATCTCCCCTTTGTACGAGAGGACCAGGTGGGGACAATCCGCTAGTGTACCAGTTATTCCGCCAGGAGTAAACGCTGGGTAGCTATGATTGGAGGAAATAACTGCTGAAAGCATATAAGTAGGAAGTTCACCTTAAGATGAGTGTTCTTTTGTCATTGAACAATTGTTCATACAAGACAGAGAAGGTCATGGGAAGACTACCCATTTGATAGGCGTAATGTAGACGCTCAGTAATGAGTTTTGAAGCTGATACGTACTAATAGACCGAAGGATTTGATTTTAATTATTATTTTTTTTCTTGGTGTCTTCGTCGAAGTCGAGACACAGCATCCCATTCCGAACTGCGTGGTGAAAGGTTTTTGAGATTAAGATAGCTATCGGGACACTGATAGTAAAAACATATCGATGCCAAGACTTATAACAATTGACAATACAAAAAGGGAGCATATAAATACTCATGAGTATTTATATGCTCCCTTTTTTAGTTTATAGACCTTTTCAATATAACAAAATATTAAAAATCACTCAAAATAGCGCTAGGATAGTACAGATTAGTGTTTTATTAAATAGATATAAAAGAATACGGTAGGTAATTCTAAACACATAATTTAAAGTGTTTGAGGGGTATTTTCATTCTATTTCTTGGTTCCTGTTAGAACCACTACAAGCCAATTTTTTACTTATTTTCACTCAATTATTAATATTAGTTAGAGACCCCTTTTTAGGGGTCTCAATTGTTCTTCTATTAATAAATTAACAGAAGATCAAAATACTAGACTATGCGTTGATTGAAGGAGCTTCAACTGAAGCAAGGTCAAGTGGGAAGTTGTGAGCGTTACGCTCGTGCATTACTTCCATACCGAGGTTAGCACGGTTTACAATATCAGCCCATGTGTTAATTACACGTCCGTTTGAATCTACTACAGACTGGTTGAAGTTGAATCCGTTAAGGTTGAAAGCCATAGTAGAAATACCAAGCGATGTGAACCAGATTCCCATTACAGGCCAGATTGCAAGGAAGAAGTGGAGTGAACGTGAGTTGTTGAATGAAGCGTATTGGAAGATAAGACGTCCAAAGTACCCGTGTGCAGCTACAATGTTGTAAGTCTCTTCTTCTTGTCCGAACTTGTATCCTGCGTTTGCAGACTCGTTCTCAGTTGTCTCACGGATGAGAGATGAAGTTACGAGTGAACCGTGCATAGCAGAGAAAAGTGAACCACCGAATACACCAGCAACACCAAGCATGTGGAATGGGTGCATAAGAATGTTGTGCTCAGCCTGGAATACGATCATGAAGTTGAAAGTTCCAGAAATACCAAGAGGCATTCCGTCAGAGAAAGAACCCTGTCCGATTGGGTAGATAAGGAATACTGCAGTTGCTGCAGCTACAGGAGCTGAGTAAGCTACTGCAATCCAAGGACGCATTCCTAAACGGAAAGAAAGCTCCCACTCACGACCCATGTATGCACAAATTCCGATGAAGAAGTGACATACGATAAGCTGGTAAGGTCCACCGTTGTAAAGCCACTCATCAAGTGAAGCTGCTTCCCAAATTGGGTAGAAGTGAAGTCCGATAGCGTTAGATGTAGGAATTACAGCACCAGAGATGATGTTGTTTCCGTACATAAGTGATCCAGATACTGGCTCACGGATTCCATCGATATCTACTGGAGGTGCAGCGATGAAAGCTACGATGAATACTGAAGTTGCTGTTAAAAGAGTAGGGATCATT
>PVBE010255968.1_pt1 | contig 11042 bp, 15 predicted proteins | sample 1631181 | NCBI WGS metagenome assembly PVBE01 (sample SAMN08397723, study PRJNA350692) | Marine metagenome, whole genome shotgun sequencing project. | isolation source: water | place: Pacific Ocean | collected 2012-04 | reverse complement strand
TAGTTCCGGGCGCACGCTGACCGATAGCCAGCGTGTTCTGCAGCGCACCGGTGCACCCACCCATCGATTTCTGTATGTGAGTTCAGCGGGTGTCTATGCAGGCAGTCACACCTGGCCTCTTGATGAAGACAGTCCGCTGGATCCCGCAAGTCGACATGTCGGCAAGGGCGAAACTGAGCAGTGGCTCATGCGAGAGGGAATTGCATTCACGAGTTTCAGGCCCACCTACATCGTGGGTCCTGGGAATTACAACCCCGTGGAGCGCTGGTTCTTCGACCGCATCGTTAATGATCGACCAGTGCCATTGCCAGGGGATGGCACAACGATCACCCAGATCGGCCATGTTGAGGATTTGGCTGAAGCCATGGCCCGCAGCCTTGAGGTGGATGCCTCCTGCAACAGGATCTACAACTGCTCTGCCAAGAAGGGGATCACGTTCCGAGGCCTGATCGAGGCCGCGGCTCTGGCCTGCGGTCGTGAGCCTGCCAACCTCGATCTGCGCAGTTTCGATCCGGCTGGGCTTGATCCGAAGGCTCGCAAGGCGTTTCCCTTGCGACTCAGTCATTTCCTCACGGATATCAGCCGGGTCGAGCGTGAACTGGCCTGGACCCCGAGGTTTGAGGCGCATGCCTGCATGAAAGACAGCTACAAGCGCGACTACGCCTTGGCTCCAACAGCCGAGCCCGATTTCAGTGCCGATCAGGCGCTGATCGGGGTCTGATGTAGGCCATGGCTGACCAGAGAGCGAGCACCAGCCCAGGCCAGAACAGCCACCAGCCCAGTGCATGCATCACCTGTGTGATCTGGACTGACGTCCAGCCTGCGGGCCAGAGCATCAGAAACAGGCTCAGGAACTGCAATGTGGTTTTCCATTTCCCCAGCCAGGAGGCCGGAGCGCCGCCCAAGCTTGCTGATCGCCATCCGGAGATCAACAGTTCCCGTGCCAGCAAAAGCCACACTGCCCACAGCGGCAGCTGTTGATCGGCCGCCAACCAGATCAACGGTGCGCTGATCAACAGCTTGTCGGCCAGTGGATCAAGCCTGGCGCCCCAGCTGCTGCCCCCATCAGCTTTGCGGGCCATCCATCCGTCAGCCCAGTCGCTCCATGCTCCAATCAGCAGCAGCAACCATGCCCAGCTCTGCTGTCCTGAAGCCAGCAATAGCAGCAACGGTGCTCCAAGCACGGCGCGCAGCAGGGTGAGTCGATCGGCCCACAATCGCCAGGGAGAGATCAAGGCTCAGAATGCGTGCAGTTGATCAGGTCCCATGGTGCTCCAGCAGACGGTCGGGGAGGTGATGTCCGCTCCGGTGCTGACGGTGACGGCGGAGACCCCTCTTCAGGAAGCCGTCAGCCTGCTGAATGATCATCACATCAGTGGGCTGCCTGTTGTTGACGGGCAGGGGGTGCTGAGCGGAGAGTTGACCGAACAGGATCTGATGGTCCGCGAAAGCGGTGTGGATGTCGGTCCCTACGTGATGCTTCTCGACAGCGTGATTTACCTGCGTAATCCATTGAACTGGGATCGTCAGGTGCATCAGGTGCTGGGCAACAGTGTTGGCGACCTGATGCATCGAGATAGTCACAGTTGTGAAGCAAGCCTTCCTCTGCCGAAGGCTGCCTCGATGCTGCACGACAAAGGCACACAACGTCTGATTGTTGTTGATGCCGAGCGCCGTCCCGTCGGAGTGCTGACCCGAGGTGATGTGGTCAGGGCGCTGGCATCAGCTCAGGGTTAACGCTGCGCGATCAGCTGAATTCGGATGGCGATCGGTTTGATCAGACGGAAGTCGACCATGTCACCGACGCTCAAACCGGCAAAAACCTCATTTTCCAGCTCAGGGCGGATGTCGAGCTTGTGAATCTTGCCCAGTGGTCCCCTCAAGGTCACTTTGTGATCGGTACGGGAAAGGCGCACCACTTCAGCCGTACCACTGGCCATGGCGACCCGTGCACCTGCTGGTACCGGTCCGAAATCGCGGCCCAGTCTGCGGTCTTCTCTCTGGAGCGTGAGCTGATTCTGCTCAGAGCTGCGTAGATCCACCACCAGTCCCTGAAGCAATTCGATGTCCACCTGATCCCCGACCTTGAGTCCTGCGGCGGTGGGGTCGATTGCTGAGGTGATCAGCATGCTGTGCCCTCGGGCACCTTTGACCCTGAGCAGTTTCTGGCCAGGGACCAGCCGTTCGATGGTGGCGGTGAGGTGAGCGAGCTCGAAGGCCTCGAGCAGTTCGCTTTTCAGGCTGACCTCCTGGGCCGCCAGGGGGCTGACCAACAACGGTTCTCCCTTCCCCTGGTAGCTCTTAAGGGCTCGCCCCGTGGTCGAGGGGGGTGATTTGCACACATTCACAGCCAGTGGCTGGATCAGTCGAAAATCAACGGTGTCGCCAACCTTGATGCGATCAAAAGGGTTGGCTCCATCAGTGATCACCACGTCCAGGTTGTTGATGCCACCGAGGGGCCCCAGCAGATCAATGCTGTTGTCTTCTCGATCGATGCTGATGACCCGCGCTGTTCCAGAGGCCAGCGCCACCCGCATGCCTTTCTTCAGCTTCCCCATATCCGTGGGGAGAATGATGTCTTCTCGGTTGAAGATCAGATTCTGATTGGTGCTGGCTTCCAGCTCCACCACCAGGCCGTCGAGGATGGAGAGTGAAACCTCGTCACCTTGCTCGAGATCCAGGGGTTTGAGATCGATTCCCACGGTGAGGATTTCCTTGTGACCGTGAGGATCGATCACTTCGATCACCTTCTCTTCAGGCAGAGCGGTGTTCACGGTGGCTTTCATCTCCGTGACTTCAAAAGCGGCAAGTTGTTCAGGAGAAAACCCCGCCTGGGCCCTTGGAGCAACCCCACAGGAGACAGCGAGAACTGCAGCCGCAATCCAGCCCGCGGGAAGCCTTTTGCGTGCGGAATGGAACCCCTGGAAGTGAGTCACAGCTCTGGTCAACAGTTGTGCGACGGTAGCCGGATCCGTTCTTGGGTCACAATGTCGCGACAAGTGAGTCCCGAGGAATGCTTTTTCGATTGAGGCGAATCGCTCTGTCTGCGGGGTTGACCCTGCTGACCCTCGGTCTGTTCCAGGTGCCTGCTCGTGCCGAAAAGGCCATTGAAATCAGCCTGAAGGAGCGATATCTGACCCTTTTCGACAACGGCAAGGTGGTGGAGCGTTTCCCTGTGGCCATAGGTGCTCCTGAATCACCGACCCCTGCCGGTAACTACGCGATTACGCGGATGGAGGAGGCCCCCGTGTATCACAAGGGCGGCAAGGTGATTGCGCCGGGTCCGAAGAACCCAGTGGGTGTTCGCTACATGGCTTATTTCCAGATCGGATCAGGTGAATATGCGATTCATGGAACCGCCTGGCCCAATTGGGTGAAGCTGCGTTCGGCAGTGAGCCTTGGGTGCATCCGCATGCTTAACAAGGATGTGGTCAAACTGTTCCAACAGGTCGACGTTGGGACTCCCGTGGTCGTGACCACCAACTGATGCCAATTCTGTTGCTCTGATTCACCGCTGCTGAATGATGTTTCCACGCACTGTTTGTACTGTTGTTTTCGGTTCCGTGTTCGCGCTGATCACCAGTTCGGTCTCAGCCTCTCCGCAGAAGGAGATGCCTGAGCAGACATTTCTCGATCAGGTCGAAGCTCCCGGCCATGTGTTGGTCACCGCGCGTGGCGTTGAAGCCGTGAATGCCGAAGCACGCCGTCAGGGTCTGCGCTTTCCTGCGGTTGGCTACTGGTCGCCGGAAAACATCTGCTTCAAAACACCAGCAACGGGTGATTGCAACGGACTTTTCCGGCGCTGATCTTCAACACGCATTGCTTGGATCTGTTGCCCGGATTTAACCCATCGCTCAACGTCTCGAGCTGTCGTTGATTCCGTCTGTTGCTAAGAACGGCAATATCTCCTGATCATTCGTTCCATGTCGATTGGCCAAAGCCGAATTGGCTTTCTATCAGTGATGGCAGCTGTACCTCTCTCGTTGTTGTGCTCAACAGGCCCGTCAAGCATGGCGGCTGACATCAAAATCAAGATCCATACCGGTGGTGGAGAGCTAAAGCAACTGGCTTCGAGTGGAGGAGCTGATCCCTGTTTTATCCATACAGGCTGCAGGAAGGGAGTTGGATTCAGCCAAAAGGGTTCAATGGGTGCGGGATGGTATTGCGAAGACGGTCAATTAGTGGGTTCACAAACTAATTACGACCAGTGTAATATCGTTTCTGGATGTACATCAGATAGGCATAGTGTGCAGTATGGGCCAGTCTGGAAGTCACAGGAACATGACTTTCCAAGAGTGGTTGGTCAAAGCTGGCAGTGCTTTGACAATGCATTCATTCATCAGGGTTGCAAAAAGGGAGCTGTGTATATGAAAGATGGCACGATGGGAACCGCCTGGTACTGTAACGACGGTAAAAAAGTCGACTCTTCGACTCCAATTGACACCGCTTTTATCGAGCCTGGCTGCCAAGAGGGCGTTGAGTTTGATGAGAAAATTAGTGCCTGGAGGTGTAAGTTTTAGCCCCTGTTGTTAGGAAGTCGCAGAGGTTTTTTGAACCATCTTCATGCGTGAGCTCAGGATCTCATGGTGCCGGAGGTGGCAAAAAGGGCGGTGGTGGTGCACCCAGCAGAGTCTCAGCCTGAGAATGATTTGAACTCAGATCATTTTCAGGCTGTTGATCCTCACTGGTTCCAGTGAGAGCTTGTGGTTGACCAGATGCCGGGGTTTCAAATTCTGAGACGTTTTCGTTGGCCGATGGTTCCGGTGTCAACAGCACAGGTGGAGGCAGGTCTGGGGGAAGCTCGCGTTCGTAGCGTGGGAGCGTCGATTCAGTTCCTTCAAGATCTGAGTCTCCGCTTGGCCGCGGCTGCTCCAGCAGCACGAGGGGATCTGCGGTGATCGGCGGTTCCGGCAACGGTGAACGATCAGGCTTTTCAAAACGTTCGTCTGGCGCAAGGCCAGGCTTCAGGGGTTGGCGTGTTGGCTTCCAGACCAGTCGGGCGATGGGCTCAACCCCTTGCTCCATCACGCGGTTCAGACCTGCAAGTGCTCTGTCAATCACTCGCTGACCAGCAGTTTCCGCGCAGTTCAGTGGCCCCTCACACTCGACCTTCGAGCGCAGGCTTTCGGCGAGGTTCCCAACCAGACCCCCTTGCAGATGGAAGCGGCGTTCACTCAGCCTCAGCAGATAAGGCACGTGCACAAAACTGGTTACTCCACCGCTGATCCAGTTGGCGTCTTCTTCCGTAAATCCCTTCACTCCAGGGATGATCAGGCGGCTTTTTGAGGCGTGATCCGGCATGTAAGCGGCCACGAGTCCTCGACGACGGGCCAGTTCTTTTGTTTGCTCAAGAGTGAGACCGTCTCTGCTCATCAGCATTTCCATGCGGCCATCGCTGCGTAGCCCGAAGACCATCCGGATCCTGGGCAGGTAGTAGCGAATGCGCTGGCCCATGCTGATGCTGTAGGCGCCTTTGTAGGTGTCGGGAGGTTCATTCAGGTCGTTGTAGACACTGTGCAAACCCCCAACAAACATGTCGTAGATCGCGGCCCGTTCAGGAGTGAGTTCTCCATAACCGAAATCCACGCCACCATCCTTCTTGATGCCAACAAATGCGCGCTGTCGGGATGCCGTTCGGTTCCTGCCCTGCCAGACCTTTTGCCCAAATTTCAGATCACCAAGTGGAACGGTGATCTCCTGTCCGCCGTTATCGATATGGCGTTCGTACATCGGTCCTGACACGTAGGCCAGAGCAGCGGAATCCTCAAAGGCGTCTTGCTCCCGATCCCAGCCTTCGAGAAGCCCCAAACGAACTTTTCGTGGATCGAAATCAAGTGCATAAACCTCGTCATCCGATTGATAGCGGAAGGCGCCAAGGGCATCACCACTTTGTTCCTGTTCCGCTGCTGGGAAGGCCTGAGGCTGGGGAGTTCTTGGGGCCAGTGCGACCAGAGCCGCAAAGATGCCGAGGGGCACGCCCACTACAATCCAGCGTTTACGCAGTCGTTTCTGACGGGGCCGACGGCGGCGAACCTGCCTCGGTCGTGGTGGCGCAGCAGTGGTGGAACGGGACCGAGTCACCATTTCACCCTGGACCCTCTGGATGCCTGTGCGGTGTCGAGCCAAGGGACGATGGTGCCCTCGGCCACCAGCCATTTGCGGTAACGGTGACTGCAGTCGTGCCCTCCCGTCAACTCTCCGAACGCAGGGATGAGCAATCGCTGTTCAATGGTGTCGTAAGCGAAGCAGGGAAGCCTGAGCCGATCGGGGCCCTGGCGCAGGGTTGTTGTGGGATGAATATGCCCACAGAGATTCAGACCTTCACGTCCGTCCATGGGCGGCTCTGGTTCATGACTGAGCCACAGCTCTCCCAGCCTGAAAGCAGGGTGCTGGGGAAACGACTGCTGATGCAGGCTGCGGTCATGGTTGCCACCGATCAGCAACACCTCAGTGTTCAATCGTTGATGCAGGTTTTTGAGGTCAGCTTGGAGACGCTCTGTGAGTCCAAGCGGCCCGTGGATCAGATCCCCAAGGATGATCACACGTTTCGGCTTCCACCGCTGACAGAGCTGCTGGAGTCGCAGCAATGTCGTTCTGTCGTTGTCACTTGGGATCGGGATCCCGCAGGCTTGGAACACCTCTGCCTTGCCAAGATGCAGATCGGCAATGAAAAGTTCTTCGCTTGAGGGTCTCCAGATGGCCTTCTGAGCCAGCAGAACCAGTTCTTCGTTTCGCCACTGCCATCGACATCCTTCAGCGTCCGACACGGTGTGTGCTGTTGGTGCCCCATCAGCTCGTTCGCTGCTGTTCTGAACGTTGATGGCAGTCAACAGTGGATTGGCTCACTGAGGTTTGCACCATTTTGGGGCCAAACCATGAATCTGTTTCAAAAGCGTGTTCTGCCATGGATTCGACCTCTGGGAATGGCTTCACAGCTCCAGAGATGGCAACCTCAGAATGCATGAGTCAATTGATGTCTTATGACCATTGCCCTGTTGCTTGCACTTCTGGGTTCACTGATCGCCATGGGAGTGATCGTCAAGCGTCTTGAGAAGAACGGGTGAAGGGCGTGATCAGAGTTCCCAGGATTTTTTGTTCGCTTGCCGGACTGATCAGCGTTGCTGTTCCAGGTCCAGCAATGGCAGAAGCTCTTCGGGTTGGAGTCAGTGGTGCCCCACCTTTTGTCATGCCAGAGGGTGAATCCGTCAAGGGAATCAGCACTCAGATCTGGCAAGAAGTGGCGACTCGCCTCAAACAACCCTATGAATTCATCTATCAGCCCAATACTGAGGCCAATTTGAAAGCCGTTGAAAACGGCGAGTTGGATCTAGCGGTTGGTCCAATCAGCATCACACCTGATCGCCTGGCAAATCCCAGGATTGATTTTACTCAGCCTTATTTCCACGGCAAAGAGGGGTTGATGATTCCGATGAAGGCTCCTGGGCTGTGGGAGCGATTCAAACCCTTCTTCGGCTGGGCGGCCCTGTCATCACTCGGCGGTTTGATGATCCTTCTGTTCTTGGTCGGCAATCTCATCTGGTTGGCTGAGCGCCGCCGCAACACCGAGCACTTTCCTCGTCAATACCTGCATGGCGTGGGTAACGGAATGTGGTTCGCGCTGGTCACACTCACAACGGTCGGTTACGGAGATCGTTCACCGGTCACAAGAACCGGCCGCACCATTACGGGGGTCTGGATGTTGATGTCGCTTCTGGCGCTGTCGTCGATCACGGCTGGCCTGGCTTCGGCCTTCACGGTGTCGTTGTCGAAACTGGAACCCTCTGCCATTCAGGACCGCTCCGATTTGCGCGGAAAGAGTGTTTCCGTGGTGGCCGGAACCACCAGTGCAACCTGGGCCAAAATTTATGGAGCCAGGGCGAGGGAATCGGCAAGCCTTCAGAAGGCCATTGATCTGTTGGCAAAGGGAGAGGTCGCGGCTGTGCTCTTCGATGAGGCTCCTTTGCGTTATTACCTCCAGCAGAAACCTGATGCGCCCTTCAAAATGGCGCCGTTCGCGCTAGCGAATCAGACCTTCGGGTTCGTGATTCCGATGAACAGTCGCTTGCGTACTCCCATTGATGTCGTGCTGTTGCAGATGCAGCGCAGCGGAGAAGTCAAATCGATCACTGATCGTTTGTTGCAATAACGGACCAAGAGCGTGAACCAGTGGATTCAGTTGAGAGCTCTGTGCCGTCGTAATCCGTCTTCGATCAGAAAGTTCGCAAGGCTGCTGCAACTTCGACTCTCTGCCAGGGCCTGTTGCTTGAGGCGGCTCATCACACCGCCTGCCAACGTCACGTTGAGGCGTTCCGAGTCAGCGGCCTCGGCGACCTGGGCCGCCGTGAGATCGGTTGGCTCGATCTCAAGCTGCTCCTTGAGCTCTTCCAGCAGTTTGTTTAAAAATGACACGTTTTCGCGTTAATGGCGTAACAAAACCGTAACGCCGACTGGTTCAGCGAGGTGGCGTAATCTGGCTCGGTTTCTCGATCTGTCTGGATGCAGACCCTGCCCATTGAGTTGGAACCCGGTCAGGATCTGCATCTGGCTCTGTCTGAGCTGGCGGCGCGGCAACAGCTCAGTGGATTTGTTCTTGGAGTGGTTGGAAACCTCTCGCAGGCCACCTTTCGATGTCCTGGTCAGCAGAAGCCAACACGGATGAGCGGTGAGCTCGAGGTCATCACACTGAATGGAACCTTCTCCCCATCAGGCGTTCATCTTCATCTCAGCCTTTCAGATGGCGCTTGTCAGGTATGGGGCGGGCACCTCGAGCCAGGCACGGTCGTGCTGAAGGGTGCACAGCTTCTTCTTGGCCTCAGCGGTTTGCCGGTTGCTCAGGCCGTTCAACCCCAGGAACGCGTTGAATTAGCGGTTCTCCCAGGCTGCCCCTGGAGTCTGCGGGCCAGGCAGCTCCTGGAGAGGTTGTCAATTCCCCATCGCTTGGAAACGATCGAAACCGATGAGCGCTTTGAGGCATTTCGGCAACGCAGCGGGATGAAGACATTCCCGCAGGTCTTCATCGATGGAGAACTTGTTGGAGGTTATGACGACCTCGCTGAACTCTCATTGCAACCCTCTTTCAGAGCACTGGCGAACCCATAGGCACCATGGTGATTATGAACATTATTTCGAATTATGTTAGACGGTAGTGATTTCTGGAAGGAAAAACAAATCCATGAAGACTTCGGCAAGCCAAAATGTGAATGTCATGTTCTCATCTAAAATTGCTTTCTAATGGACCTCTGTGAGCTGTATGCAGAGCGGTACCTTGGGATTTTTGTATTGTGAGTCAATCCCAGGTTTATACAACCGTTTGGCGGTCATGCTTTGCCATTGCTGTGGTTTTCAATGGTTGTCTTTGGGCCATAGTTTTGATGTCTGTCAATCTGGTAAAAATTGCACAGAAATCGCGATAATCTCTATTTCACCTGTCCTCAAATCTCTTCTTGCCTATAAGGAGCTTATGGATAATCTCCCTCGCTTTGGGTTGGTGGGAATATTTGTTTCTTCAATTGCAGGAACTCTGATGTTGATTTAAACGTTGATTAAGAGTTTCTTGAAAGGGCGACAGCTCTATTTTGATACCAGCTCTCGGGGGATGCTTTGTTTTGCTGGCCGGAGTCGCCAGTGTGATGACTGGGTTGTCGGTCCGCCCTCAGTGCGAATCCGGCAGTTCTGGTAGCTCTATGCAAAGCTGCTCGACCTCGTGCCGCAGAGAATTAATACGGTCCATGGGCGTGAGCTCGCTGCGGCCGGGCGGCCAGAGCTCATCGCTATCCAGGTCGGAGGCCAAGGCCTCTTCCTCCATGGCTTCTATCAGTGCGGCAAGTTGGGCGCGCGCTTTTAGCCATTTCGTAATGCTCAAAAGATAGAGGGCCTGGGGTGTTTGACAGATCTGAAACTTAGCCAGATCCTTCTTTTCAAACAGGATTGCAACAAAGTGATGACATTTCGCCTGTTGCATTTGGCTCAAATGAATGTGAGCGATTGTGCTGCAATGGATTCGGAAAACTTCAATATATATCTCGAGTTCGTTTTGATTCGTCCTTTTGTGGAATTAATCAGCTGTTAGGAGAATAAAGGATGATCAATGCAGACAGCAGTGCAAGGCAGGTGGAGAAGATTCCAAAAAACAGCATGGTTAACTCTCGGAGACTTGTTGCGCTTATAGCGGCTGTGCTTTGGAGGTCGGCTGAATAATGTTGTCAATACTGGTATCCATCCGCACGTTCGTTGTAGAGGGAGTCCTTGTGCAGGGTGAGTCGCCAATCGCAGTGAAGCCATTGCTATAAACCATTTGTGTACTGTTCCTTCACCGAGGAGCACTTGAGAAAACTCAGTGTCTGATAGTTCTGAACTGGATCTTTGGGCAGAAAAACCTTGGTGGTGTCAGCCCTGGACAATCATTCTCACAGGAGTTCTCGCCGTTTCTGGCAGTTGGTTGGTTGTGCATCGCTTGTGGATCACTATTCCACTGGCGACCATCGTTTTGGCATGGTGGATTTTGTTTCTGGTCATCGCGCCTGCGGCCTATCGAAATCAGCCGCGTTGAGCACCTCTAAAGCGCTGCTTCTCCTCCATCAGTTCGGTCTCAAGCTGTTCAATCAGCTGAGTCACTAGGGCCTGAAATTCCGGCTGGCAGCCTCGAAAGGCTGCCTTGTGACGGATCGGCTCGTTGCGCATGCGCAGATCGGTCAGCATCAACTGGAGTGCGTCGATTCTGGCGTTGCTGTTCAAGGCTTCAGCCTGCTGTCGAGGCGAGGTTATGACATCACCCCCCCCCGTGAACTAGAAGCGAAGAGTGGTTTTTAAAAGAGCAACGAACTGGTTGCGCTGCTGGCCCTCGCGAGAGTCAGCCCCCAGCGCTTTGCTCTCGCAGAACAGGAATCAGTCATCGGCACCATCGTCCACCACTCCATGACATAGCCCGCATCATCAGGACTGGCCCCGCCAACCAGCGCTGTGGTGTAAACCGTCTGACCGACCGCTGCTCTCCTCGCGGTTCCTGTGCTGAAGAGGTCATTCAGGTTGTGCGCAGTGTGCAG
>PVBE012462735.1_pt1 | contig 11043 bp, 6 predicted proteins | sample 1631181 | NCBI WGS metagenome assembly PVBE01 (sample SAMN08397723, study PRJNA350692) | Marine metagenome, whole genome shotgun sequencing project. | isolation source: water | place: Pacific Ocean | collected 2012-04 | reverse complement strand
CTAGGTCGTTCTATGGAAAAAATAGTGGCACCAACGAAACGATCCAGTTCATGAGAAACGAAAGTGCTAATGCTTCCACCAAGGGAAATGGTAAAGACAACGGCCCCAATTCCAATCACAATTCCCAATGTGGTCAGCAAGGAGAGAAATTTGTTCCGATTAAGGGTCTCTAGAGCCATCGGTAAGTCAGCAACAAATTTCATCGGTTCTAGATATGCCTCATCGTTAGGTATTTAGCAGTAAGTTGTGGATGGCTTTGAGTAGGTTTGGCTCTACTTATTTGAATCTTCAACATCTCAGCGATTCTAGACAATGGCAGATGTTAATAATAGCGAAGGTCAAATATTTGCTACTATCGGAACGAAAGCTTTTTTGGTCACTTCCATGGACAGAGTAGAGAATCAGTCACGGGGAAATCGTCGAGAAATACGTATTCCGAACGACTTCTTTGGTCTTTTGCATCGTCGATGGTTAATTTTCCTCAAGTCGGTCGATGGGATGTTTTTCCCACTGGGTGTGCTTGATCTCTATACCATGCTCTATAGCAAAGTGCCATTCGGAGATTCTACTCATCTTATGGCATTCAAATGCTCTTGAAGAAAAGGAATATAGTTTTCAAGCTGCATGAGGCATTTTTTAAGATACTGCAAGTCTTTTCACGTCCAAGGACGTAGCCTATAAAAACAAAACGCAACACTAAATTATCCTTGTACCTAATTACATCGTCTTGGATGCCAGGCTGTTCCAACTGCTGTCTTGATCTCCCCTTTTTTTTGTTAGTGTGTAGACGCATTAGATTGATAAATGTTTAATGACCTAGCTAGGTGGTCGATTTTTGCTTGATATTCTCTAGAGGGAAACGGTCTAATGGGGGACTCTCCCTTACCCCCACTAGTCACGATACGACACGGCGGTACACGCATTACGTCGGATAATTTTTTCGCGCAAAAGGTCAGCTTCAAAATCAACGTAGCACTACACCATACCCTTTTCAGCGAGAACCAAAGCTGCACAACCCATCCACGCTGGTCTGAACTAGACTTCAGGCCAGTGTGGGTGACTTAATTTTCTGCATTGCAGGCTTAGGCTGCCCCTCCGCTTTACTCAAGGCAATAGTCGTGATAGAATGACTCATTTGAATTCTCAGCATAACTGAATAGCAATATGATGAACCGGTACCTGATTCTGATTTCGGCCTTATGTCTATTTTTCGTTTGCCATTCAATGGCACAGGTTAATCAAATCCTGTTGTTGGTCGTGGTGGGGGTGACCGAGCATGGTGACAGTTCGCTGCAGCAGGTCGCGCAGTTGAAGGACGACGATTCAGCCCGTCCCCAGGCTAAGATCGCTGCGACAAGTGGCCGCCTCCGCCTGAACGAACTCCTCGCCTCGAATCGGATGGGTAGGCTCGACGACGAGAGGCAAAGCAGTGACTGGATCGAAGTCCACAACCCCGGCACCGGGATGCTGCGACTCGGCGGATACCGTTTGACCAACGATCCCAATGTCCTTGACAAATGGGCCTTCCCGAACAACCAGGTTTCAGCCGGCGGGTACCATATTGTGTGGATGTCCGGCCTGAACCGTGTCTCTCTGGCTTCGGAGGCGTTGAGAACATCAGCTGCGACCATTCCGTTTCAAATGCTACTGATCGAAGCCGGTGCCAATTGGAAGTACCTCCTAGATTTCGATAACAAGAAGATCCCGAATGAAAAGAAGGTACTGAACGGATGGACCACTGTTAGCTTCAATGACAGTGCGTTTGCGGTTGGTCCGGCTGGCTTTGGATATGGGGATGAGGATGATGCGACCAAGTTGCCCCTCGGCACAACGGCCGTCCTGCTTCGACACGAGTTCATGCTAACGGAGCCACTCATGTCCGAATCGCTCGTTCTCCAGGTGGACTACGATGACGGCTTCGCCGCCTACTTGAACGGGACGCGGGTCACTGCAGTGAACGCTCCTGCCGGAGAACCGGGCTTCGACAGCATCGCGAGTGGTAGTCACGAGGCGGGTTCTGCAGAACGGTTCGACCTCTCTGCACACATCGGGCTACTGCGAAGAGGGAAGAATGTCCTGGCTATCGCAGGATTCAACACTCACCGAGCCAGCTCGGACATGTCACTCAAGATCGCGCTGGGTACTCTTCCCTCCGTATGTCACGCGAATTTCCGTCTCCAGAAAGACGGCGGCACGCTCTATCTCGTCGCTCCGGACGGAAGCATCGCCGACCACATTAGGTACCGACGACAGGTAACAGACCAGTCCCTCGGCCGGGCCGCATCATCACGAGCTGGCTGGGGCTATTTCCTCACTCCCAGCCCTGGATCTGCGAATGTCGGTCCGCAACAGCTGAACCCCGTGAAGTCTCGCATCTCGTTCGATCCGCTACCAGGTGCATACGATCCAGGTGTCGAGGTACGCATCAATCAGAAATCTTCTGCTGCCGTCGATATCCGTTTCACGAACGACGGTACTGAACCTGTCGCTTCAAGTGAGTTGTACCAGGAGCCGATCCAACTTGCCGACACATCCCTGTTCCACGCTGGCACGTTCGTTGGCAAGGAACGTGCCAGTCCCATCGTCTCGGCGACCTACCTTGTGGGGCGCCGTCCTTCCCTGCCAGTTCTTTCCATCTCGATGAAGCCTGACGATTTTCTCGACGTGCACCTACAAAGTAATGTCACCGGACACGACAGTGAGCGTGCAGCCTTTCTCGAGCTCTTTACGCCTGACGGAGACCGAGCCGTGGCCACCGGCTTCGGGCTTCGGCTCCACGGTGGCGCGGGGCGGCGTGGCAGCATGGATACCAAGAAATCCTATCGCGCGTACTTTCGCAAGGCCTACGGCGACGGACGAGTCGATCACCCGATCATTCCAGAGGCCGAAATCGAGGACTTCGACAAGCTGGTCCTGCGAGCGAATGCCAACGACCGTTCGCCACATGGCGCCAACATCCGCGATCAAGTCATTCGCGACGTTCACGCCGACATGGGAGCGTTGGCAGCAAGCGGTTCGTGGTGCGTCCTGCTCATCAATTCGGCCAGCCGAGGCGTCTACAATGTGACCGAACGCATGGATGAGGAGTTCTTCGCTTCTCACTTGGGTCCTGGGAAATTCGATATCATGAAGACCGGTGAGACCGTACTCAGCGGGAGTAGGGAGGGCTGGGACGACTTAAGGCGTTTCATTCTCTCGACTGACTTCTCCGACGACGCAAACTTCGAGGAACTGTCGAAGCGCGTGGACATCGAGGATTTTACCTCGTACATCATTGTCAATCTCTGTCTGCAGAATTTTGATTGGCCCCACAACAACTGGTACGCCGGGCGGCGTGTTCCTGACGGAAAGTGGATTTTTCTCTGCTGGGACAGCGAATGGGGCCTAGGGTATCGGCATCCTGGTTTGGGCGACGCTCCTTACGGCCCCGAGGTCGATCCCTACGCGTTCATGGACAGTGGGGGTGCTTACGGACGTGGCCTGACCAGGATGTTGTTCTTCGCACTGATCGACAACCCGGGTTACTGCGAATACTATCAACAGGAGGTCCGCAAGCACTTGAACGGCGCCCTTGCGACGAAGAATATCATGCGACATATTCACCGCCACCGTGACACGATCGCGTCCGACATTGAGTTGGAATACAAGGCCCGCGGATACGACAAGCAGCGCTGGTACCAGCAGCTCGAAGAGGTCGAACTTTTCGCACAACACTGCCCGAAGTTCTTCCAGAATTACACTGACGAGTACTTTTCATCTAGATGTTCGCCTAGCGGCGATGATCGCGTGGCGATGATCGAAGGCGTGGACGGACGTCGACATGTGATCTATCGCACTGAGAAAGGCCAGCTGCATGAGCTTTCGTCCTCCGGCGACGGAAGCACTTGGAGCGATACGGCAATCCATGCTCCAGACACTGCACCTCCAGCGGCCGGGCAACTGAGCGCCTACGCTCTCGCATCAGGGAAGCGGTATGTGCTCTATCGAGGAACAGTGGGACATCTTCACGAATTATCGATACCAGCAAAAAACTCTGCGGACAGTCTCTGGTACCACACGAACCTAACGTCGTTGCTCGCACAACCGATCGCCCGGTGCGACCCCTCGGTGACCATTGTAGACGACGTACCCCACATTGTCTACGTGGATCACACGTCCAGAACACGCGAGCTCTGGTTCGACGGGGAATGGCGACATCATCCATTGCCTTTCGCACCTCGACCGGCTAGTGACGTTGTCATTTCAAGCACGCCTGCGGCTTTTCACGTCAGCTACCGGACGATGTTCGGTGTTCCCTGTGAACAAACTCTCTCGCGCGAAGCGGCCGCAAATGGCCAGCGAAACTGGTCACACCGAATCTTCCACCGCCTTCCAGCGCAGGGCCAACCTCTCGGATTCGACGCGGACGGCAAACGGCGTATCGTCTTTCGAGCAGCTAAGAAGTGGGCTGTTCGCGAACCCTTCGTCTTTCGCTGGCACGCAAGACGGCAACCCGGTTATCGCGAATATGAAGGTCCACGCGACAGGCTCGTCCAGGCGTGGAACACCGGGAAACGTTATCATGGCTTAGAGGCAATCGGAGCGTCACTTCCACCAGTCGCCGGAAATCCTTGCTTGGTCTACGATGCCAAAGGGAATCAGCACTACCTAGCCTACCGTGATGGTGAAGGCCACATTCATGAAGCCACCCTGACCGAAGGGTCTTGGCAACTAACTGATCTGACAACGCTGGCCGGGGCGCCTCCCGCGGGTGGGGCCCCGTCGGGCCTGGTATCCACCCTGACCGGTTGGCGCTACTACGTATACCGCAGCCGCGAAGGCCATCTGCACCAGCTTTGTTTCGATGGTTCCTGGAGTTACCGCAGCCTCAGTGCGGCAATCCCGAAATAGCTGGCCTCAATTCGCCCACCCCACTAAACAACACCGGTGCCCTTATTTAGGCGTAAGGGTTGATCCGAGGTCAGAAGGCTGAATCCCCGCATGAAAAGGGCGGTCGGTAATTGTGAGGCCCAACGGGTGTCAGTTACGGCAGCTAAGCTGGAAGACCAAGCAGAAGGCCACCAGGTAGAGTAAAAGAGATGTATCCGCAATTGGTATAGACTTGGCATCATCATCAAAGACACGCGCCTGCATTTCGACATGAAGTACCAGAAGATCTCTGGAAATACTGGGCAATATAACCTGATCACTGACAAAAGGCAGAAGATTTACAACTTTTTTGGAGGGTGCTATAATCAAGTTAAAAATTGGCGGAATATAAATATGGAATCCTCAAAATTCAAAGTAGGTGAATTGACCGCTACCATCGGATGTAACACGGCAGCAGGCAAACATTGTGCTGGCTACAATGGAATTTGGCACCTGACACACGAATCCAGTCAGTTCTTTGATAGACGGAGCCATATCCAGCGACTCGAAGCCGTAAACAAGGGCAGCCTTGCCTTACAATTGTAGTGAAGCAACAGGGAAGACCTGATACTTGCTCTTGCCTTGGGTTGGGCTAAACATGCAGGAATGGAGTCTAGCATCAGTCTACTTCTTGAATTCGGAATTCTTCTGGTACAGGGTTGATAGTTTATTCTTTTGTTAAAACTATTATAGTAGGTACTTTGACGGCATGAAAAACATTCTCTTTCTCCTTACCGACCAATGGCCTGTTGGAGCATTTAGTTTTTTGGGAGCAGACATTCCTACCCCAAACATCGATCGCCTCGCCTCAGAAGGCACGGTATTCAAAAATGCATTCACCACCTGCCCGCTCTGCACACCCGCCCGTGGCACTTTGCTTACTGCCAAATGGCCTCACAAAAACGGCGTCTACGACAACCAGTCCGTCGGCTATTCACTACAAGAAACCATGTCCCTTGACCAGAAATCCTGGATCGATGAAGCGGTTCGCCTCGGATATCACGTAGGTTACTACGGCAAATGGCATCTTGGCAGTAACAATCCTGAAAAACGAGGCGCACACGATTTTGATCCCAATCTGGAAGCAAGAAGCAAACCTTACAAACCACAGACCAATGACCATTCCTATCAAAAAACCGTCGACAATTACAACAAGCAGGCCGAAGAATTGCTCAGGGGCCGTGCCCCTTTCTGGGGTGATTCACCTCAACCCAAAGAAAAGCTCCCGCCTTTCCCTTCTATGCAAAAAGGCATCAAATTCCTCGACGCATGGGCAGAGAGTGAACGCGACAAACCCTTCTTTCTTACGCTCTCTTCCCAACCACCCCACTTCCCACATCACCTACCACCAGAATACGTCAAACTTGCCAAAGAGCTCCGCACACGCATTGAACTTCCGACAAATCTCAAAGACAATTGCGATGACCGCCCTTGGTTTCATTCTACCCCCTTCTGGGGTTGCATGGACACTTCACCGTTGGATGAAGAAGAATGGAAAACCGTCATCGCCTATTCCCATGCCCACATTACCATGGTCGACGAAGCCCTCGGCCTTGCCCTCGACACATTGGATCGCCTCAACCTTACCGATTCTACAACCGTCATATTCACCTCCGATCACGGCGACATGGAAGGTGCACATAATCGCTTTGACAAAGGTGCCTATTTCTACGAGGAAGTCTGGCGCATTCCACTCATCATTCGTGAACCAGACACATTACCAGTCAAACAAGATGCCTACGTCTCTCTCATCGACATTGCCGAAACCCTCTTCGCCTTAATCGATTCCGAAGCTCCTCCGGATCAGCTTCGTCAAGGGCGCAACCTCATGCCCCTTTTCGGCACATCCAAACGACCCTCCGATTGGCCTCAAGTTGCCTATGGCGTTTATTACCGCTACAATGGCTATAGCTTTGAAATCCGAGCCATCTGCGACGAGCGCTATAAATACGTCTGGAATCCACAAGATATCAACGAACTATACGATTTAGAAACCGATCCTCATGAAATGATCAATCTCGCCAATCGTGCCGACACAGCAGATATAGAAAGCGACCTTCACAACCAACTTCTCAACTGGCTCAATGAAATTGGCGACAACCTCCCCAATCGCCTCAACGCGTTATTACCAGCAGGCACCATCATTGCCACCGGTGAACAGGGACCTTAAATAATCAATCCAATCAATCACATTTTTCAGCATTGTTTATAACCTACACTTAGTTTTTCAGGAGAAATAAAATGGTTAACGTTGCGGTCGACGTAATGCAAAAAGAATCGATCTCTTTTGATAAGTTCACTACTTGTGTTATTTGATGGTGCTGCCGATTCTTCTAACGTGACCTTTTAGAGAGTCTCACAATTTCATGATCCACTTTCCCCTTGGTCTTACCTTTACCTTACCATGTCAAGATGAGGATGATTAACACCTTATTTCTCAATGGCAAGAAAATGTTATAATGTATAATCTGCCAAAGATAATCTTGTACTTAGCTGTTTAACGAGTCCAACAATTAAATAACAAATTAATTTAGGGAGAAGTACCATATGTACAAGCTATCTTTTATAAACCTTATTGCCTTTTTGTTGATGGTTATTACTTTATTAGTAGCATATAACGAAGTTAATGCTGCTAATAAAAAATTGGAGATGATTTGGAACTTTGACGAAGGAAAAGGGGATGTTGCTAAAGAGGCAAATAAAACTGGAAATGATGGGGAGTTTACTGGTGCTGGTAAAGACAAAATTAAGTGGGTAGAAGGCATAGCTGAGAAAGCACTTGAATTCAGCGGCAAAGTAGGAGGTGGACAATGGGTTGAAGTTTCGCACTCAGATGATATGGATATTCGTGATGCAATCACAATGGAAGCATGGGTTTATCCAACGACAATTGATGGAGACAAGCGGACGATTATTACCAAAGCTGCGTATTATCTGCAAATTGAACCTACCTCACAAGTTGCCACCTATTTTTACGAGGTTGTTCCACCTGGCTATCATCTGTCTAATGGAAGAGTAAATGAAAATGAATGGTCTCATGTGGCTGTCACCTATGATGGTAAAGAAATCAAATTTTATATTAATGGAAAAGAGGATTCAAAGGTTATTAAAGCAAAAGGGCAGATTAAATCTCAGGCTAGTTGGGGGGTACATCTTGGTGGAGAGCAGGACGGATGTTGTCCGAGGTACTTTCAGGGTACTCTTGATGAGATTAAGATTTCCAATTATGCCAAGACTAGAGATGAAATCCTGAAATCGATGAAAGATGCCGCCCCTGTCTCACTCCAGGCCAAACTTTCTCTGGTATGGGGAGCCATAAAACGGATTAAATATTAACAAGTCTACAACATCAGTTTGTCAGGCTAGAATTCTCATTACATCAACGTAAGGTGTTGGATAAGCATTTGTTATAGTGTTGATAATAAAAAATCATGCTGACTGTGACTGAGAGGACTTGATTGCCGCAGGAAATGCCGATAACGACCAGGTGAATTGTTACCAAACTGTTATAAAACGCTGAGAATCAGCCTTGCGCTGCAGATTGAATATAGGCAGCTTTCATGGATTTATCAGGAGGAAAATAAACAGTGAGGATTGGAATGGCGGGTTTGTGGCACGAAACAAATACCTTTGCCGTGGAACAGAATGATTCTATGGAAACTATTCATATAAAGCGTGGAGATGCCTTGCTCCCACAAGAGCACGTCAGGAACTTTATGGGCGGTTTTATCGAAGGCGCAAATCGCCCAGATGTGGAGCTAGTTCCCGCTTTGGAGATAGGTTTTTCGCATGGAGGACTTATTCATGCCAAAGTATATGAACACTGCCGCAGCATGATTGTGAATGCCTTACGCGAGGCGAAACCTTTGGATGGTGTCTACTTTGCTTTTCACGGAGCAATGGTAGCAGAAACGCCGTATACTGATGCTGAAGGTGAGCTTGTGCAGGAGGCTCGTAGGATTCTGGGAGATATTCCCATGGTAGGCACTTACGATTTTCACGCTATTATGAGTGACCTTGAAATTCAATCTCTTGTTCCGTTTCCTAACAACACTAATCCCCACATTGATGGCTATGAGCGAGGGTTGGAGGCGGCGAAATGCTTGCTTCAGATGCTAGATGGTACAATCCAACCGATCACACACCGGGTCTTGGTACCTGTTATCGGGCCTAACATCGGTCAGAGTACTTGGTCACATCTCCCTGTGGAAGAAGAAAGGTTATTGCTACATCAGCTGAACCTCAAGCGTGAAGTACTAGAGAAAATTCCACGGGTCATTAATATCACTATCTTGGGTGGATATGGCTACGGGGACTCGCCAGACGCTGGGATGTCAGTTATTGCAACAACAGATGGTGATGCAATACTTGCCAAGAAATTGGCTAATGATCTGGCTAATGACCTATGGACACAACGCGGAGAATTACAAAAAGTGCGGCCAATATATCTCATTGATGAAGGTATTAGAATGGCAATGAAGCAACAAGAGACACCGGTTCTCCTAGTAGATTTGGGCGATGATCCTGGCAGTGCCTGCCCAGCCGACAGTCCAGCTATATTGGAAAGTTTGATCCGGCACCAAGCACGTGATTGCGCCCTCACAATCCGTGATGCCGAAGTGGTAGAGGCAGGCGTCTTGGCTGGTGTGGGTGCGACAATTACTATGGATGTTGGAGGTAAAATCGACCAGCGTTTCTACCAGCCATTACAGGTGACCGGGGTGGTTAAATCTATAGATGACGGCAGATACGTAATCTGCGGTCCCACTCATGGTGGTTGGGGGTGTAAAGTTGTCAGGGAAACCTTTCGGGAAACTAACGTAGGTCCCCGAATAGTGTTGCGTATTGGGAACAAGATCGACGTAATCTTTTCTCAAAGACGGACCGGTAAGGATCGTGACTTCTTCAAAAGTGCTGGCATCCTTCTGGAAGAGAAACAGATTTTGGTGGTGAAATCCAATCAGGCTCACCGTGCCTCGTTTGATCCTGTGGTTGCTAGCACAATAGAATTGAATACACCTGGTGTTAGTACTATCAATTACGCTAGCTTATCCTACCAATATCTATATCGTCCAATTTGGCCAATCGACTCCGATATGGATTGGGTACCTTCTGAATGAACTATCTCTCATCAATTTGCCACTGGAAGATAGCAGTATCATGACGAAATAAAAATTGAGAGAGATCTACACAGTTTGAGGTTAAAGGAGATAAGCTGTAGAGCTTGTATTTAGTCTCGTAGGCTGAATCTGACGTATTCATCTCCTCTTCGCGTAAAGATATTGAGTTTGCTCAACGCTCTTCCAAGAACTAAGTCCTCGGAAGAGCGTGGTGGCAATGGTTACCACCGCATTGGTTCTCTCCAAGTTCACCCCGGCGTATGGGCGGACGCAGGATTACCCTCCAGAAGAACAGAGGAGGGAGATTTCAAGCAATCGGGAATGCCGCCTCTAACCACTGGCCGGATTGGCACGATCCAACTGGTGATGGGCGAAGCGGCGCAACTAATCTACCCCTGAACTGGTCGGAAGCAGAAAATATTGTTTGGAAGACCCATGTACATGACCTATAACCGCAGGTCTATCTCTGCCCTTGCTTCGGTGGATTGATACATCGCCTCAGTGATACGAGCGACGGTGAGACCAATTGCCCCGGTATCGATCATTTCAAGGCGGTTCAAAACACCCCAAACAAAGTGTTTTTGCGAGCTCTCATAACCTCCAATGGCATGCCCGAGAGATTGCATCCGTCTTTCATAGGCTTCAACATTGAAGTTAACATCAGCATCCATGCCATACATATCTGTATAGAAGGTAAATGGCTCTAGCCTAATTCCTCCCTTCGACCCCATAATGCGATCACCCTCACCACCATCAATATGGGCGGCCCAAGCCTCTTCAACAAACATCGTGATATCGCCTTTAAATCGCACAAATCCGGTGCCTAACTCCTCGACGTTATAGCCGCTCTCCTGTCGGCGTTTCTCGTCCATGTCGAGTTCTTGAAATGTTGAAGCCGTTACGGTTTCAAGCTCTGGATTATCCAGCAGATAGACCATCCGTGCTAAGTGATATACTGCCATGTCTACCAGCGTTCCACCTCCAGATTTCTCCTTTTGGACAAAGTGTGGGGTGG